>Ga0307516_10001985_pt1 | contig 27997 bp, 35 predicted proteins | sample 19_EM_MG_FD_203310 | JGI IMG/M metagenome (GOLD analysis project Ga0307516, IMG submission 203310) | Populus trichocarpa ectomycorrhiza microbial communities from riparian zone in the Pacific Northwest, United States - 19_EM | ecosystem: Host-associated > Plants > Roots > Unclassified | place...
GTGGTGGTGGTGGTGGTGGTGTGGGTGGATCGGCAAAGTCATCGGCTGTGATACATTCGCAGTTTGTGAGGGGAGTATTCGCGCAGGCCAAGACCGATGTTGGGCTGTTTGTTGACCAGAGCGGCGGTGTTGGTGGGCTTGATGATTGTGACGGGACAGGTAGACAGCACCTCTTTTTGCCGTTCTTTGGTGGGCCGGACGACCGACTTGCGCTGGATTTTGTGGTGCAGGTATGTGAGGGGAATGAGAGCTTGAGCGCGACGGTGTTGAGGATGGTGAAGAAGGACCTAGAGATGGAGACAGATGGAGAGGCGGTTACTTCGCCGAAGAGGGCACATCTGGAACCTGGGAGGGTGGTGAATGAGGGTGGTGAGGATGCGTTGGTTGCGAATTTGCTCACGGTTGCTTCTGTGGGTGGTGCTTTTGTTTCCCTGTTGGCGCAGGATTTGACCTGGTCTGTGATTTCAGGCTCTGACGACTTCTGGGATGGCCGACACGGCGTATGGACAGCATGGCACACATGTCCGGATGCAGTCCGAGACGGCGGACAATATTGTTTGGTCGCGATATGTGTCTCCAAGGTCTGAAGCCGGATCTGTATCCTCCCGGATCGAGTTTCGAGAGGTGCCAACGCCCATTCCGTTGCATGCTGCGATCCTGCAGGCGAGAGCGTTGGGAGACGAGTGGGAGACGAAGACGAAGACAAGGTTATTGGTGGTGACGGGTCGGTCGCGGCGGTTAGCGGTGGAGAATCATGAGGGAGAGTTGAAGGAGCTGATGGAGGAGTATGGGAGTGTGGGGTCGGAAGTGAGGAAGACGATTGGGGATGTGGCGACTGCGTTCGTGGTTGGGAGGTGTGGTGTTGGGGTTGTGGTGTTGCAGGCTGTGAATGTGGGTGTGTAGATGCGTTCGTTGTCTTTTTTTTGCATTCGGATATTTGGGTGACCTTTAGAATATTCTGGAATCGCTATCGCTGTCGTTGTCGTTGTATTGGTATCGTGTATGGTTTGTCAAGCATGTCAAGCTTCAACGAATGATAATCAAAAATCAGAGCCTACCTCGGGTCAAACGTACTGACACGTGGAATCTAGCTTTAGAACTGGATGCTCCCTCCGGCTCTGTCACCGGATGAGGACTTCACTATCGCATCCGTCGCATCCGTCGACTCGACGCCATCAGAGACGCTCAGGTGGGAACAGCGCATTTCCAAAGGCACGCAAAGCTGCGTCAAAGATGTCGATCCAAACAAGGGTCGCTGTATGATTGGAAACCATCCCCCGCACCGTGCTGTGGGCTTCGTGCATTGTGTGCCGAGAAAGATTGCAAAAGACCCTCAGCTCGTATGTTTTTTCTGTCATTCGGGATCTTTCCGAGTTTATCAGGATGTACATTGGCAGCCTCGAAACCATTGGAACATGCGGTACGGGTCTTTCAACCCCGACACGCGTTATAATATATTTCGTGGTGGGCCCTCTCACATTTTTGGCTGCGAGATGACAACTGACTATGTATTTACAACGATCGATTCAGTCGGTCTTTTATTCAAGACTCTGCAAGAGAAGGATGGTCCTGCATGGATGTTCCTTCCTCAAGAAAACGTCGTGAACCAATATTACGATGTTCTTATCCCACAGGACGGCGGACTGCTGAAAGCGAATAGAAGAACGTTTCCACATATTGAGGTGGGCCGAACCTGATGATATAATTATCATGCCGGATTCACCTATCATGAAAGAACGGGATCTTCAAATACACCTTGATCCCATTCCCCGGAAAAATAGACTCTATCGTCATAACATACCGGAACATAGTACGCCTCTCAGAAGACCCCGAACCGTCCGATTTCACGATTCATTTTCCTCCTTATGGTGATTTACCTCTTCTGACCAGTCATCTTCATCCGCGTTTTGTGATTCTCGCAGCCGGCAGGAAGCTCTCTGAAGAGACAGACTCAGATGCAGTTGAAACACTTGTCGCTCGACACCCCATACTTCTGAAGATCATGGAGGTTTACAAGGCGTGGACAGCCGAAAGGTCAGTTGATGCCATGGACGATGGGACTTATGCCCAGGAAACGGATGCTCCTCATACCGAATCGTAGGACGATGAAGATAGCGCTGAAATATGACGCGCAAGCGGCTTGTAGTCGCCAGAAAATATGGTCCCTGATCGACCGTTCAAGGATGCAGCTAGGGTTGTGGGTTGACGATGATGGTGGCCACTCCATCTGATAATCTCCCACAACTGGCCAACCAATCCCTCTACGATGCCGAGCGGCGTCCCTTGAACGTCACTTGATCAAAAACTTCGGTGTCGTGATTTCGAAAGTGAGGATGAGAACATTCTCCCCATTTCGTTGACCCCACTATTTTATCTCGACCATATCCATACACATGTTCTTCAGGCTGCCAAATATGGTCGGATCAAGATCGTTTTTTCTCCCACAGGGGTTCAACGGTTGTCGTTTGACTATCTAACTTGAATGGTTTGATGATTTCGACTATTTCCGAAAAAGGACGAGATAACATGTTCGCGACGATCGTCGAACAACGAGGCTGGAGATCTGCGTCAAATCTACGTGATCCGGAAAATAGAGGTGTCGTCATGTGAGCGGAAATTTTCTTCTCGTCCCACAAGACGGCCCGGACCGCCAAAAGCGAATTTTCCACATATCGAGCCTGATGAGATACATAATTACTATACCGGAACCTGATAATCCTCAAAGAACGGGATCGAATCCAAATACACCTTGATCCATTCCCCGGAAAAATGAACTTCATCATCACAACATACAGGAACGTAGTGCGCCTCTCAGAAGACCCAAAACCATCCGATTTGAAGCTTCACTTTCCACCTTATGATGATTTACCTCTTCCGATAAGTCACCAGGTTGTCCTGATCGGCCGTCCAAGTACACAGCGAGGCTTGAAAGGGCTGTGGGTTGATGGTGATGCCTATGATGCCGACTCCAGCGATAATTTTGTAATTGACCAGACATTTATCCCCCTACGATGCCGAGCGGATTCCCAGGAATGCTCTGCAAGTTGATTCTGAGGTCAGCGTCAATTGATCGGAAGTGATTTCGAAAGCAAGGATGAGATCTCCCCATTTCGTTGAGTCCACTCTCTTTTCTCGGCCGTATCAGTCCAAACGGGTTGATTGGGTTCACACCTCTTGTGGGTCCAAGATCGAGGACAGCCATTGAGAGAATATGTTGTCCAGGCTGCCGAATATGATCGAATCGAGATCGCACGGGGGTTCAAATGATAATCGTCGGACCATCTAAATGGTTTGGTGATTTCGACTATTTCCGAAAAAAGGACGACGCATAATATGTTCACAACAATCGTAGAGAAAAGCTGGAGATCTGCATATTCCGGCTAATTTGAATCGCCTTTACCAACCTATGGTTCAAAAATTAAGATCGCGTCCAAGGGACCTGAGGCGATTGACAGTTGAGGCGCCGAGGCACCCATACCTCATGGAATTTGTTAGTTTGCTTTTTCACCAATGCTTCTGGACTGGGTGTGTAATTAGGTGAAATCTATTAATGGACGATTCTCAGGATTTGACCTACGCTGATCTCTTTGAGTTGGCAACGTCGAAACCAAGCAGGGTGGGTTACATAATCCGTCAAACCATCAAAACCTGGATCACTGGCACAAGATCGCCATCCACCTCACATCGAGTCCATCGTACTTAGTATGGATGCCTCAAGTCTCCCTGTAGAGATTTTGATGCACATTTTTATAGATTGTATTCCTTCCAAAGAGTATCCCTGGGATCACACACCAGTATCCTCTACTCGGAACGAAGCGCCACTTTCACTCTGTCACGTCTGTTCCTCATGGAGGCGAATCGCTCTTCAGACACCGGGTCTATGGACCTCTCTCGTCATGGAGGTTTCCCCAGAAGATACTATGGTAGTGCCAGAACGACACAGCCAAGTAACATCCTTCTGGTTCTCCCAGGCTGGACACTATCTCGTTGACTTAGAGATAGGGATCAAAGATCAGATTGTCTCGAACGAGAGATTCTCCACCAAATTCATGATACAGCTGGTCCTGCCTCGAGCCAAGAGGATCAGGAGTCTACACCTGTCATTCGATACCCTTGACGAGATCCTCTATTTTCTGCAATACCAGGATGACAACCATCACGACCACGTCTGGAGCTTCCCAAACCTCGAATATCTGACTCTCGACCTCGTCACGGGCCGCTCCGTCGGCACCGACATGCTTACTGCCTTGCAATTTCTGCCCAAGCTTCACACGGTCGAAATTAGGCCTGTCATCATGTATCGTCAACTCGACATCCGCCTCCCGTGGTCCCAGTTGACATCTTTGACCATCCAAGAGTTGCCGGAAGCCCCTTTCCGTGTCCTGATGACACAATGCCTCACCCTCGAAACCGGATATTTCAGCATCGATGTTAGATCTGACAATAACCTCCCCACCGTCGAAGTCACATTAGAGCGTTGGCAAGTTTAACCATACACTTCCTCAGCACATCCAATTTCTCTATTTTCGATGGCATCCACTTTCCAGCCCTCGACGACTTTATGCTGTACCAGGACTGTCGCATGGGCAGCTTTATCTGGACCGCGCCAGAACACATGTTCCACCAACTGGCGCCCATCACCACGTTGTCCCTCGGGGAACAGATCGCCGTTCTGGATATGATCAATCTCCTCCGTGCAACGAATAACGTCACGACGTTCAAGGTTGAGATTGGTCCCTGTCATCGAGAACTTTTCAAAGTGCTCACACTCCATGGTGAATCGGAGGAAAAGGAGGTTCTCCTTCCGAAACTCAGCGTAATGTTCGTCCGGCCGTGTGATGGCCGCGATGACCAGCCGTTTGCGACCATGGATTTTGTTGATATGGTGGCGTCGAGGTCGCCTAGCTGTGGAGGCGTTGGGTGTGGCACCGTTGCGAGACGTTTGGGTAGCTGGTATGCTGTGGCTGGCGGACTTGGAAGGTATTGACTGGGATTGGGAGGACGAAATAGATATGCCGCGGATACGATATGATTCTACGCGTCCAAGGTATGTACTCGGGCTTGAGATGTGGTGAACGTCTTGCCACTGATAAACCCCCCTACGGTGGCTTGCTTTTTGTCGTGAATTCCTAATTGACCCTTTCTATGACTCGGGGATGGCCCAGTGAATGATTAGTAGTCGTCGTGTCCCTACACTCTCTATCGGTTATCAATAACGGTTACATCTTGACAATGAAAGTGGGACGTTTCGGATTCAAAGTTTATGTCACGGTATCGGTCGAGGTCAAGTCGGTTGTTGAATCGGGCGTGAGGCGTCCGTTTAGTGCCCCTGTCTCCTAGTTCCATATAAGCAACAACAACCGTACACTTGAATTTCGTCTACATTGGTGAAAACAGTTTGGAAAACACGTCTCAAAGCAGGGTGCCAGGTTACACGATCTTGGTCGCGCTTGGTCGTCGAAGTTTTGCGTCGTAAACTTGGATCTCACAGTGGTGAGGAGGTGAGTTGGCTTTGAACATTACTCGCGATCGTCGTCAATGTAAAGTCAAGCGTGAATCGCGTGATCAACATCTCAGTTGCGTGCAGCTCATCAACGTAACCCTCCATTGTACACACAGATATGGACCGTAAGTTGGGTTGTAGAGGAGACCTGTCACTATATAAAGCAACATTACTATTACAAGATAGTCTGCTGTCCGTGCCGAGACTGTCGAAGGAGATTTCAGCATGGACCCTCTGCGAATGCCATGATGGAGGAAGGGCCACTCACCATCCCACCCCCTGTCTCTGGGTCACTTGTCCGCAGCGCTAGCTCGGCCTTCCATTGACAGCGACGACCCATCAAACCATACTCTCCTCACCCACCGCCTCCTCCTAGTCACGCTAGCAGCGTCCGGCGTACTTCTGGGCGCACTCCATGTGTCATTTGTGTACACCCACCCCGAGCGATCTGACGTGACAGTCAGTATGGGATAACAGCCAGTGAGAGGTGTGTCCAACCTTTGCACTCGATCCCCGCCCACATCCCGAGCCGATCCTGCCTCCACCCCTCAGTCTTCACAAATGACCATCCAGGTGCCAGGGAGAAGGTGAGGTTGCTACTGGAATGAAAAAAAAAGGAGAAAGAGAGGTCAATAATTTGAGACAATAAGAAAAAAAGATACAAACCTGACATATCCCTCGCTGTTTGCCGCCTCTTCCTTCGCTCCTCCCTCCGTGTTCTCATCGTGTGTCTCCTCGTAATCATCCACATGCATGTGGTTGACCACGTCATTACCCCCAGGAGCGAGCTTATCTTTATCTTTCGTACCCTCCCTTCCCAAGCCAGGCCCAGTAGAAGGCTTGACACCGCCCCACCCGTCCCTTCCCCTCGTCCACCCCTTTCGTTCTCCAGGCCGAAGATTAGCCTTACCCCACGTCCCAGGTCCGAGTGTAGGCGCAGGCGAAGGAGCAGCCAGCGTAGGTGTGACGGAGCCTTGCATAACAATCGGCAACAGAGCCTGTGACAGTGAAAACCTTCTCACTGCCGCATATGGTGCGGGAGACGCGAGAGGTGCCGGGGTGGCGCTGAGAGGGGTCGAGTACGACGTCGTCGTCGTGCTGGTGCCTGGAGTGGATGGGGTGGCACTGCCCCCACCCGCCATGATGACCTTGAGATTCGGGTTCAAGTTAGGATTGGCCATCTCGAGACTGGTAATCCGCCGAAGTCCGGATGTACCAGGAGCACGGAGGAACCTCTGGTTCTCCCACAATTCCACCTCTCTCATCTCTGAACGCCAGCACCGGTCATCGAGTCTGTCGTCATCCAGGAAACGTTCCAGCAGTGTGATAATTGGGATCTTTTCCACTTCTTCGAATTCCTCTTCCTCGCCTTCCTTGTCCGGTCCTTTTTCTGTGCGGCATCTTAGACGGAATTTTCGCAGGATCGCAGAGCGGGTGTGTGTCCAGCGACGAAGAACGTTCAATTTTGTCTCCATAAGGGCATCTAGGATGTATTGGCCGACAATTGTCCAAAATTCCGTATTTCGCGAAAGTTGTAGGAAAATCGGTGATACCAGAGGGTGTGAAACGAAGACCGGAAGAACGCCTGCAATGAAGCAGACCAAGCGCGCGGGGAAAAGAGGAGAGGAAATGATAAGAAGAAGGGGAGGTAGGGAGAGGACCAGGAAGAGGAGGATGTATGGCGCGTAAGGCGAAGGAGGCGGCCCGTTGGTGGGTTTGCTCGTCGGAAGCGGGGGAGGAGATGGAGATGGGACATGTGCTGGTGTTAGTACGAGATGGTGGGTGTAAGGTTTGATTAGGTCGTATGTGTCTGCACTGTGAAATTTCCTGAGTCTTCGAGAACACGACGGAACAAACAGGGAGAGACGTACACAAATCCCATGAGGTTTTGTATGGCTTGTATGTTTCCCTGCCAGTTTACCGATTCTGTGGCTGGAGGACCTGGATAGGGTGGGGGTGCTGAAGGAGACTTGGGGTCGGGGTAAGGGTAGGATACCAGCAGAACTGCAATTAATATCGCGTGTGGCAAAAGGAATATTATCCGCGGAAAATAGCCTAGAGGTCCAGATAGGCAATCTTTCGGATAACAGACTTGTGAGGGGTTTTATATGAAAATACGCACAGATAAAAGCATATACAGCGATCCAGATGCTGGTAATGCTCCACCCGCGGCGCCAAAACAGAATTTCTTCCACTCTATCTTGGAACCAGAATATCGGACCAGAACGTGCCACGAATCGTCGAAAATTCGTTGAAATCGTAGGCAGTGACAGCGGGTCGCGTGTGGTCAATAACAAGGGTGCCCCCTTGGAGAGCCGGTCTTTCACATTGGGCTTGCTGTCCAAACCAGGCAGGGTGGAAGACAGTAGCACCTGTGGTAGGAGAGAAAATGTGGCATTTGTTGGTGACGTTAAATTCAGGGAAGAGGCTGCGGGGGACGACGACGGGGCGGGCGACGGGGACGATGCAGGAAGAGCAGTGAACGTTCGTTTCACCGGCTGTATAGAGGCAGGTTTGTTCCGCAGACGTGTGGCGGTCGGTGGTATTGAGACATAGCTCATGCTCGCCATCGCAGCTAGCGGCGCTGAAGAATCGAGCTCGTCGTCCTCGGCGTCCAAGACCAAGAGTCACACGTGATTTTAGCACTGCCACGAGGGTTTGCATCGACGGTGATAGTCCTGCTCGTGAACTACTGGATGACTTCCCGTAGGGTTTAGAAACCTGACCGGCCTATCCCCAACTTTGTTGTCGAAGGAATTAAATCTTAGTCGAGGCGTTAAAGCTTTATACAAATGCGGGTGATCAAAACATTTAAGTAGTATGTAAGTACTAATCTTGATTTTCCTTTTTTGCACCTTTTCCTTTTTCGTACTCCGGCTTTATTTCCTTCACCTCCATGATTCCTTCAACCACGCATCGCATGCGAAGAAAAATGTGCATGCGTTTGCAGTAATCATGATTCGAACAACTCCCTTGCAACTCAGCAACGGACCTGACCCCACACCAGCCTGACCATAGCTGTCCGACATCGCCTCCGACTCCGGTACGATACGAGGATCCCATCCGCACATATGTGTCCGACCGTTTGGCCAGAATCACTCCAAATCGCGTACACTTTGGGGCCTCTCACGACCTCAGGTAAATAGTGCATCACCGGCTGAGGTGGCACCACATGAGAAGAAAAGATGTTGCGTCATCACAGGAGCGTGTTTAACGGGAGGACAAGGAGCTTATAGGTGTCGCAAGGTGGTTACATTTGCCTTGTTTCCTCTCCTCCTTTTGTTCGGAACTCTCACACCACGATGGTTTCAGATGAAGCTCACTATGACATTATTTTCGCGGGCGGTGTGTCCTTCCATGTTCGCAATTTACTGTTCTTTAACGTGAGAGTGTAGGAGGGACAACTGCTTGCATTACCGCGAGCAGGCTGGCCAAGGCAGATCCGTCCTTGAAAATACTCGTGAGCTACATCCCACAGATTCCTTCGCAGAATCCCATTAATGCTAATCCTAGATCCTGGAAGCTGGGCCTCATACCAGGGAGAATATTAATCATGTTCAACCAGGACGCTTTTTCAGAAATCTTGTGCTTCCGGCCCCGACGTTCTCGCACCATGAAAGTAAACCAAGCAAAGCGTTAGGCGGTCGCACCATAACTGTTGAAGCTGGAAGATGCCTTGGCGGCGGGTCGAGTGTTAATTGTCAGCGCTCTATTTATGCTAGCGTCCAGGATACTTAATTAACGACTCATCAAGTCGCAATGTTTACGAGAGCATCTGCCTCTGATTACGATGATTGGGAGATCGAGCACCAGAATCCTGGATGGGGATCTGCCAAGCTCATCCCATTGCTGAAAAAAGTACTCTGTCGATCTAGTCAGCTTCCTTCACTCTAAAACTATCCCTTTCAGGCAGAAACATACCAAGCGCCGGGAGATTCAAAGATCCACGGGAACTCTGGACCCATTAAAGTCTCATATACAAGCGATCAAAACAATGTCGCAACCCAGTTCCTCGACGCTGCTGCACAATATGACAAAGAACGTGCACATACTGCCGATACCACCGATTTTTACAGTTGCAATGCTTATGGCGTAAGTCTTATATGTCTTCCTGATGACGATTTACTAAACCTCTTCGCCTTCAGAGATGGCCTTTGTGAGTTGTTTCGCTCCTTAACTTCGTTTGTAGTACTGACGTTTAACGCATAGATATGTGGATAGTACCAATGGCCGCCGCTCAGATGTGCCTCACCACTACATATATAATGAATCTTTCCCGAACCTCGAAATCCTCCCTAGTCGACGAGTTCTTCGTGTGATTTTCCGGTGAGCGTCTTCCGTTGTATCTGAACGTCTTCTAACCATCTTGGTTCTCCCAGAAATAACCGCGCCGTTGGTGTTGAGCACATTGACGATATTGAAGGACGTGCAAAGGGAAATGCGACGTCCGCTATTTCTTATGCATCACGCCTTATAGTTCTCTCAGCCGGTGCCTTTGGTTCACCGGCAATTTTGGAGAGGTGAGCACGGTCGAATCTTCTCCGAAGCACCAGTTTAACAAGAGACGGCAGGTCTGGAATCGGAGCTGCAAGTCTGCTCGACAAGAACAAGATATCCACAATAGTCGACCTGCCAGGAGTAGGAGAAAATTATATGGGTGCGAACCCAGTTGACAGTATAAACCGTTCCAAATGCCACGAGCAGACCACAATGCTCTTTTCGCGCCATACATTGCAAGCGAAGATGCAGATACTCTCGACACCATCTTCCGAGGGAAGGAAACGGAACTTGAATGTGAGTAGATTCACCGTTTATCTTCTACCGAGTGCCAAATGCCTTCTAGCGTTCAACTCGCAATGGTTGCAGAATGGCAAAGGTTTATTGTCACACAAGTTGAGCTCTCCTTTCACTATGCAACTAATCACTCATTGGACTTGGGAACGTCAAGTTCAATCGATGCGGGCATCAGAATACGACCAAATGTAGAGGACCTCAAGACGATGCCCGAGTTTGAGGAAAGATGGCAGACCTACTTCGCGAATTCGCCAGACAAACCTCTCATGGTTATTGCCAGTGTGGCATCGTAAGTATTCCTCCCTTCATATCCTATCGCCGACTCATGGCCGCACCAGGTATGCTGGACAAGACCCCTCTGCTAGAAGCCGGAAGTACTACTCTTTGTTGTACGCCGCGGTTCGTAATCAAGTTGCCTTCCATTCTGCTGTTATCGAGAGATACACACCAGGCTTATCCTGTGTCTACGGGCCGCGTGCATATTCAATCTGGAACCGATGCATACGCACCTCTGGAATTCCAACCAGGTTATTTGGATGAGTCAGTCGTTCCTCAAAGTCCTATGATTCGCACACTGACTCAGTCGCTGTAACAGGGCGGCTGATTTAGCTGTATTGAGATGGGGATATAAACATGCTCGCGAACTCGCTCGCCGCATGGCAGTCTATCGTGGAGAGTTCATTGTTGGACACCCCGCTTTCCGGAAGGATAGTCAGGTCAAGAACAACGAGGTTGCAACACCTGTGAATGCCACGGCTCCGAAGATTGAATATACTTCCGAGGACGACAAAGCGATCGATGACTATCATCTCCGAAATGGTACGTGGTATAAGTGTCTGAGGAGGTGCCTCTAATTATCAGGCTGCCTTTCAGTTGCATCACCTTGGCATTCTGTGAGCGTAACCCGATTGTCCTCTCTTCGTGTGTTACTGATGCTGTTCCACACAGTCCGGAACTTGTGGAATGAAGCCACGAGGGAAAGGTGGGGTGGTAGACCCTAGGCTGAATGTATACGGTGTTCTTGGTCTGAAGGTCGCTGGTATGACTAAAAGCATTCTCTATTGACGTAAAGTGAGACGTGCACTCTTTTAGATTGCAGCATCATGCCGTCCAACGTCGGTGCCAACACTTGCAACACTGCGATTGCCATTGGAGAGAAAGCAGCTGTGATCATCGCTGAGGACTTGGGGATCAAAGGGGTTACCGAAGAATAGGTCGAATCTACGAACAAATATCAGGAGCAACAATGCATGTGTACCATATATTGTGATAGGGTGAATGCGAACTCGATGGGTAGCTTCGGGATACTCAGCATAGTATGTGCCACTTTATCATATACCTTTGAACATTCAATGGACTCGTAACGTCACACGTCCTGACATCAAGCATAACTCTCGTTGTTGAACTGGAAAGACGGGTTCATTTGGGTGGGCCAAATAATGAGCTTCAAGGGCTATCATTTGGTGTCCTCTTGATTTCCGAGGTCACGGTATTCGCTGTCGTGAATGGTTTTTTTATTTCTTCAGGTGACTCTTTCACGAGATGATTCTCCATTTATGTCTACTGCATCCGAGCTCCGTCAGCCAGCGTAGCAGACAGCACTTGATTGCTGCAAGCGTATATCTGCTTCCAAAGAGCGATCACTACTATTTCTGGTTCTTCCATGATATTCCCGCACTACGTAATCCCATTCGTCGTCGAACCCAAAAACGGGCCGCGGGTCTCCTCAAGACGGGTTATTGACACGCGATCTTTCCACTATCATGATTCTGCCACACACTAAGTAATAGCATTTACACGAGAGAACCGATGCATCGGGCACATCAACACCTCAATCCAGATGATCCACTTCCGTCAAACGCCTTTCCGACCCCTCTGTTTGGGAATGTAAGGCTAGGGAGTCAGAAACGGCGACACCAAGTCAAGTTGGAAATTGAATTTCATGTCAAGTCTTCCGGTAGGGTGGTGGGGATCCGGATTTGGATCCTGTGGGTACCTATACGGATTTTTGGATGAACCATCGATTCGTCAACAGAAGCCTCGAGCGATGCCCGGATGAGCCGCAGTCAAGCATCGCAGTTAAGCATGCATCAAACATGAAAAGTCAAAAGTGTCGCGTGCGCGCAGTTAAATCATGGACGACCACGTGATTGACGCGTCTGGAAACACCGTCACGTGCATAACTTCCGCGATTCTGATGTCATTGTCTGTTCTGCAGAGATCAGTCATTGGATCATAGCAATCCCTTTATCACGGCCCTCTCTCGAGTCGCCTCCTCGTTCAATTCCAGCCATTGTTTCCTCCATCCCCCAAGAAGTCATCGGCGCCATCATCGACCACGCGACACATCTTCCCTCAGACGCACTTCCGCATAACCCACCGCAACGCCCCCAAGTTCATCCACACCCGCTGACTTCTCGGCATCCTCTCCTCAAACTCCTCCCTCGCCTGCCACACTGTGACCTCACGCTCATCATGCACGATTCCACCGCCGCGAACCAAGACCCGTACCTCCCCAAGCCCCCCCGCTTCCTCATCTCCCTCCGCTCCTTGAAGGTTGACCTTTGAGCATGACCCCGTCTCAGGCTCGAGCTCGAGCTCCCACTTCCCGCTCTCCCTGGTACTAGCGTGCTCACCCACCTTGCACACCGCGCGTTTCGTGAAACTATGTCCGTGCACATTGGATTTTGCACAGATCTCGCACCTGGCTCCGCAACTCCGTCATGTTGAATTCCAAGGCCATTTTCACGCGATCCAGTGCACACCTCGTTCCTCTTCCTGTTCTTGACAAACACAGCGACACCGTGCCGCTTCTTCCGAACGTGCAAAAGAAGGGTGACGTGGCCTGTCCCCGAATCCAACCTCTCTCGATTGGCGGTCTCTGCGCCAGCAGCTTCGTCGACAGTCTCCTCACCACATCGCCAGACGACGTTCTCCTGCTTGAGAGCACTGAAAGTGTCGGGGTGGAAACATGACGTGTTCCCTGCTGCGTGGGAGGTGGTAAAGTTTGCGCAAGAGACGTTCGAGTCCGTCGTGTTTTACTGGCCTTACGGATGTTCCTGTACGCCCTCCATCTATCGATCCTCCCTTCATTCTCCTGATTGATTGATTCCCAGACAAACCATCATCAACGAACCCCACAGTTCCATCGACCTTACGCGCCTCCCGGTGCTACGCTCTGTTGTCTTCCGCATGTATGGGCGAATGGCGACCCCACCTGCCTCTGGTTGCCCTGGATCTCCTCCATCCTCACACACGCCGTTCTCCCTCGCCAGCTTGTCCACCACGGGCTAGTCCTCGAGTTGAACTTTGACGATGAGTGGATGATCGATACGATGGGTGATGAAGATCCGGGGTTGGTCGGGACGGGACGCTCGATTGTTGAGATGGAGCTGGATAGGGTATTGATGATGCGTTGAAGCCGGAGAGGTATCCGGAGAGGTATCCGGACTTGAATAGGGTAGATGTGAAGTTGTTGGTGCATGACTGTAAAGAGGTGGAGCTTTGTAAGCGGGAAGTGGGAAAGGCGAAGGCGAGGCAGTGGTTTCCGGCGTTGGAGAGCAGGGGGTTGTTGACGGTTAGGGTCGATGCTGTGCAGGAGCATTAGGGGTGGGCTGGCCGTTTTTAAGGTGGCTTCTTTCTTTTCATCTCGCTTCATGACGCGGCTGGCCAACGGACATGCACCTATTTTTATTTGTTTCAAAGTTTTGTCGGCATTGTATGCATAAAAGTCCCTGCGCCTTCAATATACCTTCGAGTCGTCTTGAAAAGACTTGATCCGCCTGTCATAGACCGATGGACAAGAAAAAACAAATAGCGGATTATGCAAGCTGTGAGACCGGCGTTTCCCCTTGCACCGGTCATGAAACCGCAGCGGGAAAGAAAACAGATAGTGAGGGTGGAGCATGATGGTCCCTACGGATGCGGGGATGCCACTACCAGAGTTGAAGATGCATCGGATGTCGGAGTAGCCGGGAAGGAGGAGGAAGCCAGATGTGAGGGATAGCCTTCTGGTATCGACGATGCGGCTCCATACTGGGCCAGAGCTGTTCACGCCGACTGAATCGTGTATCCACGTGAGTTTCGTGTTGGTCAAAGAAACGAGGTGTGATGCGCAGTTTCCCGCTGCCAGCTCCTACGATGTTGAATTGAGTGTGGGTGATCTAGAAACGTGCACAGAGCTGGTTGCATAACTCAGACTATTGGGTGACTTGGACGACATGGAGTCGGTGGAAGCCATTGGAAGGGGAGGATGGGCGGTGGCTGGTGTTTTGACGTTGTTTTGACAATCTCAGTCAAACCGTCACCATCATCGACATCGCGAACATTTAGAGTCTGCCTACGGGAGACTAATCACGAAGCTGAGCAGTCGTCAAGGAGGTCGTGAAACGTCTACAAATAAAAAGCCATTGAGAATTAATTCGATAAGCGTAGAAGACAAAGAAATTGGACGGACCTGTAGCCGCAATAGCACCGCTACCGCAATTGTGGCTCAATACCGGGACACGAAAGGCTGGCTCAATCCAGAAGCTTTGTACCCTCCGCCAGCACTGAGTCGGTATCATTTTCCGTCGCTTTTGCCATGTGCGAGTCAAACAGACCCCATCTCAGGATCGTCAATGTCCCTCCATCAAGGCTGTTATTTAATATTGGCTGACCTTAAATTAGGCGACGTCCTCAAAAACCTCACGTAACGAGCCGCGAAGAATGTATGCCACAGTCTGTCTTCATAATGGAACTCTCTGCTGCGTTCTAGATCCTGATATAGTTCGAAAGACCAAACGGACTGCTCATTGTGGCGTGAAGGACGCGAAGGGTTGATATCTACCAGGACTCGTCAGGATCTTATCTTATCTATTCCGACAGACTCGGCAAATCCACATTCAGAATAATGCGGATTCACCCACTCAATCATGGTCCTTCCACGTCTTGGCTGTACATGTCCCTTTTCACGTCCATAAGAAAGAAATTCTCAAGTGCCTCCACAGACCGTCGCACACGCCAATACGCGAAGCTGCCCTCGAGCTCGGAAACATACACACATATCTCTGACAGTTCCTTCACGGATATCGGCCGCGATCTAAACATTTCTGTCGACCGTTCACGGCATGGTACTGGTTAGCAAACGTCCTTTCTAGAAATTCACCCATACTTAATCTCACTCAACACAAGGCCTTCATCTACTCTGGGAATTAGTCTCGCCAGACGCTGCCTACAATGCTCAGAGCCGGCACCCCCCTCCTCGGTGTCATCCTGGAACACAAGTCACAATACTGCAGCAGATAAACGGGTGGATAGAGGAAAAGGAACCAGAGGCCAAGAACGTTTGTTGGCTTCACGGCCCTGCAGGAGCTGGAAAGTCTGCGGTCGCTCAAACTGTCGCGGAGACATATGCCACAAGCGGCCACCTAGCTGCCAGTTTCTTCTTCTCTCGTTCCTCGTCCACTCGAAACAACCTGAAATATCTCTTCCCCACCATCGCTTCTCAAATCCTACAATCTGCACGCGACAGAGGAGTGAATCGGAAACTTGGAAAGTTACTCGAAGACGAACCAGACCTCCTTCACCGATTGGGAGGCCTCATTCAGCTCATCGTTGAGCTCGTCCAGTCTTTGTCCGCGTCATCCACCTCTCCCATACCTTTCCTTGTTATTATCGACGGTCTGGACGAGTGTCAGGGCAACGACGCTCAGTCTCTGGTCTTGAAAAACGTCCTGGATCTCATTCACCAACATCACCTCCCGTTGAAATTCCTGATCGTAAGCCGGCCTGAGCCGCACATCCGACACATGTTCTCCGCTAATGCCGCCATGGTCCAAGTGTCCAAACAACTATCTCTTTACGGGGGTCTCAGTGCCTCTCACGATGTTCGAAAATTTCTCTCTAGCGAGTTCGAAAGAATTGCGAGCTCGGAGAAGCACCAGGCCACGATGCAATTCGTTCCCAGACCCTGGCCCTCAGATGAAGCCATTCAAGAACTAGTCCAGCGATCTGAGGGATATTTTATTTATGCATTTACGGCTATTAAGTTCATCGACGAAGAATACTTCTCGTCCGTCGACCGACTCGACCAAGTTCTTGGATTATCCGAACCATCGTCGACCGTCTTTGCAGAACTCGACAAACTCTACACCCAGATTCTGTCATCATGCACCGATTCCGCACTTCTGAAACGCATCCTGGGATTCGTCGTATTCACCGCCTTTTTTCCTACCGTTTCACAAATCGAAGTCATATTGAACGTTCGGCCGGGCAAGGTCCTACTAACACTTCGTGGCATGCACTCTCTTTTCACCTTCCACGGGCCATCATGGAATTGCACTATTGTGCCAGTCCATGCTTCGTTTGGGGATTTTATTCAAGATGAAGACCGTTCCAAGACGTACCATATAAACAGCAACGATTGGTACAAGAATATACTCCGCGATATTTTGAAGGCGACGAGCAACGGGCATACAAGGAACCCAAGCTGCTTCAGGTACGTATGTGATCTCGTTTGTGAATTCTCTGTTTTACGTCGTTTTTGGCACGGAATATCTAGCGAATCAATGGTCCCTTTTTTTATCCGGTTTATTTCCCTAAGCTTCGAAGCTCGTGGAGATGATAAGGCGCTCTGGATACCGATCATCGAAGAGAGCATCAAAGCCGATCCTTGGGATGCCTGTATCGTTGCTTCAGGGGATTTTCCAGACAGCGAAAAATTCCAAGCAGTGGATTTATTAGCTACGCTTGTCAAGGAAATTCATCCGGTACCGTTTCCAACTAAACTGACTTCAATAAGATCATTGATTCTCTTCGAAAGCCATCAAATGTAGAGGAACTTGTGAAGCCTTCTTCGCTTCATCAGGATCTCGTCAAGGCACTGACTGCAATCTGTGACTTGGCATTCCACACCTTTCTATCCACCTCGACATTAGGCGCAGATCCGGAGAAAGCCCGATGTATGCAAGATTTGTACACCATCCATTCACCTCACTGGTTCAGTGCGATCGAAACTCGGCAACTTTGGTTGGGCATCTTGCATTTCCCAGAGAGCCTATTCCCCACGGCGAGGACTTACCGTAAATTTGACTTATTAATGCGACAAACGACGTCGCCTGCCTTTCGTTCGATCTTTGGAGACTTCATCAACAACCCGATGCGCTCTGGGATCTTGTACTGCAACTCGGAAACGCGCCATGCTCGTGTAGCTGGCCATTTGCTGAGGTTTCTCGTAACTTCCCAAAGACGCAGGTAAGCACACAAGATTCGAGATGTTCGATTGTTGAGTGCGCTACACGTAGTGATCCTCCGCCCTCCCCGGCACTCATGAGATATGCAAACGAGAAATGGGTTACGCATCTCACGCGCTCGCGGCCGGGAGACAGAGGCTTGTTAGGTTATATTCAAGCCATGGAGACTACGTCAACTATTTTCACACCGAGTATCAAAGCTGGTATAGAAGTTCTGGAGTGGCTCGAGGTATGCAATTTTCCCAGTCATCGCAAGTTTGCTTTCTGACAGCCAGTTATAAGAAAGCGTCTGATGTGCCCAAGGAAATTTTGCGGGCATGGGAAAAACAACTGATCAATAACGCGGATAACGAAGATCTCTTGAAAGAGCTGAAGCTAAAGTCCTCGGGGTGGGATTACGCTCGAATATCGAGCAAGATTGAACAACTCAAAAAGGTGCATACTCACTTTGCTTACTTCCTGGAGACGTATTAGCATGCTATCTGTCTTTCCGAATTTGCAGGCAAATACATAGGTCATTTATTGGGGCCCAGCAAGTCTTATTTATGTCTTGCCCACCTAATGCGACGAAAGCTCAATTACCGCTGACGTGCATAGCTCGGAAATCTCTTCGACAAGATTTTGAGGGTGTAAATTGGCCATTCTAGGCTGTTAAAATGAGCATCTTCTTCGGTGTAAAACTAGTTGCTCCGAATACTTCAATGAATAGTACATACCGCATCTGGAATGTCTTGACGAAGTCCGTCAGTGCCAAGCGTCAAATCCTATCGCAACGGGCGAGGACGGAGATGGGATGTACACGCGCACCAGTGTTAGTACCTGAGCTTGAATCCGAATTCTGCATTGAAGACCAACAACGATCGTCTGCTCTTTTGAATACTACAGAATAGGAGTCCTGCGGTGGGGGATGGATTCTGCGTCCACATGATTAGATAAGCAATCAGACCTTGACGGTGCACTCTGGCGGCTGGCAACGTCAGTCTAGCCTCCAACAACCGTAGCGACTTCAGCCGTTCGCGATGTTGGAGGACCGCGCGTTATTTTCCGCCCTTCCAAACGAAACTCTAGAAGAGATTTTCCAATACTCCGATACCGCCGATCTCGCGTCCCTTTGCCGGATTTCGGGGCCAACCCACGCCATTGCAACTCAGCATCTTTATAAGACTCTCTCATTCGATGTACCTCAGAAATCCGTCAGAATCTTTCGGACAATTTTGGATCGGCCTTTAGCTACAGCATCTGTTAGACGGATCGACTTGCGAGTAATCCTCTGATTTTCACCGCGTCGTTCTAACTTCTCTGATGGCGCCGCTTTCATTGATCTGCTAGTAAGATCCAAGGGGACGACCTTCTACTTAACTTCTTTGACCTCGCGGGTCGAGCGATCAAACAAACTTCTGGGGTAACGTCACTACATATACATCGATACCCCTCTCGTCCGCTTTCTCTGTCACCATGATGTTCGACTGCCTTGCCTTGCGAAGTGTCTCCTTCCCCCCTCTCCTGAAATCGTCCTTTTCCTGTACCGCCATAATGCGCTTCATACGCTCCTCATCCATTCCAAGACGCTAGCAACATATGATTGGGGTCACACTCATACACTCCCTCAGCTCCCACATCTTCACCGGTTCACTGGGGTATCTTTCGTGGTGCCGTATCTACTTCAGGAGTCACCCGTAGAGGAAGTGACTCTATGCTGGGTGGGTTATGGCCACCCAGCGAAGATCATACCAATGCTTCCCAAGTCGGTGAGGTGGTTACAGAACATAACAATGTCATGGGATGCGACAATCCTCCCCACCGTGGCCCAGAGACTGCTAGGTTTACTAGTATTCCACCTCAGCGCCGACGGCCATTCTATGGATAGGTTAAGGACAAAGGTAATTCACTTCTTGTTTAGCTTTCCTCGACGAAGATTGACAGGGGATTCCTAGGAATTTTTGGAAACGGTGGCGAGCACGTTGGGATTGTTCAATTCTCTCGTCAACATAGATTTTGAGCTTTCTTTTGAGAAGCCCAGCCCTCTTGAAGACTTCGCCGACCTAGATGAAGAATCCGAGATGGCGAATCATTGGGGTAGTGTCTGTCCTTCCTTGCGGATGATTACTCTCCCTATCAGTATGCACCTGGTTCTTTCTCAATGTTGGGTGATCCTGAATTGTGCACCACCTGTAGCCGGAACGACATGGTGTTGCGCCCATCCAACTCATTTTCACTTCAATCCGAGGGATATTGGTGACAAAGACAATGGAAAAACACGATGGGTCCTTAAGGCTTTTGCTAGCGGGAAGATGCCCATCCCTATGATTGGCGGGATCCCATTTGGACATAACGGCGACAGGCTAGAGCATGAAAGTAACTGTGACGATGGGCACGGTGAAATCGGCAATGATGATGAGGAGCAAAGATATTCTGACGAGAATGAGGAACCAATGTACGGTTGAGGACGGAGAGGATGACCATGGACTCGAGATGAGTGAAAGTATGAGCTTTCGACAGGTCTTCGTTGAAAAATGGAAACGTCAGATGTCTACAAGCGAATCGTCCTCGCGACATCTCGTTCAATAATTATACTACTTGCAATATTACTTTTCATTGTCAAATCTTGCGTTTCTTTTGTAAAATACCTATGGATTCTCCATGCACTTCCCCTGGGTGGTGCTGTGTCCGAGTGAGCACCCTCTCTTCACTTTGCGGTGAAGGTGAAGGGGTCGGCATAGACGATGCTCCTGGGCTCAATGTCTGCCCTAAAGTCAATGCGCGCCGGCCTGTGATTTACCCTCAGCTTCATACTTCCGCGCATCTCGCAAAATGGCAGAATCCTTACCTTTTCTCTCAGCAACGGTCAACGCGCCGACTCGACCTTCGACCGCCGCTTTCATAACGACTTCACAAGTCGTCGACAGGACACCTTCAAGCTGCCCGCTCTTGGAGTATTTTTCGGCAATCACTGTGGACAGTCCCAGCTCTATAGGCCCTTTGGTCGTGGTGAACACCTCTCTTTCTAGTACATGCGGTTTCTTTCTCGGCATAATCCACGAACGCTCATGGGGGACCTTTCCAAGGTCGACGACAGCTTCTATCTGATAGACGAAATTGCAAAAAATTGATTTGTTCGCCTTTGCGCGGCGCCAAAGAATCGAGAGATCACGTCTCAGAGTGTTCCCTTCCTGTGCATCGTGATTGGAGGACCAAAAAGCTGTTATCTCGACTTGAACTTCGGTCTTGATCTGCTTGAACCCGAATGTGACAGACGGGCAAATATCACGATCGAAACTCTACCCTTCGATACGAGGGAATATCTGATCGTTATGGACATATTTCCATACGGCGATGTCCGACTCGGTGCCTGGATCTCCATCCACCTCGTCGGTGTCTTCGTGTGATGCGATGGTCCACCTGCTCGCTGAACGTTCTACTCCAGACGTTTGAGCTGTAGAAATCCCTGATTTCAATGTCGGATTCATGCTCAAGGCCAATTCGTTGTTAAATCCTCCACTAGTGCTGGCAGTCGTCTTTGCAGAGTCAACCTCCTTGGGTGAGAATTTAGGGGATTGATCCAGCAGCGTCAGGGACTCCGGCCTGGAGGAGGCTATTACCCGGACTTGGGTGAAAGACAAGTAATACGTTGTCTGATCCTGAGGTGCTAGAAGGGAATTGGCCAATAGCTTCGTAATGTTGACTTTAAACCACGGGCCACCCCACTCTGAGCAGTCGGGAGGGGCCATTTGATCCTCATTTATCTGACAAGAGAGGGTAAGTATATTGGCCCTATTCCAAGGAAATCATGGGCCACATACCGTAATATCAATGCCTGCGCCGGCGTTGAATCGATGAGACTCATTCGTGATTCCCTGGATGATCGAAAGCGTGGAATGCAAAGGAATACTAATAACTCGGGGCCCGCGCCGCAGTCTTCCCTTCCCCTTGCCACTATAACCTCCTCCTTTACCTCCATCGTCGTCATCATCATCATCATCATCATCATCATCATCATCATCATCATCATCATCATCATCATCATCATCATCATCGGGATCATCGTCACCATCCCCGCCATACGGTTCGTGCCCACCCCCGGGCATCTGACTGCCCCGGGAATTCTCTCCATTTCCACCGCTTTCCTCTTGATCCGCGCTGCTGCTCCCAGAGCCCCCTGTAAACTCCACACCTTCCATGTTATTTCGGCCACTGGTGGAGCCCGTCCCACCATCCCCAACCTTCCGAACCTTCCCTTCTAAATCCAGAGGACGACCAGTCGAGCCGTGTGAAAGTAGATCGATTAGAACACGGTGCGTTTGTCCTTGGGTGTAGATAATTGCCGGAAAGGGAGCAAAAATAGGTGCGAAGATGGCGCATACATCGCTTTCTGGCATGTTCAAATTGCCGTCCAACAACAGGAAGATTTGTTCCGAAAGGGTTCCTTGGAGTAGCATCGTATCATTGAAACCGACTTGGACCATATACTCGCCTTTGAAGCCAGCGTCAGCGAGTGCCTCACAGAGAGCAGGTTCCACTAGGTAGGCATGCAAGGCGGCCTCATCAGCTGTCACATGTCGCGGTTTGGGATACCACACCGGGTCTTTGGACTCGGAGGCGGATGAATCTTCATCAGATTGGGCCAGCTTGTCCCGAGAGTCGAGCCGGCGGGGGATGCTCTCGTCATTCGGGCCGTTATCCGGGTTATCAATCAGCTGTTTTTTCCATGCCTCCAAAATTTCGTTAGATACGTTGTCCGCTTTCTTATAACTGGTTGTCAGCAGACAATATCGGTGATGATTCGGAAGATCGCATACCACTAGCCACTCCAGAACCTCTGTACCAGCTTGAACACTCGTGTGGAAAGCAGTTGATGTAGTCACCATGGTTTGGACATAAGCTAACAAAACCCTGTCCCCCGGCCGCGAGCGCGTGAGATGCGTAACCCATTTCTCGCTGATGTATCTCATGAGTGCCGAGGAGGGCGGAGGATCGCTATGTGTTGCGCGGTCAACTATCGAACATCTGCCGAAGAATCTCAGGCTTGTGTGCCCACCTGCGTTTTTGGGAAGTTACAAGAAATCTTAGCAAATGGCCTGCTACACGAGCATGGCCGGTTTCAGAGTCACAATACAAGATCCCAGAGCGCATCTGGTTGTTCATGAACTCTTCAAATATCGAACTCAAGGCGGGCGACGCCGTTTGCCGCATCAGTGTCTCGAATTTGTTGAAAGTCTTCGCCGTGCGGAATAGGCTCTCTGGGAACTGCAAGACGTCCGACCAAAGCTGCCGAGTTTCGATCTCACTAAACCAGTGAGGTGCACGGAAGGTGTACAAATCCTGCATACATCGGACCTTCTCCGGAGAGACGTCCAATGTCGAGATGGATAGAAAGGTGTGGAATCCCCAGTCACAGCGTGCAGTCAGTGCATTGACGAGATCCTGATGAGGCGAAGAGCCTGAGGGCTTCACAAGTTCCTCTACATTTGAAGGCTATCGAAAAGATTCAATGATCTCATGAAGTCAAGTTAATTAGAAACCGTACCGGAAGAATTTCCTTGACGAGAGTAGCTAATAAATTCACGACTTGTAATTTATCGCTGTCCGGAAAATGCTCCGAAGCAGCGATACAGGCAATCCAAGGATCGGCCTTGATGCTCTCTTCAATGGTCCGTACCCAAAGCCCTTTATCATATGCACGGGCTTCGAAGCTTAGAGAATTTAAAAAAGGGACCAATGATTCGCTAGATAATTCGTGCCAGACACAACGTGAAATGGAGAAATTATAAACGAGATATACGTACCTGATCTTCCGTTTATGCAAGTTGCTCGTCGCCCTCAAAATACCACGCAGCGCCTCTACATACCAATCGCTGATATCCACATGGTACATTCCGGAACGGCCTGCATCACGGATAAAATCTGCAAAAGAAGGATGGACTGACACAATGGTGCAGTTCCACGATGGCCCATGGAAGGCGAAAAGGGAGTGCATTCCGCGAAGTCTCACTAGGACCTCGCCCTGGGGAAGATTCAAGATAACCTCAATTTGGGAAACAGTAGGAGAAAAGGTGGTGAATACGACAAATCCCAATATGGGTTTAAGAAGTGCGGCATCAGGGCATGACGACAGAATCTGGGTATACAGATTGTCGAGTTCTGCGAAGGCGGCCGGCGACGATTCGAGAACCTGGTCGAGTTGGTCGACGCATGAAACATATTCTTTGTCGATGTATTTGATAACTGTGGATACATAAAGGAAATATCCTCCGGATCGCTGGGCTAGCTCTTGAATGACTTTATTCGACGGCCAGGGTCTGGGAACGAATTCCATCATGGCCTTGTGCCTCTCTGAGTTGGCAATTCTGTCGAACTCGCTAGCGAGAAAGTTGCAAATGTCGTCAAGGGCACCGAAGCCTCCGTAAAGAGATAATGGTTGAGATACTTTGACCATGGCGGGATCAGCGGAGAATATGTGCTCGATGTGCGGTTCAGGGCGGCTTATGATCAGGAATTTCAACGGGAGGTGATGTTGGTGAATGAGATCCAGGATATTTTTCAAGACCAGAGACTGAGCGTCGTTGCCCTGACAATCGTCCAGACCGTCAATGATAACAAGGAAAGGTATAGAAGAGGTGGAGGAAGCGGTCAAAAACTGGACAGGTTCAACGATGAGCTGGATAGGTCCTCCCGATCGGGAGGGGAGGTATGGGTCGTCTTCGAGTAACTTTTCAATTTTCCGATCCACTCTTGCATCGCGTGCGGATCGGACGATTTGATAGGCGATAGTGGGAAAGAGGTATTTCATGTTGTTTCGGGTGGGCGAGAAGAAGAAACTTGCGGCCAGCTGGCCGCTTGCGGCATACGTCTCCGCGACAGTTTGAGCAACTGCCGACTTTCCAGCTCCTGCAGGACCGTGAAGCCAACAAATGTTCTTGGCCTCTGGTTCCTTTGCTTCTATCCACCCGTTTATCTGCTGCAGTACTGTGACTTGTGTTCCAGGATGACACCGAGAAGGGGGGTGACGGCCCTGGGCATTGTAGGCAGCGCTTGGCGAGAGTAATTCCCAGAGTAGAAAAATGCCTGGCCTTCAGTGAGATTAATTATGTAGAACCGAAGTTTGCTAACCAGTGCCATGCTGTGAACGGTCGACAGAAATGTTCAGATCGGGGGAATCGCGGGCGACATCGATGAAGGAGCCACCAGATATCACTACCTCTGTTTCATGATAGTGTGCATGCTGAGCAATAGGTCAAGGTCGAGGACGGAAACGTAATTACCTGAGGACTTGGGGGTGGGTATAAGACGTGGCGGACGAGTCAAGCGCTTAGGGTCGTCCTTGCGCCGATAAGGCATTGATGGGGGCTCTGTGGACGAGATCCTGAGTGAACGAGAAAAGTCATCATGTTGGGTGTCTGGGCGGGCTTCGACGCTTCGGTCGGTGGTCATGTCGCTTAATGTCGTAGAGAAATGAGCTCAAAGTGTCCAGGTTAAGTATAAGCAGGATGCTCAGGAAATCACGTGGAATTCTTGGTCCCATCCGACATCGACACCGTCTCAATACCACCAACCGCTACACGTCTGCAGAACAAATCTGTCTCTACATATTGACACCCGGTAAAGCAAACGTTCATGGCTCTTCCTGTACCTATCCCCGTGCCCGCCCCATTCTCGTCCCCCGCAGCCTCTTCCCTGAATTTAACGCCACCGACAGATGCTACTGTCTTCCACTCTGCCTGGTTTGGACAGCAAGCCCAATGTGAAATACCGGCTGAGCAAGGGAGCACCCTCGTTATTGACGACACGCGACCCACCGGCACTGCCTATGATCATTGTCAACCAATATTCGATGATTTGTGGCACGTTCTGGTCCGATATTCTGGTTTACAGGATAGAGTAAAAGAGATTCTGTTTTGGCGCCGCGGGTGGAGAGTTACCAGCATCTGGATCGCTGTATATGCTTTCATCTGTGCGTATTTTCATATAAAACCCCTCACAAAATCTGTTGTCTGAAATATTGCTTATTGGACTTCTAGGCTACTTTCCGCGGATAATATTCCTTTGCCACACACGATATTAATTGCAGTTCTGCTGGCATCCTATCCTTACGCCGACCCCAAGTCCCCTTTGGCACCCCCGCCTTCTCCAAGTCCTCCAGCCACAGAATCGGTAAACTCGCAGGCAAATATACAAGCCATGTGGAATCTCATGGCCTTTGTGTACGTCGCTCTCTCTTTGCTCCGTCATCCTTTCAAGGACTCAAGTAACTTCACAGCGCAGACATCCATGACCTAATCCAACCTTATACTGGTTGGTCCCTACCTTCCCTTCTTATCATATCATCTCCTTTTTTCCCACCCGCTTCCTCTGCTTTCTCGCAGGCATCCTTCGTGTCTTTGTTTTACATCCTCTGGTATTACCCATTTCCCTCCAACTTTCACAAAATATGGATTGTTGGATAACGGTCGGCCAATACGTTCTAGGTGCCCTCATGGAGGCAAGAATGACTATCCGCGCACACCCGCTGTGATTCTGCGGAAATTACATCTAGACGCTTCACAGGGAAAGGGAAAGGGCTGAACAAGGAAATCGAGGAAGAGGAATTCGAAGAACTGGAGAAGATCCCAATTATCACGCTGCTGGAGTGTTTCCTGGATGATGCGAAACCCGATGACCAGTGCTAGCATTCAGAGGTAGAATTGTGGGAGAACCAGAGGTTATCTCGTGCTCCTGGTACATCCAGACCTCGGCGGAACACCAGCCTCGACTTGTCTAATTTTGATTTGAACCCGAACCTCAATGCCAAAATGGCACCCTATTCACTCCAGGCACCAACACAACGACAACGGCATATTCGACCCCCCTCGACGCCACTCCTTGCGTCTCCCGCACCGTATGCGGCAGTGAAAAGGTTTTCGCTGTCACAGGCTCTGTTGCCGATTCTCCGTTATGCCTACACCGGCTGCTCGTTCGCCTGCGCCTGCACTCAGACCGAGGACATGAAGTACAGCAAATTTAGGCCTGGAGAACGAAAGGGATGGACGAGAGGAAGGGATGCGTGAGGCGGCGTAAGGCCTTCAGTTGGGCCTGGTGAGAAGGGAGGATACGAAAGATCAAGATTAGCTCGTTCCTGGGGGCGATGACGTGCCAACGAGCAGTAGTGCACATATGCACTTGGGTGATTACGGGGAGACGCACGATGAGAACATGGGGGGAGAAGGGAAGGAAGAGGAGGCAAATAGCGAGGGATATGTCAGGTCTGTATCTTATCCTCTTGAATTATTGACATCTCCTTATCTTTCTTTTTGTTCCAGTAGCAAGCTCGCAGCTTGCTAGTCATTTTTGAAGACAGGGGTGGAAGCGAGATAGGCCGGGGAAGGGGGCATGGATCGAGTGCATAGGTTGCACACACTTCTCACTGGCTGTTATCCCATACTGACTGTCGCTCCAGGTGGCTCAGGGTGGGTGTACACAAATGACATATGGTGCGCCCAGAAGTACACCGGACGATGGTAGATGAGCTCGCCATGATGCTCGATGCCACCGACATAGACGAAGAATTCGAGACAGTGGGGCGTTGGAGTACTGTTTGTCCCTCTGAAGACCGTCTCTCTTCCTATCAGTATGCAACTGTTTTCGCTCTTCCTCGATGCTCAAGGACCCTGACGTATGCATCACCTGTGCCGGAACGAGATGGGGCTGCGGCGGTCATGTTGATGCTTTTTACTTCTATCCGGATATTGAAAACAGAGACGATGGAACAATAAAATGGTTCGCAAACGCCTTGGTCAAGGCGAAGGTACTGCGTCATCATTAGCGGAGCGTACTTTGCGCGATTGATTGAGTCCACTTCAAGCATTGTTGCAACTCAGAGCGAGTGGATGAAAGTGATGGAAACGATGGGAACGGCGAAACCGATAATGGTTGTTGACGCAAGGGCGATGAAGATTCTAACCACGAGAATCTCGGAGGAACCAGGAAACGGGCAAGGACGACTTGCAAGGATTGAAATATTGACCAGACTCTAGATGAGGTGCAATCACTATACGAGCTTTGGACAAGTCTTTGAACGATGGAATCTTCAGATGTCTGCAAATGGTCCTCGCGACATTTCGTTTCAATAATACATGAATCAAATAAGGAATGCTTTCGTCTTCACATCTTGCGTTTCTTCAGCGGAACACCTATGGATTCTCCATAGACTTCCCCTGGGCACTGGGTCCGAGTGAGCAGCCTCTCTTCACTTTGCGGCAAAGGGGAAGGGGTCAGTATGGACGGTGTTCCCGGGCTCAATGTTTGCTCGAGGTAAACGCGGGTTCCGAAGGAGGGGAGCGTTTTCGGAGGCCTATGCCTTTGCTGAGAGGGGTTTACTGTCGACACCGTCGCCCCCTTTCGGCCTTTCTTCTCGTCCCTCTGGCGTCGTTTCGGTTCAGTGCCTAGAGTGATCTTGGCGGATGCTGAATCTGAGACAGATGGTATGTCAGAGGGT
>Ga0307516_10001986_pt1 | contig 27979 bp, 33 predicted proteins | sample 19_EM_MG_FD_203310 | JGI IMG/M metagenome (GOLD analysis project Ga0307516, IMG submission 203310) | Populus trichocarpa ectomycorrhiza microbial communities from riparian zone in the Pacific Northwest, United States - 19_EM | ecosystem: Host-associated > Plants > Roots > Unclassified | place...
GAGGATACACCAATGCCCTCCGTTCAGGATCCGTCTCCCGTCTCACGTGAAACGACACCAAACCCCTTCACAGCGAGTAGGATATTCCTCTGTTCTCCGGTTGCGCCGCCCCCACTCGCACGAGTCACCGTAGTTCCAGACGTCGGGCACCTCTCATTTCATCCACCCCCCTTTCACGACACTCGTGGCGGGTTTTCTACGGCGACCTCGCAAACACCACAACAGGAGTCGCCGACGCAAAAATCATACATTTTCTCCCCTGCCGAAGTCCGTACTTTGGTCGCATCACGGGGGTCGGACGAAGGCTCCGGTCCGAACAAACTGGTGTTCCCCCTCGATTGGAACTTTATGAACGGGATTACCAAGTGGAGGAATCATAAGGCTGGTCAAGGGTAAGATTATTCCTTTCCATCAGACTTCCGGGATTATCGAGAGCGTTGAAAAAAAAATTATAGCCCATTGGAGGGTTCGTTCTGTCTTTCTCTCGCGTGCTACCCAGTAGACTCGGTCGCTCCACTGATGAGCACGGCCAAGGATAAGCCACCTTTCGACGTACTGATAGGGCAGGCTCGTATCAAATCCTCTTGGCCATCTGGTCCTGGCTTCCGCTCCATATTGAAGGATGGCTCGGGAAAGTCGTATGCGATCCCACCGTTTTCGGTGAGCATTAGATCTCGTCCGTTGTACCCATATGTCAGCCGATTGTTACCCCGTTACTCAAGGCATTGCCACAGACAACCGAAGATGGCTTCGTCGACATCTCCGAAAGTGCCATCCCGGGTACGAACACGTACACGATCGAAGACCACGGTCAAAGCCTGTCCGATTGGTTGTTTGCGGTGTACGTCCACACCCCGACCGTCGCATATTTCGACGCTGTTCAGGCGAAGGTTGATAAAGCCAAAAAATGGGTGGAGACGCTCAAGTCGTTCACCAAGTATAGTTTACCCCCGGTGGATTGGGATGACTCGCAGATCCGGGTTGGGACGGCCCTCTGTTACAAGACGGTCTAATCACGCTGGTCCCCCCCCCCCTCGGTTTACCTTCGTTCCGTCTCCTAATCTACACTGTTCTGGCATTGCGTGCCTTTCCCTGGTTCCGTTCTCATTGCTTTTCTAACTGTTCTGTCGCTGCTCATCCATTTGTCGCCACATAATATACTGCTGCATACTGTGAATCATTCAGACCAGGACCCCGATGACGTGAGAATGCAGTTTTATCCATTATTACGAAAAAACGCGCAGATTATGGTGATGGTATGTTATATCTAACATTGTGCCAGCTCTCACCGGGCCCACCCTACTGTGACTTGGAAGTAGACCGGCGGCGGTACCTGACGGTGCAAGGCCCTTGCGGACACACAAACAGGCTCTGTTGGCGCACATCAGAAAGACGATACCATGTTGGAGTTGGAGGAATAGAAAGCTCACGCTGTAGTCGCTGTCGGGAATTTTGTCGAGTTGGAACTCGAGGTTTCGGACGAGGGTGACCAGGATACACCCGACCTGGAGGTAAGCGAACTGAGGGTTTCCTAAGTCTCCTGCAAAGATTCCATGCGTAGACAGACAACTCACATGCTCGCCAATGCAACGATGCCTTCCAGCGCCGAAGGGTTGATACACGCTCTCGGTTCCTTTGCTGACGAATCCATAACCATAGTCCACCTTCTCTCCAGTCAGGTATTCCCGGAGGGCCATAGCAGCCTCACCACTGGGATCAATCCAACGGTATGGATCCCATTCATCGTGATTCTTCCAAATTTTCCTGTCGATCTGAGTAAATGCTGGAGAAGCGACGGCTGTGTGCCCCTTGGGGATGATATATTGACCATCTTCCGAAGGGGCAGAAAGGGCACGGGGGACAACGATGTCGGAGACAACCATGCGCTACGCTCGGGTGAGGGGCTGAAGAGAACTTGTCATGGGAGGGGACGCACCATAATCGTATGGATGGGTGAATGAAGGCGTAGAGTTTCGCGGATAATGCCATCGAGAACAGGGAGTTCCTTCATTTCTTCATATGTCATGGAGCGAAGAGTTCCATCAGGATTGGAGAAATGTTTCAGCTGTTCCTGATACAGAGCCTCGCTGAAAACATGGTGAACGAGGGACAACGGAAAATAGGGGGTAATCATACGCAACGGCAGGACTGTTAGCCATGTGCATCACGGTCCAGGCGACACTTGAGGAGCTTGTATGTTGACCGGCCATGAGGAGGGCAGTGAGCATGTGAGCGACCTCCCGGTCAGTGACAGAACGCCCATCCTTGTACTTCTGACCACAAAGGGCGGCCATCATGTCTTGTTCGTCCTGGGCACAGGTCAGGGGGCAGGCCGTCGATAGGACAAACGAACTCACCATCCTGTTCTCGGCCCTGCGTTTCTGGATGATATTAACATAGAAGTCACTCATAGCCTTCTGGGCGGCGTCGCGACGGCGGTAACTGGGCAGGGGGAGGTTGGGCATTAACCAGTTGATGGGGGTGAATCCGTTATCCAGATCGTGGTAGAGATCGGCGAAACTCTTGTCCAAAGCGGCTCGAATTTCGGAGCCTTGAAGTGTGCGGGACGCAGTGAGGATGGTCATCTCCGAGCAGGTCTTGAAAGCCGGGAACGTTCCCCATTCGGTTGATTTCCTGTCCTGGAAAACAGAGAAGGCCTGGTCGTGGTTTATGAAGCTGGTGATCTCATCTTCGATCATCCCTACATAAACCCTGAAGTTGTCAGTCGAGAGACCGAACTTGACAAACTTTTTCTGCTCCATGAGGACGTGGTTGGGGCAATCGTAGACCACACCGGGGCCGAAGACAGGAGTGGTGAGCGACTGTTGGTATCACATTAGGACCAGACATGGGGAGAGGAGATTATAACGGTGTACGAACCGTGTAGGCTTCCTCAGCAGACACCTCGGAGAGTTTGCCACCTAGGATAAGGTTACTACCTTTGGGTCCAAGAGCGACAGTCATGCGGCGGCCAAACAAAACGAAGGTAAACACGTTTCCATACTGAAAGGGGGAAGTTAAAATCATGGTGTATCCGTCCGTGGTTCGTCACGGCCCACCTTCTCGCGGCAGCGGTCAAAGAATCCCATAGGGTCTATTCCATACTGCACGGCGGAGCCTACAATGGGTACCCAATGGAAAACGACCGGAGGGAGGCTCTTGTCGCGAGGCAGAAACTAGATGGCGGTATGTCAGATGGATTCTACCAGGGCAGAGGGCGCATACGAGCTGGCTGAGGACGTTGAGAATGATGGCCACAGCCGGAAACGCGGCGAGAGCGGCGAGGAGCTTGACGTAGCTGACATCCGCGAGGCCGGGGAAGGAGAGGTCGTCCAAGGGGAGCATCGCCGTCAGGTTTCCTGCCATCGCGAGGAGGATAAGGGACAAGTTGACACGTCCCACAGACGGGGGTATAAAACAGAAAAATCAATCGTACCATTGTTACCTCTCGGCGTACGCCGAACAAAATCACCCCAGGTCCGATCACATCCATTCCGCGTGGGCTCATCTTCCGGTCGCAGCCCTCCTCATAAACATACGAGAAACGACGGCATCATTGTACAAACAGACAGAAAAGCGTAGACTACAGTAGATGGTTACACTCCGGTGCTCGATCGAGGTTACGGGGCGGTCCATAGAGCACCCTGTCCCCTCCCACGGCCACGGGATCCTCCTCCGCCCCTCGGTGGTGGGATAACACCCCTCCCTCCGGTGAATCCACCCCTTCCACCCAACGTATTGGGATTACCACCACGGCCGGCACCACCTCTCTGACTTGGACCACGCAACCCTCCACGACCGCGATAGTTCGGGGTGTTGTCACTATGTGTTTGAGGATCCTCGTCACCGTTTTCCCGATGGTTATCGGTGTCACGTCTCGGCGAGGGCGTCCCACTTCCACGGACGTTTGCAAAACCACCACGACCACGGTGAGGGTTTGCCATTATATGGACAGGGCTGTGCAACACGGTTAAGAGAAACGTTAAACTTGGACTGTGATAGAAACTCTGACCCTTGGTTTACAGGCGGTCTCCACACCGACTGGGGTGGTGGTCGCTGAGGCCGGTGCGGGTCACCGTTCGGATGCGATTGCTGCAATTTGGACGGGTTTGTCGAGATGACAACCTGTGGGTCGCTGAGATTCAGACAGGTGTGGAATTCAACGGTGGCCCCTCGATATTGGGAACACCTAGGAGACAGGTAAGCCAACAATTCCCCCGGTCGGACAATTTTGGCGGGCCACACCTATTCCCTAAGGTCGATCCGGACATGAACGAAACATCCCAAACCACGTCGAGTGTTTTCGCGTTGATCCCAATGATCACGCCTTTAATCGACAAAGGGACCGACCCAGAATCCTTGACCATTACTACCCTATCCCCAATATCGAACCGCTGGTTTTGCAAACGATAGATCGCATGTGCGGGTTTGAGGACCGCTTGACGAGGGATACTCTTCACCATCACTTTCTTCATCTGGGTACGTCCCTCTGACAGCTCGTCGATCAGTTCCTCGATTCTCTTGACAGTTTCCTACCCCAAATGTTAAACGCCTGAACCGGAGTAAGGTTCAGCCATCTTACCTTCCCAACTTTGTCACAAGTTAGAGGTACAACTTCAAAATCCCGAACGCCCTTCGCCACAAGCCAGGCCTTGATTTCCTTGGTTCTCGTCTCGGAGGTCGAACCAGGGAACACCTCGGATAGTTTGAGGAAATCTACGGACAATAAGTTCGAAACGTCCGTGGACCGCATCTAACCGGTGGCAATTCACCGTTTCCATGCTTCTCAAGGTGCTTCATGACCTCAGGGAATTTTCCCTACACAGGTAAGGGGTGAGGGGCCTAGCCCACAAGAGATCGACACCAGTTACCTTATATTCCTTGATGAGATCCACAGTTGTTTGGCTAAACTCCCAATACCGGTCTGTCTTGCGTGAGTAATCGATAACCTTCTGGGCCTTCCCCTCAAACTTGACGCTCAGCCCGAGGTTGACCTTTCCGCGGTCCCCATCTACTGCCATAACCCTGGAGGTGAGTTTCGAAATCGCTTTTGACGAGAGTCCGACGATCTTTGCAACCTCGTAGGAGGGGTAGTACCTCTCTCCAACTTGGTTCCTGACGAGCCCTTTGAACTTTTCGTTTTCGTCCTTGTCTTGTGCGAAGTACTGTATCTGATAGTTTACGACGGATTTGTGACCCGTAGTACAGGAACCCACTCACCGCGAGGACGACCGACAACGTCGCGTCTGTCGTGCCAGAAATCTGCGCGGCGGTACCGTAGGCGTGCTCCCCTAAGAAAAAGACTTTCGTCCCGACGGGGAACTCCTCGCTGAGGGGGGGTGGTACCCTTTCGATATAACGAGGGTCTTCGGACGTGACGCTTGTGATTGTCATCTGCGCCGCCTGTTCTGTCTCCTTGTCCTGAGCCTCGTACTCCTTCACGAAAGCGCCGTCGTCCAGAGGTCTCATCCCTGAGTAACATTCAATATTCAATATTCCAACATCCGGAGGGCTGTCGTTTAACAAACCTTTAAGGGGTACGATGTGTACCAGAACGTCGATATCACCTGTGATGACTCCACATCGCTTCGAGTAATATGTCTCGATCTTTTCCGATTTCGACTTCCATAAACCAACTCCATGGGGAGGGTGGGGGGTTTGTATAACCTTCTCTGACGCTCCTCGGATGATCTCCATTTTCTCGTACTTGAACAGGGAATCTGAGATTGCAGTGACTTTTCCCTCTCGCAAGAATGGCCATCCAATGAAGACTCGTTGTCCAACCATCTCCTCTGCAACCTCTTGAGTTTTCTTGTACTCGTGGGGATTCTTGACGTGGATGACCATCGATTTATTCCGACTTTCAGATCCATGGATGTTAACCCCGTGGTATCCAAGCGTCGCGCGGTGGCGAATTGTTTGGAGGGAAGGGAACCCGGCCAACGATTCAGCGCCAAGGAGGACACCGTCGCATAGACCTTGCACCAGATGCAAGCCATCCAAAGTTGGGAGGTCGTATGGTTCCATAACACACTGGCATCGATGCAACACGGGAAAGAATCCTGGAAGAGAGGAGGGGTACACGGTTGGGGGCCCATGGTGAAAGGAGAAAGCCAGACTTGTCCCGAAGCTGTTCCTCCTGTGTTCGTCCTCAGTGAGTCTACCCTCCTTGGCTTTACGGTGGATCAGCGGCGAATGAAAGTTGTGATAACAGAGTACCACATACACGCCATGGCTTGTAATAGTCGCTTTTCGTCAATGAAAGGGATTTTGACGATGGCTTCCCACTCCTGTTTCTTTCCGTTCATATCCAGTTCGAAGTCTTTCGGGTAGAAGTCAAGGATCGGGGAGTTGGGACCGGACATGAGGGGCTGCAACAAGGGTTATAACACCGCCCCACGAGAAAAAGTATATCGTGCTTACGCGGTAGGCCGGCGGAATCAGGTCCTTGCTGGCCTCTGGCAAAACACCCATCAACTGTTCAAACGGGTGGAATGGTGTTCCCAACTCAAATTGGAACGTCATCTTATCCACTCCAATAAAGTCTGTTTTCCTGTGGGTGAAAACACGAGTAGAAAGCAGGGCGGGGGAATGACACACCTGATATCCGTGGAGCGTAGTGGTAGTCGTAGAACCAGCCCCACGAGCACACCCCGCCGTAGTAATAATGCATTACCCACTGCATGCCCTCAATATAACGGAAAATCAATGGGGTCATTTGATCAGGATCATCATACGATATCTTGAGTTTATCCTGAGCGGATTGTTGGATTGCACATCCAAAGAATGAGGAAGATGACAAACCCAATAGTACGTTCGTTTCCACTCATCCATCTTCTGTTTCAACCTAACTTCTTCCCGCAAGTCGAAGTTGTCATCGGCGTTTTCCATGAGCATCTTCCCCTTGTCGTATTTCCGCAACACGCGGTCAACCGCAGCAGTGGCCTCCACCTCGTCTTGGGAGTCGCTCTCGCTATCTTCATCGTGCAGGGGAGACTCCAACACTCCTGGGAAACGCAGTACCACGAGATTTTGATCTTCATCATCGTACTCGTCCCAGGAGGGTGTAAGATGGAGATCCTGAGTGAGATTGGTAAGGAATGCTCGCTCCCCGGCCGAGAACACGTTCGGCATGGATAACTTGGCGTTCCTTAACTCTGACGAAGGTATTGAACGATTTTCGAGCACGAATGCCTTGACCTGGTTGTAAATCATTCTCTGTGACGGCGTCATCACTGAGCGGATGGAAATGAGCAGGGACAGGAGAAGGATGGAAAGGTAACCAACCGACTGTGGAATCGGCACCTTGAGCAGGCTGCGAGTGCTTGTGTTGTTTCCCTTTGATCCAATTCATATCAGAATACTCGCGTTGGAAAATTTCTTGTTCCCACTCCTGCATTCGATCGAGGAGTACCTGCAGGCGTACGGTGTTGATGGTGCCGCTTTCGTTGAGATACCCGTCTAGACAACGGTCAAGAAGAATTCTATCTAATCGACAGGTTACGTGGTGACTCACCCAACGATGGGAGGACCTGTTTGTAGATCTCAAAAAGGCGCTCTAGCCCGTTTTCGTGAATGTGAACGTCGGGAAGGTGGGGAAGGAAGTCGTTGCCGATGAAGACCGCGAGCAGAATGAAGTCATCAATGATTCGTTCCAAGTTGTAGTCGAACGGTAGGATGGTTTCGATTTCTTGAAACTCGAGGTCGAGGTATTCCCTCATCAGCGTCAGGTGTAGAAGGTAGAAGTTGATCGACTCTAAACTGGAGGGCTCGTAAGCGACCGGAATCGACATGACAAACGAGAGTTACCCTATGGTGTGTTTCTTCCTAGCGGGACCGAACTTGACTTCCTCGCGTAACAAACAGAAGTGAGGATCATGGCTTAGAAGTCCCAACATGATGAGATCGGCGTCCAGACCGTACAAGCAATGTCGAACGTTGGGGTTGTAATCTGGTTGGGCGCGGGACTTGCGGATGTACTCCATGATCTTGTGCTCCCCCTCTCCCGGAACGTCGTGGCCGGAGAGGATCACTTGACAATCCCGCCAGTTCGAATCCTCGCTAATCTTCTTGTTCACAAAATACTTGAGCTGTTCGGAGAGCTTGGCCATGAACACAGTGCCTACTGGTATTAGAACCGACGACAGGCAAGGCGGGGGTGTGGACGTACCAGGGGTAATGCAGTTGCTGTCGAACGCCTTTTCTTCCGGAAGCTTCTCTCCCTTTCTCTCAGCCTTTTCCCTGATTTCTCTCGCCTCCTTGGCTGTTCTGAACCGCCGACTCCGTTGCTGGTTCATCTTCGCGCGCGGGGCAACTCCGTCGACAGCCATAAAAAACAACTTCTTTGGTTTGATCTTCCCGAACAAGTGATCCACGTAGGAGAAAATCGAAGTGAAAATCTGTTCTTCTGATAGTCTGAAGTGTGCATCTTCGTCGTTAGGGTGTGAGCCTGAGCGGAGTTGGTTTCAGTTCAAGAGAGACTTGTGGTGGGAGCGCACAGTTATGAATGATTCCATTGAAGTCGATGTAAAGGTTGTCTGGTGTGCTCGTCAGATGCTGTGACTCTGTGGATGCTAAGCGGACAAACCGAACTCCGGGATCTTGTTCTCTTCGATCAGTTGCGATGTCAAAGGATATCGCTCCCTACGCACGCCTTGAGAAGTGATGGTTGGGGGTGAATCAAGGAGACTCACGAGATGTATCTGAAGAACTAGCAACATCGACTCAGTTCGAGGCCCTCGAAAGGGTTTGTTCTTCGTATACATACCTTGGGAATCCCTGATAGGAGGGACGTTATATCAGCAGGAACGACCAGAAAGCCAGGAGCACGTACCCATGATTATGGAGGCTGGGAGGGGTATAACAGGACAGAGGGTGCGCGCGCCACGCGGACTGCCCGGCCTTCAGCTGGGTCAACGCAGGGTGATGCAGTATGCGTTCACGTGACTCAGCCTCCCCTTCCAAAAAAAACCCCCACCAAACCCTCCCGCCTCGATGGCGGACAACGGACTCGACGCCCTTCACGGATGGCTCCAATCTGCCCAACGCCACGAAGCTCGTCTTCTCTCCCTCCTCCACGGCGCCCAAGCGGAGGTCAACACAATCAAGTCGCGTCTCGCCGTTCTTGAAGCCCAGAAACATCCCATCCACCGAATCCCAAACGAACTCCTCGTCTACATCTTCACCCTCTTCGTCCAGGACTCAGATCAAGATTATGCGGAGGAGGAGCACAGACTGTGTCATTGGCGTCCGATTGTCTTGAGTCACGTCTCCCACCAGTGGCGTACCATCGCACTCTCAACCTCCTGCCTCTGGTCGAGGATCGTCTTGTCAAAGGGGTCCCCCGTGGCAGCGGTTGACCATTTCGTGACTCACGCCGGCATTTCCACCCTTGACATCGTTGGCAACGGCGTCGACGATGACCTTCTAACCCGACACGGCACTCTCATAAGCCCGGAATGTCTCCCCCGATGGAGGACCATCACAATTTCCACGTTAGGGTCCTCCCCAATGGTTACCATCGTCCGATCTCTCTACGAATCTACCACCTTTTCCCACCTGTCGACCCTGAAACTCTCCTCCGATCCCTCACACCGTGGCCGGGGCACATTCGCGCATGGCTTAACGTCTCACCTAGACGGCCGATTTCCCGCTTTAACCCACGTGCAGCTGGTGGAGGTCCCCATCCACAGCGTCCCTATAGGCGTTTTCCGCAACATACGCACTCTTGAACTGTCGAACCCTAAACAAACCTTTAATCCTCTTACCAAACTTCACCCTACCTTGTTAGCTATCCTCTCCGTCACGGTTTGCTTAGAACATCTAATATTCTCCGACTTCACACCGCTCATCGAGCCCGGAATCGATCCAGTTGGCGGGGGCAACGATTCCCCGACCCTCATTCTCCCCCTCCTTCGCGAGTTTGTCTGGTATTACCCAGAAGTGCGGACCTTGCGACATTTCTTCTCCCATGTTTCCATGCCGCGCCTGCGCACTGTCGATTTCTCCGTGAAGCGCAACAGGGTCACACCCCACAGCGCCGCCCCTTTCGCGTTTCGCTTCCCCTTCATAGAGGACCTCACCATCGAGTGCGACGGACAGGAAACGCTTCACAGTGCCACACGAGAGATGGAATTCCCAAGGGTAGAGCACCTGACCATACAAACTTCGATGGACAACTGGAACCCAACTTCTACCCTCCCAGTTTTCCGCTGGTCAGCCATATTCCGCGATCTTCGGGTCCCCTGCCTCACTCATCTCACAATCTTTCGACTCTCTGTCACGTTGGATCACGTTAGCGGAGTGTTCCAGTACATGCCTTCGCTAAGGTCCCTGACGTGTGACATGTGCGAAGGCATTGCGACCATGATATGCGCTCTCAGTGCAGGCGACTGCGGTTGTACGGTCGGCAAATCCCTTCACGAGGATCACTGTCTGTTTGAACTGGAATCATTCATACTCAGGGACTGTGATGGTCTTAGGATTGGGTGTCTCCAGAAGTGGATCTCGGCGAGGAATGCGGATGGAGAATCCCGGCGTGCAACCGTCAACCGTGGTCGGGGCCGGCTAGGGGTACGGAGAAAGATAAAACCCCTGAGCGGGAAGTACAAGAGAAGGCTCCAGCAACCAGGTTCCGCCCCATCGGTACCATCCATCGAAGAAGAGATGGACAGTTTATCGCTGGTCCATTCTTCCACTGCGCCCTGGTATATCCCTAATTACCTCCGTCAACCCTCAAAGATCACATTCATCTCGTTTGACAATTGTAACGGGATTACGGAGGCCGATGCACGTGAACTGCAACGACTTGGGGTGGATACGGTGGAATGGAAGTAGTTGTGTTCCCGTACATTATCGATTATCATCGGGTTCGTCCGATCCGCCCTTCTGTCGCACACCCTAAAATGTACATACCAGCCAGCTGAGTTTACTAGTCTAGTGTGTGGCCGTATGGGCTGATCCTCTCCCCCTCATGTAATGACCATATCCCGTCTGTGGGGAGTTACTTCTGACCGATTGCCATCATTATATCCGGCAATTTGAATACCTAGAAACTGGAAGCTACCCGGAGGGTAGCGACACTCGAGACTGGAGGTCAGACAGAAAGAAAGGACAACGATATGGGAATTTCGGAAAAGCAAAAAGCTGCCTGTCTACCGTGTCCGTTGTCGGTTTATATCTAATCTACGCTGTGGTTGGTCTGTCGAAGACTTTAATGAACTATGACGCGTTGATGACCTCGCGTCCTCGATGGTCCTTCGATGGTCCTTGGTCTCGCCCCGAAGAAGTCAGAGAAGCGATGTCGAGAAGTTCGCGAAGTCCGTCGAGAAGTTCTTCTGGCGTAATCCCGGATTACAGAAACTCAAACGACCGCCATTGCGGTCTCAGTGTACTCCCACTAACACCATGAGCCTAGCGTTCACGATAATCGGTAAGGCTGCAAGCGGGAGAAAGCAGGAATCCGATGATAGCCACGGTGTTGAGGGCTGTGAGAGGTGCCGATGAACCCTTGGAACCTTGGAACCATCGGTTACGCGACCCGGACTTAGACTCGAGGCTTGAGCTTGGGCCTGAGGCCTGAGGTCTTGGGGGGTAATGCATACACCCGCCGATATCAGGTGGAGGTACTGGAGCGCTGGGTATTCCGACAGCGAGTCGATCGTATCCTGTTTCGGGCCGCCGGTGTCCGCCAACGTCTTCTCACTTGCCCGTCATCTCATGGATCCTAACAAGCCCCGTCCTCGTGTGATGTCCTCACTTTCTATTCCCCGCCCAAGGGCTAAGACCCCTGTGACCTCCTCTATTCCCAAGCCAACCTCCAACCCCCCTACTCCGTCAAAACCGAAGCCGAAACTAGCGGTACGGCCAACACTTACCCCCAAACCTTCAAATCCACGTCTGGCTCCATCTCCGAACAAGTCGCGTGTTGCTTCCCCTCAGAAGGAACAGAAAGTGGAAACCGAACTTTTGAAGCCTGCTCTAAGCTTGAAAGAGGTCATTGCTCAAAAGAGAGCGGAAGCGCGGAAGCTCAAGTCTACTTCGCCGGCCCTGGGCGAGCCCGCTGTGCTTGCAGATGACGCCGGCTTAGTGATGCCAAACAAACCCCAGGAGGAAGACATCGACGACCTAGGTCGTTGGTCATTGAGAGAGACCGTCGAACGGGCCAGAGGCACAGGTTCGTCAATTGATGTTCTCGTCAGACTCACGGTTAATAACCTTCAAAGCGTGTCTTAGGTGCCATCAATGTTTCCTCTAGAGATCTCCCGTGTATACCTTCCGCCCTCTTCGAAATCCACCTGGGCCTAACGCCAGAACCGTTGAAACTCGTACCGAACGAACCACCCCTCCCTGAGAACGATTCAGTAATTGCACGGAAAAGGGCTACCAAGGATGTTAATTGGTACGATGCGAAGGATCTGGAGGTGATCAAAGCCTGGAGCAACAAGATCGTCGAGCTGCAACCGGAGCTGTCGTTCTTCGGTTCACTGAAGATGTTGGATGTAAGACTATATGCTATTCTATTCTGCACTGAGTCGCTGACTACCTTCTACAATGAAGCTCAATAACAATCTCCTCACGTTCTTACCAGAGTCCATATGCGACCTCTCTGCCTTAACGTACATCGACCTATCGCATAATTCTCTGGCATCATTGCCGGAGAACTTCTTCGCCCTCCCCGACCTTGCAACCCTCAAACTATCGCATAACGAGTTCACAGCGCTGCCATTCGGTCACCCGTTTGAGCCCGCAAACGCGCAGCGTTTACGCCAGCGCAAAGGAAACGACTTCTTCAGTCCTGAGATTCGCAGGGCAGACGAGCCCCTCCCTTCACTCCGCGTCCTGGAAGTCTCTTTCAACAGCTTAACCGCGGCGGGTACCAACCAATCGATACCAGCGTCTCTCGTCAGATTTGACCTCTCGTCAAACCCCCTTGGCCCCGACACCCGGTCCCTTATCTCGCGCTGCGGTCGGTTACCGAATCTAAAGGAACTTCTCCTTCAGAAAGCTGACATCGACAATGACGCTTTCCCCGACAACCTATTTTCCGACGCGTCGTCACAGTATTCGCGGCTTCAGTTGCTCGATCTAGGCGAAACCAAAGTAACCGAAATAGCGATCAGATCCGCGTTTGCCTCTACATCGAAGGTGTTGGACTTCGAGATAACCAACTCGGCTCAAGAGCCACCGGAGGGAACGGTCAAGGTTGTTGTTGGGAAGAAGATCGTGAAGGAGGCATGGGAGGTGGAAGTGGAGATGAGTATCGGGAGACGACGTGGCCGGATGGTTCCATCTGACTCTGGGTTCGCAGAGGGAAAGGAGGATCGAGCGCCAGGCTCGAAGACGGCCTCGAGAGAACCCTCGGAGTCCGAACCCCCACTCACGGAAGGTCAGAGAAGACTCGCTCAAGCCCGCGCTACTGCACTCACGGAAGAAGCATCCCGTGAGACTGACCGCCCTTCAGCTGTTACGGACGAGCCGGCTCCAAAGCCTGTTGTTAAAACAACCTGGGAAGTCGAGGCAGAGGGCGGTTTGACGGCGGGCGCGCAGAGGCTCCGGAGAGCTAACCTTGCCCCCCAGCAACCTGGAGCTTCTGTAAATGGACGGGAGGAACCACCTGAGAACCAAGACGCGGCCCAGCCACATTATTCACTTGTCACATCAAAATACTACGCCGCGGACGAATTTTCCCTCACCCTCCCCCCTTCATCAGCCCCCACAAAATCCTTCATGCACACACGCTCCTTCTCTGTCGCCCACTCAGCGACACCGGGATCCCTGTCCGACCTCGTGGTTCCTACTCCTACACTCCCTTTGTCGTACATCGTGGAACACTCTGCCGTGACTACCACACTCCGCGTCTTGAAACTCGACAAAAGGCGATTGGATCGATCGTTCAGCCTACCCCCGCCTACCGATATCCCCGAGGAAGGCTTCTTACCTAGATTGGAGGAACTCAGCTTTGAGAGTTGTGGTCTCGGCGATACCATTTCCTATTCTGAGGGAGATGATTCTTCGAACAGGAAATCTGAACCCCTCCTTCCCCTCCTGGCCAGACTCTTCCCGTCAATCCTGACGCTCAACCTCACACACAACAGTCTTACATCCCACGGTCTGACTACTGCCCATTTGTCGGAACTACTTCTACACAAGGGGACACCGTTAAGGCAGCTCGAACTATCAAGTAACAAGCTCGTGGACCTCGAAGGGTTCGTCGGTCTTGCAGAGATGTTCAAAGGTAACAGAGAGGTTCAGAGATGGAAGATGGAGACTTTGGACCTTCGTGACAACGAAATTGGGAAGCTGCCCGCACAGTTGGGTCTTTTACCCTTGGACGTCTTTCTTGTCGAAGGGAACACGTGCGTCGATTACGCCAGTTGGACGGAACTCGCGCTAACTTTCCTGGTGTCCGACAGGTTCCGGATCCCACCGAGGAGAGTCTGGGAACGCGAGGGAACGAAGGGACTGTTGTCTTGGCTTCGTGGGCGGCTTGAGTGATAGTCAGCCTAGAGTTCGCGTGAGGTTTGGAGGGAGGGAGTTTCTGTTGGTTCACACCGGCAGGATTACGGTTTAATGGCTGTACCGCTCAAATGTGGACATCCATCTCATTGTTGCAAAATAAACCAGAGCCACGATCCAAATTAATTGGTTGGTTGCATCCAACAGTATGCCGCACCAAAACGGATACGATAGATTAGAGTGGGGAGATATAATAACGGTTTGAGGATGTTAATACAGGGACCGTGCGTCGTGTATGCCCTGGCGAGATCCTCAACACCCAGGCGCCGCGCCCCAGAGAACGCGGACCAAGTGACGGGTGGCCATCACGCCGAGCGGGGAGGGTTCTCCAGAGCCTCCTCAGTCGCGTTCGGCAGCAAGTCCATGGAAGAATCGGATGATTGCTGGATCCACATGCTGGAGTATAACCCCCCGCGCTGAAGCAATTCCTCATGAGTTCCTTGCTCCACGACGATGCCATCATTGAAGACAAGAATTAAGTCTAAGGCGGTACAGAGTCAGAAACCACCTCGATCCCGTTTTTGCGAAGATATCGAACATACCAGCTTCCACCACAGTCTTAAGCCTGTGGGCGATGAAAACACTTGTTCGGGCCTGCCCCTTGAGCTGACTATTGATGTTATTCATCAACTCAACCTCCGTATGGGCATCCAGGGCAGATGTCTGAGGGTTGGTGAGGCATGACTAAAATGTGATAAAGGATAAAAGGCATACCGCTTCATCAAAAAAGAGGATTGGAGGATCCTTCAGTAGCACCCTAGCAACCGCTAACCTCTGCTTCTCCCCACCTGAGATCATCAAACCTCTCTCACCAACAGTGGTCGTATATCCATCAGGCAGCCTCATAATTGCATCATGCACCCTTGCTTGCTTTGCAGCACTGAGAACCTCCTCATCTGTTGCATCTAACCTCCCATACCTCAGATTGTGCATCACATCTGTGTGGAACAATGGTGTGTCTTGTGGAACAACCCCAATTGCTTTCCTCACACTTTCGAGGGTAATGTCATTGATTGGTTGCCCATCAATGAGTATTCGACCAGAGCTGGGAGTGTAGAATCGATAGAGGAGTCGAAAGATGGTGGACTTTCCACATCCTGAAGGACCAACAATGGCCACTTTCTTTCCAGCAGGGATGGTGAATGAAATGCCTTTGAAGATGAGACGGTTTGGATGATACCCAAAATTGACCTTGTCAAAAGTGATAGAACCGCCCTTCAGAACCAGGTCACTGGCTCCTACTTTATCCTATGGTAGGTTTCAATGGTAGTTAAGGTTGATAAAATGCAGATATTCTTGCCTTTGGAGGCTGGTTCTGGGTCTGGATGTTAAAAAGGACCTCCATATCCAGTAGACTTTGCCTCAGCTCCCGATACATTGTCCCCAAGAAGTTGAGGGGCAAAGAGAGCTGGAACACAAGCTGATTGACCATCACGAGGTCACCCACAGTCATAGTTCCTACAAGTCATATATCAGTGCATCATGTCAAGCTGTGGGATAAGTGTAACCCTCACCATTCAAGACACCTTGAGCAGCAAGGAACATCATCAGTGTCAGTGCAGACGAAAAGATTACATTTTGTCCGGAATTCAGGAAAGCGAGTGATGTGGCAACCTTGATCGCAGATTTCTCATACGAGGCGAGATGCTTGTCATACTGTGCAATCTCATACTTTTCATTGTTGAAGTGCTAAGTGGGTTTTGGTGATTTAAGCTATACTGTTGGGCAAATAGGGGTGAGTTGCCCACTTTAACAGCCTCGTAGTTGATGAGCGAGTCGATTGAAACCGTTGCTGCCTTGTTGTCAGCTTGGTTAACTGCACGCCTGTACTGTATCCTGGGGTTTGTGACAAGGGTTAGGAGATGTCTTGGTGGTTATGCGGGAATTATGTCTACCTCCTTGCAGTGGTGCGAACTGTGAACCAAGCATACGCAGACATTGTCAAGACTGTGATGGCAGCAAAGTCCCATCCAAACTTGTATGTCTATTCATGTGAATGAGTGGGTGAGGGGGGAGACCCAAGGGTGATTCAGAGTGCAACGTACCAGTATCCCACAAACCAATGAAACTTCAAGTGCTGTTGGGACAATCCTGAACAATACAGATTGCATGACAAATGTGATGCCCCTGAGGCAAGGTCAGCAATATGATCTCAAGAGAGAAGCGGGAGACTCGATGTACTTGGTTCCTCGATCAATGGCTCTTGTCAGTCCACCCGTCTGTCTGGACAGGTGAAATTTGAGATCAAGGTTCAGGAGGTGTTCAAAAGTTTCTCTTGCAACTTTACGGACGGCGCGTTGACCGATACTCGCAAAAACTGCATTCAGGAGTTCAGAGAAGAGCGTTGCCCCGATTCTCGCTGCCCCGTCTGGAATGCACAAGAGTTCAGATTAACCGAAGCAAAGTGTTCCCATGCAGCACTTACACCCAAGGATGAGCGAACCAGCGACAACCCAAACAGTTTCACTCGAAGTTATTTCGAGATTGAGGGTGTCCACTACAGCTTTAAACAGGGCAGGGACTTGGACGTTCAGCAACTAGGGATTCACGTGATAGTTAACAGAAGGACAATTGAGTTGAGCACACAATTCACCTTTCCACCGACGAGGAGACCAAGGCCAAGAACGACCCGGCTCCGAACACCCCAATCCCGAGGCCAGATGTGCTCCATCATCTTGCGTATGATACTCCAGTCCTTCTTCCGTTGCTCCTGAATGGCAAAGTTCACCATTGGCGCGGTACTGCCTTTTTGGCTTCCTTTGGGATCGTGCGAAGTAGGTGGTTGGGGTTTGACATATGTCGGAGTCGGTTGGTAGGAGAGGTGACGGGACTGGTGATACGGCAATGAGTTGGGTGGTCGGTTTACCACCCTAAGGCCCGGAATGCACGACCGAAAACGCGGTAGCGAGCGTCGGATAGCGAGTCTCGACAAGACCGTTGGGGCCATAAGGTGGGACGGTGGAAATACGCGACCCTCGATCACGGTGGTGAAATGCTTGCACTAAAGTCACGTGGGAGCCTTCTACCAGCGCCGACGAGACGGTCGGGCGGGGATCCTCGGGGACGTGTTCTATGTGGATGACCCTGTTGTTTGTTCCAAGGTCCGAACTGTCATTGGTACCAAAGTTGCCCTGCTCATAAATCCTCTCCCACCATCAGGGATAGCTGAACTCATGGGCCTGGAGACCAGGGAAGTCCTGCCCTTCCTCATCACTCCAGTCATTACTTGTATTTGACGAAGGTAGATCTAACCCAACCCACAAAACTGTTCCACAGGTTGTTCCCAGACTTCATCACTGATCCCTCCCACCGCACTGACATGAGGTTCTACATCTCCCCTGAACACCTACCCTTCGAACTCATCACAAACTGCCTGGGGATGATGAACGGCGGGTGGGAACAGATCCTCCTATTGCTCCCAGATTACACCTTGAACTTGGAGGTCGGGGATCTAGAGGCGAGTCAACGATCGTGTCAGCGTTGCACTGCGGTATGCCTGCCAATCCTGGTATCATTACCCCGTCATTTCCCATCTACATGTTTTCCTGGGGGGGATCCCTGGCCTGGCTGGAGGTTGTTGGCATCCTTGGAGCCATAAGGGGAGCTGTTGTCGTGTTAGAACAGCTAATTCTCTGGCTGCAGGAGGTTTGCCTTGGCTTTTTCCAGCATAACCTGATGTTAACATTCGCAATTAATCAGGTTTCCGGGGACGAGGAGCTCTTCGACACCGCCAGGGACTATTTCAATTTTGTGACCACATTCCTCGAGTCCATCAATCTCTCAGCTGTCCACGTCACCACTCCGTGCTGGAGCTATCCCCTCTGTGGCCGATCACCCGATAGTGGTACTATCACCTGCAACACACCATTTTCAAGAGTAATGACCGGAGCCCAAGGTTAGTGGGACAAGACCTCAACCACCTGCTACACTGACAAATTTTATCGCAGATCATTCACTTTGTCGCCGTGTGGTCGGTTCGTCACTGCAAATTATCAAGGAGCTGCGGAGATCCGGGATCCACACACCTCCGAACTGCTCTCCACCCTTCGACCCACAGAACCCATCTACCGTCCCATACATGCACTTGCCTGTTCACCAGGTGTGTGTTCCTTTACCGCATTCTCAAATACTCCAATCATAATTTGGGGTATCCAGATGGGTGGGGTGGCAAAAGAAGTTGATTATGATGCCACCACACGGTTGGTACTGTCCCCACGGGCGAACCGTTAACTGCGGCTACGCCGTAAGTGGCTCAGGCGCGACCAAATCCCCTGGTGCACTTCAGTTGATTGGGACCCCGCACCTCTGGAATCCTTTCCGGTCACGAAGACGGGATGGGACGGCCGAGCTCATATCATCTACATCTACGAGGTTGGGTCCGCACTCAACAAGACCGAGTCCCCCAGTACTAGGTTGGGAGCGCGCAACGAGATTGTAGCCTTTCCTCTAACCACTTATCGAATCACCGCTTCAGTTGACAATCGGTTTCACGCCTTCTACATCCAGAACTTGGATAGCTTATCGAAGCAATGGGGTTCCTCCAGCTCCCACTGCTTCTCTTCCGATGGAAGCCCCTTTGCGACTTCCTCGGATCAAGTCAGGGTCTGTCCCCTTCATACCAGGAACGCCTGCGTGTCCGCGCCTGACCAGCGGTGCAGTTCACTCGTGGATTGTTCAGCGAGCGCTCAAGCTCAAGATTCAGGGGATGTGGTAGGAATGGTTAGTTGTCCTCGAGAAGTTTCGCTGCGGATTCCTGAGCTTAGGCACTCCGAAACCTGAAGGCCTGACGCTCTACAGCAAGGCCTTCCTGACTTGGATCAACAGGTTCTACCGTCACCTGCTCGGTGAAAGTGCGATCACACCCTGGTAGAAGAGAACGATTTTAGCGTCAACTACAAGCACCTGAACCGACGTTTTACCGGAGGGGGCGCTGTGTTTTCCGTGGTCTAACCTGCGTTCTCGGCTCACTTGCGGGCCACCGGTCGTGGACCGCCGATTCTGGTCAGTTGTATACTACCTGATGAGGCTTACGAATACTCCACGGTTGAGGCTAAGATCTTACCTTCCAGTTTTGAGCATTGATTCAGACACGATGATCCTGGATAGTGTTTGGTCGGGTACTTATATAACGTCGGGGTGGGGGCGTCCGCTCCTCAACCGCGTTCCAAACGTGTGTTTGGTGCAGAGGGCCTAACAGAAACATCACCTCAACGATCAGACGTGTCAACTCAGCCACATCGAATTGTCAGGAAAGTCTAGGGTCGGATTTTATGCGATTGTGTACCACCTATGCGCTTCGACCGCTTACGGTCAGTTCCTTCTGTGAAATGTCAGTGCAGCGGTGCGTTTCTGTCAAGTTTTGTGCAGCGGACAATTGAACAAATTAGTCCTTGTTCCAAGCACGAGTCCCATCCACCCCATCCGAATCCGGTGTGGGCAGGGCAAGCCGGTGGGAAGGAAGTATTCGAGCCCAATCCTACGACCTCGACGCGCTTCGCAGCGCTTGCACGGAACCCCTTCCCCCCAAGCACTTCCAATTTCGTGGAGCTAACTCAACGTTTCCCTGAGATGGGCAAACGTGTTAACCAACCACCAAATTAGAAACCTCCAGTCTGATGCGAAACGGAAGTTCAAACTGGAAATTGTTCCGCGAGTACACCATTCGGATACAATCTCGGTCAGGGGGCATAACAAGAATATGCGCGCACGCAGTCAGACTTTTCGACAAGACTGCCCTTGGTCTGTAGTTTAGCGGTTGTCGTTTCTGTGCATCAAGGGTACTTATATGACATGTAGGGGCCCCACCATCTCCACCGGTTCCCTCCCCCTCCGAATCGACACTTCAGATGGTCGCTCCCAGGATTTGGATTGCATTGGGCCCCTTGCTGACCACCACTCTTGGTTTCGGTGGGGCTGACTCTGGTCTGCGGAAGCGAGTTGCGGGAATTGGCTATGCCAGTTACCAGGGCGTCGATACCTACGGTGATGCGACCTCCTACCTTGGTATTCCGTATGCAGAACCCCCTCTCGGCGACCTTCGCTTTCGCGCTCCAAAGGCTTTGGATGCCACTCGTGTCTCGAGGGAGACTGGGGGTAGTGTCGTAGACGCCACCCAGTACCCCGATCCCTGTATCCAAGGAGCTTTGTCCAGTGAGCCACGGTGTCCAGTGATGGCTACGCCTTCCGATCCAATATTTACCGGAGCTCGAACAGGTGGCGACAGAGGTGGTGCTGGAAGTGAGGACTGCCTCAAGGTTAATATTTACACACCCTCACAGGCCACGGCCGGCAGTAACTGCAAGCCCGAGTTCTTCGCCCTACATCGTAGTAGAAGGAGTACTCATAGGGCTCGGTTCCTAGTGCCCGTGTTGTTCTACATTCACGGAGGGGGTTATAGATATGGAAACCCCGCAAATTTTCCCTTCGATCATTGGGTTCACCAGAGCCAAGAAGTCGTCATCGTCTCTGTCTACTACCGTTTATCGGCTTTCGGGTTCCTCTCCCACCCAGACTTCGCTAGTGGGGCCATCGCGGACAACAACGTCGGTTTCTTGGACCAAGTTGAGGCCCTGAAGTGGGTTAAGGGCTATATCCAGCACTTCGGCGGCGACCCCGATAATATTACGATCAACGGAGAGAGTGCCGGTGGGGCTTCCGTCCTCCTTCACTTGGTTTCCACCGGCGGGAAGGTCTTCAAGCAAGCCATATCCCAAAGTCTGTACGACGGTTATATGCCCACCTTGGATCAACAGAAGGACCTGTTCGACTACTTCGCAGCCAAGGCTGGATGTGGGACCGGTAACGTCGCCATGACGGTCGCTTGCCTCAGGGAAGCCAGCGTCCGCGCCCTGGCGATCGCTCAGGATGCGGCCCAGTGGAGCTAGTCAGTTTCACCCTTCGTTGCGCGATCGATTCCGGGCTAAAACATCCCCCAGCTCTGGCGCTTACCACCTTTTCAATCCCACCCTCGATGGCAAGGCCTTCACGGACTACCCCGACCGACTGCTATTGCAAGGCAAATATACTGAGATCCCTCTCATCACCGGGTATGTTGGTTCGAATCTTGTTCCCATGGCATGACGACTGAAATAATACCGTCTAGACATATTGCGAACGAGACTTTGGCAACCAGCGAGCCCGCGGGTGATATCTATGCCGCGTTGCATGGGTACACCCCACTGGTCACAGACAACGACATTCAGGGTTGGATCGACACCTACGCTTCCGAGGTGTGGTCTTCACAGGAAGAGGAGGTTAGGACTATCACCGGTGACGCTTCCGTCAGGTGTTCTGTGGGTTCCACGGCCGGTTTGGGTCCCTTTCCAAAGTTAAACGCAATATTCACGGATCATCCTCGCTGATGCTGGGAAGACCGTTGGGGCTTGGGCCTATAAATGGGTCACACCTGTCCCTGGCAGTCCCTTCGCTGAGCACGCAACCGAGAACTGGTATATGTTCCGTGGTGTGATTACCGGGTACAGTAATTTCGTTGAACTCCAGGAGGCGCTCCATTGATTGCGTCTAATCAGTCAAAACGGCACCGGCACTTTCCATACTCAAACTGCAGCTGAGCAAGCGTTCGCTCAAGAGGCAATTGCTTACTGGCTATCTTTCGTCCGCAGCGGAGACCCCAACAGGTACAAGCTTTCTAGATCTCCCAGCTGGCCCAAGTACACCACTTCCTCGCCTTCTCGCGCCCTCCTCGCTGAGAGTAATGACATAACCAAGAGCAATAGCTCAGTTGAACTCGTTCCTGCTGGCGAGATCAGCAGGTGCACACTCCTCGGAAAGAACTCCGATATCACCCAGGCATGACGTCAAGGATACCGGCCCGACAACGTTATGGCCATCCAACATTCAATATTAGTGACTAAAGCTTCAAGCTTCAAGCTTCAGGATTCAATCACTTCATTCTCCCATAGTAGTTCGTTTCCTGTCGATACCATCATCTATTGTTGATAAAAATACCCGGCTTCGTTCTTTCAACCAAGCGTGTAGCACACCAGCTTCCAGTGTCCCAGGATCCCGGAATCACGAGTTTGGGCAGTGGGGGGGACGATCGGCGCGAATACTCTCCACCGCATGTCTCGACCCGCGACGCAGGTCGAGTTCCTGATCCTCGGCACCGGCTGGGCGTCGGAGTTTCTAATTACACTCCTCAAATCCAGCGAGGTATCCTTCGCTGCAACTTCGAGAGATGGTCGAGAGGGGACGATCCCTTTCAACTTCGATCCATCCTCGGGGGACGTTGAGCAATATAAATCCTTGCCCGACGCTACGACGGTCCTAATCACATTTCCGGTCACGGAGAACGTGAAGGCTTTGGTGGATGGCTACAACAGGACGAGGTCTGGCATCGGAGACGTTGGTGCGAACTGGATTCAACTCGGCAGCACAGGATCGTTCGCACAAGTACGACTTTGTTTGGCCCCTTTGACTCTGTTTTCTTACGGAAACGACGTATCTAAACAGGTTGCAGGTTGGGTGGATCGGCACACGGATATTGAGCCTGTTCCGAGAAGCGTTCAAGAAACGGAACTGTTCAAGTGTGCATCTGCCACCGTCTTGCATCTCGCTGGGCTTTGGGGAGGAAAGAGGAATCCGGTTCATTGGGTTCAGAAGATTGCACCAAACAAGAGCGCCCTCGCCGCAAAGGTTGGTTTTGCGTTCTCTTGTTATAATTCACTTATTTCTCATCCCATCGGTTCCCCGCAGGGTTCCCTCCATCTGGTCCATGGAGAAGATGTGGCCCGGTCAATTCTCGCGGCACATCGGAACTTTGACAGGCTGGGAGGGCAACGATGGTGTCTCACAGACTTGCGGGTGTACGATTGGTGGGAGCTTGTCTCCTCGTGGACCCCGTCGGCACAGAACGGCGAGTGTGACGCCACGGAGAACCCTCGGCTTTGGGTGAAGCAGCTGATGGCTGAGCGGGGTGTTCGGGCATTGCCTCGACCCAGCGAACACATGGGTCGCACTTTGGATTCGAGGGAATTCTGGGAGGCGGTCGGGATTACGCCTGGGGTTACTCTCCACTCTCCCGTAGCTTACCTTGCCTAACAAGCCGAATTGACTCGACAATGATTGTGAAACCTTCCATCAGCGTTCCATCATGGGCGCTTGCCAGGCCGGATGGCATAAAAATCACGCCCGACCAATACTTCCCTCTTCCTCCTCATCCTCGTCCAAACCCCATGCCACAAGACCCTGCAAGCGTCTCTCGGAAATAATATTTTCGGTCCACCTCAGCCCCGGGTCGCAGCAGTTCTGTCGCAGCCCAATTCTCTCTCAAGGGTTGACCAAACCTCACCTCCGTACGGTCAGTAGACGCTCCCTATTGTTCTCTTTTTTGGGCTTGCCCTCTCGAACCGCAAGCTTTCCTCCAAAACCCGGGCGACTCGTGGACGGTGCACAACAATCCAACGCAATCCCCAGTAGAAACCGAGCCCATCACTCTCGTAACGGGCGAACTCGGCGTTGTGCACGCTCGGGTCGTCATCCTCCCGGACGATGCCCGAATCGGCTGCACGAGGCTACCCGCTGGCCCAACTTCCCATTGTCTCACCTGGGTCGATAACGTGATGCATATGTTGCTTCCCACGATCCACCAATATTTTCTCAATGTTCCTCCCCCTCTGTCACTCTCCCTATCTCCGCTGAGTCCTTGACTGACATAACAATTCAACCTGGATAGTCAATCTCCGCGAGTCTCCCTCCCCTCTGAGACGTGGGTTATCTCTTGATATCTGCTTTTCAGGTCCACTCCGACTGATCGGCGTCACCTAGTCCTTCGGGAGGTTCAGCTGAATCTAACGCGTTTTCTACGCGTAAGATCAGCTTGATTTCTAGGTTACACTCCAAGCTTTTGGGTAATCCACCCCCGTTGTCCAGGAGTACGTCAACGCAAGGTACGATCGCGAGTTTCTCGGTCCCACCGGTGGACCGATCGCTGACCCTCGCCTTTTGTCTTCTGCCCTCCTCGTTCCCTTCTCAGAGCAACCAAATATGTCATTGAAGCGTGTTCCTAGCGAATCCTCGATCGATCTCCGACCTTCAAAAAGGAATCGGTCAGATACAAGTTCATATTCTCCATCGGAAGCCAGTATCAGCTCTATTCCGGACTTCGTTCTTTCCGCGTCAGCCAAGCCACTTCCTGTATGTACCGCCCACCACCAACTCCATCGACTTGCCCTTCTCATTTCCACTCGTAGAGAGCCGGTTCTTTTTCTTCCGTTTTCTCTACCCCACCCCCATCCCCTCGCAGGCCTCATGGTGCAAGGCTACGGTCAATAACACCCCTTCCCACGCCTATGGACGAAGCTTTTGCAGATCTCGAAACGTCCATGAGGTCCCGGACATGCACACCAGCGCCCGACAACTTCCGCTTTGCCAACGAGTCGGCTCGGTATAACATGGAATCTCAACCCCGCTCTGTTATCGATTTTTCACTTCCAACTATCACCACCTCCGTCGACAACGATGAAGGTGCTATCGAACTATTCTGCCCACTAAGCTGGTCTTCACAGAACATTCTGGCTTTCCCCCGTGGGAATCGCGTTTACCTAAAGAACATTGCCTCCACCGTGGAAGACGTTGGTTACACATTCAAGCCATCGAAGAAGCATGGAATACTCCGGATGTTTGATTTCTGCCGTGATGCTCCGAATTTGCTTGCTCTGGGAACTTCGAACGATAACATCGAACTCTGGGATATCGAGGCCAAGAAGATGACCCGGAGCTGGACCGCTACTGGCATTACGTGTCTTGAGTGGAACGAAGGGCGAGTTCTTGCCGTTGGCGATAAGAAAGGCTCGATTCAGTACTACGACACCCGCATCGACGATAGGAAGGAGATGAAGATGAAGAAGGGAAAAGTTACGAGGCACGAGGCTCCCATCACTACACTCTCCTGGAACAGAAAGGACCCCAAATATCTCGCGAGCGGCGACAAGGATGGAGTGGTCTACTATTGGGACAGCCGTCAAGATGCGCCACTGAAGATGGGTGAAATGGTTCAAAGGCGGAGGAAGATGCAGCATGACAATGCTGTTTCTGTCGGTCATTCAGCTCCCTGTTTGACCCTGTCGCTGATACACCGCCCCATAGGTTATTGGTTGGTGTAATTCTCGCGTTTTGGCCACAGCAGCAAACACGCCGGACAACACCAGCGTTCTCCGTGTCTGGACGATGGACGACTATAGCGAGAATATCGAACGTCACGAGTACGATGCAACAATCGTCGGGATCCATGCGTCTTGGTGCAAAGAAATCGTTCTCACTCACGGCCCGGGGAAGGTCACCTCTCATCCAAGTAACCTCGCGACACCGGTTCCGAGCACGATTGAAAACTCAGTCGTGGCATACGCGTTGCCATATTTCAAGCAGGCAAAACAGGTGAAATATGTTGATCCAGGTTCGAGAAATCTCGGAAGCGTCCTCGACAGGACTGGGACGAGGATGGTGGTTGCCGTTGGCGGGATCGATGGTGGAGCTGTGACGAGCCAACTGCAAGTTTGCGACGTATGGGGAAAGAAAACCGCGCCTGCTCCAGAGCCACCGTCGATCCATGGGGGGTTGGTGCGGAGGCAAAATAGTTTGTCAAGCCTGTCCCGTCGAGGAAGTCTTATTATTCGTTGAGGAATTACTTCTTGGTTTATTACGCGACTGATTTTTAGTAAGCATGCTATCCGGACGTAATGCATATGTGTACCCCTTCATCACTGTATGATATCTGTATGTAGAACACTGCATCTTTCTGTCATGGTATACATTGTTTCGGCCTTTTTCTCCAGAGGGCATGACGGTAGACTCATCATGTGGACAACGACGTCAATAGCCTTCAGAGAGCTTCAGAGTTGCATTTGAATGAGGGATTCCCACGTTTGCAGCTTCGTGATGGCGAGGCTAAGCCACGTTTTCGAGCGCACGTGACCGGAGGACATGACCAGACCTGGCCAGACTCAGGGGGAAGACGGGTAAAGCAAATTACCATCTCATCGCCCAGCACGTCTGTTGGGACCTTCAGAGTTCAGTATTCTATACCTCATCGGCGACCCAAAGGAATGAATCCGCGGCCCAACCCACCGTGTCCTCCTGTCGATCAACAAGAGCCCTTGTCTGTCGGGCACGCACGTCGGATAGGGTAAGTGGAAATGGAGCCCCCTTGCCACTTCGCACCGAAACGCCTCGGATTGTGTTCATTGATTCATTATCACGACCAATAGATCATTCACCAACGACTTATCGAGACAAGATGCAGAGACAAGCGATAACCCCCTCCCAGGAACCCCTGATCAAGAAATTGAAAAGCTCCGAGTCGCCTTATCCGAACTTCGGGCCTGCAGGGACACACTTCCACCGATGTCTCACATGTTTGACGGTGAAGGAGAGGCAAAACAGATCGAGGACCTCCAGCACAACCTTGCGTACCGGAAGTCACGAAAAGCCCCCATCTCGCGCCTCCCCGAAGAACTTCTTTTCGCAATTATATCGCACGCGAAGTGGTTCCCAGATATGAGGTTTCGGTATATCCAAAGGATGCCCCAGGTTTGGATGTGTGCCCTCGTCTCGAAGCGGTGGTACCGGATCGTCATGTCCTCCCCGGATGTGTGGAACGTGGTGAACGCGAACTGGACGGTCAGGAAAATCCAGACATGGTTTGTTAGATCCAAGACTGCAAAACTACACGTTGGGATGGACGCGTCCCAGGAGGATCGAGATTCAATGATCATCCCCAGACTCATTTCCACCGAACTCACTCGCACCAGAAGCCTACGGATAATAACCTCAGCTACGTTCATGGACGGCTGGAGGCAAGCCCTTGACCAGGATGCACCTGTTATAGAGGTGTTCAGCCTCCATGTCACCTATCCGCGGCAGCAGGACGGCTACTGCAGACTAAACCTCACCTTCCCAGCATCTTATTTCCTTGGCAGACCCCCGCAATTGCTACGAGAGTTCGAGTTCGGTGGACCGCATATTGTCTGGACGTCACCTCTCCTTCATAACCTCACTCACCTCGGAATACAGGGCCACGACCGCTTTAACCGCCCGCGCATCCCCTTGGCACATGTACTCCGATCGCTACAGCACCTCCCACTCCTACAATATCTTGACGTCGCGGACGAAGCCTTCCCAGACGATAACGGTAACCCCAAAAACCTAGTTGCGGTAATGTCAAGACTCAAGTTGCTTCGATTTCGGGGTGGGTTCGACCGGTGGTGCCCCCTTTTCACGTACCTGCTCCTCCCCTTCGTGGTCGAGATTGACCTCTGTTCCACCAGTCAAGAGCCTAGCGACGTGGACATGCTCTTCGATCGTTTGGCGGTGTACTTCCACGATGAAAGTGGTACCGCTGGCCGACAGAACAAGTTCGATTCTGTTGTCATGCACCAAGATGACAACGGCTTCAAGCTTCAAGCCGAGTGTACTGGATCGACCGGTCGTTCCCCGCTCTACGTTG
>Ga0307516_10001987_pt1 | contig 27967 bp, 15 predicted proteins | sample 19_EM_MG_FD_203310 | JGI IMG/M metagenome (GOLD analysis project Ga0307516, IMG submission 203310) | Populus trichocarpa ectomycorrhiza microbial communities from riparian zone in the Pacific Northwest, United States - 19_EM | ecosystem: Host-associated > Plants > Roots > Unclassified | place...
CTAAATTTTAAATACCCTTAAAAAACCCCATTTTTTTTTTTTTCTTTTTTTTTTTCATTTTTTGGTTTTTTTATTATTTTTTTTTTATATAAAACCCCCCCCCCCCCCCCCCCCCCCCCCAAACTACTCGTTCTTGCACACTACTTCACTCTGTCTCCTCCCCCAAAGCTTCAGCTGCATCAGTTTCGGCTTCGGCTTCGGCTTCAGCTTCTTCCCCATTACCAATCCCGCTTGCCCCCCAACTGCTTTGCTTGCTGTTGCTGTTGTGTCCTCCCCTTCGCACGTCCGCCCACATCCGCAAATAAATAAATATAAAATAAAAAGAGGTGGAAGAAAGAAGGAGGAAAGAGAAGAAAGAAAAACAAAGAAAGAAAAGACCATTCCCCTCATGAATTGCTGTTGCTTCTCTGCGCTCCGTTCTTCACTCAAAGGGAAGAAAGAAAGATAGCGACAGAACCCGAGAGACAAAGGCGGTCGCACTGCTGCACTACTGGCAAAGCAGGACGGAGATGCAACTCATAACTGACTAATGTGCGAAGCACGTCACTCGATAGTCTCAACTCGGTGATATCGATCTTGTTACCTACCGCTGTCTCCTCTGCCGTCTCCGTCGTCGCATCACCGCTTTTCTGACCCGGGCTCCACTGAAGTTCAGAAGTTCTCTGGTCCCTGGTTGGTTGCATTCCTCAGCGACTCTCGGTGAACGTGGAAACCGCCAACAGGCTCCAGCAGAGTAGTTCCCACTTCCAGATACCGTCGACACTCACCCTCGGCGTCACCTCGGGTTAACGATATCGCATTTTTGGTTTGTCGCCCTTACATTCGCCATCCATTTGCCGCCAACCCTGTCCACTTCCCACTGTATCGCGCGCAATGCAACAGCCTACACTTGCTCCTGCACCCATTACACACATGTCACATCAGGTATGTCGCTCTGCCCTCGAGAGAAGGGGAAACATGCGCTGACCGCTGGAAATGTAGGACGCAGCCGAACAGAGTCAGCTCCTCCGCGAGGGTCGCCCCTACCACATGCGATCCAGTGCTAACCATACACTGGTGTTGCAGCTCTTCGCGCCCACTTACTCGGCCAGATCGGTGGTCCGTCCCAAACAACTGCTCCTCCCTCGAACGTTATCTCCCCGAACGGTGCCACGGATTTCGCGAGCCCCACGACTCAGAATATAGATCCTGCTATCAGCAGTAACGCGAATTCTTCCGCAGCGCAACAGCAGCAACAGCAGACACAACAGCAACCGTCCGCGTCCCAGTCACACCCACAGCAGTCAACAATGCCCAAGCAGCAGCAGCCCATGCACCCCCAGCAGCAGCAGCAGCAGCAGCAAGTGCAGCAGCAGCCAGGTCAGCAGCACGTAATGCCTCAGCATATACCTCCGCAGATGCAGCAGATGCCACAACATCCACAGAGTCCTGGCGGTGTTCAGACGCTTCAGATGGGAACATCCATGCCTCAGGGTGTGCCTATGGACATGCACAATAACCAGTCGCATTCGGGTGCCGAGGAGTCCGAGCAAGCGAAACCGCGCGGAGGAGGGAAACGAGAATTGTCCACGTCGAAACGCGCAGCTCAGAACAGAGCCGCTCAGGTTAGAATTTCCTTGCCGAGTCGCTCATGCCTGATGACTAATCGACGGAAACAGCGGGCTTTTAGGCAACGTAAGGAGGGATACATCAAGAAACTCGAGGAGCAGGTCCGGGACTTCGCTACGATGCAGGAAAGCTACAAGCAGATCCAGAGTGAAAACTACCAATTGCGCGATTACATCATCTCTTTGCAATCGCGACTCATCGAGTCCCAAGGCGAAGATGCGGTACCACCTGCGCCGGCAGTTCTCGTCCACCCCCCGCCGCCCCTCGTGCTCGTGGATACAAGCGCAACCCCGGGAACCTCGGGCGGAAGCGGCGTGATGCACCCATCCAGCCAGCAAGTCTCGCACCCGCCACTTCAATCACCGCCACAGCAACTCTCCGTTCAACCGCAGCCCATCCAGCTCCACCAGGCGCCCATTGGCGCACCCACAGCGAACATGGGCGTCGGCCATCCATCGATCTCCACTTCACCAGTCACCCAATCGGTCCTAGCAGCTAACCCCCCAGACCTTCCACAGCCTGCTGCCGGTCCCCACAAGCGCGCCCACGAAGATACCGCTCCTTCGGACCATTCCTTCCTACAGAGCATCGCGCAAGCTGCTGACACTGGCGGAATCAACCCCTCTTCCTCTTCCCCCTCCTCCTTCATTGCTCCCAAACCCGTGGCCGCCGCCTCCACCAAGGTTACCACAAGTCCCGCCGCGAAACGCGTCAAGGGCGATAAAGTTGAATTGAAGAAGGAACCGGAGAGCAACGGGGTCTAGAGCTACGAAACTCACGGATTTGAGTTGGGAGCTATTCTCGGGTGGTGTAGCTGTAAGCTTAAGCTTTGCGGCCAGTATAGGTGGTGGGGGTGGGAAGATCGTTGGGGTTGATTCGTAGATGTCTTTGTTTTCCTGCTGTTTGATTTTGCTTGCTTGTGTTGGGGGAAACCGGTCTGTATTGTTGCCCAAGTACTTACCGAATACGTTTACCTTTTTTTTCCTATGGTTTTTTTCTTTCTATTTACTTGCATGATTTTTATTTTATTGTGTTCCACCGGTGGCGTGACTGGGTGGTGAAGAACGATGTTTTACAATGAGCAAAGATTACGAACCGAGGCTTTTTTCGTAAATTACGATTGACAGAAAGGAAAGAGAATTCGGTTCCTCACCCTCTCGAAAGTAAAAAAGAACAAAGAAATCGAAAAGGAAGGAGAGAGAAAAAACAAATCAAAATCGTAGCAAATAATGTAGCGGGGAAGAAACTACCACCTCGCATCACGCGTCTCAACATGATCGCATCAAAATTTAGACCTTCCACCCGATACCAACCCATCCAAGAGAAACAGAAAAAAAACACCATAGGAAATTTTCTTGAGTAACCCCAATCCCAATGCAAATCCATCGTACCACACGACTAGGGCTGAGCGTGGATGGTCCCATCCTCGTACTTATCCCAATTGGCGAGGACCTGACCGATTCTGGGGGACTTTGTGAGGTTGTAGACGTCCTCGAAGTACTCCTTCGTGAGCTGGAAGGGTTTCGCCGTGACGTTGGGGATATACTTTCCGATGAGCTTTGCGGGGTCGATTGATGACTGCACTATCTTCTTCTGGAGGAACGAACGGAACGGCTTGACTCCCGAGCGAAGGAATGTCGAGTGAAACGGAACATCAATGCCGCGGAGCGGGATGGTGGCGAGTCCGCGCTCGAGGTCGATGGGGTTCGGCTTGGTCTTGGTCGTGTCCGCGCATTGTTTGATGATCATGATCAAGTTCTCCTTAACCTTTTCGATGCTCAATCGGGCCATGAGCACCGTGATGTCGATCTTTTGCACCTTGAGGTAGTTCAGGACGTTGGTGAGACAGTCGAGCGCACGGAGATCACCAGCGCAGACGTATTGCTGGTTGGCGACGTTGAGATTGACTATCTCGAGCAGCCAACCGGTTTCCTCGGCGATGTTGTCGATCACGTAACGCATGGCCTCCTCATTGAATGTCTTGGACACACGACTGGGGTTGACGGCACACATCGAGTAGTTGCTGCGGCCTTCTGCGTCACGCTCGACCGCAACTTGCATAGTCAATCCACGATAGAACACGACCGAGACGAGAGACTCGATTGGCATGACCTCGGCAAGGGCAGCAAGAGCAGAGTACTCTCCGAGCGAGTGACCGGCAAAGACGGAGTCGCGCTGAACCAATCCGCGCGAGCGCATATCCTCGAAGGAGGCCTTCTCCATGAGCGTGAGAGCGGGCTGGGTGAACTGAGTGGCTGACAAGAGACCGGTAGGCGAGCGGTAGGTGTAGGAGGTGGTATTCTCGCCGATCTCCTTGAAGATCTTCTCTGACTTGGTGGAGCCATCCGAGCCCACAGTCTCAAAGGTCATCGACATGTAATTCTGGCGGATTGCCTTACCACGAGGGCCACCGAAATGAACAGTAAGCTCCTTTGGATTATTGCGAACAATGTTGGTGATAGCAAAGCCTGAGTTTCCTGGTCAGCGTTGTTTCAAGTACTAGGCCACTAATGGTGCACTCACCGTAGTTATCCATGAAATGCTTATCAGCTCGGTCCCAAACCTCTCTGGCAACGGGCGATGAGTCGTAAAGGTCCATGCCCATACCCTGCTCCTGAGAACCCTGACCGGTGAAGACGTACGCAGACACAGGCTGCTCAACCTCGGCCTCTCCGGCAAGAACCTTCTCGTTGGTCTCGACGTTAAAAGTCTCAACCTTGATGATCTTTCGTCCGCTCACCATACCGACATGGTGCAGCATGGTCTTGACATCGTCATTCGGAAGCACCATTCCAACGAAGGAGCAGGTGAAAGATCGGACACGTCCAATGTTGTTTTCGGCGGCCCAGGTCTCCACAAGGGATCGCACGGCTGCGGATGAGAACATGCCGTGGGTGATGGTGCCCTTGAGGTTGGCATAGCTGGCAAAGGTCCTCGAAACGTGGATGGGGTTGTAGTCACCAGAGACCCTGGCGTAGCCCTCGTTGCTGGATGGAGCCCTGATGACGAGCTCGGTCTTACCGTGTAGGGGGATGGCGTTCTCGAAGTGCACAGGCTGCTCGATACTCTTTCCGTGGCGCTTCAGGTAGTCGAGGACGGGGTTTCCATGAGACTGACCGGCGTTGTAGCCGACGGTGGCAACCTGGATGATCTCCTTACTGGGCAATTCCAACAAGACCTGACCCATTGTCTGGACGGAGCTGAACACCGTCTGATTCTTGTAACGGATAAAGCTGGAGAGACGAAAAGTTACTGTCTTATTAAGAAGATCGACTTCATCGTCGTCAAGCTGGAACCATTCCTTGCTACGCAATACGGCAACATCTTTGGTGGTGGCCAAATGCACATTCACAGGTGTCTCGATTTTCCTCTGGAAAGTGTTCTCATAATCCGTGTAGACTCCACGGTACAAGAACTGAGAGATGACCTCCATGATGGGGTGGCCATCCTTGGTGATTGTGCCGCAAACCTCGACCATCTTACCGGAGTCCTGGTTGAGAACAGCGTTGATGTGGGCCTTGGTGTCGACAACATCATCCTTCTGCAGGGGCTCGGCACCGGGAAGCATACGGAAACCGTTGCTCAAGTGAACGAGTCTGAGGAGATCTCCATCAATAGCCTTGGGGAAGATGGCTTTCATGATGGCCTTCCAGCCAACAACGATGGCAAAGTCCATGGGCGCAAAGACGGTCTTTCCGGGACGCTGTACAAAGGCTTCACCGTTGTTACCAACAGCATGGACGAAGTCAGCGATCTGCTGAGCGGTGACAGTGGTTTGGCCACCCTCAAATACGTCAGTAACTTCAGTGTTCGTGTCCATAGGCTCATCGCCGAACCACAGGCGATAGTAGAACTCCTTGATCCTGTCGTTCCTTCCTTCCATAACCTCACGGATTGGCGCATAACCGATCTCGGGGTGGTACTTGAAAATCAACGGCATACCGACAGGCTTGCCAGTAGCAGTGCGGTCCTCAAAGAGAGTGACATGGACCTCATTGTCAACGATCTTGGCCTCAAAGGTCTTAGTGTAGGCGCCTGTAGAGTGGCTCTGATCCTGCTTGGTGATGACGGTCTCTCTGGGATCATTGGCGTTGGCGATCTCAACGAGGATGCCGTGAGCCGGAGCGAAGATGCGCTTTATGGGATTATCCTGATACTTCTGGCCTTGGACAACGACATCAGTGGTGAAAAGGGCATGCCTCCAGCAGTAAGAACCACCGGCAAGCAGCTTCAACCAAGTGGCAGTAGCTGGCAAACCTCCTTGCGAAGCAGTCGACGACAGGCGGTAGGTGATCTTGCCGGCATCCTCGGAAATGGTCAAACCATCGATCTTGTCGACATCCTCGGCGATAGTCAAAACCTTTCCCCCGAAGTACTCAATGACCGGGATGCTGCTTTCGTCGCCACCGTATACATCTTTGGTCAATCCCTCAATGTGGCCGTTGTGGATGCCATCGAGTATATCCTTGATTGGCTCGTCCACAATCTTAGAGTACTTAGCGGCCATCGGCCCCTGAAGAATGCAGGTTCTGCCGACGTCCTGGCCAACAACCGCCTCCAAGTCCTCCGACTGCCAGAGCGAATCCTTCTTGAACCAAAACTCGAAGTTCTCGTCAAGAGAAGGCACAAATGGCACGGGCTTCTGGCCCTGTCTCTGGCACAGCAGCAGGAAGTGCTGCATGTCTTGAGCATTGATGAGCTGGGCTTTAGCCTCGGGATAGCTATTGAGAATGTGCTCAACCGTGGGAGCAGGCTCATCGAGTTCCGAGTAGCTCTGGAGGAGAGAGGGCTTGGCTTCGCCGGTAGTGAAGCGCTCCTCGATACGCCGGATCCAATCGCCGGTGAGACGCTTGAGCGAAACATCGATCCATCGCTTTTCGTGCTTGACAAACATAAGTTCGACCATGCGAGAAACAACCTCGGCGTAAGTCATGTCCTCAAGGTCAACAGCCTCGCCGGCACTGTTCTGGCCGAACCAAGTCTTCTGGAAGTCAGCGTTGAGCCGCTTGATGATGTGGTCACGCTGCTTCTTGAGCTCGGCGAGACGTTTGGCCTTGTCGAGCGAAAAGATTGTGCGGTCGAGCTCAGCCCAGAGCTGGACACCGCGGGTGGCCAGCTTGTGGATAGGCTCACCCATCTCAGAGCGAACAGTGATGATACCGCCAGCCGGTCCCCTGTAGGTCTTTTCCCAGTCCTTGTCGTCTACACCCTCAGCTTCACAGATCGCTTTCTTGGCCTAAAACCTGTCAGTTGACGCGCTACCAGAATGTCGATGCTATTACTTACGTTGAGGGAAGTATGCGCTTCCTTGGCAACCATCATCCTACTACCGAAGAGGACTCCATCGAATGGCATAGGAGGGTACTGGTATTTCTCGGACCATGTACCGGTGAGGTAAGGATAGGTGTCCTCAGCACCACCGAATCCGGACCCAGCCACCAGAACGATGTTCTCACAGCGACGGATGCGCCCGTACATCTGGAGGATGGGTTGGTGGAAGTCCTCAAACGAGTGGTGACCACCACCTCTTCCTCCGGTCCACTGAAGAAGGACAGGAAAAGTGGGGTTCGCCTTCGCAATGTTGATCACCGATTGGATGGCATCAAGAGATCCGGGTTTGAAGGCAATGTGCTTCAGTCCGAGGGTTTCAATGTACTCATTGGCAACCTCAAGCGACGGAACACCGGCTCCGATGGTCATACCCTCGATGGGCGCACCTGCGGCGCGGAGCTGCTGCAGGAGCGGCACCTGCCAGGCCATGGCTCTGGGGTTGACATAAATCAGGTTGACCGTGATACCAGCTCCGGGGATAGTGGTCTCCTCGATGTTGCGCAGAGCCTCGGTCAAACCCTTGGCGTTATAGTATCCACCACCACCCAGCTCGATGTGGTAGCCAGCGTTCATGGTGGCAGCAACGAAGTCCCACGGGACAGTACAAGGTGTCATTCCAGCCACCATAATGGGCGCTCGGCCCAACAGCCTCGAAAACTTGGTGTCCACGTATGTTTTGCCCTCCTTCGTTTTGGCGAGTTTGGGTCCATGTTCCTTGACCCAGTTGACGGCATACCTGACGGCATGCTCCTCGTCACGGTCGAACAGCTCTGGCTTGTATCCAACCTCGCTGTTCGTACCCTCGACGGCTCCAGCAAGAATGACACGCACACCCTTTCCGTCCTTGTTGCGGTGCGTGAGCACCCCGACACCAGAAACACCACCGGGACCGAAGTCAAGAACGTGGGTGGCACCCTTGAAAACTGTAGCCTTCTCCCACTCGACGGTAAGGCTCGTGATCAGGCGGACAAGGTCGGGCACGATCGATGAACCTGAGGCGGATTCCCGTAGATCTTCGCCGGTATGTGTGTCGTATACCGGGATGGCCAGGCTCTCTTTGGTGAAGGAGGTGATATTCTTGAGGTCCTCCTCAATTATTGGCGCAGCAGTCTCCAGGTAGGGAGAGTGGAAGGGTGCCGAAATGGGAAGGAATCGGTTCACGAACCGCTGCTTTCTCTCGGTGAACGGAACACGGTTCTGATCCAGACCGGTCGGGGCCTTGGATTTCCGCAGTCTGAGGTTCAGGCCGTGCAAGGATTGGGGGGGGCCAGTCACGACCACATTTCGCGCACCATTGATGAGCGATATGTGGATGTGTCGGTCCTCGGGCAGATGTGTGTTGGTCGCATCGACGTGGCCGCGAACTTGTGCCAGCGTAAGGTCTCGGGTGGAAAGCATAGGGGAAGGGTGTCCCTCGCCCTCGTCCATTGAGTCTTGCAGGACACTGGGGGCGAGCGATGTGCGGGGGTAGGTTTGCTGAGATCGACATCCGATCCAGAAGAGCATAGTCAGGGCATCGTGAGAGATTTTCCGGTAGGAATCCCAATCGGATGCGATGGCAATCGCCGCCGCTGTGATGACACCCTGCGAGTGACCAGTGGTACCCGCAATTCTCTCTCTCAGCTCGCCGGGCTCCTTTCCGAGGATTCTGCAGGTGATATAGTAATGTGATAGCTGTACCAGTCCAATCAACGGGAAAGAAACGGGTGCAGATACGAGGTATGTAAGGTCGGGTGTGGACTCCTTGTCCTGCAGCCAGCGAATAACGTCCAGTCCTTTCGAATAGACCTTACCGGCCTTCGGGTCCCGCGACAATGCCGACAAAACATGGGCGCAGGACACGATGAATTCCTCCACGAGACCCTCATACACATGGTATAGTTCTCTCAGCTCATCAAAGTACTCCTCAATGTTTCCCTGACCGCCGAAGACGACGTACACACCGGCCTTACTCTCCGCCGCAGCTCTGAAGAGTGCCGACTCGTGGGCCTTGAGGGGCCGGTTCGCAGCCAGCCGTGCAGCATAGTAGTTCTTCACGACGTCGAGCCGCTTCGAGGGGATACCAGGCAATTGTGCAGCCACGGCGTGGACTTCGTTACCGCGCAGGAATCGGCTTTCGAACTCGGACAAAACGAGCCGTAACACATTTTCATATGTTCCAGAAGCATCGTCTTCACCTTCCACCACCTGCTCCACGACGTATCCGAGGAATCGTGCCACCAGTTCAGGGACCGATGATGGCTCCTCGTCGAGAGCTAGTTCTTCGGTTGCCGTTGGTAGAATGGTCTGGAATCGCTGCCTGAGCTCGGAAGCGTGGTAGTGGATGGCGGTCGGCACAAGGACCGCATGTTCAAGAGAGCCGTGGCTCAGGATCAGAGGTCGCAGAGAGGAGGCCGAGTGGGGGGTGGAGACACCCGTGGTTGTACCCGTTGTGCCATACATTGCTCTTTTTCGTCTGAGTGTATCTATGGAGCTCTGTGGTCAAAGTCAGCGGATGAAGCTCGAGGAGGATCAATTGCAAGGCACAGCTGAATTGACGAACTCACGAAGCTTCCGGGATCTAACAAGGAATTGAGACGGATGGAATTGAATTCGGACTCCGATTACAATTTTAGTCCGATGGCAGTGTTCGGAAGGCAGCTGTGGTGTCGCGAAGAGATATGTATGAGGAGCGCACACAGACCGGAACGGAGAGAGTGTGAATGGGGAGGGGGGATGGGATGAAATGAGGGGGAGATTGATGGAGGAGGAATTGTAGAAGAAGTTGTAGGAGGTTGTCGGTTGATGGAGGGGTAGGTATTGTAGAACAACCCAATGGTGCAGTATCTACGGGGAGAGGGGCAAAGGTTGATTTGCTTCTCTCAGCCCACTTGCACCTTCCTGTCTCACTTTTGGCCCTTCAACGCCTTTCGCTCCACATATGTATTATTTTATTTTATTTTCGTTGTGGGGGGTGGAACACACGGTTCCTGAGTTGTTGAGGGGCCACCGCCAAGGGCAAACCCAATTTTCTCACCATCCCTGCAAGGGATCGCGATAAAGAGCCCCCAACGCAACACGGGTCCTTGCGGTAAACTGTAAACGCAATAGCCACCCGCCGCGACGGGAGATGGGAGCAACTGGTCAGAACTGCCTCAATCGGTTTCCTCTGGGGAAATCACTGCTCCTGTCTGGTGACATTTTAAGCGACGAGTTTTCCTCGCAGCATGTTTCCTTATCTAGAGCAATTACTCGGTTGAGCTGCATCATTTGAAGCGACTTTACCAGTTCTCTGTGTCGTTGCCCAGGGTCCCGACAAACGTACTACTACCAACGCTTATCTCTGTCTTGCCGGCTTCCACCTTTCCTCGGCATCCCTTGTCTCCAATGAGACTGCTGTAGGCTCTCGGGGCTAACGCCTCGGGGTATTAATTGCCGGGGCCGAGATATCTAACGTGGTGGCGGTACACGGAGTATATTGTTGGGAACGTTTGTTGTTGAAGTCAGAGGATGCTAGGATGATGGCTGCTTACGATTGGAATGGCTGGATCGTACGGTAATGACGGAGATGGTGGGAGAGGAGTTGAGTCAGAATTTCATAGATGGCCTGGCCGTCAAATGGACAGCTAGATACATTCTATTCTATTCTACATGCCCCGCACTGCCTGCACCTCGGGCGAGCAGATCGTATCCGTGGAGTCAAGGCCTATTCTGTGCTCCATTCTGCGGTCTAGATACCCAGGCTGGTCTATCGGCCCGGACAGGCACTTCTACCCAGACACACAAACACCAGCTCGGGAAAAAGCTACGAGCCTGGCTTTAGCAGCAAATGCTGGGGAGCTCTTACCCTTCCCCTCTCCTCCCCTGCCCAAAACTTATTCAACACCCTTCCGAGAGCACTGTGCTGGTGGCGATCGGAGAGTGGACAGAGGACACCCAGCCCGCTGATCTGGTATGGGCATACACAGTCTTGAGTACCCCCGCGGCGAGCATAACGGGTATCCCGACGTATCGGTGGTTCTGGCCATGATGGCGGCTATGGGGCTAGTTGGCTCGACGGTCGCGAGGATCAATCAGGGCGCCGGGCCGACAGACGATTCCTTCCAAGGCAGAGTCGCGACCGGCTCAATTGTCGTTCCTTATTTTGCACTTCTTTACCCGCCGCGATCCCAACATTTTTTGGAGCAACCCCTGCCCTGCCCGTCGCTAGAAAAATCCTAGCCACTAGCATCCCTTCGGTACCTCCCCTCCTCCGCCAACGAAACCATCCTCCACCCTCCAGTACAGCTAGAAATCCCGCTCTGCTGATACAGAGAAAGAAAAAAAGGGAACGGACCACCCAATCCATCGATTAACATCCCCGCTGCTCTCCTCCCGCTCAATCTCCCTTCCCATTCCTTCATCCATTTCGAGTCGACGTTCTACCCATCACAAACTCAATCCCTTCGACCCCCTCTACCCCACTACGAGAGCTCTGTGCTATCCACCACCACCGTCTCGTCGTATCAATTAGAATCTGTCTTGCCGTTCCCTCCTTTGCAAGTCGTCTTTGCAAACGACAGCTGAAATAGATACCACCCGTGGTATTTCGATTCGTCCCCCACGATCCCATAGCCACAAATACACGACTTCACAATGAGACCGGAACTGGAACAGGAATTGGCATACACTCTGCTGGTGGAGCTTCTCGCCTACCAGTTCGCCAGTCCCGTCAGATGGTATGCTACCACTCAATTCGAATTCCACCTACAATCGCAGCTCTCCTTCGCATCATTCTCGGGTCGGGCTAATAATTGCTATCTGTTTCGTACAGGATTGAAACTCAAGATGTAATCCTCGCCGAGCACTCCGCCGAGCGGATCGTCGAGATTGGTCCCTCAGATACCCTCGGCGGCATGGCCCGGCGGACACTGGCCTCCAAGTACGAAGCGTACGATGCTGCTCAGTCCCTGCAGCGTCAGATCCTTTGTTACAACAAGGACGCGAAGGAGATATACTACGATGTTGAGCCTGTCGAGGAAGAGGCAGAGAAGCCAGCAGGGTCGTCACCGCCGTCGTCGTCACCCCCTCAAGCTGCTGTCGCGTCTCCGATTGCTATTGCCGCTCCGCCGCCGGGCGCGGGACCCGCTGCGCAGGTGGACGATGCGCCTGTTAAGGCTACCGATGTTGTGAGAGCAATCATCGCGCAGAAACTCAAGAAATCATTCAGCGAGATCCCACTGTCAAAGGCAATCAAAGATTTGGTCAATGGAAAGAGTACTCTTCAGAATGAGATTCTTGGAGGTGAGAGCCCCCATCCTTAGCCCCACCAATTCATCGGCGCTCACCACCGGTTCGCCTCAGATTTGCAAAAGGAATTCGGGGCCACCCCCGAAAAGCCCGAGGATGTCCCTCTCGATGAGCTGGGGGGCGCGTTTCAGTCTACATTCAATGGCCAGTTGGGCAAACAGTCGAGCTCCCTCATCGCTCGATTGGTCTCCAGCAAGATGCCCGGTGGATTCAACATCACAGCGGTACGCAAATACCTTGCTGACCGATGGGGTCTCGGGCCCGGACGTCAGGATGGTGTTATGCTGCTCGCTATTACCATGGAGCCGGCGGCACGATTGGGGGGCGAGCCTGATGCCAAGGCCTTTTTGGACACCGTCGCAAACAAGTATGCCGCTACGGCCGGTATCTCCCTGTCTGCGCCTGCAGCCGGTGGTGCCGGTGGTGCCGGGGGCGCTGGTGGTATGATGATGGATCCCGCTGCCATAGACGCCCTCACCAAGGACCAGAAAGCGTTGTTCAAGCAGCAGCTCGAGTTGTTGGCGAGATATCTTAAGATGGACCTGCGAAAGGGTGACAAGGCATTCATCGGCTCAGAGGAGACCAACAAGGTTTTGCAAGCTCAGCTCGACCTGTGGATAGTGGAGCACGGCGACTCCTATGCTTCTGGCATCGAGCCCACATTTACGCCTCTGAAGGCACGTGTCTACGACTCTTCCTGGAATTGGGCGAGACAAGACGCTCTCTCCATGTTTTACGACATCATCTTCGGGCGCCTGAAGCTGGTGGACCGCGAGATAGTCTCTCAGTGTATCGGCATCATGAACCGGTCAAGCCCAATCTTGCTCGAATTCATGCAGTACCACATTGACAACTGTCCTACCGAACGGGGCGAAACATACGAACTGGCGAAGCAGTTGGGTGAATTGCTCATCGAGAACTGCAAGAAGGCTTTGAACACGGCACCCGCTTACAAAGATGTTGCCTACCCTACTGGCCCGCAAACCACCATCGACGCCAAGGGCAACCTGACCTACGCTGAAGTTCCTCGTCCTTCCGTCCGTAAGCTTAAACACTATGTCAAGGAGATGGCGGCCGGTGGAAAGATGAGCGAGTACGGCAATCGTACCAAGGTCCAAAGCAACCTGACCAAGATTTACAAGATCATCCGCCAGCAGCAGAGAATGTCCAAGTCTTCCCAGCTTGAGATCAAGACTCTATACACGGACGTCATTCGTAGCCTTGCGATGAATGAGGGGCAGATCATGCAGGAGAACGGAAAGGCTAAGCGTAGCACCAAGATTCGCGGCAGTGAAGGAGCCACGGAGTGTATTCCCTTCCTGCACCTCCGAAGAAAGGAGGAGCACGGATGGGAGTACTCGAAGAAGCTCACCGGCCTGTATCTCGAGTGCCTGGAGAATGCTGCAGTGGTATTTGATCATCCCCTATCTCTCGACGGTCTCGGACTAACTCGCCGTAGGAGGGTATCACTTTCCAGAATAAGAATGTTCTCATGACTGGTGCCGGTGCTGGATCCATCGGTGCGGAGGTGCTGCAGGGTCTGCTCAGCGGAGGTGCTAAGGTTGTCGTCACTACCTCTCGATTCTCCCGCGAGGTCACAGAATACTACCAGTCGATGTACACCAAGTACGGTTCTCGCGGATCCCAGCTCGTCGTGGTTCCCTTCAACCAAGGCAGCAAACAGGATGTCGAGGCGCTGGTCAACTACGTTTACGATACCAAGACGGGTCTCGGCTGGGACCTTGACGTCATCATCCCTTTCGCAGCTATCCCCGTGAACGGACGGGAGATCGATAGCATCGACTCCAAGTCTGAACTCGCCCACCGTATCATGTTGACCAACCTTCTCAGACTGCTCGGTATGGTCAAGACCAACAAGGCTTCCCGCGAAATCGAGACCAGGCCTGCCCAAGTCATCCTTCCTTTGTCGCCCAATCATGGAACCTTTGGCAACGATGGTCTGTACGCTGAATCCAAGCTTGGCCTAGAGACTCTTTTCAACCGATGGTATTCTGAGTCCTGGGGTAACTACTTGAGTATCTGCGGAGCTGTCATCGGGTGGACCCGCGGAACAGGTCTGATGACTGGCAACAACATCATCGCCGAAGGCCTCGAGAAGTTCAGCGTCCGCACTTTCTCGCAGCAAGAGATGGCCTTCAACATCCTCGGGCTTCTGGCCCCCGCCGTAGTCAACCTGTGCCAGAACAAGCCTGTATTTGCCGATCTCAACGGTGCTTTACAGTACATCCCCAACCTCAATGAGCTCTCCAGCAAGCTCCGTCAGGATCTCATGGAGACTTCCGAGATCCGCCGGGCGGTCACCACTGAGACCGCCATTGAGCACAGGATCATCAACGGCGATGAGAACGAGAAGCTCTACCAGAAAGTCGCCATCCAGCCTCGTGCTAACATGAAGTTCGGCTTCCCCGAACTTCCCGACTACAAGGCCGAGATCGAGTCGCTCGCCTCCACCCGCAAGGGCATGGTTGACCTCGAGAAGGTTGTCGTTGTTGCCGGTTTCGCCGAGGTTGGTCCCTGGGGTAATTCGCGTACTCGTTGGGAGATGGAGGCGTACGGCAAGTTCTCTCTTGAAGGCTGCATCGAGATGGCTTGGATCATGGGCCTGATCAAGCACTTCAAGGGGCCTATCAAGGGTAAGCAATACTCTGGATGGGTCGATGCGAAGACCGGCGAACCTGTCGATGACAAGGATGTCAAGCCCAAGTATGAGAAGTATATCCTCGAACACGCCGGTATCCGTCTGATCGAGAGCGAGCTGTTCGGCGGCTACGACCCTCTCAAGAAGGAGCTGCTACACGAGATTGTCATCGAGGAGGATATGGATCCCTTCGAGGCTAGTAAGGAGACTGCGGAAGAATTCAAGAGGCGTCATGACGACAAGGCCGAGATATTTGAGCTGGAGACTGGCGAGTTCACTGTCCGCCTGAAGAAGGGCGCCACGCTGCTCGTCCCCAAGGCCCTCAAGTTCGACCGCCTCGTCGCTGGTCAGGTCCCGACCGGATGGGATGCCAGACGTTACGGTGTGCCTGAGGACATCATCTCCCAGGTTGACCCCGTGACCCTCTATGTCCTGGTCACTGTCGCCGAGTCAATGATCTCCGCCGGTATTACCGACCCTTACGAATTCTACAAGTATGTCCACATCTCGGAGGTTGGTAACTGTGTCGGTTCCGGTGTTGGAGGCACCAGCGCGCTGCGTGGTATGTACAAAGGCCGCTACATGGACAAGCCCATCCAGAAGGATGTCCTTCAGGAGTCCTTCATCAACACCATGGCCGCTTGGGTCAACATGCTGCTCTTATCGTCGACCGGCCCCATCAAGACCCCCGTCGGTGCGTGTGCTACTTCGGTCGAGTCGATGGATATTGGTTACGAGACGATCATTGAAGGCAAGGCCAAGGTCTGCTTCGTCGGTGGATTCGACGACTTCCAGGAGGAGGGCTCTTACGAGTTCGCCAACATGAAGGCTACGAGTAACGCCGAGGATGAGTTTGCGCATGGCAGAATTCCCTCAGAGATGTCTCGTCCCACCACTACTACCCGCAATGGTTTTATGGAATCCCAGGGATGTGGTGTTCAGCTCATCATGACGGCCAAGCTTGCCTTGGACATGGGAGTCCCCATCTACGGTATCGTCGCCATGACTGCCACCGCCACCGATAAGATTGGACGCAGCATTCCCGCGCCCGGTCAGGGTATCTTGACTACCGCCCGCGAGGCCAGCGGCAAGTTCCCCAGCCCACTTCTGGACATTGGCTACCGCAAGAGGCAGCTCGATCTACGCAAGACCCAGATCAAGCAGTGGACCGAGACGGAACTTCTGTACCTGCACAAGGAGGTTGCCGCGATGAAGGCTCAGGATTCAGAATTCGACGAAAACGAGTATCTTGCGGACAGGGCCAAGCACGTCGAGAAGGAGGCCAGCCGACAGGAGAAGGAAGCCCTTTCTACCTGGGGTAATGACTTCTGGAAACGTGACCCGAAGATCGCTCCTCTCCGCGGCGCCCTTGCCACGTGGGGTCTCACCATCGACGATCTGGGAGTTGCTTCGTTCCACGGTACCAGTACCAAGGCCAACGACAAGAACGAGTCCGATGCTATCAACAAGATGATGGCACACCTCGGCCGCAAGAAAGGCAACGCGGTTCTCGGTGTCTTCCAAAAGTTCCTGACTGGCCACCCCAAAGGTGCTGCCGGTGCCTGGATGATGAATGGTGGCTTACAGTGCTTGAACTCCGGACTTGTTCCTGGTAACAGGAATGCCGACAACGTTGACGCCAACCTGGAGCAATTCGAGTACATCGTTTACCCCAGCCGATCGATTCAGACGGATGGCATCAAGGCTTTCTCCGTCACTTCGTTCGGTTTTGGTCAGAAGGGAGCTCAGGCTATCGGCGTCCACTCCAAGTATCTCTTCGCCACCCTTGACGAAGCCACCTACAATGGATACAAGTCCAGGGTCGAAGCCCGATACAAGAAGGCCTATCGCTACTACCACACTTCCCTGGTGGAAAACAACCTGTTTCAGGCCAAGTCGCACGCTCCATACACCCCCGAGCAGGAGTCTTCCGTTTTCCTCGATCCTCTCTGTCGTGTCGAGGCCAATAAGAAGGCTGGCTCGTACACTTACCCCGCTCAGCTCAAGCACAAGGCCGATCCGTCGCTCGAGAGCACGCGTAAGATGGTCGAGCACTTGGCGACGCACTCGGTCACGAGCCCGAATACTAGGATCGGTGTCGACGCCGAACACATCTCGAGCATCAATGTGGACAACGAGAACTTCATCGAGCGTAACTTCACTGCCGCCGAGATTGAGTACTGCAACAAGGCGCCCAGTCCCCAGGCTAGTTTCGCTGGTCGCTGGAGCGCTAAGGAGAGTGTCTTCAAGAGCTTGGGTGTCCCCGGCAAGGGCGCCGGTGCCCCACTGAAGGAGATTGAGATTCTGAGCGACGAGATGGGCGCGCCTGTAGTCAACGTTAGTTTCTATTCCTATGTCACACGCCCGACACGATGCTGACATTTACCACAGCTTCACGGTGATGCCGAGAAGGCCGCTACCGCCGCGGGCGTCGAGAGTGTCCAGGTGTCGATCACACACAGCGACACGCAAGCCATTGCCGTCGCAGTCGCGACGCTTAGCAGCTAGGCGAGGTTGGGTTTAGACGGGCATGAGGTGGTTAGAATGGGGTATTTATCGTTTTCCGTCCTCCCTAATGTTCGCGATATGTTACTCTGGGTGGTTCTCCTGGGCATAATCTTTGGTTTTCGGGTGTAATCTTTTTTTCTCTTTCTCTGGCTGTATAGTTTCACGATGCATCTTCACGGTAGCAATGAATGGGGGGCACCAAAAGGACGATTAGCAGAATCTGAGTCCCGATCACCCGTGGTGACATTGTGCTATACATTCAACCAACCCAACATCAAGTGCCCTGTGCCGTCCCTCTCACTCACCCCCGAGCGAACAGCCACGCTTCCGTGACACCTCGCCACCCCAGTTGACAAACCACGAATGTGGCCATGCCATCTTGAGCTCCCGCCCGCGCCCCAAAGAGCAATCCCGCCGCCGCCTCAAACGCGCTACTGCGCCGCGTAACCACGCTCCGCCAGCGGTTCGAGCAGAGGGTGAATACTCTATAGCAGAAGCAGTGCTGGAGTATACATTGAAGCGGCAAGGCCACGGCTGCGCGTCCACACCACCCGGCTGGGCGGGGCTGGAGGGGGGTGGCTAAATATGTAGTTAGTCGATGCTATGTACTGTCTTGCTCGCGTTGTCGCGCGTAGTAGAGTACATCCGAGACATGTGTACCTTCCTATATATTGTTATAGATAGATGGCATATCTTTTGTATGCTTAGTCAGTGCTCGTGACTGCCTCACTCCATAGATATGGGTATATAGTGGCGTCACATCTTCACAAGACAACCATCACACCCACACATTATGTACTCGCACTGACATATATGGTCTGCCCCGCATGCGCGTGACGGGTCCGTGATGCGCTTTACATACTCCGGACAGAGCTCGACGAGACACGTGGGCGCCAGCCTATTTGCGGGGACGGCCGCGCCGATGAATGTTTACATATGTACGTACCCCCAGAGTATCTATACTGAGACATTATTGTGAGTATGCGTGCTATGTACATGCTAGCTACTATAGATGCGTAGTTAGCAGAGTTGGGGTTGGGGACATCCTCTCAAGACACAGCAGACAGAGTTCTGCTCGGTTCGAGAAGACGTCCAGCCGGCTACAGGAATCGGAGAAGAGGAATAGTAGAGTACAAGATCGTGGCAATCCCTCCCCTCCCACCAACTATATAGATAGCTAACGCGCAAGAGTCAACGACCAACAAAGCACCATTTCGCAAAAAAGCAAACACAAAGTAGATGGGAAGGAAAAAGTCCGCAAGTGCAGCACCCCCCAGAGCGAACCGAACCAAACCAAACCAAACCAAACCAAACGCCCAACCCCCCCAGCACACGTGTTGATCCCGCCTCCCACACTACATAATCCCGCCCCCACCCTAATTCTCCGTCGCATCCCTATCCCGATCACGGTCCCTCTTGACGACGGTCGGTCGCCTGGCCCTCGCGCGCGCTGAAGCAGCCGCGGCAGCAGCAGCGCTCCTCGTGAACGGCCTCTTCACGAACTCCGAGTACCCTCCGGCGCCATCGCCGTAGTCGATATCGTCCTCCAGCTTCGGATCGACCTCGATCGTGGACTCGTCGTCGTAGTCATCGTCGTCGCCCTTGTCCGCGAAGCCCGCCAGACGGCCCGCCTTCTCCGGCGTCTCGTTCTCCTTCCCCTGCGAGGGGGAAGATCCGCCGGTCTCCGTGTCGGGGCAGAGCCCGACCGGTCCGCCGGCCTCCAGCTTCCTCAGCTCGTCGTCGAAGTCGAACGCGGCTCCGTCCTCGTCCGCCTGGCTCCTCCGCTCCTTCAGCCGGGCGAGCTCCAGCTGCACGTACGTCGAGCACGGCTCGCACACGACGAACGCGCACGACTCGACTAAGCAGCGCCACGGCGCCTTGGCGCGGCCGTCCTCGACGCCCATCACGTCGTCGTACCAATGTCGCGCCGCTCGCGTTCGCGGCTGCGGCGGATTGTAGGTCGCAAACGAAGCACTGCACCGCCGGCAGGTGAACGAGCGCATCTGCGGGGTGTGCACAAAGAAGTGGCCGCCGGCCGTCTTGCAGTCGAACATCGGTTCGGTTGTCCGTCACCGGATTCCTAGCTTGGGGGGTACGTGGGGGTGTGTGTGGTGTGTGGGGGTGTGTGTGTGGGGGGGGGGGGTGATGACGAGTACAGGGAGGATGAGGAAGAGGAGGAAGGGTGAAGAAGAAGAGGAAGGAATTGCGAGAAGGTATAGTGGCCGATTGGGCCACCGTACGTTGTTGCGAGAGGGATTGACCCAGCCGCAGCAGGCTGTTGTCCAACGGAGGTGGCTGGCCGTTTGTTGACGGCTGCTGTTTGTCGGTGTTTCCGGCCCTGCTGCCGGGGGGACGGACGCGGGACGGCCGAGGGGGGCGGGTGGCAGCCTGAAACCACAAACGAAAGAGAGAGAGAGGACAGCGTGAAAGAGGGAGGAGATATAGGAAGAGAGCAAGAGCGAGGAATATCTGCATAGGGGAGCGAGCGAAAAGTGCAGACGCAAGGGGAAGACGCCGAGCTCGATCGATGGAGCACGTGCGGGACCGATGCGGCCAGTGGCGCTTCGCTCCCTGAGCGACACTGCACTGCTTTCGGTCGTGGTGGGCGGCCGCCGCTTCCGGCCGTCGTCGTGCTCTTCTCTCCTCTCGGCGTGCTGCTTTGTGCTCCTCCCCCCTTCGGCAGGATGGCTGGTCGCCGAGCCCGCCCGCCATCGCCAGCTGCGAGTCGCGAGGATCGGATCGGTGAGAGCCGCCGGGCGTCAGACGCGCGGATGCTTGGATGGACGGAGGATCTGCACGGAACGGTGAGCCCGACTATTGTTCCGACACGCCCGTCGCCCATCCAGATCGTAACCAGCACGTGCTTGCTTATGTACTTGATTTGCAGCACCCGCCTCACTCCATCTTCGCGATCGAAGCCGCACACATACACGAGTCGGAAGGGTTAGAAATCACGTGCACTGCAACCCGACTGCAACCTGTGTGTGTGTTAGCCCAAGGTCACCCGCTTGCGCCGCTAGACAATCGCCCCCAACCCCATAGATAGATACCCCACCCATGTTGGGCGCGTTCGTCGCAGTCGAAACGGGCGTATAGACGCGAAATAAAATTGATGTCCCCCCACCATGTTGGGCGCTAAGAGTAATTAAAGCACGTCAACCCGTTGAGTTGAAGACGCTTAGCCCCCGCCAAGGACCGCTTTTTGATTGGCTGTTGGGTTTTATGTTCCGGATCTACACAAACACCCTCAAATATGTAGCTTATGCAGTATGGCCATGCTCAGCAGAGATGTGTATACAATTACATCTGGCTACGAACTAGATATGGCACGTAGTTACAACGGAAAGAGCGAAGATAACTATTGCAACGGTTGGCTGCGTTGCGAGCAAGACTCCAGCAGCGCCAAAAAAAATAAAAATAAGGCGGAAGCCAGACAGCGATCGATGTTACCGCTCACAAACGCGGCTCGAAGAAGGGCATATGTATGTATTAAGCATTTTGACTGTGGGCGAAGGGTAACCAGTGTCTAGTTAACCGGAGGCAATTTGAGGGTTGAGACATTGCGGCTGCGAAGACCGACCCAAAAAAAAAAAAAAAAAAAAAAATCCAACGGAGGGAAACAAGCAAGGCAGCTCCCATCCACATGCTGAAGTTTCTGTCCTTGACGGGGCTCAAATTCTTCAACCGTGATTCGATTATGTGTACGGGTAGTTACAACTTACCGGGACCGTCGCCGCCAGCGCGCTCCTGCGCCCGCATTCCACTCGACCGCAGCGGCCCCGCGGAGGATGCGAGGGGCAGCTGAGCAACGAATTCGTTGCTGTGCTCGCCCGGCAGTGCGGAGGGCGGGGGGGATGGATGGCCCGCGATAAGTGCGTGTTTTCCGTTTCGTTCGCGTTCAGGCCTTGTGAGTGTTTGCCGCGCTGTCTTGGCTGGCTGGCTGGCTCCGTGTGCGGGGGGGCGCGACGTGACAGCCGGTGCTCAATTTCATCATGGGCGCCGTCACGAAAGAATGGCCGAAAGCAACAGCCGTTGAATTATGCGGACATACACAGAACATCACTCGTCCATCTTTGTCCGCATTCTTTTTGTACTTTTTTTTTTTTTGTGCCATCGGATGGCTCGTATGTATTTACGGTTGCCGGTCTAGCTCGGGCTCATGTTTAGCCGCCGTTATCGGCTGATGCGGCCCAGTCTCTCCGATTCTCCGATTACGCTTTCTGCTCCGTCTCTTGCAAGCCACACGACCTTTTGCACACCACTACCCTCCTCTCTCGCGGTGGTGGCCTTTCGCACGCTGCTGTCTTCTCTCATGACGGCCTTTTGCGAGCTACGGTTCTTCTCTCTCGTGGGAGCGGCTTCTTTGGTGGTGGCGGCCTTTTTCGCGGTGGCCTTTTGCACGCTATCCTCTCTCACGACGGCCTTTTGCGAGCTGCGGTCCTCCTTTCTCGCGCGAGCGGCCTCTTTGGCGGCGGCGGTGGCCTTTTTCGCGGTGGTGGCTCCTCCCATGGTAGCGGCCTTTTGCCTGCCACTATGCTCTCCCGTTGCGGACTTTTGCGCGGCGGCGGCCTTCTGCACGACGGCGGCATTTTGCACGCCGAATCGCTCTCCAAACCGACGCTGCAGCTCTTCTCCAATGCGTTTACCGTTGGTCAGGACAAAGGACCTGTGCGGGTACTGCGAGTCGAAGCGGAGGATTCCCTGGTACAGTAGCAGCATCCGCCAGCCGCGGCGACCCTCTTCGGCGGAGGAGGACAGCAGGTCGGCGGGGGTTACGTACATGCGCAGATGCTCAGCGTCGTACGGTAACTTTTTCTTCTCCGTCCACAGGTCGAGTGTCTGCTGCAGGTCTTCGAGGAGAGCGGGGCGCGAGGTGCAGAGGTGCGCGATCAGGGGCGAGATGAAGGGCTGGCCGACAATGGGGGGGACCGAGCCGGCCGTTGGTTTGCGTGTGACTGCCTGGAGCGGGGATCAGTGGGCTGCCGCTATCCGGGGGGAGGGGGTCAAGTGATCCCTTACGCTCAGATATTCAGCCACCGTGGAGGCGTGGTAGACTTTCAGCGCCTTCCTTTCCGAACTGAAGTGATGGCTGGGGGTGCACTCCCTCAGCCGATCGAGCAGCCGCTTGGCCTCGGCGCCGCACCTCTTGATGACATTCAGCGCGTGGCTCACATCCGCAGCGGTAAATCCACACAGCCTGAAGAACCGATGGTCGAACGACAGGTCCGCGATGCCGCCGCAGCCGAACGGGCCGAAGACATCACGGCTCAGGAGAAGCGGTGCGACTCCGGTCATGTACACTTGGGATATGCCGTGGCTGTGCGAGTCCATGCCCGACTGGACGGCACGGAAGAACGAGACGAAGGCACCGTTGAGGCCGGCATCAGGGGCTGCCCAGTGTTCCTTGCTTTCGGCGAGGAGGAAGTCGCGCGCGGGGGTGTCGAAGTTGTCGATCAGAACGAACAGCTGCAGGCGTGTCAACGGGGCCCGGAAGGGGGGGGGGGGGGCAGAAAACAGACGGGCGACATGCGCACATACACCTTGGACGTCGTAGAGCGCGTTCCGCTCGTCCGTACGGGACTTGATCTCGTCGAGCTCCCGTGCGACCTGAGCCACGACTTCCCTCAGATTATCGGCGGCCGTCTCATGGCTGCCGAAATCGCACGTGGCCGTCTCCAGCGTGAAGCCGCAGCGGCGATAGCGCGCGACGAACCCCTCCAGTTGGGCGTTGACGTAGCGTCCGAACGCGCTCGCTTTGGTGCCGCCGGTGGCTACGCGCCCGAAATCCAGCTCCAGCACGAGGTGCCTCGCAGGCTGGATCAGGCCGCGGAGCACGGCCGCGGCAACATCGAGGCCGCCGAACATCTCCTCGTACCGCGGAGCGTTCGCGACGTCGTGGAACGCGGCGAGCATGCTCACCGTCAGCGACTTGCCGAAGCCGTCGGGGCGGCACAGCAGCGTCACGCGCGTATCCGCGTCTGGGCGCGTGGAGAGTAGCGGGATGAACCGTGTCGTGTCGAAGAACGAGAGCTGCCCCTGCGCGCGCACGCTGCGGAAGTCGTTCGCGCCCCGGAGATCCGCGGGCCGCTGCGTCCCCGCCACGATCAGACGGGAGACGCACTTCTCTGGCGGCAGTGGTGGTCGCGGCGGCAGCGGCGTCGGCGGCGATGGAGTCGCGGCGGTGGGCGGGGGTGTGGTGCTGGGGTGTCCGGATCTGGGGCGGCGCAGCAGCTGCTGACGTGCCGGCGTGGACGGCGGACGTGTCGTGGCGAGGAGGAGGCGGGACGCCATCATTGTGCGGGCGGAGACCAGACCGACCAGCTTTGTTTTGTTTTTGTTTTTGTTTTTGTTTTTGTTTTATCTACATACATTGTACATATTCGTTTCTTTCTTTCCTTCCGAGTTCGCGCACTGGGGATCGGGAAGCGAACTCGCTTAGCCACCACGTGCAGCAACCACCGGGGAGAGGGCGGGCTTGGCATAGGCGGGCTTGGCATTCTCGGGAAATGCTCGACCGCCGCTCGGGGGGAGTGTATGTACGCGAGACACCGGCGGCCTGGGCTCAGTCCCAGCCTCGTTGGAGTGAGGTAGCGATCGCCCGTCCGTGGAGCACCAACATGTATCTATCGATCGCCTTTCAGTCCGCCCAACAAACTTTCGCCCCACTGTGGCGATCCAACCGGCCGTGTCGATAGTTACTTCTTATACTTTTTTTTTTCTTTCTTTTTTTTCCCTCCTCCTCCCGTCTTTCGTCGGACGAGTGGATGCAGCCGTGCTGGCGAGCGTCGTCTCCGTTCGTGCTGTACATACCGTCCGTGCATAACTGCGGAGGACGAAGGCGGACTTGCTTACAAAGGCACAGAAATCGCGGTCTGTCCGCAGCGCTACGGACAAGGAGAGATAACTATTTACATAGCACCCGCCGAAAGAGAAAGGAGAAGAAAAGCCGATCCAACTGCAGCCACACGTGTATGAGGTATGTATGTATGTATGTATGATGTATGTAATGTATGTATGTTATGTATGATGTCTGTATGATGTCTGTATGATGTATGCATGTACATATGTATGTATGCATGTATCTATATATGTATGTAGAGAAAAAAGAAGGAAAAAGAAGGTAGAGAAAAAAGAAGGAAAAAGAAGGAAGAAAAAAGAAAGAAAGAAAAGAAAAAACCCCACGACCAGCTGTTTGGCCGCAAGATGTATGCAGAGTGAATCTATCGCTGCGCGCCCAATCGCCGTCGACCGACTGACGTGTCCGAGAAGGATTCGCTCCGCCCGCCCAACGCCGAAGCGTCGACGATATCTATTTGCTCGACGCCCGTAGAGCACATACGTCGCCGCGAGCAAAAGCGGATTAGCCCGTGCGTGCAGACACGCCATCCGCATGTGCATATCTACGTGCTTCGGCGGAGGAACGAGAGCGGCGGCGGCGGCGGCGGAAGGAAGGAAGGATGGAGGAACGGAGGGCGGTCCACTCGCACCGATCGCCTCACGGTCAGGATGCGGGATTCACTCGCCGTCACTCGTGAGCTGATTGTCCCAACACAAGTCGCCACTGTGGCCTGCTCCGATCGCCTGCTCTGGACGGGACCACTGCGGGCTGCATCCATCCGCCGCCGCCGTCGTGCGCGGATTAGGGCTTCGACATCCTTTAGGGCTTCGAGCTCCTCTCGTTCGCTCCGGACCAGGCCTGGCCCGCTATCTCGAGCCCCGCCCCACCCGGATACGCCATTCCGCATCCTTGCGGAGCGTCTGTGCGCCGCCGAGGCTGCGTAGATATGTCGTCGGAGCCGCGCGCAGGCAGGCATGCACTGGCGGCCCGCCCGCACAGGACAGGACGGTGCGTGTGCAGCCATCCGGACACGCATCCGAAGACCCGGAGAATAGCGCGTGGCGCGGCGGTGTTTCCGAGACGCCGGGTCGGGGCCGGCACGGACGGATTCCATCCTCATCCACCTCATCCACCCCGTCCATCGCCGCAACCATCACCACCACCATCGCCGCCATCGCCCATGACGGCATCCCATGGGAAGGGGAGGGGAGCAACCACACCCCCATCCGCCGGCACCGCCGCCGACGGGAAGCGGCCCCGATCGGCGTGCTGTTTTCCGGGCAGGGCCCTCGCCGAGCTGGCCCCACCAACCCACTCCGCACGCGCTCGTGGCGCTACTGGCCCGGCGACCCGATGTGCTCCGATGCTGGTGGATGGGGCCCAGCACATCTCTTCCGGAGGCCGCCGCACGCAGCCCCAGGCGGCGTGCGATCGGGTGTCGGGCCCGATCGATGGCTGCATGTTGCGGACGATCGGCCCATCTGTCTGCTCTCGCGGCATTGGTCCGCCGCCCGCGCAGAGATGCGCCCGCGACGACGAGCGGGCCGTTCGCCCGGCTTTCCGATGTCGAGCCGACCTCCGGGCCACACGCCGGTCCGTTGTTCGGCCCCCGCCCCGTCCAATCGAGCCGGAGAACCCATTCCCTGCCAGTCGCCGGCCGAGCGTGGAGTCGTCGGATGCACATATGTAAGTAGCTGGCGGTTGGGCTTGGCATCTGCGCATCGATCGCATCGACCGCACGTTTGTGCCCGCCAGCCAGCCACTCGGATCACGTTTCCTCCGCCACTCCTCGCCGTTGCTGGGAGCGGCAGAGCACGCCTTGCGGCTCTTCCATCCGCACGCACGCACATACGTGGCTGCTCGCCGTGTGTAGATACCGCGACTGGAAATCACGCCACCGATAACTCCCTATGCAGACAGACATCATAGATAGACGCCTCCGAGTCGTTTGTGCGTGCGACCGTACACAGCGTCAGCGGGGATTCTCTTCATCTCCCGGCGTTCCGGCCCGCATGGCACCCCCCCCAAAGCATACAGACACTGCACAGATCTGGCCTGCTTATCAGCCCGGCACTTTTCTCGTCTCGTCCGAGCATGGACATTCCGCCGCGGCTTGTCCTTGCCGATGAAGGCCCGTCGAGGCGGAGGGAGCGGGGCAGCGCACGTGCCGAAAGGCGGGCGGGCGGGCTCGGCTCGGCTTGGCACAGACGGCGGGCGGCGGGCGGGCCGGGATGGGCCCCCACGAAGGCCGTGTGGCGGCTGGAGCTGCCCCCCGGCGTCAGCATCTCTCTCCGCGAAACGGCCGTCGTCGCGAGTCGCCCCCTGCCATCGCCATCGCCATCGCCATCGCCAAGCCGGCCGTGGGACGAGAAACACGTTCGCAGGAGGCGTGCTGTCCGTGCGTGGGGTGGAGCGACGAATCGCGGCCCACGGCCGACAGCCACCCGCCACACGCCATTGGGGGGCCGTGGTGGGCGCTGGTGTCGTTTCGGATGAACCGTCGAACCGCACGGCTCAATCCGGCAGCCTCGCTGGCCGGCGGATCCAGCCAGCATTCTCGCCGCTGCCCGCTGCCCTAGCACAGGTGAGCATGCGGAGCGAGCACGCACGGGCAGCTATCGAGCTAGAGCACTCTACATGCGGGCATCGTCGTGGAGAGTTCTGTCCTCCGCGGCCGTCCGGCCAGGGCTCGCGAGGCCCCTCACCATTATTGCTCGCGTCCGACCAGTCAGCCAGGGACAACGCACCGTCTACTGCTGCTGGGCGGCAGCCGGGGTTGGCAACTCTGGCTTAGCGACGACGACGACGACGACGACGACGACTCATTTTATGTATATATATATACATATATATATTTTCTTTTTCTCATTATTATTATTATTATTTCCCTTTTCGTTTTCTCTCGCTCTTGGGCATGTACATTCCTACATAGATCACTCCAGCTTACAGGGCGTGCACGAACACTACTTATGTACACACAAACCGCAAGTACTGATGATGCTGCGGACTGTGCAGTTAATCAAACTACCTCACCTGTGGTGATGATAATGATGGTGGTGGTGATGATGATGATGACGACGATGATGCTGCGGACTATGTAGTTAACTAAACTGCCTCACCTGTGATGGCTGCTGCTGCTGGCTGGCTGGCTGGCTGGCTGGCTGCAGACCGCCTCCGTCCAACTGGCCGGAACCACGGTGGCCGCTGGGACGGCCCCGTGGATGATGGACGGAGGGATGGAGCGGCCGACCACAGTAAGTGGTCCGCAGTGCTCTCATTTTTTTTTCTTTCCTTTTTTCTCTTGCGCTTCTCCGCTTCCGAACGAATACCTGTCACCACCACGTCTCGCAGCGACTGGCGGAGCATCGACATATCCATCCACCAGCAGAGACGAGACCCCGCCAACCCGCCGGCGAAGTCGAGCACAACCGACTGTCTCGTCTCGTCCAGTCCATCCTCTCTGCGTACGGCCAGCAGCGACGAGTCCGACAAACTCACTCACGGATCGCACTTCCTGCCGTCTCGCTCGCCGATATCTGCATATAATGCTCTGCAGCCGTCCGCATGCTGGATGCCTTTCGCCCTCTCTCGCTCTCCGCTTCCTGCGAACGAACGCTCCCTCACACACACAGCCCCGCCCGCATTCGGCACTAAAACGTCCGCATCCGTCGCAGACGGTCTGAAACGAAACGCGGGGGGGGGGGGGGGGGGGGGGGGGGGGGGGGGGGGGGGGGGGGGGGGGGGCGGGGCGGGCG
>Ga0307516_10001988_pt1 | contig 27961 bp, 34 predicted proteins | sample 19_EM_MG_FD_203310 | JGI IMG/M metagenome (GOLD analysis project Ga0307516, IMG submission 203310) | Populus trichocarpa ectomycorrhiza microbial communities from riparian zone in the Pacific Northwest, United States - 19_EM | ecosystem: Host-associated > Plants > Roots > Unclassified | place...
AACGGAGTGCAAAATGAATGACGGATCCATGACCCTCCTCTTAATACTAGTCTGTGACAGACAAAGGCTTTCTCGGACGCCTTCAAGGAGAAAACCCCATGAAAGGATCGGAATCCAGCGGTGCAGCACCAACTTGTTGCATTGTGTGGACATGAATCCGCCTTTGTGCGATGTCCGGTCGTTGGAGTGACAGTTGGTTGCCACGAGCTGAGTTCGGGTGGAAAGCCAAATTCTCAGCCCATTGTTTAGGCAGAACGCTATCGTAGACTACGCTACTGTACTTTAGCCCACACATGGTTGACGATGGTGTTAAAAGTAATGTGACCAGACAGGAAATTGAACCCTAGACCTCCTAGGTCTATACCAGGTGCTCTAACCACTGAGCTATATGGTCAAGGGTACATGGCACACTTGGGGGGGTTTGACCCAAGTACTAGCTTGAGAACTAGTGAGGTGAGGTGCTGAAATTACACCACTCAACAGCCTCCCCTAATCCAGCACATCACCATTACAAAGTGCAGGTGTGGGAATCCATTGCCTAACTGGGTCCATTGCCTTTGATGGTAGGTCTTACTAACCACATGGGGGATGCCTTCCCCTAAAGGGCTTAAGAGGACACTGGGACTTATCAGGAACATCACCACTTTAGCACACAGGGCTCATAACCTGTTAAAAGTAATGTGACCAGACAGGGAATTGAACCCTAGACCTCCTAGGTCTATACCAGGTGCTCTAACCACTGAGCTATATGGTCAAGGGTACATGGCCTACTTGGGGGGGTTTGACCCAAGTACTAGCTTGAGAACTAGTGAGGTGAGGTGCTGAAATTACACCACTCAACAGATGGTCCTATGCCCGTGGATGCGTAAACCATATAAGCAAGTAGTCCATCTCAGCTTGATATCGAAGCTTGACGATTGAGCACCGGATACTCCGCAGGAAGTCGAGGAAAGTTATGTCTCTGGCAGAGGTTCACAGGTGAGCAGGCTGATATACAAAGCGGTACTGTTGGGCCCAAGGCTGTATACAACATAGGGTCTGTAACTGGGCGTGTCCCACCCTAAGGACAAAGACAAGGCGCCCAAGGCAGCACCCTTCACGGACTAGAAGATGAATGGTTTCATTTTGAACAGGAAAATTGTGGGGACGATGTTGTTGTGACAAAGTAAAACAAGTATCTGCAGCAGTTAGTAAGATCTGCATGAGTGTGTTATACCAGAGCCATAAGAAAAATCATCCACCACACGCTCATGAGCATGTGGTGAGTCTTGCACAAGGGTGTCCACTTGTTCAGTAGAGTTGAAGACGATTTCATTCTATCTGAGGTGGATAATAATGGCATGGTGGGCTATTCTAGAATGTTGGAAAGGAATCCAGGAAGATGTGCACCTCAATGGGTCGGTCTGTAGCACCAACGCAGTAAGGCGCCAGGGCAATTTCGTCATGCAGTATCCCTGAGTGAAAGAACTTTGAGACACGGTCAATACGAGAGTGTCCTGAACCTACATGACAGGTGTATTCCGACAGGCAATCGTCATGTCCATCGACTATGTATAGGAAAGCTTGAAAGGCATGGGAAATGGCAGAGGTATATGCGGTTGGGTTAGAGGACTCTGCAGCAGAAATTGTTGCGTCGAAGTCCCCAATAATGGTCCATGATTTTGCTTATTGGGTGAGGTCATGAACACTTCCCCGAAAATTTGCTAAAGATAAGTTATCGAGGCATACAAACCAATGAAGTGGTGTGGGATGCCGTTCCCTAAGATAGTAGGAATAACAATGTCAGCAACACGATTCATGAGGATAGGGAGGAGGCATCGACCCTGGCTGACGCTAAGGTGCATCTGGCCCCCACAATTACACCACAACGACCAGACATTGCTGAATTGAGAATAACCCAGGTGGCTCATGTATGGTAATCGGATGTTTAAACACGGCGAGCCACGTAGACTCTGTTTCGAACAGAACCCAAGCATGGGATTATGAAGAAAGCCACACCAGGAGCTTCAGCTGGAGAGGAAGTATCCGAAAGCAAAGGAAACAAGTAAAGTAAGCAAAGGAGCAACGTAAACCACCGGGACAGATAAATAGATTACACACAGGGAAGGGCATTACTCTCGATAGCCAACAGGCATCCTGTCATACATCCTGTGGAAGGGCATGTTAGACATGGTGGGGAGTGGATGAGTGTCACACCTCCTCCATCCGATCAAGTATCCAAGAGACCTCCCTTCTTGCTTCCAGTATTGCCGATGACGAAAAACCAATAGCCTGCAGGGGAACTGATGATAAATAATTAACCATCAATATCAAAGAAAATAGTGAAGGGGTGTCTGGAGTCCAATTAACGTAAACGTGACCGTACCTTGTTCTTCTCAAAATCATGAACCGAATAAGGCCCCGAACGATAACAGGTCACCTGTCACTCCGGTGCCTATAGCCGTTATCCCTTGGTGACATGTCGTCCATTTCCGCACAAATAGTCCGGGGCTCCATAGATGAGGACTGTGAACTCAGACCAGTCAAGGTCAAGTAGGCCAGGTTGGTTGAAACATCAGCAGTGTTCGTCGTGTATAAGAAAACTGGTTTGCATACCGTGAAAAACTCAAACAACAAAGAGTCTGTGAAAGTAGTGAAGGGATTAGCAAAACCCGCCGCATAACTTTCCATGACTCAAGAACCATAGCATAGACATCCCCTCCTAGTTCAAGGTGGCTGACATGCCACGTAAGGCTGTAGGCCCGTATTTTGCCTGAAAATAATGCAGAGTGTGCTTGCCCCCCTGGATCTCACAATGCCCTGATATAGCCAACTCGAGACCATAAATTGGCTGCATAAACCGGTACTGCTCTGCAATATAGTGCATGTGGTCCAGCGTGAGCGGGTACTCCTTGAGCTACTGGACTGCATCATAGGGAATGTCGTCATACTGGCCTTGTTGATGTAGTTTCCCTGGTGGTGACAGAAGTGACGGTCCAGGTACTGGGTCAGCTAGTGGTCAGCTGTTGCTGGAGAGTCTCCTTGGAAGTACATCCAACGAGCCCGATCAGGTCCGTTGTTATTTTCCATCCGGTTTGAACCCCTGGGACTTCAGAGAGAATGTGCCGAAGGTCTTCAAGTCAGTCTGGCCTGGGGAGGGTTGGGGCATGGTCTATGGAAAGACATAGTTGACTGGGGTGCGGGACTCCGATGCAGTGATGAGAACGGGTGGAAGCAGTAGATTGGACTCTTTATCCTGGTAATCCTTCAAGATCCTGTGAAGATGGGTAGCTGCAGACTGTGTGCTTTGCCGTTCAAGCCTGGATATGATAGGTTGAAGCCCAACTATTGACTCGCCTGATGAACCATCCTTCTGTGGGAGGCGGTGATTCCTCACCGGAAAGGAACGTGGGGTAGGTATAGATCTTCCAAACAATGCCATGAACAATTACATAGATAGAGAAAATTTACAGTAGAATAAATATGGTGGTGATGGTTGGCGTCCAAAGTTTTGGGCAGGTGGATCATCAGAGCTCGATGATCGGGCCACTGTCAACTCAAGTTCGAAAGTTCATGTCAGTACCTCCTCTGTGACTCGGTCATTTTGAGTCTTTCGACGCCATAATTACTGGTTAGCAGCATTCACTGGGACTTGGGTGCTATTTGTTTGCGCACACTTTCAATCCTCCTGCTCCCGTAACAGACTCAATGTATAAAAGTGTGGTTGGTGGCTACAGTGGCCATGACTAACACTACCATTCCATACAGGGCCCTCCATCCAGATCGCCCTCCATGCTTTGTCTGCAGGGAGGCAATCTTCTCGTTCGCAAGAGACCATCTTTTCCTTCAGATCAACAGCAGACAAGTACCAAGTAATGAAAGTAGAAATTATCCATGGCATAGATCAATCCTGGAAAGCCAATCAACTTCCATAAATCTCATGAACAAACGTAACATTTACCTTTTCTAATGCTTGTATATACAGTATGTCGCACCCAACTTCACTTTGACGCAAGACTACAGATGCGAAATGACACACGACAGCTGAGTGGCTCAATAGTATAGCATTAGGAATGATGCTCGTGGAGACACAATGCACTCCCACATCTGGGAAGTCATTGTGCGCATTGGCGAGTGGGCACTCCCCCGTTAATCCAGCATATTTACCTACAACGAAAAAGGTCTATGTGAGTTTGACACCATCAGTCGTCGTCCTGGTGTGCGAAAAGATCCGCTGGATTACTCCTGCTGCAAGCCCGTCATCTGTCCGAAAAATGATGGAGCTATTTGGGGGGGACGCGGATTGTGCGGAAAAAACTTCACCATGCCAACTCACAGACTGACGCGGGTAAGCATAGGGCCTGGCGCCTTTGGAGACATCATAGTCGCCCGCATGTACTGAAAGCCATTCTTGGAGAAGTCGATGATCGTCCTGAGATAATGGTCTGAGGTCTGAGTCCTTCCAATTTATTTCTTGCTCTACTCCATCTTGTGGTCCATCAAATGCTAAAATATCGTTAAACAAAGTCCCACATGTGGTTCCCTGGAAGGTACGATCAAAGTCAAGAAGCATGCGTTTCATTTCGACAGGCATGAATTCGGAAGACAGTAAAGCTCGCAGCTGCTGCCCCATGCAGAAACGACGCAGCATGGTGTGCTCCATTTCACCTGGCACACAGTTTCAGAATCTATTGACTGGAGATAAAGTTTATGTGTGCACCGTGCTTTCCATTTGTTGGAATCTTCTGGAGCATGCCATTGTACCTTTCAAATGGAAAGCACCTCCAAGCGTGAACTGGGCCAAAATTTCGAAGAAGCTCGGCAAGATGGAGGCAAAGGTGATGGGTGGGCGTAAGAGACAGACCAGGGTAGAGATCCACCAAAGTCTCCAAATACTGTTTCATGTGTAACTGAAACTTGGCAATGCGGTCAGGTGTCATTGTGCGCATCATCACTAGCTTCGTTGCCATGACCAAATCCATGAAATTGGAAAACATTTTATATTCCGTGGAATGTGGCTCTTTCACACCCCAAAGGCGACCAAGGGTGAGTGGAAGGTTAATTGTGAATAGAGTTCGGTATTGATCAGCAGAGAGTCTTCCATGCCGAGAGCTGCCTGCATTTCCTGGTGCAGGTGCAACCCAGGAAGGGAGGGATAAGTGTTCCATGTCCATCCACATAGCAGCCAATGTAGTATGGCCTAGCACCCTTGTCTTTTTCGCTCTTTTCCATTGTGTTTGATGTTTGTCTGCCACGCGGGAGCCCTCGCCAAATAGATTTACTGTTTCTCTTTTCTTGCACTATCCATAATCACAATTGAGTTAGTTCTATAGTATATCGGCGACTGAACCAGATAGCCCACCCAATCTAAAAGATAATCCACCATAGTCTTTTTATTCTGTGCGGTTTAATGAGGGATGCATTCTTCTGCAGATAGTGATCTCCCAGACACGACAGGAGCAGGTAATTTCAGAGAGCACAAGTATATCAGTGAATTCTTCTTCAGTTGCGTTAAAGCCGAGGAACTGGGGGAAGTTTTGCTCAGCGCTCCTAAAGCTGTTTCTCTCTCGTCGTCTGACAAGTCAAGAGCTTGAGATAATACACAGCTTTTATCTTTGGTAGGTTCCCTTGATATTGGCTGAAGAGGGTATTGCAAAACCGATGGAGACATTGGACAGTAGTGGAACGCTTGATTTAGTGTACAGATCTTAACTGAGACAATGCCACTTACTTTGTGGGGCATCTGAACGTTTGGCCGACCCGTTTCAGGCTCGTCAGGATCATCAGATGCGAGTGTTGTGCCCATTTCTGCACCCCAGCCCATCTCATTTTTCTACATAGGCAATCTTCAGCAAATAGCTACGGACATAAAAAAAATTGATCTCACGAAGTTTGTCAGATACTTGATAAGCTTGCCTTTTCTTCCACCAAATTGAATCTGAAGTTCCCGGCACATGAAACGAAGGATAGGTTCGCTCAATTTGTGAAGATCTTTAGTTTTTCCTGTTCGAAGAACATGAAGACCATTTTGAATTTGGTCGAATGAAGGTGGCTGGCTCATTATGAGTTTGTCATACGTTGCCCTGGGGCCATCATCGAATTGGTCATCCATGCCCCACACTTCGCGACAGTGCTTCTGAATGAGGATAAGAAGAAGAGTGTGCATGCTGTCGAGAAGGGTAAATTTGGTGGGATCCCAGTATGGCAGCCGGAGAAGTTCAGACCATTGTATACCATGTTCATCATAAAGCAAACAACGAGCGGCCTCAGAAGGCGCATCTTGCCAGTGCATTGCAATAGATAAGTGCTCTTCCCGGGACATGCGCACCCAAGTCGACTCATCGAAGTTACCTATTTCTTGAAGCTTCAGAAGACAGTAAGAGCAGCAGTTCATAGATGTACAAGGGGCATACCCAGCCATCTGACGAGTGGCAGGGAGGTCACAGACAAGTGGTACAACTGCACAGTGGACTGTGCAGCCAGTAGGGTGAAGTGCTGTTTTGGAGAATCGGATTCCATCATGCCACACGATAAGCAGGTCGTCTACCAATGGTCGAAGGAGGTGATTGATTTGGTGGAGAGAGGGTTCATGTGGTCCTGGAATGATGCCAACAAGAAACATATTTTCGGGTTTATAACGGATCTCTGGAGGAAGGTTCAAGCATATCATGTAAATTGCACCAGAAGAAGCCTTTTTCCCAGCTTGTTTCCTCTGGAAGGGGTTAAAACCATCCATATTGAGGCTGAAAATGTAGCGGCCCTCGCCACAGTTAGGCGCGATAAACTTCCTACCATCCGGACCAAGAAAATCCTGTAAAGCAGGCGTGTCCCATATATCCCGGTGAACACCAGACAGCCGCTGTTCACTATTGTCAGACAAGTTCCTTTCTAGGTATTTCTCAATTTCTGGTCGTGAATGTAGGCGTGCAAGCCACTCTTTAAAATCATGGTACACATAGAGTCACGTTGGAGGACATTCATGAAGGCTACCAGTGTTCAATCCCTTCACCGGTTCCTTTCGGAGGCGCCGTTGGCATACAGGACTAGATGGCGTGTCCTGATTTGTGCATCGTTCAGGGCAAGACTGAAGAGGGAAGCAGCAGAAATACTTTGGGCAACATACAAGCTCTTTTGTGGCAGGCGAGAGAGAAAGCGCATTGATGATAGACCTGGTATCGTGGGGGACGCTGTCTATGATGTCGGAAGATCCCGATACCACTGGAAGGACAGCTGGAGTAGTAAACACAGACCAGCTAGGGCGAAGGCACAATGATCCATCGAAACACCACAAAGTAAGTGGAGGATCGCAATGATAACGTGTGAGAGGAGAGAGATAGAATTAAAAGATTGGAATGGTGTGAAATAATGTTCTATACAAGGCGAGATTCAGCAATATCATATCATAGTAAAGTGGTTGACTAACCCGTTTGAACTTTCACAGGAACACATTGCTTGTACTGGTGAGTGACAATAGCATGCTGTCGCAACCATTCATTGCGCTTTGCTTCGTATAGGGAAAGTATCTCCTTCGTAATTGTGGTCTGTAAGACTTTCGCCTTCAAACGTACATGGATGTTTGGGTGAGGAGAGGCACTTTCTGCAGCTTTAACGAATTGTACAGCCATTCCTCATAGCCGAGAGTACAAGAATTTGCTTGCATACTGTGGGACAAGGACAAAGGTCCAGTGTTGAATTGTGATGGGGCATTGACAACACTATCTGGAATAAAGGATGAAGGCGATGGTGAAATGCAGAAAACCAGAGGATGTTGTCCACGTCTGTGCAGATAGTCTGCTTGGCACGCAGCAATTTGACCTGATAGGAGTTGTAAATGTTGAAGAACCCCCGAAACGGACGGCTGCTTGGGCTGCTCTTCATCCACAATAGAACTACATTGAGGTACCGGAGACTCATTGAGTGGGTGAGCCGATGGAGAGGGTAATTCGAGAGGATCGGAATGCGAGCCAAGGTATGCAGAGCCTTGAGTGGCATGGCTAGTGGCTGGCGGAAGGGGGACTTGAGAGTGAGCCATTGGTACAATGCCTCTCGCATTCTCTGCGGCACGGTGTGCTGCGTACTCCTTTTTTCCAAGGTAGCGACCCCTCACTGCACATCCAGTAACCGGATTGAAGGCAGTATGATCATAGCACTCCCAGCATAAACAGTGGGAAAGATTACGTGGTAGCGCACTGTGGTCCTTCCCGATGGCGGCGCCGTTCTTTATATATGGGCGCATTACTGTGATGCTGAGCCACTGCTTGAAAAAGTGATGACCATAAAGTCCCTAGTAGCAATTATTAGGGCTAATCAACAAAAGCGTACCTTACATAATTAAGAGATCATGATTGTACATACATGGAAAGTCAACTGTGGCAGGATATCAGAATATTTGCAGTATACCGTGCAGAATCTGGCAGCCAAGTAATAGTAATTGCAGTAAATATTTGAATACTTGCCACTCAGACATTCTAGGCAGAGATCCTTGTGATATTCTAGTACGATATATGTATAACGACTATCTACTTAAGAAATCGATCTGGTGACTCCCTTCGCCTGAAAACTCCACTTCCAATCATCTAAGACTGTCGTGATTGCGCTTCGCTTGTATAGTAGAGTGGGGTGGGTGACTTCGGCTCGACCCTAGTCAGTAACGGTACTTATGTAGTGTCATACCAGTCAATAGCGCGTAGAATGTGTTGGTGGTTAAGAGCGCACCGACTAGCGTCCCGGTAGCTGTGGCGAGTGACCCTTCAAGCAAGGGTGAGATCTTGAGACCTCTGATGACCGGAAGTCTGGACGAAAGTTCAACGTGCGAGTCCCAAATCGCCTCGATGCTGCCTCGACCATTTACAGTGCAATGCAAATAGCTTGACCCTTCCTGGTGCACGGACGAGTCTAAACGTCATCAACCAATTTAACTATTCGCTCGGCAAGGTCAAAGTTGATGATCTACACATGGACGAAGATAGCGACGACGCGGAAGACAGGGCTATTGTGTAGCAAGAAAGTTGGTGCATTCTTTCAAGCACCACTCATCGGAATTTGGTTACAGAGTAGACGTGAGAGCAGATGTATATGCTCCTGGGGAGGTCGAAACCTTTGGTCACGCCTCGGCATGAGACCATCGAGCGCCATCGCGCTGTGGAAAATGTCAACCCACTGCCTGTGATTTGGTGCCGTTCGAGTAACTCGTCCCATCAGGTTGAGGGGCGAGGGCGCGGATCCAACGAAATGAGCTTCCAGAAATCCCACGAAAGTTGATGCTGCAAGAATTGCAACCCTGATGACCAACCCAGATGAATCAGACTCTGAACCGAAGAAAAAGCATAGACCTTCTCACCCCTCGGAGGATGGCAAGTCTGCCCCCAAGAAAGACCGAATGGTCGACCGAAGGACGACCTGACCAATCGCTTGAGTCATGCCGACCCAGTTCCTGCCTTGGTAAATAAGGATGTTGCGCAACCGACAAAATATCGAGAACAGCGCGCGACGCCGCAGGAGATGGGTATATTGACCCTAAGAGCTACATTGGGTTAGCACTAAAACAGTTAAATAAAAGGCAAACAAGTCGAGTGTAGAGGGAGCTCAGACAGCTTGACTTTGTCTTCGACGACGGATAGTGAGTCGGAACGGCTCAGATTCTTCATTCTCATCTGTGTCTTCTTTGATTGTTGCCTGCACCATAAGCGTAGACAAAGCCGAAGAAAAGGGTGCGGCAAGAGTGGCTGTTCTCGCCATGCAAGTAAGAAGCGCGCAAAGAAGGATGAAATGCATCGCAAACGAATGGCCTTGAAGCACTGAACGAAGTACGATGGATCGGTTGATTCAAAAACTTCATCACTGAAGGAACTGCGTAGGTTAAAGATAAATGCGTACCTTTGAAGAAGCGTGCCTTCATACTGTCCCATTATCTGACAGGCAGAGCACACGAATTCTACGTGCGAGGCCTCGAGAAACCCTTGCGGATGGCACCTGCCTGACTTCTTCTGCAGGCTATTTAACTACTGTTTCCCGGTCGAATTATGGATCTGACAGCGACGGAAGCTGCTGCGTTGCTACCAGAACGATCAGAATGTTTGAGATTATATCTACAAACTAAATGAATCATAATCGAAACAGGCGAACATACCCATGTTCACAAGCCTTAGTTTGGCCTCAGGAAAGGGATCCAGCAGGGCTTTCGGCATGAAAAGCAGAATCCTGAGATCTCGTCCCCTGAGGGAAGTTATTGCTGCCGCTGAAATCTTTGCGATCGTGCAGTCTGTTACGCGGAGTCGCGTCCGAGAGGTCGTAACCACACGCCAAACACGGTTCAAAACGCTGCCACTATGCCGGACAGAGAAAAAATCCATCATTGTATGTACTTTGCGGCCGACTAAATCGAAAAGCAGATCGACCAAGTGTTCCATCACTTAGATAGTGTGATACATGCTCATAAATGACCAAGACAAAAGAAGAATTCCTCCAGCGCGATAAGAAGCGAGAAGACCACTCGAAAAATGTTCGACCTGGACATTCCAATGGTCAGGCATATCGAGACGAGAAAAAGGACTCACCAACTCCAAGCCGAGGATGAGCACAGGGAGCAGACAAGGCACAAGGCTGAAGTCCTATACTTCAACTGTCATCGGATGGGTCACCTTGCCCAAAACTGTCCTGATCTGAATAAAGTACATACCATCAAGTTCAGGAGGCTCAGGCCTACCCAGAGTTTCTATCTTCTGTGTGAATATCGACTATGGCACGATCGAAGATCAGCGCGACTTCATCTCAGTAACCTTGGCGGAGCAATGGCATATAAAGCGCTTACCTTTGACAAAGCTTGACAATCCAGTTTGCGGTTCAGGACTCGAATCCAAGGTTGATTTTGGCACCAGAATCTGGTTCCAGTACAAGGGCACCGATTACGATAGATATTTCGACGTGATAAACTTGAAAAACTACAACCTGATATTAGGGCCCCATTCCTGTATCAGTATCAAGTATTAATAGGGTTGGACCCACCGTGGGTGATCCTCGGCAGTAAAACGCTCCTGACGATAAAGGGACCTCAGGTGTCCATCCTTGAGTCACGAGCAACGGAATTTTATGGGGATAATCTGTAGAAGGTTAGGATTAGCTGATGGAAGAAGCGTGACTACTGTGTTCACAAGTAGGTGCGACTGCCTTACCTCCATTCAGAGCCATCAATCATTCTATTTCCGTTGATTGATGAGGAAAACACATATCCTTGGTGCCTACCACGCTGTCCTGAAGTGTTAAGACCTTTATGGGTCGAGAAGAAAAACACTTGCTTGAAATCCAGTCATTGAGAGGACCGCTGCGTGCAGCAACTGTCCGATGTTTCTGTTCGTCTTGCTAGCCAGCTGGCCGCATCACCTAAGGAGCCGACTTCATCAGCCTGCTCCCAGACGTACGCAGGACTCACCTCCACCCAAGAATGCAGCGTTGTCGCCCAAATGGCATGGTCGTCCGCCAAAGGTGGCACCACCACATGTTGACAGCCCCCCACGTATTTCTGTCGCTGGTCCATCTGCTGCGTTCCCTGTTCGGTGGAATAAGCCCAAGCGTGGCAGTTGAGGGCGAGCAGAACCCTTGCCTGTGGAAACAGGTCGTCCAGATACCGGCGCTGAGGTTTCCAAGACCAGGTGAACGGAAGAATGGGGATGGGGGAGGGTACCCACCTTCAACCTTCTGCACCTCCCACACCCGCAAATTCAACTCCTGCCATGAAGAAAGTGGCCAAATATGCTGCTGAGCGAGCTGAGCGATGAACGTCGCGATCACAGACGTGCTTGTTACCTATCCGCACAAGATGGGTTTGTTGAAAGGTGTTAAGGATCAGTACTTGCAAAACCCCTTCTACAAGATAATGCACGCACCTAAAGCCTTCAAAAACTTCGAGGTCTCCGACGTCTTTCTTCGCTTGCATTTGTGCGATCGGATGGTGTAGTGCATGCCCGACATTCAATTGGAGAAAGGTGATTGCAAATATCTATCGTCAATCAAGCACACTTGTTGTTAGCGCGTCTGGGAGCCCGAAAAACGCTCTCTTACCTGCCAGAGTAGGTCTGGTGGCTTTCAACGGCGACGGACATGACTACTTTCTGTGCATCGTGCACTAAGCCTTCGAACTTTTCTTCAAACCATAGCAGGTTGCTTACATAATCCGCTTCCAGTGCTTGGAAAGCCATGGGAGCTTGACTTCGTCAGCCGCTGCCCGAATCAAAGGACAGAGGTGTAGTTATGGTTCAACAATTGTGATTATTGATCCAGTCATTTCTATGTTTACAAGGTCACTGCAGGTCTAAATGGGTTCGCCTTTTTTCGTTTTCCACGAGTTGCGCGTTTTTGCGACTCCGACGCTCACTGCCGGCGGGTTTGTGGGTGGATGTTCGACTCTCGTTGGTGGATGCTCACTGCTCGCTGGTTAAAAAATAGAGTATTACATATCTGTTGCACGGTCAAGGTAAACAAGGTGTCTGGCTGTCTTGACAGCGCTGTTGTCTAGTGCATATGGTGCCTAATAGAAGTACCTACACTGCAAGGGACTTTGCAGAGTTGAAGTTTGCAAAGGTGTATAAATATCATGGACTCCCACCCGCTCAGATAGAGACATTGTCTTTACAAATCCCTTCTGGACTCACCTTGATAGAGTCATCGGGATCGAGCAGAAGATGTCGAGTGTCCACCACCCCGAGATGGAGAGATCGACTGAACGCGCAAATCGCCAAGCCAGATGCTTGCACCGATCGCGAAATGCACCACTTCAGGTGAGCGTCTTCTTTGGCACCAATCGTCGTGCTGGATTGATCTGAGTCTGACAGATCACTGACATCGTCAGAAACGTCCAGTGATTGTGCACATCCCATCACATGGTGGCAAGTATCATCATCATTATAAAATGGTCTCTCAGGGGCCGTCTCCAAGTTGGACGAATCACCCTCATTGGTCAAAGATTGCAATGTTGTGCTGAAGGTCTCGTCGTTATTGAAGGCTTTGTAATCGCAAGGGAACACCAAGTCATGCGCCTGTATCCCACTTGAGAACACGGGTACGCGGGTGTAACAAGGTCTCTCCAAAAATTAGAGGCAGCAACACTTTCACCGGAATCAATCGAGGCATCTGACATGGAATCATCACTCTTCTCAGGAGGTTGGTATCTTGTTCCTAGCCTTCATCACTTGCGACAAAACTAATGGTTCTTAGTGACAGGCCGGCTTTGTAGCTTGCGACCATTCGCACTGGTTTTCAGTCACCCTTGGGATTTGCAGGCCTGTCGGCCTTAGGACAGTCATTGCGCTTCTAAAAACAGAATGGCCACTCAAGAAGAGGGAAGAGGCGGCGGCGCATCAGGCTGCGGCACAAAGATCAGATTGAGCGGAGGCGTCGTCTGACTGTCCTTGTTCAGCACCGTCGCGATGATGGACCGCCCTGCAAACGACCGTCCCGCGAGCGCCTTGAGCGCAGACTGTGCATCCTGTGCATTTATGAATTTGACGTACACCTGCCTGACACCAGCAGCTTCATCTGCGCGCTGTGCATCGAGGGCAGACTGGAAGACCGTGTCTCCAGACGCGAATTTCGTCTTGTCTTTCTTGATTGGCTGGGGGATACGAAGGTCCTCAACAGCACCCGTATCGAGAACTTTCTTCTTTGATGTCTTCATAAATGTCCCCGTACTCCTGGTCGTCGACGAGATCTTCGGGGGTGACCATATGAGCATGAGTAGGATACGCGCATCCATAGTGTTGTTTTCGCCAGCTGGTATGATAGGGCGAGGTATCTCTGGGAACTGCTCGTAGGGCAAGTTGGGCATACCCGGTTTGGCACCGACAGAGGCACGTTGCACAACGAGGTATTTGTCTCCAATTTCCATACCGTTCAAACTTTGGATGGCGACGTCAGTGACAGACGTGTCCACATACTCGAAGAATGCGTATCCCTGTGATAGCATGAGATTCAGTCATAAACCATTCATGACTGGATTGCACCTTTGAAGGCCCATTTCTGTTCTCCCGAACAAGGTTGAAGGCTTTGAACTCGCCGAAGCTTTTGAACAGCTCTTGTACCTGCTCTTCTTGGAGATAAGCTGGTAAACCTCCGACGAAGACTTTGTTGATCGAATCGGAAACATTGGTAGAAACGACACCAGGGACGTGAACGCTGGCCTGGATCATCTCGGGACCTCCGTAATCCTTTGGTCTGTGGATTTTCAGTGGACCGTTGATGAAAATGATGCTGTCGAAAGCCATGGCTGCAGTTGCGCCTTCAGCACTTCGGAACTAGATAATCCCAGGTGTGAGCACTGCCAAATTTGTTTGCAGCGACCACCAACCTCAACAAAGGCATAATTTTTCTCATAGTTGCACTGCACTGCAAGGACTGGTTTGCCTGGGCCACCTGTACCGATACCCATTTCGATCATCTTGCTGTCAAAGAAGTCGGCGAGGTTCTGCTCATTGACATCGACGTGATGCTGCCGATGTACAAGCGTCGAGACTGCCTGGACAAGTTCAGATTGCTGCCTATGCCCATTCCAAATGTTTGGATGGGCATCGGGGGTGGTAGACCTGGAATACCGAGAATTGGCGGAATCTGAGTATGATTTGCACCAGGGAGATTGAAGAGACCTATAGAAGATCAGTTAGACAAGCTCCATAAAACCAAGCACCAGTGGTATCTACCAGTTTGTTTTGCTTGCATAGCAGAGTACTGTTTGTACCACGGTGCATGGACGTCCCATCCAGAGGCCTTGCGTCTGCGCTGCGACAGCATCACACACCCCTCTGGAGTCGGTGACCTGCCCCCTGGCGTCCCTGCCTCCTTACGTCCTCGATTGCCTCGATGAGCAGGCGAGCCGTCTTCGCACCCACGACGATGTCCGCGCTCGTCATCACATTTGAACTCCCGGCGCCAATCGTCGTCCCATTGATGTTCCTTGAACTCCCTTCCACCGTGCCCACCACCGACGCTGATGCCGCCACTACCACCATGGTCTCTTCACCTATCGTCTCGTTGCGAGTAGCTCTCTCTATCCCTGTCGCCATGATGCTCCCTATCTCTGTGCCCATGCTCCCAGTCTTTGTCCCGGTCCTGGTCCCTGTCTCTCCCTCTGCAATGTTCTCTGTGGCCATAATCTCGCTCCCGATCACAATGCATGCCATCCTCGTGCCTGGGCCTTCGTTCGGGGTGGTCGCAATCTCCCTGTTCTAGAAAAAAAGAAACAATACCAGTTCTCGTGAGCAATCTGCGGTGCTGTTGATGGGGGATGGGATTCAGCAGATGTGGTGGGACACAGCAAAAGAGACGAGACCAGATTATGGGCCCTCGATGCCTGAGCTAGCTAGCTGTATGATGGGGGGTGTGCAATGAAGGGGGGAGGGGGATGCACCGATGAGCTTGTTATCGTAGCTGCGCAAGAAAAGTAAAAAGAGGGCACAAAAGTGCACATGAAAGAAGGGGAGAAAAGGGAGAGAAAAAAGCACATCAAAAAACGGGCCAAGTACCTCCGTCGCTTCTTTTCGAGTACGAGCCGGCTTTGACTGATATGAAAAGCCGAACGGCCACGCTCAGTTGAGTCCAGGGCAAAGCGCCCCCCTTTACTAGACTTGGTAGTTGACCTGTCCCAGGACCCGAGACGTACAGTCCTCCCGATAAATACCTTGCTTGAGAAATACAATGGAAACACGGCAATATTTGCTACTACTGTCTTGGCTCTCGATTAGTCTATTGATAACCTTGCAATCCAAAGGGTCGATGTTCTTGTCCAAACTCAATGCGACCTTTCCAAGCACCACATGCACCTCGCATCTACTCACGATGTTGATGAGGCGCATGCTACTTGTGACCGTGTGTGTCAGTCTTGGAAAAAACAATGGTGGATCCGTACCTTGATAAGTGGTTGTTAAAAATCAAACACAGGTACTCGAAAGAGGTGTGTGTATGCAAGTGGTCGCAATGATGTGATTGCGGCATTTCTCTTTACCTGCCTCTGAACGTCTTATATACGACGTCGAGAACTGGTCCCTCACAAGTACAGAGGAAAGGGCGCAGTTGGTGTTGTTCGTTTATACCCTCAACCCAATGGTGACACTGATAATATGCACACGAGGTTGACAAATGCTGTTTCTGACCAACAAGCTCCGACAAGGGTGGAAATGCATCAACCTTGACATGCCCATAGGCTAAATGGACCCCGGGCATAACTGGTGCCATAAAACATGGTCAGTTCTAGCACTAGCTATTTGGTATTTCTTTCACGAGCTTCCTGCAGGAGATTTAGCGTAGAAAACAGAACCTTGACATCATTGCATGTGTGTGGGGAAGGTGTTCATGTCATGCAAGTAGTTCATTAACAACATGGCGCCCTCAGAAGCGAGTCCATCATATGGGGGTCATGCAATGCAAAATCAGACGATTAAGGCAGCCAAGTAGTAAAGTATCCTAATAGTGCAGACCAATGACAGCTGAAGCCATGATCAAATAATCATACTGCTTCGGGTATGTCACATTGACGCGATCCTCGAGCGGGGTGGTGGTGGCGGACAAGGGCAATGAGATGGACTTTGAGGGCCGGGGAGCGACAGTCCGTGCTGCGCAACGGCAGGGATTGGAGGTTGGCCAGCGGTGACCATGATCGGCTGCGAACCCGATGAGGATGGTGCCAGCTGAGCGACTGGCGTGGTTTGAACTGGCGGCTAGGGTATGTTCCTGGTGTTGAACAGAGGTTGATGCGCTGGTAGAAATGGAAGTCGTCAGTCAAAGGGTTAGAATTCAGAAGAAGCATCCGTATGGTGTACTTACCGACCAGACCTGTACTGTCCATGCCCTGGGGAGGGAGCTACATCCCAAACTGTGCAAGGGTTTCTTGGACGAGGTTGCTCATGCTGTCCATAAGTTTTTGGTACATCTAATCCATACCCTCAGGGTGCAACTCGTGCATAGAGGTCACACGTCCGCCCTCAGTGATGCGTGTGCCATGCGAAGTGCCTCTGTGGATGCCAGGCACGCAAGTGCTGCTACGTCAGCGAAGGAGGTATAGGCTTCCTGCAATGTTGGTTCACACGATCCTCGTCCCTCTTCCCCACCTGAGCATGTTCAAATCTGCCGGTCTATGCAGCGCAAGAACTGACCATCCTACAACGACCATCCCAGGCCGCCTGGGTCCTCCCAAACTTTCCAGCGTGACACAGGTATCGACAAGCGTCGAAACGAGCACACACTGATAGCTGGTCAGCATCCCAGTAACGCTTACGAGTGAAACAGGATGTGTACGTGCTAAGTATGCATCAAGTGCAGTAATGCCCACTTCCCAACGTCAAAATTTGCTTGGGTCTCGTTTGCGGACACAACGTGCTCGTCGGTCTTGGAGGAAAGTTCAGCCCCAGTCTAGAATAGTTATCTGGCTGTGCTGCGGTCATGTCAGTTCTTCGCTCAAAGCCTGCAAGCTCTCGTGGACAAACACAGTAACGTCCGCATCTGCTTCGAGGGATGTAAAGGCTGATACAGCAAGTGCATTTCCACCTATGACCAAGGCCGACTTCCTTTGCATGCGAAAAAAGACGACAGAAGTGGTGCCTCGCCAGTGGGAAGTGGAAACGTATTCATACCGAGTGAATCAGTGAGAATAAAATAGATAATTCTACGCCATCATCGTAGCCATGAGACGAGTCAGTCGTGATAATGAGGAAGTGACTGTGCTTAGTCAACATGTTATTCCGGTACAGCCACCAGTGCACTGTGAGCACATTCACACCTCTGCGGTGCGAGAACTTGGTCACGTCGAATAGGATAGTTTCTTAGACAGCTCATGGAGCTTTTTGAGACTACCAAAGACAAGGGCACCATATGGCTCACTCATAAGCGATGTGAGTCCTCTGATCTACTCGATCTATCTTCATAAGCCAATCACAGTTAGTACTTACGACGGAGAAGATGCAGTCATGGACGATGGCAACAGGACATCTAGCAACAAATATCCTTATCTCATGATGGCAAAAATGAACATTTCTCGACACGTGCATCCCTCAATTCAGAATGTCTCCTGACCGAATTCCCAGGTTCACTCTGCAGGCCTGATGAAACTCCACATTGCCTATGCCACGTTCCTCAAAGCCTCATTTATCACTCTCCGAAAACGGGGACGAAAAACACGAAAAACAGCGCGCCGAACAGGCTACCCGACGGAAACAACGCATGGCAGAAACTGTGGTTATTGGTGGCGCGAAGCGAGGGAACGGACAGTGGAAGTGTCAAAGAATGATGAAGGCTGCTGCTAAGCAGGAAGCGGCGAAAGAACGCGTGACAGTATGTGCCATCAACACTGCTTTATTTAGCTTTTTTATAATAAAGACTTACTTCCACATGTTTAGGGGGCGACGTCATGCATCGCACAAGCGGGAACATTGAGCTTGGCGAGCGGACACTTTCGTAGGTTACATTTTCGAATGCTGGCCACGCTGTGTCACTGTTTGACATTTGGCCATCTTCATCATTTCCATCAAGACATTGTCTATAGTACTATAGCCTGTTACTGTACGGGAGTGGCAATGGTTGAGCACAGCTATAGCTGTGCCTCATCATTGTCGCCTGTTATTATGGATATTTACTCTAGCGCAAATTCCGTGGCAAGAGATGAGTATCTGCTAGTTAATTAACAAGTGAATGGTCACGGATCCATGTGATGATGGTCAAGACCCGATCCACCAATGAAGCAATGAAAGAGGCTCAAATGAGCAATCCAAAAACTACAACTAAGATGCCAAACAGTACCTGGGGACCCAAAGTGTTCAAGAACTATATATGTCACATATTTAGTTAATGCATGGTGCTTTCTAACAAAGTCACTTACACCCAGATTTAAACGTGAATTGTTGTTGCCATCCTCTCGTGCAGGCGCAAATGGCTCACCTAAATGACATTATTCCAAAGCACCTAAGGCAGAAAGCAAATCCACTTACATAACTCCCGAGCCTTGAAGACACGAACAACAAATCCCGACTTGCTCTCTGCATTTCCCGTTGCAATGCGGAAAGTGTTGGTGTTACTGCCATAATGTGCCTAACGAGCGGTCAGCAAAACAATAAAATTCTGAGATATCCATTATTACGGCCACTGCGCGAACAATTTCAACAGCTAGAATGAGGTTTGTATGACATTTTATTCCAACTAAGCGAGGCATTTTCACTTACGATGTACAAGAGGACGGATGCTCTTCCTTGTTACTGTGTTCCATACCCAGACTTGGCCCATGTCACTGCCTGTGAGAATGCGTGTACCTTTATCAATCCAGAGAACAGGAAGCAAAACACCAGTTGTGATAACAACTGGAATGGAGTAATCTAGAATCACGGATGGTATCCTCCAGACCTCGACCCCAGTGGAATGGTTCATGATAGCAATGCGAGTTTCGTCAGGGTGAAGATCAGCATCGCTACTGGGAGTAATTTAGAAATCTGAATATAGTGAAAAAAAATACATGACTCACATCATTATGCCCAGTGGGATAGTCCAACGGTACGTCATAGCGTGTGGCTCCCAGCAGCTGTGTTATTATCAGTACCTGTGTTCATAAACTTTCATTATGAAACGAACACAATGCCATGGTGCAAATAAGTGGCTATGAGACAACCTGCATCCCTTCCTTTGTGTAGCCAGTGCACGGAAGTGACCACGAGAGCTTGAGCTGAAGACATCACCATTGTACGTGGGGGTGGAAAAGAGTTGATATGCTGCAGTTTATCTGAGACAGTTACTCAAAACTCCTTGAATGGGATAACCTTTGGACCCACTGGGCGAAATATAATGAAACGTTCTCAACTCGTGCTGGGCGCCAGTTGCGAGGTAGTTGCCAGTGTGATCGAAGGCTAGTCGTTCAATAGGATACTCGTGGACTGCAAAAATAAACATGTCCAATTTTGCCTGTAAAGATACCAATTAAACACGAGATGAGCCAATAGCCTGAAGACGGAGCCTACCTGACTAATTGTAATGCAAACCAACCTGCCATTTCCAAGACCACACCAGAGCTCGTATGTCCTGGTAGGTGCCCATTTTAGGGATAGGACGGGAGCAAGGCAGTAGATGATACATAGTCGGGTGCCGTTATCCACAGAGGACACCACAACATTCCCATCCATACTCCCACTGGCAAGTAGGAGTCCATCGTCACTGATTGCGAGTGCATCAATAGAATCCACATGATAATCGATCCGTGACCATTTCTCAACGTATTCAAGGGGCATAGTTAGCAAATACCAAACAATGAAAGAATGAGTGGCTGGGGCTGAGCGCTGAGCGCTGTGAGTGATGTCAAAAATTCATTGCAAGGCACAAATAAAACAGTTATATAGCGGGACGCCACTCAAAAGTTGTACCACTTTCACCATGACTCTCAATGCCTTTATTGACGCTGATTACCACGGAGACATCAAGATATCTCCCGACAAGTTGCCAACAGAAATTACCCTCACTTACCCAACTAGCCCTCCCCCGAAGGGATTCGAAACCACTTTTCGGAAGTGCTTTCCACAATCCAGCAATAGTAATGCTCACCATATGGAATGCAACCCGGTCGTCGGCGAACCCACGCACGAGCGCAGTGACACCCGCTTCAAGCCAAATGACAGTGATGCTAGTGTCGAGGAGGTATTTCTTTATGTCATGTTCATTGATTCGTGAATGCTTACTCGTTGATCACAGCACAGTAGTAATCTAAATGACAATTTGAACGAAGGTTCCAGTGGCTCTGGAATTCATCGAGTGCCTTCTCCTTCTCCTTTATGTCAGCCTCAGTCCTCTCCGGTTCTACAAAAGAGGGGGCTGGATGTCACTGCAGTAAGTCTGGTTAGAGTTGCCATGAAATTTGTTAAGTCTGTACTAGGATGCCAATGAAATCACTCTACATCGATTCAGTCGATCACTGGGGAATTGTCAAGAATATGGCTGGTTTGAGGCAGCTGGAGCATCACAGGTCCTTTCCCCCCCGGTTCAAATCGAGCCACGCAATCAAATTCGGAGACTTGTACATTCACCGATTTGGTGATTTGGTGTCTCTTTGGGTTTGCATGGCTGTCGATCCATTAGTTTGGGATCCTATCAAGCAAGGTAAGACGTGGCCGGTGGATCGCAAGCGTACCCTTATTTTGGGGGCAGGTGGAGCTCCTTCTTGGCTGCTACGGGAGACCATTAAAAGGTATCAACAGGCAGGGCGGACAATTGTCACATGATGGCCGATTCCATCAGATGGGGAAAGTCTGTATAGTACTCTCTACCTCGCATCCTCCATCTCTTGCCTAGTCAATGTCTAGGGGAAGTGCCAGCTGGTGCTGGTCGATCATCTTTGTATTTACCTAAAGACATTTAGTTTTAGTTCGTTACTCTAATTCAAAATTTGGGTCACTGAACTTCAAGGTGTTTACTTATCTGGGCCGCTTTGGAGTCCTTTGTTCTGATTCTACTTATATTTTAGGTGAACGCTGGTGAACATCAAAGCAATATCCAACTGTTTACCACAGATAATGTTCCATGGCACGACCGTCAAAGGATCAAAGAATTGTCGTAAGTTGGAGAACACCCTGACGGAGCACTTGCTGGTGCAGTCGTTCCTCGAGGAGGATGCAACATGGCCACCTCCAGAGGGTAACTATTGTCGATCACCTGAATCCATTTAACACTAAAATATTCGTAGATGTTGAGTTACCTGACGCCCCTGAAAACAGTACTATGGATACGAAAGCAAGAGAATGCAGCCCTGCCGATGTGTGAGTGGTGATGATGAGCAGATCTTACCATATATTGACCTTGCTCGCAGTCCTTTTGCGTCGACCCAGCACGCCACCCAGTTTTCAATGAAGCATGTTCTTTCGCAAATCGTACAAGTGTTTTCTCTAGGAATTGTAACCATCCTTGTTTCTTGGATCGGATCGCCTCTCGTCAATGGGATGTCTTATCATACCACGGAGATACTTTCCCGCATGGATGCCATCCAAGCTCATCTGTCTCTTCAAAATGTGACAACATGCGCCAGAAACCTCCATAGTGCACGCTCTCTGAATGGCCTCACCACATTTGACTTCGCGTCGCTCAATGCAGGAGGAGAGCACTTCCCAACGCTCACCTCTCGTGGTAGTTTCCCAGATCGTGCCCTTACTTCCAGTTTGGATGAAGGACAGTGCTGGCTCCTCCCTGGTGTCATCGGTCATCTTGGTATTCATCTTCCTAATCCCGTCACTGTTATGCACTTCAGTGTCGATCACGCTGTGTTACCCGCAGTAACACATCAACGAGATGCGCCGCGGAGCATGATCCTATGGGGTTGGATAGAAGGTGATCAAAACTTCGCGATATTTAATTCCTCCCTCTACCTCAGGGGCCTGTCTCATTCACGACCCAGTGTACCCGACGTCACCGAGACATTGCAAAAATCCAACCCACGTGGTGTTATTGTAGAACTTGCTCATGTGGAGTATAATCCTTTTGATGGTGATGGCCACAGACAAACATTCGCAGTGCATTCTGATGTATCTGCAGCTGGATTGGATTTTGGTATAGTGGTCTTAGAGATCAAAGGAAACTGGGGAGCTGATACCACTTGCTTATATGGTATACATATTCATGGGCATAGAGTCATCGTTGACCATGCCTACATACTCTAAATAACAGCTACTAGGCCAGCATGTATATGATTCCATATTCGAAATGTATGTTTGTAGCTGGGTCGTTTTTTTTATCTGGTAATTTGACCCTACAAAGTATATGTACCGGCAGAGCATTCAGCGCATCCTCGAAACTCCAAAGTGTGGTCGCAGGCACATCAAATATATATGAATCTCCAACAGGAAGTCCCCAGAATGGTTGGGAACGAGATCATGAGTCTGGTATTGAACGGTGGTGGCAGAAAGGCGGCTGTCAGATGAGGATGATTGACAGATCCAATCCAACATCGATGTGTCGCCTGACTTACAGATCACCTCTGCAAGACCCCCGAGCGCATTCTCTGCTGATTCCCAATACAAGAGAATTTCGCCACGAGCGCAGGGTAGACAGCGAAAGAACCATTGCAGTAATCTCGTCGTCAATGTGACTTCGAGCGTGTTGGACAATTGCCTCAGGACTTGTAGCACCAATGTTATTGAGAGTCAGGAAACCTTGGATCCTGGACAGCTCGGTGGCCATTCCTGTCGATTTGAAACACCAGATAAATGCAGGTAACATCAAGTTTTAAATGAAAGTATTGCGCTCACCGACTAAAATAACCCAATCAGATTTGGGTGATCCAGTTAGAGTTGGATCACTGCACTTGAATACTCAAGATAATATTTACAAGGCGAAACGTGTCACATGCTTATGTAACACGTACATCTGAAGTCCTGGAAAGCAGGTTCAAACCTTGCTTTCTGATTGGAGTGCTGGTAGAATCTTCTTTCCTCCAATTGAATGAAGCTATCTTATTTGGATCTTTGGATTTGACAATTTGAATGATGTACCCTGCAAGAGAACAGCAGTGTGGATCCAAGATCAAAACGATAAAGTCGCCTATGGATCATAAACGAATCCAATATTAACGCAGAGGTAGTAGTAAGAACCGATGATATTCCCTGTAGAGAGGTGAGTCCTTGAAGGAGAATAGGTGTTAGTTATGGGGTGTCCATTCAACTTTACCAACCACTTTTGCCAACTTTGTTATGTCATCCCCCATAACATTGCAGTCATTGAGGAACAATCTCTGAACATGAAGCCCGCCTCCACCCGGCTGGCCAATGCATGATGCGGGCACTGTGAATACCCGTCTTCATGTGGATGAGTGTCTTCACCTCTGCATTCGCCGCTGTCAAAGTTGATTACTTTGAATTCGATGTTGGTCAGAGTAGGTGCAAATGTGATACCGTGGCGGGGTTGAAGTGCATGAATAAGTCGATTGGCACCAATATATTTCTGACGGATAACACGTAGCTCTGGTGCATTCCCAAATGCTTCCGTCCATAGGCACTTATGGGAAATGTGGTAGTCACCAGACATAGTGATGGTGTTCAGGTTTTCCATGGGAAGAATATGGAAGAACACGATAATTTCGTCCCAATCTGTTTCAAGATTGAAATGAAGTGCGAACCGAGGATCCAGTCGTGAGAATGCGATGTTGCCGACAAGATTTGATGTGTTACAAGCGACTTGCCACCTAGGTTCACAATTCCAGCTCCTACAACGCAAAATGTCCAAAGATCAGAGTGGCTGGTGTGACGCAGGAGACTGGGGATGATCAGGTCCCACTGAAAACTTGTTCGAAGTGAATGGATGAAAACATGAAAGGTCCTGCTCATCAGCATAAACGCAAGTCAAATAGATGGTTGTGGGTTTCGGTAATTCAAGATGGGCCAACAGGAAGGTAGCCCAAAATGCTGTATCAGAGAGAGTGCCACCTTGTCCACATTCTGAATGTTGCCTGCTGTAAAAACGTCCCTACGTTTCCAGAATAGAACTTTCGACTCAAGCCGATGAAGGCCAAGTAATCGGCCGAGGGTAAGTATAAGGCCATGCACAATGCCCCTGGTGCCATGGTTGATGCCGAAAAAAGCAAGTTTCGTAAGTCCGTTAAAGATGGGAGACGACCAATCCACAGTGCATAAACTTAGACCTACATTTTGAAGATTGGGCATTGCTCCATCAAATATACCTTCGTCCACTTCAAATTCATCGCCATGTAAAAATAAATGAAAGGAACGCAATAGTGGTGCAGGTGCAGCCAATATAGCACGAATTTCAGGGGCCACTTTGCTAGAACACTTGATACAAATGATCTGGGTGCGGTCCAAGTATTGCAATGCTTTCTTGACAAGCTGTATTCCTTCATGGTTCATAAAATTCATCAAGGCGCAGATTGTCAGAGGTGAGGTTTTTGATCTTCTGAGCAATTCATCCATCCACCAGGATGAAACAAAGAAGAGATGTGCCCTTGAGCACATTCTAAAGCAACGTCCCGCTAGTACCGACAGACATAGGAAATGTTGATCCAGTAGGGAACAATGTTTCCGTGTGTTAGATCGCCTTCCCTGCAAAGTAAGCTCGCGTAATCGAGAAAGATGGCAGCTAGCACTTCTGGTGGAAGAAATAATGCGGAAGAATGGGGGAACCACACAGCAGGCAACAAGATTTCTGTGTTCTCATTGCCTATGCAACTTGGAGCCTGTTTGCTGACAGCCCTCATGCCATTGCCTGTATCGAGAGCCATCCCAATCCACTTCCAACAATATAAGAATGTGCATGATATCAGGATCCAACAATACACTTACAAAATGAAGACTGATGGTTATCTTGCTTGAAGGCTATTAAGGAGTCTTTGCACCAGACAAACAACCTTGTCTTACTGCAAACTGCCAATGGCCAATCCCGGGATACAATTGCCTGGGTACTCAAGTAGTGGAAATGAGTCGACCTAGGTTATGGGATAATATGGGGGCATTACGTTTTTGGTTCTGTGGCTCGGGACTGTTTTTGGCACTTCCTAGGTGCTAGCCTGAGTATGTATGCATTAGTGACGTAGTCTAAGAGGGCGCAAAGTGGCTGCCATACCACTCATTTTCTGACAGTTCGCCTTGTTACCACTGCATACCTAGACCCCGATTCTACACCCAAAAGCCTCCACAATGTCAACCACACCCTCCAACATCTTACATTGGCGCTACTGATCCCCCGACATCGAGTGATCATCAATTCTATGATAGGATAGCCCAACTAGCTAAAGTATCCTGCAGACACCGCACACACCTGGCACATGATCCCTCTGAATTACTGTTGCGGCATGTTGCTGGTGCTCTTGTGGGGTTCTACGTTCAAAATGACTGTGTAAAAAATGTATGCAATGATCCAGATAATGAGTCTCGGTCTATGGTGACTCACGGCGATGAGAAGACAAGGGGGTAAGCCGACCATCTACAATTTCTATGACTGAATGCGTCTCTGAGACGTTCATTTACACTGGAATGAATTATCTGAAGACAAAAGCCTGGAGGTGAGTAGGTTATGAAAACTGTCAAGGGCGAGAGAAGGAAGTAAACAAAGACGCAAGAGAAACCGAATGTGCACGGACCAATTCCATGGCTTCTTGCGGATCCTACAATTTATGTAATCGATAACATAACTGGTCTGCAATATTTGGCGCCATATGACGCCTCGCATTCATGTTATTAGAGACAGAACCATGCCATTTTATAAACCATTTTATTCGGATAAAGTATCTCCGCACCTGAATAGTATATAACATGGCTTGCTTTGGGGATCCATCTAGGTTACAGGGAGGCGACTGGCTGTCAAGGAACTATGTTTCGGCTATAGAAGACGTTTCTGACCCTGGATTGCTACCGTGTACGGAACTTGGTATACCCATGTCATCTGCACGGTCCCGAGTACTAGTCGATACCACGCCGAGTGAGAAAGTGGCACTTGTCACTGAATTGCGGAAAGGTTTCTCAAAAGCCTCTTTGAGGCGCTTCACCTTGACCTGTCCAAAACCTGGCAGGTGCTGGAGACGATCAGATGGTGCTTTTGCAATGTCTGCGAAACTCTGTAAAGTGGAGTTGAGACAAAGTCATCACCAAATAAAAACATGATGTACACCGATGGATGTATGCAAAGTTTTGACGTCCGTTTTGTTGACCTTGCTGATGCTCGTGAGGGCAAACCATAAAGTGGAAGTATAATCCTTGTCAACGTGCTCCTTTATCAGGTCTGGAGCCTTGTGTTCAAACTGCTTGAAGGTAGCGATGTATTGACCAGCCTCCTCGGTGCTAGCACGAGATCAACCCGAACCGGACATTGACCGAAGCTCACTTACCTCCATGCCACAATAATAGTGAGGTTGTTAATGAGACACACCTTGAGATGATCAGTCAGATGGCTGGCATGACAGAAGTCAAGGCAATACTTTGGTCAGCTCTCTTATCAATTCTTGGTGTTCTGTCTGGAAATAGATCAGACCTGGACCTGTGGGTCGCCAATAATACTTACAACGTCACACATGATGAGCAGGACTCAAAGGTTATACGACGTTCCGAGCTTTGAGATGCGCATGTGTATGTACTCTGGATGAAGCCGATGATACTTGAGACTAGGTGCACATTAAGAACTGCGGTGAGCTTCATGCAGGTTGGACCCACCTAAGGAACAGGATACATGTCATTCGACCGACTTGATAGTCTGGTACGACGTCACCAAACTCCTTCCCGACGTTGCGAATGCAGTTGAGGACTGGAATGTTCAGACGCTTTGCAGAGGTCAACCACTGGGGACAATATGAGGACAGCACCAACCTGGTTGGGATTGATGAGGATGTTGTTCCCTGTGCCGGGTTGGACGACGGGGGTTTCGGTTTGGTAGACATCGAGTCAGCGAGTGTTTGCGTGCCAAAAGGGAACTCTTCCAACCACCACAGTGACGACAACGCCCAGACAAGTGAAACGAAGCGTACGAGTCTATTTTTGGTTGCCCGTCTGTGTCGCACCACCAGCTCGCCAACTCATATGCCCAACACCACCCCCAGGTCAACTACTACGGAGACAGACGGTCATCCCAGAACACCTACTATGCCCATCTGCAGCAGGCCCAGTTCCGGCAGTTTTTCTCGTCGCAACACCATTACCCTCAATACCACCATCCCCAGCATGCGCACCATCCTCAGTCGCTCGCCACACCCATGACAGCGCACGGTCGCACACCGTCCGTGGTGAGCTCCTCTCGCAGCGTAGGAGGCGTCATCGTCCCCAAACCCAAAGATCCACCAGACCCGAGTCTAGGAGAATTGGCCTAACACCCGCCCAGGCTTAGTCTCCCCCAGGCAGACCAAAAAAAAATCTCGATGGAAGACCACTTCAGGTAACCACTTTTGATAAGCATTTAGCCTGAATAGTTTAGTATCACAATTCAGCCAAATAGCCTATAAAACCATGGTCATCCCAGGGAAGGTCTGCTTCCCTCCTGGGATGGGCCA
>Ga0307516_10001989_pt1 | contig 27959 bp, 20 predicted proteins | sample 19_EM_MG_FD_203310 | JGI IMG/M metagenome (GOLD analysis project Ga0307516, IMG submission 203310) | Populus trichocarpa ectomycorrhiza microbial communities from riparian zone in the Pacific Northwest, United States - 19_EM | ecosystem: Host-associated > Plants > Roots > Unclassified | place...
CTGATTCGCCGGCCGGCGTCTCTTCTTGCATGACATCCCAGTGCTCGACGATCTTGCCGCTTTCGATGCGGAAGATGTCCACGGCCACCATCGGCTTCGGACCCCAGCCCCGGTAACGGCCGTGCACCATGACGAAGTTTCCATCCTCCATCGTCAGGCCCGGTTCGTACACGAATTCAGGTCCGATCTTGCCGATGATGTCGCGCAAGGCATCGTGCCCATTGGGCATCGTCGGATTGTGCTGAATCATCTCCTTGCCCCAGAACCGCTCGACCTCCGAGAGATCCCTGTCGACAAAGGCGGCGTGCATGTAGGCCGTCACGAGCGTCTTGTTGTCCTTGTAGAGCGTCGTCATCTTGAATATCTCCTGATCCCGTTCGAGGCGCCGGTGACGAGTGCGGTCGTCGTGGCGCGTTTCCAGAGAATGAATGAGGCAATTCCGGCGCTGCCGAAAAATGGCGGCCGGAGGCCGCCAACGTGGGGCGGTCTTCGCGACGGCGACCGTCGTCAGCCGCGCGACTTCAGATGAAGCATCGTGTAGTGCTCGTAGTGACCGACGCCGCCCCTGACGATCGGATCCAGCGCCGTCAGCGCCTTGACGTCCTCGTCGTCGGCGACCTGGTACAGCGAGACGCCGTAGCCACCCGACTCGTCGATCACCGGTCCGTGCGCGACGATCAGCCCCTTGCCGAGGAGGTCGTCCAGGAACTTGCCGTGCTCCGCCATCAGCTCACGCTCTTCCGGCGTCATGGTCGCGAGGAAGTTCGCGCGCGGGGGGATGAATTTGCAGAGGTAGTACTTCATGTCCTTCTCCTTGGTGGATCCGCATGTGGCGGGCGGTCAGGCCTTGCGCGTGTTGGCGATGAATGCGGCGATCTGCGCCGCGGCCAATTCCGGGTACTGGAAGTGCGCGGCGTGTCCGGCGCGCGGGTAGGTGATCAGGCTCATCGTGGGAAGCTGCCCGCCCAGCGCGTACCAGTTCTCGACCGGCACGGAAATGTCGTGGTCGCCTCCCAGGTGCAACATCGGCACGTTGGTGTTCTTGAGCGCCTGCAGCACGTCCTCCGACGGAAACATCGGGTTCGGCGGCGAATGAGGCACCTGCGTCAGCGCCCATTCCACCGGCACGTCGGGGCTGCGATCGTTCTTGCGGGCGAAGATTCGCTCGAAGGAACGCTGCGATGCAGCACGGCTGCCCGCGTCCTTGGGCTCGAAGAACATGGAGGTGTACTGCTCCAGTGTGGCGGGCCCCTGGGCGGCCAGGTCATAGAAGAGCTGCTCACCCGGCTTGACCAGTTTGCCCGGCGGTGTGGTCGAGATCAACACGGCGTGGCTGACGCTTGCTCCGAACATCGCCACGTAGATCTGCGCGACGATGCCGCCGAACGACCAGCCGCCGATCACGACATCCCTGAGGCCCAGGCCATCGATCAGGTCCTTGGCGTCCTTGACGAGCGCGGCGGGGTTGTACGACTTGTCGCCGGTGGATCGACCGAATCCCGAATGGTCGAAGGTGATGACCTGGAAGCCTTGCGCCGCCAATGCATCGATGAAGGCCGGATCCCAAAGGTCCAGGACGCCTCGGAAGCGATGGGCAAGCACGATGGGCTTGCCCTTGCCCACCGAACGGTAGGCGAGCTTGCGCCCTGCTGCCTCGACGAAGCGGGTCGGCGCCGCGGCGGCGCCGGCTCCCTGGGCCACGGCCGGCGCGGACCAGGAGAGCGTGGACGCCGCGGTGAGCGCAGCAGCGCCGCTCAAGAGAACTTGGCGCCGCGATGCCTGTGAGCCGCCGTCGGCGTCCGAAGGTTGCGCGTCATTGATGGATGTGGTCGAGGTCAAGGGGTGGTTCCTTCTGACGGTGAAAGGTTCAAGGGCTCGACAGGACGTTCGTGCCCGTACAACCGCTTTCCTGAGGACGCTCGTGGATGCGAATGCCGTCGGGATCGATCTGCGGATGCGATGAACTTTGCCCCCGGCCAGGAGGTGGCGCACCAGCCGAACGCGCCAAAGTGCCCGCGAAACGCGCCATCGGATTCACGCAACTTTGGCGCGTTTGGCTGATGCATCGTCGTGACATGCCGAATAGACTCGCCAGCATGAAATCCGACCTCACCGAAGCGCCCCAGGCCGCGAATTCCCGCCTCGGCTTTGCCGGCACTTTCGCGGTGTGGCCGGGCTGGCAACTGCTCATGCAGGACGCGGGGGTCAACGGCGCCAACGTGCTTCGCCGCGCGCAACTCCCCGGCGATATGCTCACCCGCGAGAACGCGCGGCTGGATTCGCAGACCTACTTCCGGCTGTGGTCCGCCATCGAGGCCGAGGCGGGCACGGCGGCCGGTCCGGCCCCGCTGCGCTTCGCGGAGAAGATGTCTGCGGATTGGTTCGATCCGGAGCTTTTCGTGGCCTTGTGCAGCGCCGACATGAGCGGTGCGCTGGACCGCCTGGCCAAGTTCAAGCGATTGAGCGGACCCATGGCACTGCATCTCGAGCGCACGAGTCGACGAACGACCGCGACGCTGGAGTTTCTCGACCGGGCCTTCGAGCCACCCCCCGTGCTGATGGCGTTCAAGCTGGTGTTTCTGGTGCAGTTGGCCCGGCTGGCGACTCGCAGCCCCGTGCACCCGCTGCGCGTGGGATGGCCGTCTCCACCTTCCGAGGCGGTCGACGCGCGGGCCTATGCGAACTTCTTCGGTGTCACGGTGGATCGAACGCCGCAACCCACCGTTGTTTTCAAGACCGAAGACATGGAGCGCCCCTTCCTCACCGCAAACACGGGCATGTGGAAGTTCTTCGAGCCCGCGCTACGGCAGCGCTTGGCCGACCTCGACCGTCAGGCGAGCACGGTCGAGCGAGTGCGCAGCGTGCTGCTCGAGGCACTGCCCGCGGGTCAACTCTCGATGCAGATGGTGTGCGCCAAGCTTGGCATCAGCAGCCGTACCCTGCAGCGCCGCCTTCAGGACGAGGGAAGCAGTTTCCAGCAAACGCTCGACGCACTCCGCAATTCCCTCGCGCACCACTATCTCCAGAACTCGTCGATGTCGGGTGCCGAGATATCGTTTCTGCTTGGATTCGAAGATCCCAACTCCTTCATCCGCGCCTTTCAGGGGTGGACGGGAACGACCCCGCAAGCGGTACGGGCAAGGCATGAAGGACAGCGCCTTGCCCGGCGCACTTGATCGGCGGAAAGTGCATCTACGCGCTTCCCTGGCAGGGCGGCAACGGCTTGCGCGACGTCAACTGACCACGAAAGTTTCGAATGCCGCGATCCGCTGCATGGGCGCGCTCGATTGATGACCTGACTGCATTGGTGGCTCGTTGAGGACGGCGGTCGGGCGCCGGTCGCGGACTTGCCACCGCACCGAGGTCGCTTGTCGGCAAGGACGAGACGGTCGCCGCCTCCATCAAGTCGCCCCATGGCTGCCGTTCCGGCGATCAATACACATGAGCGCCGACTGACGCTTCAGTGGCCCTCCGGCTCCATCGTCGTCCACCAGCACGCCAGCAGCGACATTCCGGCCGCCACCGCCATCAGGATGATTGCGGATGCCGACAGCTCGCCGCTGATCCAGTTCTGCCAGCCCACTTGCAGAAGCGACGTTGGCAAGAGGCTGAGCCAGCATGCCCCGATGCCGGCCACCATCCCGGCCGCGACGGGCCACGCTGCACGGCGACGGCGGGGCCGCGCCTGTTGCATCACGCGATCGGCAAAGCCGTCGTCGGGTACAGGGCCATCGAAGTGCTCGCGAAGCAACGCTTCGATGTCATCGTCGTCTGAGTGATTCACGGGCTCTGCTCCTCGTTGACATGGTGCCACGCTGACAGCCACTTCTTCAGTTTTGCCTTGCCTCGGGTGGCATGGGTTTTCACAGTCCCCAGCGGCATCGACAACACATAAGCCGTCTCTTCGTGACTCAAGCCCAGTTGCACGCAATGCAGCAGTACCGTCTGTTCGCTGGTGGACAGGCGTTGCATCGCACGTTCCAGATCGATCCGCAGATCGATTGCTCGCGTCGGCTCTGGCAGTGGTTCAGCCTCGCTATCGTCGTCATCGCCAAGTGACCACGATTTTTTCCGGTACACCTGCAGGAAACAGGCATAGGTGATGCGGTAAAGCCAGGTGGAGAAACTTGCTTCGCCGCGAAACTGATCCAGCTTGCGCCAGGCCAGCAAGAAGGCCTCCTGCGCCAGATCATCGGCCGCGGCATGGTCGCCATGCAGCAGGCGACGCAACTGCGCACGTACCATGCCTTGATGGCGACGCATCAGTTGGTCGAACGCCCGCGGGTCATTGCCCAGTCGTATCCGGGCTACCAGCGTCTGATCGAGTCGCGCCTCGGCGGCGCTGTCAGCCACGCTCTTGCTCGCGCCAATTCAGCCACCAGCTGGCGAGGTAACCCAGCCCGATCATCAGCGGCAGCAGACCCAGCCCCCACAGGCTGTGGATGCTGAGGCCGTTGTCGAGCTGACCCGGCAACGCGAGGAACATGGCCATCAGCCCGAGGCCGCCGCCAATCAGTACCAGCGCCCGCCGTCGTTCGGAATAGACCACGTTCGGCTCGACCAGCAACTGCGACGGCAGGTCCACGCCTTTTTCGGCCAGTTGCAGCAGGGTTCGATAGCGCGCCTGCGTTTGCTGATACCGGTACCGCAGCAGGATCAGGACGATCAGTACCGGGGCCGTCATCACGACGAGGGGGATGAGGATGTAGATGAATTCCATTGAAGCGCTCCAGTAATGATTGGCCTGCGTGGTAGCACCTGGCCTGACTTCTTGTCAGGTTTTCAGCGCTTCGTGGCATCGGCGGCGAGCAGGTCGGCGATGTGCTCGGCCAGCATCCACGCCTGCCCAGGGCCCTGGTTGCTGGTCAGGGCCACTGCGGCGTCAGTCCCCCAGACCATCTGCAGGTTTGCATCCGTGCCCTCGATGCCGCCCGCGTGTCCGCGGATGTGGCGTCCGTGGGACAGGCGATCGCCGAAGCCGGCCGCATAGCTGCCGGGGCCGGCCGGCACCGCGCCGTCGAACATCTTTGCCAGGGTGGCGGGTTTGACCAGCTTGCCCTCGCGCAGTGCCTGGGCAAAGCGCAGCAGATCGGCATTGGTGGAATAGCCGCCACCTGCCGGGTCACCCTTGAAGGGTATCTTCATCCAGTCCGCCTTCCAGTCGCTCGAGAACAGCCCGTCGTGGAAATAGCCGACCGCAAGCTTGGCCGTGACCTCGTTCAGGGCGTCGAATCCACTGGCGTCCATGCCTGCCGGTACGAAAACATGGCGCTTGATGTAATCGAAATAGCTCTCGTGGGAGACCTTCTCGACGATGCGCCCGAGCAGCATGTAGCCGGCATTGCTGTAGTTCCATTCCTTGCCGGGTTCACTGACCTTGGGTTGGCGGGCGATCAGGTCGAGAAAGTCGGCCGGTTTGTTGAATTGCTCCCGACGCGCGAAGTATTCCGGCACCAGGACATCACCCAGCCCGGCCGTGTGGTGCAGCAGCTCCCACACGGTGATGTCGTTCGCCGCTGCGTGATCCGCGTATTCGGGTACCAATTGGGCAAGCGTGGCATCCCACGACAGCTTGCCCGCCTCGACGAGTTGAGCGACGGCCACGGCGGTGAACATCTTGTCGATCGAGCCGACGTGGAATTTCGTCTGGTGATCGATCGGTACGCTGAAATTCCGTTCGGCCAGGCCGCGGCATTCATCGAACACCGTCTTGCCGCCTTCGGCGACCGTCACGCAACCGGAGAAGTCGTTGGTGCGCACCAGTCGATCGAGCCCGGCGTGGATCAGGCGCTTCATCTGCGCATGCGAGACGGCCGTCCTGGGCCAGTCGGCGTACAACGCAGGGTCATCCATGGGCATCAGATGCGCCTGCCCCAGCTTGTCCGGCTGTGCCGGATCGGCAGCCAACAGGAACATGACCAATTGGCCACCGCGATGCGCCTTCACGGTCAGCACCAGAAGGCCTTGCTGGGTGTGCGCGTCGGTCAGCGTCACGCCGCCGCTTTCGCGAACCGCCGAGACCAGGCCGTCGACGAAATCGGCCGCGTCGCCACTGTCGACGGCTGGCGACAGAACCGTGGGGGCCCACGCCCGCATCTGCTCGGGCGCGTCGCTGTTCACATGGTGCATGAGTTCACTGCCGACCCTGCCCACCGGCGTGTCAGGCATCGTGGTCGATGGCGCAGCAGCGACTGTCGTGGCGGCGCACAGGAAGGCCGTCAGGGTGAGTGCTGGCAGCAGACGCCATTGGCGCAGCCCACAAGTGACTGTCTGGACAGGATTGTTCATCAGTCGTATTCCTTTGCATGCAGGTGCCACCTGCATACGGGTCGGTGGCGGAAGGATCGGGAAACTCTCGCAACTGCGGCAATTGCAGTTGTCAAAGGGTTAGATGCGTCGACGCCGGCATATGGATTCAACTTTCCGTTCGAAAGATGGCTCGCGCACGGATCACCCGACCTCCGGACATCGGACTGAGATGCGTCGAAGACGGGGCTTCCACCGTCGATGCGGGCGGCCCGCCAGACAACCAGCACCCTTAGCCGTCGTGAGACGGTATGGCGCAGGGCCAGTCGTCCCTGCGTGACCCGCCCTCCTGAAGGGCTTCATCCAGGCCGACTGAATCGGCGGACTCGCGCCCTACAGGCGTCCCGGCACGGCCCGGAGCGCGACACTCCCCGATCGCTCCGCGGCCGCCGTGAACGACCCCGCTTCCACCACGGCGGCGAAGTACGCCAGCCGCTTGAGATTGGCGAAGTGGCCTGGTGGCGGCTCGGTTTGATTGTTTGCTTTTGGCATACGATCCGTCCATTTTGTGAGTATTTATCTGTCGGCGACCCTTGCCTACGATGACGTCACTGACCGGTCGAAGCATCTTCATGAACGCAACCCTGCACGACGTGTTCGACCCGCTTTGGCCTGGTGCTACGGCGCCAGCGCCACTATCGCTTCACTCACCGGAAATACCCTGGATGTCCTGCTTTCCGCTGAGGCGGTTTGCATCGCTGAAGCGGTCTCGTTTCCGACCCTTCGAACTCTTGCCGCGCATCTCTTCACGGACCACGGACTCATACCGATGTTCAACGAATTCCCTCCCACCACTGATCGCAGAGGTCTGCTCAAACTGGCGCTTGGCGCCCCTGCCCTGCTGGCGGCCGGCCGCGTGCTGGCCGACGCCGTGCCGCAGCGCCCCGCTTCCCCGGTCGAAACCCGCAGTCTCGACGAACTGCATCGAGCCGCAATGGCCGAAGGCGGAAAGCTGGTGGTCTATGCCGGCGGCGACATCCCGAATGCCAGTGCGAGCACCGAGAGTGCCTTCAAGGCACGCTTTCCGGGGATGGACATCCGTATTCTCACCGACCTGAGCAAGTATCACGACGCGCGCATCGACCTGCAACTCGCGCGCGGTCGTCTGGAATGCAGCGTCGCGCACCTGCAGACTCTTCACGATTTCGACCGCTGGAAGGCAGACGATCAACTGCTGCACTACAAACCGCTGGATTGGGGCGCCATCCTGCCCGAATTCAAGGATGCCGACGGTGCCTTCATCGCCATCGGCGTGATCGCCTTCAGCAACATCGCCAACAGCAATATGCTTTCCGAAGCCGAGGCGCCGCGCGACGCACCAGACTACCTCGACCCCAAGCTGCGCGGCAGGCTGGTCATGACCTATCCCCACGACGACGATGCGGTGCTGTTCCAGTTCGAGCGCATCGTGGCCGCCTACGGCTGGGAGTACATGGACAAGCTGATGGCCCAGGACGTCCAATGGATACGCGGCACCGTACCCGCCCGCCTGGTGGTCGGCGAAGGCCGCAAGGCCGCGACCTTCACCGCATCGGCGCCGTTCGTGCCTGCGGCCAACAGCCCCTTGCGCTTCCAGCTGCCGCGACGCGACCTGTTCCAGTCGTGGGGCCAGACGGCGGCCATCTTCCGCGAGGCGCCGCATAAAGAGGCCGCGCGTCTCTACCTGAGCTGGTTGAGTTCGAAGGAAGCCACCGTGTCGCGCACGGGGCAATGGTCGGTGCGGCGCGACGTGGCGGCTCCGGGCGGCTATGGTCCGCTGTCCAACTACAACACCGATCCCCAGAGCTTCCGCCGTTTCATGCAGGATCGGGCACGCATCGAACGGCTCAAGACGCAGTTCGAAGAGATCATCGGACCGGTCGCGGGACCCAACCCAACCGGCAGGAATGGCGTCTATCTCCTGCCGCGCTGAGGGCGATACCAACTTCGCAAGACAGGCCTTCCCGCAGAACCGTGGTGGCATCCATCGTCTGCGATCCGTCGTGGTCCTCTGCCCAGAGGCTCATCGTGCGGCCGTTACGCAACCGTCACCTGTGGCCGAGGAGGTCGTCGGGGATGTACCAGCGCGCAAAGAAGCCTTTCGAGGTAGTGGGGGCGGAAGTATCCGCGCGTCCAATCCGGACTGCGGAACAACGGCGGGCAATGAACTCGCAGGCAACCCCGTCGCGGCTTCCGTTCAGAAATATTTGATATAAGCATGGCATACCGGCTGCGTTGCATCGGGCGGCCATGGTTCCGGAATGGACGGGCTCGGTGGATTGCCTCGCTCGGTCGAGGAGTTGCCCAGCCACCACTGCATCAACTTCCGCTTCGCGTCCGGTCGCATCCATGAATGGGAGTTCGTATTGGATGGACAACTCCGCAAGGAGACCCCCAAGGCGGGCCTGACGTTCAATGATGCAGATCTCGTTCTCTCTGCAGTGCTGGATGGCCAGGGCATCGCCCAGATGGCCAGTTACCAGATTTGCGACTTGCTGCGCGAGGGCGGCCTCGTCGCTTGCCTTGCGCAATACGCGCCGGACGACCGTGATCACTATCTGTCCTACCTGAGACAGCAGCGCTTGCCGTCTCACATCCGTGTCTTCATCGACCACATGACAGCGGCGATCCGCGCCCTCGATTTCCGTTGCGTCAACGATCCGCTCGCGGCACCGGGATGACACCGGCCTCCACAGCGAGTGCAGTCCGATGTGTTCTCGCGGGTCTCGCACCAGCACTTGGCCTGACCCGCCGCAGCGATCAATACCTCGATAGCGTATTGATCGCTGCAAGCACCGGTCGACGCGCCGGGCGATTCGTCGGGGATGGCGCCGATCAGCCGACGTCCGCGGCCAGCGGCACCCAGCTCCATTCCCCGCAGGCGAGCAGCACCAGCGCGTGCAGTCGGCCGCCCTCCCCGCGATACGCCACGCGCACGCACTCGGGAGCGCCGGCCCGCAGCGTGCGCACCGCGAATGGATTGCCGACGGCCGTCGGCGCGCCGGTGCCGGCGCTCAGATCGGTCGCGGACCAGCGTTGGGACTCAAGCAGGGCGATCTCGATCAACGCACCGCTTGCAGTGCGGTGGTAGACGCGCGCCGCGGCCGTGCCGTCGCTCGATATCGCGTGGGGGTCGCCCGCCACGTCGAACGGGCTGTTCGCGCGCTGCGACAGGTCGGCGTGGTTCCAGCTGCCGTCCGCCCACCAGACCTCGTGCAAGTGCCGGTCGGCACCGCGGAACAGCACGCGCAGGCTGCCCGCGGCGACGTAGGCGAAGGGTCGCGCATCGGCAGGGATCAAGGGAGCCGAGCTCTCCGCCGTGAGGTCCTGGTGCTGCCAACGCCCGGCGACGATGCGCAGGGCGTGGAGCCGCTTGTCGTCGCGCCCGGCATAGACGACACACGGAGACGACACGGCCGCACCGTCGACGACGGTGAGTTCCGCGCACGCGCCGATCGCCACCGATGCGGGTGGCGCGCCGGCAGCTGCGCTCAGGTTGGCCGTCAACCAGCTCGGCGCACCGCCGGTGAGGTAGAGCTCCTGCACGCTCGCGTCATCCGTCACGTACACGACGCGATCTGCGCCGCCCGCGACATACCCGACGGGATCGCCTGCGGCTGCGGGGGCGGTCGGACACGGCACGCCGAACGTCCAGTCGCCACGCTGCAGCGAGAGTTCTCCGATGCGCCGTCCTTCGGTGCGATACACCACGCGCGCCGTGGCGCCCTCTTCGGTGACATAGCCCCAGGGCCGCGCCCCTGCCGCGATGCCTTCACGATGCGCGAACTCGCCCGGATTCCCGTAGGCCCAGCCCTGGTGATCCGGGCGGTAGAGCTCGTGGATCTGGGCAGCACCGGGATAGACGACTCGAACCGCGCCGCGCCGGGGGTCGTCGTAGGCCGTCGGGTCTTGTGCGGCGATGGCGACGCGGGCGCTCGCACCCCGTGCAGTGCGCAGTTGCAGCGTCGCGTCGCCGATGATGCTCCAGGTGTAGGTGATCTTTTCGTTCGGCGCCGTCTCGACGGTGTACGGCGTCGCCATCGACGCGTGGACGAAGGTATTGGTCCAGCCGTCGCCGAAGCGGCCCGCGCCGAAGGCCTCACCGAAGCCGATCGGGCGGTCGTTGAAGACCTTGGAGCGCGACATCACGCCGAGCCCGTTCCCGAAGAACAGCAGCGACTCTGCCATCTGGAACATGCCGTAGGGGCCGGGCTCCGGCGCTTCCGCGTTGTAGGGCACGAGATCGGCGTAGCCCGGCGTATTCACGTCGCAGCCCGCGTGCATGTAGAAGCCGGGGCCGACGTCCGGGGCCGCGCAGGCATGGGCGCTGCGCAGCGTTCCGAATTCGAGCAGCGAAGTTCGCTCGTCGAAGCGGGGAAAGAGCACGTCGTTCTCCCAGGTCCAATGATGGGGTCGCCCGCCGCAGGCTGCAGCCAGCTCGTCGGCTTTCGATTCACCGAGCAGGGTGCCCTGGTCCTGCGCGTGCGCATCGATTCCGCGCAAGGCCATCGGACGGTGCAACGACTGCATGAACTGGGCGAGGGTGCCGTGATCGCAGTCGAGCTTCAGCTCGGCGAGATTTGCCGACGTGCTGCGAAAGATGTCGGCGATCGCCTCGGGGCCGAAGGCGTGCGCGAAGACGCCGAACCGCAACGGCTCCTCGTCCCATGCTCCCCGGCGGTAGGCGTGGTTGCGGTCGAAGTATTCCGTCATCAGTCGCCGCTCGAAAGCGGCGTCGCGCACCCAGAACGAATTCGGCCCGGGCGGCGCGGACGTCGGCACGATCGCCCGCGGCACCGAGCCGCCATCCACCAGGCCGCGGCCTGCGGCATCCTGGATGGCGCGATCGGGGACGACCGCGATGTGCCGCGCGTTGATGCGAGAGACCTGGATGTCCGGGATGGAGATCGGGTTGGAGGCCGCAGCGGCTTCCCCGACCTCGGGGCTCAGGCGGCAGCGCCTGAGTTGCACGTCCAGGTCGCCTTCGGTAGTGATGGGCCAGGTCAGGTCGGCGTCGAGCGTGAGGAAGAAATCCTCGAAAGTGCGGCTCGTGAGTTCCCAGTGGGATTGCGGTGCTGCAAGCACGGTGCCGTCGCCGACGGTGCCGATCGGCAAGCCGTCGAGCAATACCTTGAGCGAAGGGAGTGCCTCGGGCCCGGGGTGGTAGAGGTTCTCCCAATGCCCGCTCAGGTCGGCCAGCACGATCTCCGTGCGATAGGCCGCGATCCCCGGCTCGATGCCGAGCACGCGACGGCCGCTCACGTCGACGCCACGCACCGATTCTCCGTCGAACGCCTGGTGCACCCACGGCGACTGGTCGACCCACAGCGCCTCGGGAAACGATCCCACGAGGATCGCAGCGCGCAGCCTCGGAAATTGCGCCTTTGCGGCACGCAGGAACTCGCGCAGGGCCAGCACGGTGCGTCCGTCGCGGTGCTGCGTCTGGCCCGGACCGCTGCCGTAGACGCGGGCCTCGACCAGTCGGGCGACGAAACCTTCCGCCTGCAGATCGTCGCGGTAGCGCACCAGCCGGCTCGCCAGATCGGCCGCGGCGAGCGGGGCGCCGGGGAGATCGGCGAGCAGTCGCGGCTCCACGAGCACGAGCACCAGCGCCGCGTCGCCGGCAATCGTGCCCTCTTCCTCGACCGGCGTGCCGTTCACTTGCAGGTAGCGCAATTGCGCGATGTCCGCGTCTCCCGGCGCCGGGGCGGGAAAGTTGGGGTGCGAATAGTTGGAGAAGGCGTTCAAGAGATCGATCAGTGCCATGGCATACCTCGTGGGGTTTGAATCGGGGGGTTCGCACCCGGGATGGGTTCGGTGAAGATGCACCTGGCGATGCATGCGAACGTCGCCACTGTGTCGACGGGCCGCCGCGAAGTCGTCAAGGCCGGGTAGCCCGGCGGTCAAACGTTGTAAAACTCGCGGCATGGTCGGCCGCGCCGGGGCAATGACGGAGATGAGCAGGTGATCGAATCCCGCCAGGTGCGCTTCGGGCGCATCGACGTCCTGCCGCGGCAGCGCCAGCTGCTCGTCGACGGCGCGCCGGCCGTGCTCGGCGCACGCGCATTCGACGTGCTCCTGGCGCTGATCGCGGGGCGCGACCGCGTGCTCACCAAGAATGAGCTGCTGGACGCTGCCTGGCCGGGACTCGTGGTCGAGGAGGGCAACCTCAAGGTGCAGGTATCGATGCTTCGCAAGCTGATCGGCGCGCAGGCGATCGCCACGATTCCCGGTCGCGGATACCGCTTTGCTGCCGCGCTGGAGGAAGAGCCCGCGTCACCGGCACCCCGCGTCGAGGCCCCCTGTGCCAAGCTTCCAGGGCCGAACGCAATGCTGCTCGGCCGGGAGGACGACCTCGCGGCGCTGCTCCCCTTGTTGAGCCAGCACCGGATCGTCACTCTCCTGGGGGCAGGTGGCATCGGCAAGACCACGCTCGCCCTGGAACTCGCGCGCCTCGCGGCCGCATCCGGCACCAGCGAGATCGCCTGGATCGAGCTCGCCGCGCTGCGGGACGACGCCGCGGTGACGCAGGCCGTGGCCCAGGCGCTCCACCTGCAATCGACGAACGACGACACCTCCGCACCCGCGCTCCTGACCGCGATGAAATCGCGCCGGCTGCTGCTGGTCATGGACAACGCCGAGCACGTCGTCGCGGGCGTCGCCCGATTCCTCCAGTCCGTCGTGGTGGAGTGCGCCGGCGTGCAGGCGCTGGTCACGAGCCAGGCTGCGTTGCGGGTGCCGATGGAGCGCGTCTATCGACTCGGCCCGCTCGACATTCCGGAAGCCGCCACGCCTCTTGCCGACGCCCTCGGCTACGGGGCGGTGGCACTGTTCCTGGAGCGGGCCCAGGCCGCCCAACGCGAGTTCGTGGTGGACGACACCAATCTTGCACGCGTGATCGACATCTGCCGCGCGCTCGACGGCATTGCGCTGGCCATCGAACTGGCGGCGGCCCGCGTCGCGTTGCTGGGCGTCGAAGGCGTAGCGTTGCGCCTCGACGATCGACTGCGCTTGCTGTCGGGCGGCGTGCGCACCGCACCCACGCGCCAGCAGACCCTGCGCGCGACGCTGGACTGGAGCCATGCGCTGCTGTCGGCCCAGGAAAGGACGGTCTTTCGCCGTCTGGGCGTCTTCGTCGGTGGCTTCAGCCTGGCGCTCGCCGCTGCCGTCGCGAGCGACGAGTCGGACGACGATTGGGCCGTCGTCGACATTCTCGGCGCGCTCCTCGAACGGTCGCTGGTCGCTGTCGACAGCGCCGACCCGCCACGGTATCGCCTGCTGGAGAGCGCAAGGATCTACGCGCTGTCGCAGCTGGCGGCGGCGGGAGAACTCGCGCACTGCCAGGCGCGGCACGCCCGCGCACTGTGCGCCGAGGCGGAACGCAACGAACTGGCGCTGTGGACTCAGCCTGAAGCGGCCTGGCTGGCGCGCTGCGCTCCAGAGCTCGACAACGTCCGCGCGGCCATCGAGTGGAGTTCGGCGCACGATCCGGCACTGGCCATCGCGCTGGTCGGCGCGAGTTTCCCTCTGTTCGCCTGCATGGCCTTGGTGCACGAGAGCCGGCGCCGTGCCGATCCGCTGGAACGGCACGTCGACAGCACGGCGGCGACCGCGCGCGACGCCGCCCGTTTCCTGCGCGTGCGCAGCAGGCAGATGCGCGACGTCTCGGCGCCGCGCCAGCACGCGCTGGCGATGCGTTCCGCGGCCTTGTACCGCACGTGCGACGACGAGTTCGGACTGCATGAAACGCTGTGCGTGCTGGCCCAGGGCTTCCACTCGTACCCTGAGGAGGCCGCGAACGCGGTGCGTGAGTCGGCGGCGCTCGAACGGGCCGACTGGCCGGCGATCCGGCGCGGGATGGGCAAGATCGCCGAAGCGTTGGTGGCCTATGCGCAGCGGCGCATGGACGACAACCGCCACGCGCTCGAAGCCGCGTTGTCGCTCCTCGTCGCGGCCGGCGCGGACCGGCTGACGCAGCTCGCACTCGGCAATCTCGCGGATCACGTGCTGTGCATGGGGCCAGTCGAAGAAGCCGTGCGGCGCGGCACCGAATTGACGGCCTTGCTGCGTCGCACGCGCCGCAGCGCCCAGCTGCCGCTCGCGCTGTGCAACCTGGCCAATGCGCTGCTGCAGGAATCGGCTTTGGCACGGGCCGGCGAGACGCTTGCCGAGGCATTCGAAGTGATGCGCGCGCAGCAGTGGAGCTGGATCCGCGGCTTCGGCGACGTCTATGCCCTGTACGCCGCGCGACAGGGCCGTGTCGATGCCGCCGCGGCCTTGCTGGGGTGGGCCGACGACGCACGCCGCAATCGAGGCGCGCGCCAGCCCAACGAGGCGCGGTGTCGTGACCAGGCCTTGCGGCTCGTCGTGCAATCCCTGGCGCCCGCTGCGTTGTCTGCATGCATGGCGCAAGGCGCGGCGCTGACGAACGAGCAGGTCGTCGCGGCGACCCTGCACCAGGCGCGGATTGGCGACGGTGACTGAAACACCAGGACTGCGCCAACGAACAAGGCCCGCCGATGGCGCGCCTCGACGCGATGGCGCGGACGATCAGGGTCGCCAGGTCAGCGTTGTCTTCTTGTTGACGTCGGTGGTCGACCCGACGGTCGAGGTCGCATCCACGAAGCCCGAGCGCGTCGCGGCGCCCAGGTTCAGCCCGGTGCCGCGGTATTCGACATCGCCGATCAGGTTCAGGCTGCCCGACGCTCCCTGGCCGGCCTCGAAGAAGCCCAGCGGATAGAAGGTCGTCCGCACCTGGGCGGAGCCCGCCACCGTGAAGGCGTTGTTGCCCCAGGGACTGCCGGTCTCGCCGACCACGCTCAAGCCGCCCACCGTGCCGCCGCTGACCTGGCCGTTCGCGACGACGGCCTCGTCTTCGATCCGTGCCGTCCCCGTGACCTGGCCGCCGGGCAGGATCGTGGCGTACGGGCCGACGTAGACCGTCGCGGGCGTGCTTGCAGGCGAGCAGCCGCCGCCGTTGGCGTGGCGCACCGTGCCCGACGGGCAAGCGTCACGCTGTCCGTTCTGGAAGCCTTGCGGCCACGCGTTGGCCACCTCGATCATGTACGGGTAGCGCCAGATCGTTGCGTAGTCCTGATCCCAGACCACCGTCTTGAAGACCGAGGGCGTGGCCATCACCACCATGAACAGCGGTTCGCCCGCGTTGACCTTGAAGGTGAGGTCGGTGCCCAGGCCCTTCTGGAGGGCGCTGTAGCGCGCCACGCTGAATTGCGAGTCGGTGGCCACGAGACCCCAGCGGAAGTCGGCGTCGGAGCCTGCCTGGTCGATGCCGCGGAACTTGACGGTCACGGTGGTGGCGCCGGCGGTCGGGTAGAGGCGCACCACGTTGTAGCCGAAGCGTTGCGGCGAACCGTAGAACGGCGAAGTGAAACGATGGTTGGTCGCCCAACTGTCGTCGAGCGCCTCCAGCGGCATCAGGCGGTGCATGCGCTCGGCCCTGTCGGTCAGCGTGATGTTGCCGTAGGTGCTGCGGAACGCGGCGGGCGTGGCCTGATAGTCCCACACCACGTTGTGCATTGCCCAATCGCCCAGGAAGTCGTTGAGCTGGGCCAGGCTCCATCCGCGCGATTTCTGGATGTTGGTGAGCGGGTCGGCGCCGGCGGTCGTCCAGATCTGGGTGACGGCTTCGGGGCCGTACTTGTCCTTGAGAAATTCCATGAACTGCCAGTTGCAGTAGCGGTCGCGCGTGGAGCCGAGGTACAGGTGCGGCGCGTTGGGCAGCATCTCGGAGCAGTGCACGTTGCCCTGGTACTCGGGGAGCTGGTGCGGCGTGAAGTTGGCATGGCTCTCGAAGATCCAGCCGCAGGTGTTGGACTGGTTGCAAGCCATGCCGCCGTTGTTGGCGGCCCAGGACTGCCAGCCGTGCGTGAACTCGTGCGTGAGGCCCCAGTGGTCCTTCAAGGCGGCAGGCGCGATCCACATGCCCAGGTGCAGCGCGTTCTGGGTATCGACCCAGGCGCCGCCGGTCAGGCCCCAGTCGGAGTGGATGTGGATGGCGGGCTTGATCTTGTCCGCCTTGTTGAAGAACGGCTCCGGCATCATCAGGTTCGAGTTGAACAGGTTCTGCCAGACCGTGTTCTCCAGCGTGTCCGCGGCCAGGGTGAGGTCGGCGGCGGAAACCGTCTCGTCCGAATAGAAGGCGAAGTGGGCCGACTCCTTGACGAGCTTGAACCCCGCCTGGTCGGGATTGGGCCCCGCGGCGCGCCAGGTGCCCGGCGTCACGACGGGCTTGACGGTCGAGCCCGGCACGGCCCAGGTCGTCGTGGTGGTGCCGTTGTCCACCGCGGCGGGTGCGGGTGCGGGTGCGGGTGCGGGTGCGGGTGCGGGTGCGGGTGCGGGTGCGGGTGCGGGTGCGGGAGTGGGCGCGGGCGCAGGTGTCGGCGCAGGTGTCGGCGCGGGCGCAGGTGTCGGCGCGGGCGCGGGCGCGGGGGGCGGCGTTGGCGCAGGTGTCGGTGCCGGCGTGGGGGCGGGCGTTGGCGCAGGTGTCGGCGCGGGCGCGGGGGTCGGCGCAGGCGCGGGCGCAGGCGCAGGTGTGGGCGTTGACGCAGGCGTGGACGTGGCGGCATCGGAACCGCCTCCGCCGCAGGCGCTCAGCATCACGGCGCTGCTCAGTGCGGCAATCAGTCCAAGCCGCTGCCGGAGCAGGGGTGTGATCGAGGCTGGCGAAGTGCGGGCGTGGACTCGGCGGAGGGTCATGGGGAGTGTCCTGGATGGGGCTGAATGAACCGCCCACGCTGCGCGCAATGGTTGGAAAGAAGTGGCTGTTCGAGGCACGAGATTGAATGCGGACCGCGGCCAGGAGACCCGGTCAGCGTCGTGCCGGGCGCTCGAGTGCGCAGGGCAACGGCGCATGACTTCACCCGCTGGCGTTGCCCTGGCTCCATTCGAACCGATCAAGACACCGGTTAGCGGGTAACCGATTGAAAGCCTTGCCCTGGAGCCGAAACAGCGATCGAACGGCAAAGGCTCGCGCCGTGATGCTCGGCCATTGGCAGCGTTGTCATTTTGAGCCCCATAGGGTCTTGGGTATCACTCAAACATCTCGTTTCCAGTTTGTTTCCGGCGCGGCGAAGTGAAACGACACTGCACCGCAATCTGATATCCGGACTGACACAAACCGGATTGATCGACAACGAGAACCGGCGGCCGCCAACGGCTCGCCGGGCAGGCGTGCATCGCGCGTTTGAAGTTCCGCCCACCAACCGTCCGCTGGTTTCAGCATCGAGTATCCGCATGCGAACGCTCCTTCTTTCCCTCTGCGTGGTCGCCGCAGTCGCAGGCTGCGGCAGCGACAGCGAGACGCAGGATTCTGCGCAGCCGCCGACCACGGCCCCGACCGGATCGCCCACGACCGGTACCGCCGCGGTCGCGCCGGTGCCGATGGATCCGCACGCCCAGATCAAGGCGGTCGCCGCCGCCGCGACCCCGTCGACGAGCACCACGTCGCCGGGCTGCTACGCGAACGGCGCGCCGCGCCGCCTCACGCGCAAGCAGGTGGTCAACGCGCTGACCGATGTCGTGACCGCCCTGAGCGGCGACGCGACCATCGCCGCCAAGGTGAGCCCGCTGATCAACGACACCGAGCAGTTCCCGCCCGACACGGCGGTCAACCCGGACACCACGCGCCACCTGGGCTACGAGCGCCTGGACTCGACGCTCAACCTGCGCCAGGTCACCGCATTGAGCGGCGCCGCACAAGTGCTGGCGGCGTCGATGACCGCGGACTCGGCACACCTGGCCGGGCTGCTGGGCACGTGCACCGGCACGGCCGACGCCTGCATCACCGCATTCATCCGCAAGGCCGGCCGGCTGCTGTTTCGCGAGCCGTTGACGGATGCCGAGGTCAACGTCTATCGCACCGCGGCCGGCAACACCAACACCGCGTCTGCCGCGGCCAAGGTGCTGGCCACGATGATCGCGTCGCCGAAGTTCTACTTCGTCATCGAACAGGGGCAGGCGGCTGTCGCGGGTTCCACCGCGTCCGCTTGCACGCCGCTGACGGCCCATGAACTGGCAACCCGCCTGTCGCTGCACTTCTGGGATTCGATTCCGGACGCCACCCTCAACGCCGACGCCGACAGCGGCGCCCTGCTCCAGCCGGCCGCCTATTCGGCCGAGGTCCAGCGCATGCTGGCGGACCCCCGTTCCGACCGCGCGATGCGCGACTTCTTCACCGGCTGGTTCCGGCTCAACGAACTGGTGGCCTTGAACGGCAAGACCGGCGAGGCGAAGTTCGATGCCTTCGCCGGCGATTTCAAGCCGCTGGCCACGTCGCGCGACGCGGCCATCACCGAAGTGCTGGACATGGTGTCCTACCTGGCCGCGCGCAACGGCTCGCTGCAGCAAGTGCTGACCGACCGCCACTCGTTCGCGCGCACCGCGGACATCGCCGCCCTCTACAAGACGGCGGTGTGGGACGGCACCACCGCCCCGCCGCTGTTCAGCGAGCCGGCGCGCGTGGGCCTGCTCACCCGCATCGGCTTCATCGCCCAGGGGTCTACCGAGACGACCCTGCCGATCTCGCGCGGCAGCCGCATCCTGTTCGGCCTCGCCTGCCATGCCATGCCCACGCCGGCCATGGACCAGTCGAACGCGAAGGCCGACCTCAGCGGCGTGCTGACCACGCGGCAGCGCGTGGAGCGCGTGACGCAGATGAGCGGAACGTCCTGCGTGACGTGCCACAAGCCCTTGATGAACCCGTGGGGCTTCGCGATGGAAGGCGTCGATGCGCTGGGCCGCATGCGCCAGACGGAACGCGTGCTGGACGACAACGGCGCGCTGCTGGGCGAAAAGCCCATCGTCACGGCGGCCATCGCCAGCGTGAGCGACACGTCGTCGCGCGCCATCGCTTCGCCGTCCGAGGCCCAGCAATACCTTCTCGAGAGCGGCGAATTCGAACGCTGCTTCGCGCGCAACTACGTGCGCTACAGCTTCGGTCGCGCGGACACCGCCGCCGACAGCGCGTTGATCGAGTCCCTGCGCCAGCAGGCCGCCAATGGGGCCAACCTGCGCAGCCTGTTCGCGTCGGTCGCGCTGCGCACCGAGTTCACGACCATCCAGAGGGCCCAATGAAGCCAGCGTTCGACCGCCTCTCGCGCCGTCAGTTCCTGATCGGCGCCGGTGGCACCGCCCTCGCCCTGCCGCTGCTGCCGTCCCTGCTGCCCAAGGAGGCCCGTGCGGCCACGATGGCCGCGGCGTCGTCGGAGCGCTACTTCGTGCACATGACCACGTGGCACGCCCCCTTCGCGACCCAGTTCTTCGGCCCGCTGCTGGACCAGGCCGCCGCGCAGACACAGACCTACGGTGGCGTCAACATTCGCGCCGCCACCCTGGCGAGCGCCGCCAGGACGGCGGACGGCTCGACCATCATCAGTGACATCCTGCGGGCGAAGGCCAGCGCACTGAGTGCGCGAATGCTCTCGCGCATGAACGTCATCAACGGGCTGGACTTCGCCGTGAGCGTCGGACACAACCGCGGCGGCACGCTGGGCGGCGACGCCACCAACGTGACGATCGACCAAGTACTGGCTCGTTCCGGCAGCTTCTACCCCAGCACGGTGGCCCAGCCGGCGATCGTGCGCAACCTGGTTTCGCTGTCCATGTCCGGCTCGTCCACGGTCAACACGACGGCCACCGCCGAGAGCAACGTCAAGCTCTTCGACCGCCTGTTCAAGACGACGACTACGCCCGGCGGCGGCGGCGGCGCGACCGACCCGACGGTGCTGGTGGACCGCGTCAAGGAGCATGCCGACCTGGTGATGGCCGATCCGTCGTGCTCGGCGGACTGCAAGGTGCGCCTGAGCAACTACCTCGACCTGCTCAGCCAGACCCAGGCCAAGGTACAGACGACCGTCAACAGCGGCTTCGCCCGCCCCACCGTGGACACCTCGGCGGTCGAGGCGTCGAGCGGCTTCTACGGCATGCCGGCCAGCCAGGTGCAGTGCGAGCAACTGTGGAACGACATCGTGGTCGCGGCCTTCGCCGCCGGCATCAGCCGCGTCTACGTGGCGGGCCCCAACACCTACACCTTCGGGCCCGAGCCGGAGTTCGCCTGGCACAACGACTACGCCCACGCGCTGGACGACCTCACCAAGCGCGCCGGCTTCAACGCCGCGGTCCAACTGCAGTTCGAGGGCGCGATGCTGGACATCGCCAACAAGCTCGACCAGGTCACCACGGCCGACGGCCAGACGATGTTCGACAAGTCGTTGATCGCGAGCGGGTTCGAGATGGGCTCGGGCGGCAACCCGGGTCACCACCACAACCGTTGCATTCCCATCGTCAGCCTGGGCGACGCCGGTGGCTATTTCAAGACCGGCCAATCGCTCGACTACCGGGACCTGACGTCGTTCAGCTGGTCTTCCGACCCGCACTGGTACTCGGGCCTGCTCTACACGCAGTGGATGGGCATGGTGCTGCGCGCGATGGGCGTGTCGACGTCCGACTACGACACCACGGCCTACGGCTACCCGAACGTGCGCAACGCCAACGGCGACCACACCGATGCGATCTGGGCAGCGGCGGGCCAGAACCTGCCGTGGCTGAAAGCCTGATCGAGATGCGCCACCTTCTTCTTGCCCTTGCGCTGACGATCGCCGCCTTCCCCTCCCATTCGCAGGACGCGGCCAACGGAAAATCGCTCTATTCGACCGCCGTCGTCGCCGGCAAGCAGAGCTGCTCCAACAGCGCCTGCCACGCCGGACTGCCCGCCAATCCGCAAAATCGCATCGCCACCGGGATCAGCGCAGCCACCATCAAGACCGGCATGGCCAGCGTCAGCCAGATGACGTTCCTGTCGGGGCATCTCACCGATGCGCAGCTCAACGACCTGAGCGCCTACATCGCCGCGACGTTGGGCGGCACGCCCACGTACCTGACCGTCGCGCCCGCGCCGAGTCCCACGCTTGCGCCGACCGCGCTGACGTTCGCGGCCCAGTCGCTGCGCACGGCCAGCACGCCGCGGACCGTCACCGTGAGCAATGCGGCCGGTGCCGGCGCTGCGCTCGTGCTGGGCAGCGCCAGCCTGAGCAGCGGCAGCGACTATGCGATCAGCGGAGGCACCTGCGCCACGGGCACCTCGCTCGCGGCCGGCGCGGCCTGCACCTTCAACCTCACCTTCACGCCCAGCGTGACGGGCACGCGCTCGGCCACGCTCACCGTGGCCCACAACGGCAGCGGCGGCGCCAGCACGGTGTCGCTCACCGGAACGGGGGTGGACAACTCGCCGGCCATCACGCTCTCGCCGACCCAGCTGACGTTCACGCAGACCGTCGGCGCAACCTCCGATCCGCTGCGCGTGGTGGTCGGCAACAGCGGCACGTCCGCGCTGGTGCTGTCGTCGCTGGCGCTGTCGGGTACCAACGCGTCCGACTACGCCATCACGCAGGCGTCCACCTGCGGCAGCGGCACCAGCCTGGCCAGCGGCAGCAACTGCTTCGTGGAACTGCGCTTCACGCCCGCGGGGGCGGGTGTGCGTTCCGCGAGCCTCGTCATCCAGCACAACGCCAGCGCGGGCTCGAGCAGCGTCGCGTTGTCGGGGCAGGGCAATGCCACGGCACAGCCCGGGCTGGCACTCGACGCGACGCTGCTCGACCTGGGCTCGCAAGGCCTCGGCACGACGGGCGGCGCGCGCACGCTCAACGTCACCAACAACGGCCAGGCCGACCTGACGTTCAGCAGCATCGTTGCCGGTGGTACCCATGCCGCGGACATCGTGCTGGGCGGCACCTGCGCGGTCGGCACGGCGGTCGCCGCCAAGGGCAGTTGCACCGTCACGGCGGCGCTGCACCCGAGCGCGCTCGGTGCGCGCAGCGCCACGTTGGCGCTCGCCACCAATGCGCCGATCGGCACGGCCACGATCAGCCTCACCGGCGAAGGCATCGCCTCGCCCGCGCCCACGCTCACGTTGTCCCAACCCTCGCTCGGCTTCGGCCTGGTCACGATCGGCACGACCTCCGTCGCACGCTCGATCACGTTGGGCAACAGCGGCAGCGCGAACCTGCTGATCACCTCGATCCAGAGCACGTCCGGCGAGTTCAAGGTCAAGCACGACTGCCCGGCCACCCTCGCGCCGGGCGCCTCGTGCACGGTCACCGTCACGTACACGCCGGCGGCGGCCAACGCGGCCGAGAGTGTCGTGATCGCCTCGAACGCCTTCAGCTCGCCCAACAGCATCGTGGTGACCGGCCTGGGCAGCACGTCGGTGCTGCCGGTCCTGGCCTGGAGCGGCGCGCCGTCGACGATCGCCTTCGTCAACACCGACGTCGGCAAGTCGACCGATGCCAGCCCGCTGACCCTGGTCAACAACGGCCCGGGCAGCGTGACGATCTCTGCCATCGGCACCGCGGGCGCCAATGCCGATGCGTTCTCGGTCGGCGGCGGAACCTGCCTCGGCGGCGTCACGCTGGCGGTGGGCGACAACTGCTCCGTGGTCGTCAGCTTCGTGCCCGACGTCACCGGCGTCCGCGGCGCGGCGCTGCTCGTCGCCTCCACCGGCAGCAATCCGCCCGACATCCCGCTCACCGGCACCGGAACCTCGGCCTCGACCTCCGGCGGCGGCGACACCTCGACTGGTGGCACAGGCACAGGCACAGGCACAGGCACAGGCACAGGCAGTGGCAGTGGCAGTGGCAGTGGCAGTGGCACGGGTGGCACGGGTGGCACGGGTGGCGATGGCTCGGCCACCGGCAACCTGGCGGCGTCCCCCGCGGTGCTCGACTACCGGTCGACGCTGGTGCGATCCGGTGGCCGCAGCGACCCGCTGATCGTGCGCATCTCCAACACCTCGGCAACCCCTGCCAGCATCGCCGCCGTCACGACGACGGCCGACTTCGTGGTCCAGCCCGCCAACGCCAGCGACGCCTGCCCGGGCGTGCCCTGGACGCTGGCCCCGGGCGCGTCATGCACCGTGGCGGTGACGTTCACGCCGTCCAGCGGCGGCACGACCAGCGGGACCCTGCACGTGCTCTCCGCGACCGGCCAGGCCAGCGACGTGCAGTTGCAGGCCGAGTCGCGGACCGAGATGACCAACGCAGGCGGCGGAGCGGCCAATCCGCTCTGGCTGTGCCTGCTCGCGTCCGTCCTCGTCCTCCTGCCTGGCCGACGTCGCGACCGCTTTCATTTCCGTGATTGAAGGAACCTCATGAAACTCCATTCCACCCTGGCCACCGCGATCGCGATCGCACTCTGTTGCGCTTCGGCGGCGCAGGCCATCGAGCCCGGCACCGCGGCGCCCGAGATCGGGCTGGCAGGGGCGCAAGGCCCCGTGAACCTGGCCGCGCTCAAGGGCAAGGTCGTCTATGTCGACTTCTGGGCCTCGTGGTGCGGCCCCTGCCGGCAATCGTTCCCGTGGATGAACGCCCTGCAGGCCAGGTACGGCGCCAGGGGCCTGCAGGTCGTGGGCGTCAACGTCGACGCCAGGCGGGCCGACGCGGACAAGTTCCTGGCGGAGGTGCCGGCCACGTTCGCCATCGGATTCGACGCGCAGGGCGACACGCCCAGGCGCTACGCGATCAAGGGCATGCCCACGTCGGTGCTGATCGGCGCTGACGGCAAGGTCATCCAGGTGCACAACGGCTTCCGGGACGAAGACCGCAAGGCACTCGAGGCCGCCATCGACGGCGCCCTCGCGACTGCCCGCTGAATCGCCCCCCATTTCGACACGAAGATCGCCCAGCCCATGACCTCCCGCCGACACCCCGTCGCCCTCTGCACGCTCGCCCTGCTGGCCTCCGGCCTGGCCGGTTGCGCCGACTTCCATCCACCCCAGCCGTGGGAAAAGGGCCTGCTGGCCAAACCCGCCATGACCATGGGCGGCGATGCCCAGGAGCGGCGCTTCGACCAGCACATCGCCGTCAGCAAGGAAGCGGCCTCCGGCGGCGCCGGCGTGGGTGGAGGTGGCTGTGGCTGCAACTGAGGACGGCAAGACGGGCGGCCGTACGCTCGGCGCCATCACGCTGCTGGCGCTGGCGCTGCCCGGCGTCATGCCGGCGCACGCCGAAGAGCCGCCGGCGCAGGGGCAGGTCGGCGTCAAGTACCTGCACTACCAGGACGGCCAGGACAACCGCACGAAGTACCCGTTCTACGACGGTACCGAAGGCAAGACGCAGGACCGCATCACGGTCAACTCGCCCTCGGTGGCCGTGTCGCTGCCGCTGGGCCGCTGGGGGCTGGACATGTCGGGCCTGGTCGACCAGGTTTCCGGCGCCACGCCGCGCTACTACTCCGATGTCTCGGGTGCCACCAAGTCTCCCGGAATGAAGGACGAGCGCAAGGCCGGCGACGTCAAGGTGACGCGCTACCTGGACCGCGGCGCGATCGCGGTCGGCGCCGCCTATTCCACCGAGAACGACTACCAGTCGACGGCGGCTTCCCTCGAGGGTCGCATGTCCAGCAACGACAACAACACCACCTGGAACGTCGGCCTGGCGGGGACCTTCGACCGCATCAATCCGGTCAACGACAAGGTGGTCGACGAGCACAAGTACGTCGCCGAGGCGACGGTCGGCGTGACGCAGGCCCTGTCGCCGCGCGACCTGGCGCAACTGAGCGTCACCTACTCGGCGGGGCGCGGCTACTTCAACGACCCCTACAAGCTCTACGACCAGCGCCCGCGCGTGCGCAATGCGTCGATCGCCGTGCTGCGCTGGAACCATCAGTTCGAAAGCGTGGATGCGACGCTGCGCAGCAGCTACCGCTACTACGGCGACAGCTTCGGCATCCGCGCCCACACCGTCGAAGTCGAGTGGGTCCAGGCACTGGGGTCGATGTTCGCGCTGACCCCGTCGCTGCGCTACTACACGCAACGTGCGGCCTCCTTCTACTACGACCCGGTCGCCGACATCGACGTGTACCCGGCGCCGATCGGATCGCCCGAGTACAGCTCGGCGGACCAGCGCCTGTCGGCATTCGGCGCGCTGACCGCGGGCCTGAAGGCCGAGATGCGGCTGGGCAACTGGAGCACCGACCTCAAGGTGGAGCGCTACGAGCAACGCGCCAACTGGCGCGCCGGCGGCAAGGGGTCGCCGGCCATCGATCCGTTCTACGCCAACATCTACCAGTTCGGCGTGGCGACGCGCTTTTGACGACCATGCGAATCCACCGCCCACCCACCCCCGCCCACGCGACATCGACACCCCGTTCGGCGCCGCGCCCGGACAGCCCGTCCAGGCGCCTGCAGAACGTCGCCGCGATGATGAGCCTGGTGTACCTGTCGGCCTGCGGCGGCGGTTCGGACGCGTCCGTGCCGATTCCGGCACCGGCACCGGCACCGGCACCTGCACCGACACCGGCACCCGTGCCGGCACCGACGCCAGTACCCACCCCGGCACCAACTCCGGCACCGACGCCTGCCCCGACTCCAGTACCAACGCCGGCACCCGTGCCCGCGCCGACGCCAGCACCCACCCCGGCACCAACACCTGCCCCGACGCCTGCCCCCACCCCGGCGCCGACACCCGTGCCCGCCGCGCTCACCTGGCGCGGCGTCAGCCTCGCGGGCGCCGAGTTCGGCGCGGGCAACCTGCCGGGCACCTACGGCAGCGACTACATCTATCCGACGGCCGCCAGCGTGGGCTACTTCCGCGGCAAGGGCATGAACACCGTGCGCCTGCCGTTCCTTTGGGAGCGCTTGCAGCCGACCCTGAACCAGCCGCTGGACGCCGCCGAACTGGGTCGGCTGACGAGCTTCGTCACCCAGGTCAGCGCCAGCGGCACCACCGTGCTGCTGGACCCGCACAACTACGCGCGCTATCGCGGCAACCTGATCGGTTCGAGCGCGGTTCCGAATGCGGCCTTCGCCGACTTCTGGACCCGCCTGGCGACGCAATTCAAGGGCAACGACAAGGTGTTGTTCGGCCTGATGAACGAGCCCAACACCATGCCCACCGAGCAGTGGCTGAACGCTGCCAATGCCGGCCTGGCGGCCATCCGCGGCGCGGGCGCCGGCAACGTCGTGATGGTGCCCGGCAATGCGTGGACGGGTGCCCACAGCTGGGCTGAAAGCGGCTACGGCACACCGAACGCGACCGTCATGAAGGGCATCGTGGACCCCGGCCACAACATGGTGTTCGAGGCGCACCAGTACCTGGACACCGACTCGTCCGGCACGTCGCCGAATTGCGTCAGCGCGACCATCGGCGCGGAACGGCTGCAGGTCTTCACCGCATGGCTGCGCACCAATGGCTACCGCGGATTCCTCGGCGAATTCGCCGGCGGCGCGAACGCGACCTGCAACCAGGCCGTCGCCAACATGCTGACCTATGTCGAGGCCAATTCCGACGTCTGGACCGGCTGGACGTGGTGGGCGGCCGGCCCGTGGTGGGGCAGCTACATGTTCTCGATCGAGCCCAACGGCAGCACCGACCAGCCACAGATGGCCACGCTGGCGCCGTACCTCGATTGATGCGACCGCGCCGGACGAGCAAACACCAGAAATGACAGGGAAGAGAAGCTCCATGATCGCAACGCGAACCTTGAATGCGCTGCTGCTGACCACCGCGCTGGCGGCCTGTGGCGGCGGCGGACACGACGATTCGAGCGCCACCGGCACGCCGGCCTCGACGCCGTCTCCAGCGCCTGCACCTGCGCCTGCACCAGCACCCGCACCCGCACCCGCGCCGGCACCGGCACCGGCACCTGCACCTGCACCTGCACCTGCACCTGCACCTGCACCTGCACCAGGACCTGCGCCCGCGCCCGCGCCCGCGCCCGCCCCGACGCCAGCGCCAGCACCTGCACCGGCTCCCACACCGGTCTACGACACGACGCTCATCACCACCGGCAATCCGTTCGGCGGGGCGCTGTTCTACGTCGACCCCGACTACGTCGCCGCCGTCAACGGCTCGCTGGCCAAGGTCAGTGCCGGCTCCAGCGACGCCGCGCTGGTGACCCGGGCCAGGAGTTTTCCGACGGGCGTGTGGCTGGACCGCATGGCCGCGATCGATGGCAACAAGGCGCAAGGCGGGGCGATGGGCCTCGTCAACCACCTCGACGCCGCGCTGGTCCAGCAGGCGGCGCAGAGCAGCGGCACCCTCAAGCCCATGACCCTGCTGCTGGTGATCTACGACCTGCCCGATCGCGACTGCGCCGCGCTGGCCTCCAACGGCGAGCTCAGTTCGGCCAACAACGGACTGCAGACCTACAAGACAAGCTATATCGACCGCATCGCCGAGATCCTGGCCCGTCCCGCCTACGCCGGGCTGCGCATCGTCACGCTGATCGAGCCCGATTCGTATCCGAACATGCTGACCAACCTGGGCATGGCGGCCTGCGCAGCGGTGGATCAGAAGAAGGTCTACGTCGACGGCATCCACTACGCGATGGCCAAGTTCACGGGCATGAAGAACGTCTACATGTACCTCGACATCGCGCACGCCGGCTGGCTGGGCTGGGACGACAACCGCGCCAAGGCGGTGGCCGGCTTCAAGACCCTGGTCGCGGGCGCGACCGCCAGCGGCAGCCTGTCCGTCATCCGCGGCTTCGCCACCAACACGGCCAACTACACGCCCCTGGACGAGCCCTTCTTCAACGGCACCGACGACATCGTCAGCACCGGCGGCACGACCCAGTTCTACCAGTGGAACCGGGCCGTCGACGAACTGACCTACGTCGACAAGCTGCGCACCGAGTTCATCGCGGCCGGCTTCCCCGGCACG
>Ga0307516_10001990_pt1 | contig 27951 bp, 22 predicted proteins | sample 19_EM_MG_FD_203310 | JGI IMG/M metagenome (GOLD analysis project Ga0307516, IMG submission 203310) | Populus trichocarpa ectomycorrhiza microbial communities from riparian zone in the Pacific Northwest, United States - 19_EM | ecosystem: Host-associated > Plants > Roots > Unclassified | place...
ATGGGCTGTGGATAAGAGTTCAAAGAAGGAAAAAAAGCCAAGGCAGGCATTATATACCCTGGGGGAGTGGAGGGCAGCCGTGCCCGGCGGTCTTTTACCGTGGATATGTGAGACGGAATCGCTCGCTCGTTGTTCTGTGGGGGGAACATTATTGGTCGGATCCGAGCTGGAGGAGCTTTTGGTGTGGTTTTACGTCTGGTACTCTTGGTTTTGTTTGCGGGCTTCATCGTTCTTTTACGCTTTCCCTTTTTTTTTTATTACATTTTCCTCGGTTTTCGTTCCGTCCACTTGTTGCTTCTGCCTTCTACACTCTACTTTACTACCTCATTCTATTTTCGGATGATTCTAGGGTTTTGGGTTTCTTTGCCACTTGGGTCTCGAATGAGATGTCTCCTTTGTGTTTTGTCTTTGCGGGTTTTTGTTCTGGTGGGGTGGGTGGTCGGGGGGAATGGAAAAGGGTTCCATTGTGTCAAAGCGTCTGTTGCGCTCGGTTCAGTGCTTTATCCACCTACTCGGTGTGGAGATGGTGGAGTTTCATCTTTCTTGTTTAATCATTAATCGCAGATCATGTGAGAGATGGGGGCGCGGTACATACATATGATACTGCGTGCCGCGTGCTGCGTAGAGTACATACAGACACAGCGATCGGCGCGTCGTATGCGTGCGTTGTTGGCTATCACAAAAGTTGTCTCGTCGGGTAGTCTAGGACCGTTATGGCTGAGTGGTCTGAGGTACGAGTCCCAGGCGTCCGTGGAACAATCTGTGCAGGTTCGAATCCTGTAGACATCATTATCTACTTCCTTTTTCTCTCTCTCTCTTCCTCAGTCAAGTCAAGTAAAAGTAGTATGTAATTCTATGTATGACCAGAATATCACTCGTCCGTCCCGTAACTTTTTTTTTTTGCCGAATTGTAATCTGAATGCAATCGCAAGAATACCCAACACAATCCCAGAAAAACGCCATTGACCCCCGCCACTCCAGCTATGCAATACAGGAAATAAATAAATATGCAAAGAACAAACCAGAGGTCCCTAGCTACATACTTATTACTATATGTAGTTTTTATATTTCTTTACTGATCCCGCTTTATTATCGCCGGCCCGCCAAACACGTCGTCCCTGTCCCTCTTTTCCTGCTCGCGCTTCTGCTTCTTTGCGCGGCGCTCGTCGTCAGCGGCGTCGTGCGGCGCCGCATGCTTGCCCCTAGCGGCGGCGGCGGCGGCGGCGATGGCATCGAGCGGTCTCTTGAGGAGGTGGACTTTCTTGTCGATGGCGATCATCTATCGCAATCAATTCACAGTCCGGTCAGGTCCGGTTCGAGCAATAACGCGGGGGGGGGGGGTGGGGTGGGGTGAACCTCTTTCATGAGTTCGGGCGAGATCTCGGCGTGGCTGAGCGGCACGCCGTTCTGCGGCAGCCGCAGGAGCAGCCCCGGGTAGGCGACGGGGCCGTCCCGGGAGGCCGTCAGGTGGCACTCGGCGCACTCCCTGAGCACGGCGGCCAGCCGCGTCCGCACGCCGTCGCCGCCGAACTTGACGCGCAGGAAGAAGTCGACCAGCTCGGCGTCGTGCGCCCACACGGCCGCGAGCGCGATCTGCGACGGCGGGTACAGGAAGTAGACGTCGGTGAGCAGGGCGGAGCCGGTCAGCAGGGCGCGGGCGCGGGCGCAGGCTCTGTCGACGCGGTCGCGCGAGCCGCCCATGGCGTCGAAGCGGGCGCGCAGCGGCTCGCCCTCGGCGTCGGCGCCGGCGCCGTTGTCGTTGGGGCCTTGGTAGATGCCGGCGGCGATGGCGAGCAGCTCGGCCTTGATCCCCTCGACGGCGCGGAACGGATGCAGCACGTGGAACGACCAGCGCAGGTTCATGGCGATGTCGATCTCGGGACGCAGCAGCTCCTCCTTCGTGATCGTCAGGCTGACCTGCTCCGCCGTCCGGATGAACCACGACGCGCTCTGCACGCCCTGCTCGGCCTTGTACGCCAGGAACAGGATCGGCAGCAGCAGCGTCTTCGGATGCGTCTGCAGCGGCGACACGCGCAGGTAGATGCGCTGCAGGTACGCCACGCACGTCGCCTTGACCGCCGACCCCGTGCGGAAGTGCTCGCACAGCTGCACGCACATCGTCAGGTAGTACGAGACCAGCTTCAGCTCCTCGTGCGCGGTCAGCGGTGGCGGTGGCGGCGACGGTGATGACAGCGCCGGGTCGCCCGCTTGCACCGCCGAGTGGAGCGAGTCTTGCAGCCGCTGCGTCGCCAGCGCGTTCGTCGTCGCCCGCAGCTGCGACAGCGCCGTCGGCGTGAACGTGAAGTGGCGGTATTGCGTCGACTGCAAATACGCGCTGTCTTCCATCGTGCTCGAGGTGCGTGCCAGTTGGTGGTGGTGGGAGTGGTGGTGGTGGTGGTGGTGGTGGTGGTGGTGGTGGTGGTGGCGGTGGTGGTAGTGATACTTTTGGGAGACGCGATTGCGGTTAGGGTTCGTAGTAGCTGTTGGAAGTACATCATGGGAAATGGTTCGCTTGGACGAGGACATGATACGATGAATTCATACATATTCTCCTACTGCCACAACACAAAGAGGCCACACGCAGTTCGAACCACAACCGTCCCCCCTCACATCATCGCACATTGATGTCGAAGCCACCAACAGGTAGTCAAGTAGTAAGAGTACAAGTGTTTTTCCGTCCCTTTGCTAGAGAAAGAAAAAAAAGCAGATCCAAAGGAGAAACATCTCTTAGTAACTCTCAAAGACTCTCGTGGTGCTGGTGTTCACCCTACTCCACCTCTTGCCCGTCGCCAAACTGGTCACAAACAGCCACGGATAGTAGACGTGGTACAGCCACCACCACGGGAGCGGGTCGTCGACGCGGAACGTGGCGTCGTTCCATTTCAGCGCTCGCACGCCGAACCGGAATATAGTCTTTGCGACGCGGACGGGGCCGGCTCTGGCCGCGAGCAAGTCTACGATCGGCACGACGAGATCCGTGACCAGATCGTGGCCGAGCCAGTAGAAGCTCGTCGGCGAGGAGGACGGATGGCCGTCGAAGGTAGCGGTGTCCGCATGCGTCACTGTCGAGATGTTGGTGTCGTCCTCGGGATCTTTGCCCTTGCGGTGGCTGTTGGCTTTGCTGTTTGGCAGGCGCGGTTCATGCAGCAGACCCAGGTACGAGGCCGCCATTGAAAGCGGCTCCGCGGCGAGAAGAATCAGGGCCGTGTGCGCGCGCGGATTGCACTCGATCGGGAAGAGCTCTATGTCCTGCGGCGCCTTGCCGCGGGCGCTTCCGGTATCGACAAGGAAGTCGAACGAGAGTTGGCCAGTGATGTTCCCCCCCTCGAGGGTCTTTGCGAAGCGGCGAGTGAACGCGAGCATTGCGCGGGACAGCGGCGAAGTGGCTGGGAGCGCTGAGTAATGCATCAGCATCTCACTGCTGGGACAGGCGACGAAGGCTGAGACACTGCCGCGGACGACGACGGCGTGCGCGCAGAATTCGTTGCCACGGATGAATTGCTGGACGACCCAGCGTTTTTGCGGCGATATGTCGAGGCTGTGGATGAACCTCTCCGTCTCGAGCGGGGTGGGCTGCGGGAGCTTCGTCATATCGGCGCGGGAGACGTCGTCGAGCTCGACGCATTTGACGATGAAAGTGAGATCGGGGCGGCCGCGGAGGACGTTGAACACCTCTTCCTGCGACTCGACGAGCACCGTGACTGGCGCCTTCAGCCCCGCCTCCCGCACAGCCTGGATGAACTTGTGCTTGTCGTGCAGCAACTCGCAAGTCTTCGGGTCCGGCTGGAAGGTTCTGCAGCCGGTCTCCTCCTCGATCACGCTCTTGAGCAGCGCATCCTCGATGGTCGACGCAACGCCGCTGACGGGGACCCACAGGTCGACACCCTGCAACTTGACGAGCTTGAGCATCTCCTCCGCGTACTTTGCCCACGAGACGCGGTCGAGCGGCGTGGTGACGGTGTAGTATTCGTCCAGCGCCTGCGAGAATCTCCCCGAGCTGGGGGCGGACGAGTGCGCGTAGTGCGTGGTGTCGAAGTCGACGCCGATGACACGGTGGCCGGCGAGGCGGAATGCGCGCGCGAGCGCGAGCCCTTTCCCCATGGCCACCGCCGTGACCAGAACGGTCCGCCGCAGACCGAGAGCGGGCGCACGAAAGGGGCGCCAGATCATCTGCCACAGCAGACATCCGGCCAGCACGAGCGTGTCCAGCGGGAGGAACAACAGGCTGAGCAGGATCAGGCCCACATTCTTGAAGACGTGCTCTCGGAGGGAGACAGGGTGTGGCATTGTTTCGCTCGCTGCAGCCGTCTCGTCGTCGCCGTCGCCGTCGTCGCCGTTGCAGGGCGTGATCGATGTCTAAGTGGAGGGGGAAGGGCGGGCGGGCAAAAGAGTGAAATGCCGTATTTCAGCGAGTCTATGACGCGAAGACCGTCACAGAATCGGAGCGCACATTCGAGAGTACAGTGAGCTCGTACATTCGCTGCTGCTCTGCTCGACGTGGGGCGTTTCTTTTCGCGGGAATGCACCTGCATTGAACGGAGGGTGGAAACTCTATCTCTTGTACCATACCAGATTATCAAGCTCCCGGAGCTTCGATCGATCTTGGTGAATGGAGTGCTTTCCACTCGACGACTTTCTCCCGCGATCAAGCAACCAACCGGAGAAATCTGCCGTCCCTTTTCTTATCTCCCTTCGTATGTTTGGGTACCATGTATGTTACCATCCCCCCTCCAAACTGTGAGTTGCGTGATGATGCAGGTTGCCGTGAGGCCGTGACCGCACGGCGCTGGGTAAGTGGGGAGATAGACAGAGTACCGACATAACTATGGGAAGACGGGCTCGATGCCGGATGCAGAGCAGCTAGGTTATGGGAGTGCGGATGCGGATGCGATAACCTCGGAGGTTGGAGCTTTGGTAGGAGGAGCCTAAGTGGGTAACTTGGTTTCAAGCGGCCCATGGTACCAGGTTAGAGTACTCCATGTTCAAGACGTGCGGGAAAGGTACTTTACGCTAGTGAGATGGTCCTGGGTCTCGAGGCTGGGCGAAGAAGTACCGTACGATCAACTGCTTGGACATGAGAACGCGGCCATCGGATACACAGGGACCAGGAAAACTGTGTACATTGCCATGATCTAGATAGGCCGCATGCAATTAATGATTAAACGAGGGAAAAGCGGCCATCGGATACGACACGGTCAGGCGGAAAACCCCGAGTTGGTGGCCATGATTGGGTTGGGCTCGAAGCCCCACCGGTTACAGCACATCATCACCCAGATATAGACAAAGCAATCTCACTTCTCGCATGATAGCACATGATACCTTCATCCGGACAGCAAGCCAAGAAATAGAATAGATCAAACAGAATACAATGAAATCAAAACCACTTGTCGATTCCCCCAGCAAATCGATCAATCGTCATCGTACGCCCGTCACACACGAACAACCTATTTGACTATTTGATCTCCTTCTGGAGCTCGCTTTTCAGCGCGGCCATCTCGGCATTGGCGTTGAAACCTCCAACATTACGGCCGTGGATGGCATCCTTCTCCTCGGATTCCATGAAGACTCCGGTGTCGCTCGAATCGACATATGCGTCGATGCCGGCACCCTCGCGGGGGTACTCCTTGCAGAATTCCCTGTGCATGTGCAGCGCCTTGTTCATGTCGTCAGCGGTGCAGTCGTTCAGGAACACGCACTGGCCGAGGGGACTCGGGATGGCAGCGCGAAGGAGTCCGTCCCTGGTCTTCAGGATAGCCTTGGTGCCCTCGGCGATCAGGGCCTCGGTGAACAAGGGGTGGTTCATCGTCAGTCCTGCACGGGAGAAGAGGTTGAGGATTTGGCGGTGCTCCTCACGGCCGATCATTCCACAGGAGAGGGCGAGCGTGGCCGAGTACGCCATGTCGACCGAGATGGCGTGTCCGTGGCGGAGGGGAGTCTTGGGGGCCAACTCGAGGGTGGGGGACCAGGTATGGCCGTAGGCAATGACACGGTCGAGGCCGAGCTCGTGGAGGTTGGGGGTCTCGAGCTTGAGCATGACGTGGATGCCACGACGATTGATCTCGTCAGCGGCGGCCTTGAGCTCCTCAGTGCTGCCATCGGCACGGCCAAACTTCATCGAGATGAGCTTCTCGCAGTACTTGTCGAGCAATTCGAACGTACGCAAGTCCGCACAGGTCGATATCTTGATGAGCTCGGCGAAGCCGTTGCGAACCTGGGCCTCGGGGAGGGTGCGCAGGAACGTGAAGTCCAGAAAGGTGTGTAGCGGGGCATGGTAAGCACCGAGACGGTTCTTGTGGTTTCCCTGGTTGACCGCAACCTTGATGGAAACTGAAGCGTCAATGAGCCCAATGACGGTGGTGGGGATGCGGATGTAATTGGTCGTGCGGCGGTACATAGCACAGGCAAATCTGAAGCCGCCATGTTAGCAAAATCCACAGTTGGATGTTTACAGAAACCAGACATACCCGGCAACATCGGTAATGAGTCCACCTCCGACCACAAGGACCGGCTCCTTGCGGATGATGCCAAAATCGGTCATAGTCTGGCAGATGGCAAGCAGAGTCTCCATCGTCTTGGCCTTCTCTCCAATCTTGGTACGGTGGATCTCAAGTTTGATACCATGGTGCTTGAAGTACCCAGACATCTGCTCACCATACAAGGCACAGACGTTGAAGTCCGCGATGGCAAGGCAACGGCCCCACCTCTTGTAAATGTCGGCCAGCTGGGCATTGGCAGGATCGAAGACTCCGTCAAGGAAGGTGAAGCCGTAGGAGATGCGTTCGACACCTTCGACTTGAAACCCAACGGAGGTCTCCTCCACAGTAGCCTTGAGATCAGACATTGCTTGGTGGTGCTGTAACGGGCGTAGGGACAGGGAGGGCCTATTGCTGAGAAACAGGAAGGCGAAGGAAGCGGACTGCTAGGAGTTGATAGGGTTCTGCTTGCGGGAATCGGAGAAGGGGGGATATCTAACTGCTGTAAAACGGGAAAGGGAGGGAGAAAGCCGAAGAACGGAGAAAGTAGCTAATTTCCAGAGCTGTTGAAGCTGGAGAAGGGGAACCTTGTTTCGAAAAGCGGTTGAACGACAGTGCGTTTGGGAAAGGGGTTTTAGCAGTGAAGAAGGGGACCAGCGAACGACACACTCTATATATTTCGCCGGGTCTCTAGAGATTGGCCAACGTCAGACGATTCTACCTACTCTAGCTCGGTTGGCCTGGCGTGAGAACCGGACAAGCAATGCTCTCCGCTCCCCTTTACTGAGTGGAGCACGTTTGAGCTCGGATGGATAGATGGAATATGTACACGATTTGCTTGTCGCCAAACGGAAGATTGTCTGAACGAAACGGAACTTCTCACAACCCAGATCTGGGCAGGGGGTCTGAATCTACAAGCAAACGTAGGCGGTCTCGAGGACGCGAGCTTGAAGTCCGCACCCGCGGCTATGTAGAACTCTATCGGGGCTCGAGTGATTCCGCGTGGTTTATGCTTTTGGGAGAGCACGTACCACCCGTCGACCAAATACTGAGAACCGGGGAGAAGAAGGGAGCGAGGGAGGAGAAAGCGCGTCCCCTGGCACCGTCACATCTGTCTCAGCAGGCAGGTTGCAGCTGCCATCCGTGAAGAGTCGAGATCCTGGGCGCACGGCGCGGTGGTATTTTGTGCTCAGATTGCCGAGCATGCTAGCCACGTTGGTCTATCGAGATTCGATCACGGTCCAGGTAACGGACCGCAGAGCTATATTTAGGGCGACACCGCGTATTCAAACTCCGAGGTGTCGGCTCCCCTGACTTCGAGATAGTGCCCACGGCGTCGCTGGCTAGATGCCTTGACATCCCGCACACACCTGCTCGAACACGGGAATGCACGCGTTAGCCGGCTCCGTAGGTTCGTACGGTCTCCGGAGGAAATCATGTAGACGATGCCAGAGAGGAATGCCGTGGTTTAAACTTCAGCTGCCGTGAGAATGGCGAGATCCAGTTAATTTTAACCTAGAGAGTCAGGCAATCGTTCGCGAGCAAACGAGCCACTTTGCCGGACGCAGAACGAAAAGGTAGGGCTGCACTTCGGTCCAGAGGCTGCAGTCTCCCGGAGGAGATAACCTTGCCTCATTGAAGGGTATGTAGTATGTATTTCGAAGTTTCGTGAGAGTCTCGACCGCAGCCAATTCTTGCCCCGAGCGATATTCCAACAAACAGAATTGCAGGACCTCCTTCACGGTCTCAAGCGTGCAGGCACCCGTTCCGATCGCGCGATCAGTGAGCCGATCTACATAAGGAGACAAATGGGCATATTCAACCCAGCCAATGGAAACAGGATCGGCCAACCTTTCCGCTGGCCAAGTAAGCCAGGCGAATCGAGTTGTGACGTCGCAGAGTTATGGTGGCCTTACTTACTGGCTCTATATCCGTGGGATGAGTCCAACAGCCACGGCATACTCTGGTGCGAGCTAAGGCTTGGGGCTTCCGGTGGGTGTCCTTCATCCATCCAACGTTCTGGAGCAGAGTATCTGTTCTGCGACATCGCACAAGTATTGCATCCACTCTGCTTCATACACTCTCTCGCGGTCTTTCTTCTGCAACGGTAACATCAACTGCCGTTCTCTCGTCCTCACCAGTCATAAGAGCACACCATCATCGCCAGTGGTACAAGAGGAATGGTCGGCTCAAGCTTCACTTCCACCCACCGCTACGGCGAGCAAGGCGACGTCTACGTACTCCTTCCCACCCTTATCAGCAGATGCCACACACTCACAGTCTCATATGTAGTTCAACGACGGCCGCGAGCTCCAGCTCCTTCACCACATCTTCAATCTCCCGCCCACCCACCTGGATAAGCTTCGGGGCAATCCGTCGGCCATCCTATACGAGATTGATGAGTTCGCCATGGAAAACTACCTGATGAACGTCGGCGAGCTGAAGGGCTCGCACATCACCGCCCTCCTCGCCGAGGTGGCGCCGAAGATTTCCGTCGAGCTGGGCGGGTACGTCGGGTACTCGACGATCCTGTTTGGAAACGCGGTCAAACAGGCTGCGGGCGAAGGCGCGAGGTACTACTGCCTCGAGTACAACCCCACGTTCGCGGCGGTGATCATGGCCCTGGTTGACTTGGCGGGATTGGCGGATGTCGTCAAAGTACCTCCTTCCATCCCACCACCATCCCCAACCGCCACGACATCGGCTGATGGGATGAGTAGGTTATCATCGGCCCTTCTACTGCCTCCCTGTCCCGTCTCAGTGCGGACGGGACTCTTAGCCAGGGCATAGACTTCATGTTCCTCGACCACTTGAAGCCGCTGTACATGCCCGACCTGAAGCTGTGTGAGTCGCTCGGTCTGGTCCGCGAGGGCACTGTCCTGGCGGCAGATAACATGGTCAAGCCTGGAAACCCACCGTACCATGAATATATCAATCTCCGAGCGGAAGAAAAGAAGAGGCTGGCCGAAGGCAAGATTGGTGCCGATAGGGGTGATCCGGGATTGATCTACGAGAACAAGTGGATCGAAAGCTGGGAGCCGCAGGCTGTGAGGGTATGCTCTCCATTCTTCTGGGCGTTGAAAAGAAGTGACTGCTGACGAGGGATAGGACGCCCTGGAGATCTCTAGATGTATGAAAGCGCAGGTTTAGTTCGCCGGGACAATGAATAGTGAGAGAAACCGTGCGGTAATGCTATATAACTACCGATACCTGGTTTTATGCCATCGACAAAGAGACATTTGTCGATTGCAATCCCAGAACTCCAAATCGCAAAAATTTGTCTTCTGAAACGCTTTCCAAAATTCAATTATGTAGATCATTTCATCTACACTGCTTCCCCCCCCCGAGAACGATGTATTGGAGAAGGTGAAAAAGAAGGAGGGAAGCACATCGACAACTAACGACACCCCAGCCCAAACAATCCCTCCCGGCAACAATGGGCCCTTTTTTGTCTCACGTCCAAATCATCCCAGTGTTTGATTAGTGTTAATTGAGTTGGGTTGGTGTTGAGCTACCAGTTTGTGGTGACAAGTCAATCCATTTTGTGTGTGCACTCGATCGTATGTTAGGTACACACATAGTTAGGTCTTGTACGAACCGTATGGTATGGTGTCTGTTCATTGTCAACGGGTGTTTTCTCGGAGAAGCCACAGACAAGAAGAGGTGACCCGCATCCATTGTATCGAAGTATAGGCGTAAGTGCATATGTACATTGGATGTATTCCATGTATATATGTATGTACAAGTATCATACTCCAACATGCTTCGACGCAGCAACTACTTCACAGGCACAGGCCTAAGGCAAAGCTTTCTCCCATTCCTCACCTACCAGACACATAATCCCCACTGCAAACACATCCCTACCAAGCTGGCTATTGCGACGGAAGTCACATCCGGTGGTGCCACCGCGCTCAGCAGAAACTCACGGAGCGCCATATCCTCATTCACACTTCTCTCCTGCGGTGTCGAAGCAACGGCACCCAGGAGTCCAATCGCTTCTTCCTCTTGCGGTGCCCCCACCCCCACCCAGGACCGTGCCGCGTCGAGTGCTATATACACTACTAGTGGAAGGGGATGTTTCATTACTTTCCAGTATGTGTTGCAGAAGGTCGCGCCGGCGGTGGCCCCGCCTAGGGAGGTCAGGAGGAGTACTCCTGTGGGGCCGTAGAGGAGTGTGGCTGGGGACGAGGTCATGGATAGGCTGTTGGAACCCTGGGCTATGAGACGACGCCTTCGATCACCGTCAGGGCCCAATACCATGTCGTGGAGCGAGTCTTTCCGCCTGGTAAGGGGAAGAGGAAGATTGAACAGCGGCCGATGAGGTTCGCGGCTTGATTTACTGTCAACTAGAGTGGGTTCAGTAGTCAGGAGAGATAGGCTTCGTACGAACGAGGGGGCAAAATAGAAAGGGTAAAATTCCCGGCTCTCGCTGAAGATACGGTTGAAGGAATCGGCGAAACGGAGCGAAATGGAATCGAGCGGAAGGTAGTAGAGTAATGTCGGAAAAATACCCTTCCTGGTCAGTTCAAGGTCGGGGCCAATCGGAGCACAGAGAGGAAGAAATAACCTGGGTGGTGCAATGCTCCAGGAAGAAAATCGTGGCGAGAGGAAGCATGTACGGGACAAACATCGGCCTGATGATCCTGAGTTTCTCTCTCCACGGGAGCATGACAACCCCCCCCTCTCTCCTGCTCCTTGGTGGTCGGAACCCTGCCATCCTCCCCCGGATCCGGAAGAGAGAAAGTATAGCACAGCCCCCCGACGATGGGTGCGACACCAACAATCGACAGTGCCCAACCGCAGGTCCATTGTAACCTTGAAGTCACGAAAGTATAATAAGACGCACCGATCACGGCTGCAGTACCACTGCCGGTCGTATAGCCAAAGAAAGCCCACTTGGATTCTGTCGGATACCGAGCACAGAGCATCTGCAAAGACCTAAGTCTGCGTTACCACACTGCCTAACTGAATGGGGAAACGTAGGGTGGGAGCAACCCACATATCACCGAGATTCGAACTCACTGCGGCCAACATGATGCCTAAAACTCTGATGGGAATGTTCGAGAACATCGCCAGCAACTGTAATCCTAGGAAAGAGGAGGCCGCGCATACCGAGAGTCTCAAAGGGTAGCTGACCTCCCTCGAAACCGATGTGGCGGTTGTTGTAGGCTCTCGAGTTGCTAAACTGGAGCGTTGTCGGCCTGTGGGGTGGCGGATGATCCAGCGATTATCGAGATCTCGAAAGTTTGCGAGGGGAACTATAACCCGGGTGAGAATTGAAGGGACGCTGTATGCGAAGAGGACTAGGCCCATCGGTGCTCTGCCTCCCACAAGGCTTCGAATGAGAACATCAGCACCTGGCAGCAGTAACCCAAGGCAAGTCTCGAGGATCAAGGACTGTTTACTCATTCGCGGCCTTCAGAATAGTGCTTCAAATCGAAACGCATCAAGTTAGCAAACAACTTCAGCAGAGCAATCATCCGGTGTCGGGTCTGGCGGCCTTATCCAGGGTAGACGTTCCCTCGGGAGCGCACCTGTATTGCATAGCGACTAGGGCTTCCATCAAATAAAGCTAAGCAGTAACCTGCATTTTGTGATGGTTTGCATTTGAGGCTGCAGGGCTTGCGTGCTGTATATAATGGGCGAAACGACTCAAACAAGGCTTGCAAGTTCGAGCCCGAGAGGTTAGTAGGTAGCGTGAAGCAACTCTGTGGGGGAAGCCTTATGCCCCAGGGGCGGGACGACAGTGGAACAGAACAGGAGAAGTTGGGTACATAGCTATCAACTCCTCCATACCGCTGGTGGCGAGGATGCTCGAATATGTACAGCGAAAGGAGAGAGGTCTCGTGGCTGGTCTCTGGGTGAAGCGTTGGACGGCAATGGCCGGGACAGTCTTACCTATCAATCGTGTAGTGTCGAATTGCGATAGGTATGGACCAACGGCCCGGCCAAGCCAATTAGCACGACAGAGATGATTCCCACAGCGGCACGAATGGTGAAGAAATACTGTGTCGACTGTGACATCAACACGACAGAGCTTGCGTCAGCGGATAGGAGCAGGCGAGACTCGAGAGACCCCCGCTATCCCACAAATGATCGACATCAACCCAAAAACACTTGCATCGCGGCCCAACCCCAAGCAACATCGTTTCACTTCCTACATATCCGTCCTTCTCCTCAAACCATGCAAACACCAGCCAAGAGATATCTCCCAATTATCGCAAGCGTGCTCTCCGCTCTGCTTCTATGGGCAGCCGGTATTTTGTGGAACCAGTGCACCATCCTCTCCCAAGTCCATTGAATCTAGCATCTTCATATCTGATGCCTCAAGTTCGAAACGATACGCTGCTACATTCTCCCGGATCCTGGGAGGATTGTCGCTTTTCGGCAATGGGATGAGCCCGTGCTGCAGGCACCAACGTATGAGCACCTGGGAAGGAGTAGCAGTATGCCGGTCGGCTATCCCGCGGATGGTGGGATCCTCCGTAAGAGTGCCGCGGACAAGAGGACAGTACGCTTCCACCTGGATATCGTTCTGCCGGCAGTATTCTACGATCGGTCTTTGCTGGCATAGAACGTGGCACTAAATTGTGGTCTATTGTTATCTCACTGATTGCTCTTGGCCAGTACTACCTGCTCACCTCGATCTGGTTCGCGACTGGCATGAAGGTCGCGTAATCCTTCATCTCCTCGAGGTGTCTGACTCCACTGTAATAAATCGTCAGCAACGTATTGGAGATTCTTGGCGAAAAAGGTGACAAACTAGTTGCTCACACCGATGGCCCTCGTGCCGCCCTCCTCCATCAGCCTCTCCAGGGCCAGCCACATCTCCCTACGCCTCGCAAGTCCGCTACTGGGTGTATGGATCAGAAAGAGATCAACATATCCCAGGCCTATCTCACGAACGCTCTGCCAACACCTCTCGAGCGTCTCTTCCACACTTCCCTGCGGCATCAACAGCTTCGTCGTGATGAAGATCTCCCCACGAAGTATGCCCGACTCGCGTACGGCTTCTCCGACCTGTGCTTCGTTTCCATAGCACTGTGCCGTGTCGATGGCTCGGTATCCGCAGAGGAGAGCCTCTAAGCAGGATTTCTTGCAAATATCCGGAGGAGATTGGTAGACGCCGAAGCCAATACGTGGCCGCCAGATCGTCCCTCCGGAATGGGGAACCTCGATGGTTTCCTGGAGTGTCAGTTGGCGCTCCGGGGCAGTCATTGGATTTTGGTTGTAAGACCGTATCAAAGAAGAAACGAAGGAGTCACCTTGAGAATCTGCAAGGCTGGTAGTCAGAACTCACAGCAAAAGGAAGCGGTGAAGTCATGGGCACTGTGGCTTTAAAGGAAAATGCAGACGACAGTCCACATGCAAGAAAATGCATCAGTCCTAATTAGGTTCCCCTTCCTTTGTATCTGATTATAACAATCGGGTCGACGGACACTTGTTGAAATGCCTATTCAACCAATTTTGCACAGGAACGGGTAATAGAGCCCCGAACACTGTGTTTCCTCAGTCTCGAATGCAGCAAGTACCTGTGCCTTTCGCGATATTCGGTTCTCCGGGATGAAGACAGCATACCCCAACATGCGGCGACCTTGCCTATTCGACTTCTAGGCTCCCTTTGCCTAGAAAATAATTTTGCGCTGCTTAAATTTTGCAATAAAGTACTGCAAATTCCTGATCCATAATCTTGAGATGAATAGGATGTCTTTCTTCGATTATATCTTCTGCATAGGATGCAATCTCATAACCAACACTTTTTCGTCGCTACTCTGGGTGACGCTCAGCGTATCAACAGCCGCACTCCTCATGGGATCACTACAATCAGCCAACTCCTCCTTCGCCGAGCTGGAGAGACTCCTGATGCAGTAGCCGTGGGGATGGCGATACCACCCCAGGGCGGGAGCGAAAACGGCGTGGAGTGGGAAAGCGTTGTCTACAGTGGGCTCATCTGACCTCAAGTATGCGTGTGAGAAATCGCTGACCCGGATACTCCGTAGCGTATTCTCAACTTTTGAAGAGCACAACCGCCGCGGCTCATCGGCTGTCTGCCCTATTGCCGCCCGCGAAGAAGATTCCGGACTCCAATGATGGTCCTACGGTTGCAATCCTGTCGGAGAGTTCGTGGGACATGCTGCTATATTTCTTTGGGCTGATCAGGATGGGATACACGGTTCTACTGATAGCGCAAGCCAACGCCTTCCTATGAGTTCCTCCTACTGTGCTAACCGTATGCAGCCCCCAATGCGACGCTCGGGCAATCCAAAAACTTGCCCAGAGCACCTCCTCGAAACTCCTTCTACACTCTCCCGGCCTGGCAGAGCTCGCAGCCTCCGTGGCGCCTTGGTGCGGTCACAGTCCCCTCCCGGCACACGAGGACGACGCCGACTTCCCGTACGACTGGTGGCCTACGCCATCCTTCATCGATTCATCGACCGTAGCATACATACACCACACCTCTGGAACGACCTCCGGACTACCATCTCCAATACCACAGAAACATGCGGCCGCAACGGCCCATCTCCCCTGCCTCCCTCCACAACCGGCCATCTCCACGTTGACGATGACACCCTTGTATCATGGTGGTGTGGCAGATCTGATGCGGTCGATGATGTCTTCCTCCATGATATGGCTGTTTCCCCCCACGGCCGCTATTACTGCCGGAAATATTCTCTGCGCGGTCAAAGCTGCCAATCAGAGGCTTCCCGGATGTCCTGTTAAGCTTTTCACCAGTGTCCCGTACATTCAGAAGATGTGCCTGGAAGATCCGGCTTGCTTGGCAGCGTTGGGAAAGATGGATATCGTTGGATACGGCGGTGCGCCGCTCCCGGATCATGTCGGAGATGCGTTGGTCGGAAACGGTGTGAATCTCGTCAGCAGGTTCGGTAGCACCGAATGTGGATGTAAGTCAGATCCGTTACATATTAATTCCGCTGACACACACTGACGCCATAAGTTTTGATGAGCTCCTCCCGCGATTTCCAAACTGACAAGGAATGGAACTATGTCAGGGTACCAGCCGATTCGAAGTATCTGTCATTTGAGCCACGGGGAGATGGTTTCCAAGAGCTCGTCGTGAGATCTGGCTGGCCTCATACAGTTCGTCTCACCACCAATGCATTTAGCTCATGCACTTGTCTCACCCATATTCCAGGGAAAAGGAAACCGTCCCGACGGGTCATTCGCGACTTCGGATATTTTCCTCCCTCATCCCACTCTTCCCCAGTTGTACAAGTATTTCACGCGCAACGATTCGACAATCGTCCTCCTCAACGGCAAAAAATTCAACCCCATGCAGATCGAGGATGGCCTCCGGCGGCTAGATATGATCGAGGAGGTAATAGTCTTCGGACAAAATCAAGAGTCTCCAGGAGTCTTGGTCTTTCCTACGAGCTCGGGGATCGATGCGAACTTCGTGATAGGCAGTCTCCACGAGATCAACTCGAAATTACCAGCGCATGCTAGAATTGCACCGGAGTTGGTAGTCTTCATCGAACATGGCAGAGACTGGCCGAAGAGCAGTAAAGGCACCGCGCTGAGAAGCCAGGCAGAGAAGATTTTCTGGAAGGAGATTGAATGTGCAAGGAAGCGGCACGAGGGCGGCGAAGCGAACGGCAGTCGGGAAGATGCCACGAAATTGGATGCGGGTGAGTTGGAGTTGATAGTGGCGCAGACTTTGGAGTCAGTTGTGGGCAGAAAGTTTGAGCCTGATGAGGACTTCTTCATGAGTGGCGTGGACTCAATCATGACCGCCACCATTCGCAAGATGCTCATGAGTAGATTCAATCCAAAGAACCCGCTTCCTACGAATGCAGTTTTTGAGCAGCGCACAATTCAAGGGTTCGATATTTGCTGCGTACCTAATTGACTAGTGCTAACTCATCAAAGTCTCGCTCGCTTTCTATCTACCAGCGCAAAAGTCGATACGGAAAAAAAACATGAGCTGGATGCTATGCGAGAGATGCTCAAGAGCTTCACTACGGAGTGCAGGCCACCGGTTGTAGTAAGTTTTATATCCTAAGGAAAGTCCATGTTTTGACAATGTAGCTCCTCACAGGCGCAACCGGAGCCCTTGGCGCCCACATCCTGCATGCACTCTTCCAGCTCAAGATTCCTAAGGTAATCTGTCTGTGCCGCGCATCCTCCGCGGCGAAAGCCAAAGATCGACTCTTCGCCAGCCTCCACCAACGCAAGATCCCCATTGCCTGGTCCCACGAGACCACCGTATGTGCTAGCATCGTCTCCCTCTCGGAGCCCCTGCTCGGCCTACCACAGGACGTGTACACCCAGTTAGCCTCCGAGGTAACGGTAATCATCCACGCCGCCTGGCCCGTCAACTTCCTCGCGCCTCTTCCCTCCTTCGACTCCGCTCTCGCAGGCACAAAGAACCTCATACAACTGGCAAATAGTGGCAACTTCAAGAAGCGTATGATATTCTGTTCTTCGACGGCATCCGTTATCCGTGCTCCCACGCCAATCTGCGAAGAGCCCTCATGCGACCCTGCCCATGCCTCACCCCTCGGCTATAGCCGTTCCAAGTGGGTCGCTGAGGGGATGGTCTACCAGGCCGGTGGCGAGGTAGTGCGACTCGGCCAACTCTCGGGTGACACCAAGGCGGGCGTCTGGAACGCGGAGGAAGGATGGCCACTGCTGCTGAAAACCCTCGAACATGTCCACTGCCTCCCAGAGCTGAAGGAGCCGGTGCAATGGCTGCCCGTTGACATAGCTGCCGATGCGATCGTGAGAATCGCTCTTCGCCAGGGAGCGTGCGAGGACAAGAGGTTCTGGCATGTACTTAACGCAAAGTCACTGCCGTGGAATACAGTGCTAGACGCGATGAATACCTGGCGTGGACATCTGTTCCGAGCGACACCACAGGAGTGGCTCAAGCGATTGGCGGTCGCTGAGAGGAAGGGGGAGACTCTGAAGCTTTTGGGATTGTGGAAAGAAACGGTAAAGTTTCCCTACAATCACACCGGGGTCAGACTCAGAAAGCTAATTGTATTTTTGACAGTATGGAGGCGAGGGGACCACGGTGGCACCAGCAGCGCCGGTCTTTGAAGTCAAGAATACGAACGGACTGTTCCCTGGTTTCGGGGACGGGTTAGAAATTGATGAGGCATACATTTATGCAGTCTTCGCAGCGCTGGGGATCGAAGGGAGACTGCCGAACTAACGGGGCGACGGAGACTGTGAATGACAGGTCGTATCAAGTTTTTGTTTCCCCGGAGTGAATCCAAAATGTACGAGCATGGTAGAATTTGTAAAATATTTATCGCGAATCCAAATGTCCAACCCACGAAAGCCAACTGATCGATAGAGAAATACTTTTCCAAGCAAGTCCAGTCGCCTGTTGTGAAACATGAATGGCGACGAAACTCAGAGCTACGTAGACAGCTATTTCTAGTGGTCTTATCACTCGGAGGACACTGGACAGCATAACAACATAATCCTACGCCTGCTCCCGAGACAGGCTGTCGCACCCAGATTGAAGGTATTTCCATCCACCAAATCCCTCATCTGGTAGTCTTCGTTCGCAGTTGGGGCTTAAGGATCTCGAGGCAGACCATTCAATAACTAGAACCTCTTGGGTCAGAAACAACAACGACTTATCAATGGTAGCATGATGGCGGTACATGCATATCAGCATGTAGATATAGCTGGAATGTGCGCCGACAGCCATCGCGGTGCTTGGCCGTTGACCAATGAATTTCGCTGGCCTTCGACCGGGCAGCCGTAATGGGGCTAGACGCGGTTGGCACAATGCAGAGTCAACCCGTGCTTTCGGCAGGCTTGCGACATTATTGGCCGGACCTGTTGGGGAGGTCGGCAACACCCGCTGGGCGCAGCTCCGCGAAGATCCCCAAGGAATAGATATAACCAAAGCTGGGTGCGACGTGGCCAGGCTCCAATTGCGTTTCTGCCCCCCTCGGTATTGTATTTAAGACGGCTCAGTCCCTTCTCAGCACACACCGGCACATAACTACACCGTCTTTCTCGCGAACCGATCACATAACCATAAGAGACAGCACCGAAAAGCTCCACGATATCTACACTCACACAGTGGCTCGTGAGTTCTGGTGGTTTCTTGGTCCAAGCGATTTTACGGCTGAGGATTCTACATATAGTTTATGAGGCGACCGGCAGCTTCCCATGGGTACATTCCCGATCTCGAATCCCTCGAGGTAACTACTCTGGTTCCCCATCCGCACCCACTAATTATCTCCTGTTCCCTCATTCTGACCTCCGACAAGTTGGGCAATGTCGAGTCCGGCTCCAGTAGTGCTGTCGACGAGACCTGCTCGCAGCTGCAGCGGCACCACATGATCGCGGTCGAAAACGCACGCGCGATCTTCTACAGCTTCTTGGACAACGTGCACTCGAAAGCATCTCCGCAGCAGACCGAGGAGGAATACGAGTTGCAGATACTCGACGACGGCGTAACGGCCAAACAACAGTTCTCGGAATTGGTCGACGACATCATACGCACAGGCAAGGGTCTGCAGGATAAACTCCCGAAGCCTTTCCGTGCGCGCGTGGCGAAATTCCGTCACGAGATGGTGAAAATTGTCGCCGGTCTCCTCGAGACGCTACGCGGCTACTTGGAGACGGTGGCGACGGCATTTAAGAACCACATAGCGAGGGTGTTGACCTTGCTGCAGGAGGTCAAGGTTAAGGCCGAATGTGCAGCTGCGAAGGCCCTTTCTCTCATCACGGGAGGCGCGGGCGGCACTTCCGGCGCACTGATGGACATTATCAGGAAAAGGGTGGGTGTTTGAAGGGAGATGGTGACCCGTATTGTGTATCTGGGTGCTGTAGGTGGTTAACAATGGAAGCTTGGATACTGTGCCAAAATTGGTTCAAACCAACTCATGTCTGATTTTACTACTGTGCTATTGATGCTGCATCCTCTCGTCAGGTTGCTGACTCAAATACCCACACTTGGGATCGAGAGTTGCTACGATATCAACCTGACGAGCTTTTTGGCTATGACATACTTGTGATCCCATCCATCTAGCACAAGAATTCCCAAAAACAAATCCAAGGTGCACTCCACACACCGTCAATCAGCCGAGCAGTATGCCATCCCATAGTTCCCAGCGGAATTGAAGACGCTCGTCCTAAGTACGTAAGATTAATCATCCGGTGTTGCTTCGACTTCTCTCGTGGCCATACGAAATCGTTGTAGTCATATCTAATCACCCAAGTATATCCATACGGTCTCCCAACCCAAGTATGTACACGTCTAAGTCTAGGAGAAGGGAGTATATCGTTTCCCAGTTCCCTCAGAAAGTTCAATCTGATTTGGGTAGATTTTGAGGGCGCAAGAGACACAAAAACCACGCCTGTTGTAGCGATGGAGGGCGAATGTACCTAGGTAGTTAGTCCAGCGGAGATCAGTTTTCCGACGGCGATACAAAAGCAGGCCACACCGTCGACCGAAGCCCCTTGCTGACAAAAGGGATCGCGGACGTAACAGACACAAAAGCCGTAACTATATGGTAAGTCTAACACCAATAAATACCATAGCAGCCTCGCTAGCTCAATCGGTAGAGCGTCAGACTCTTAATCTGAAGGTTGCGGGTTCGACCCCCGCGTGGGGCTGTGTTTTTTTGCTAGCAGGGTGAGCCGGGCACGGAACTGGATGGTGGCATAGGGGGTGGTTGACCGGTGCCGATTCGGATGAATCACTCGTGATCACTCGATCCATCCTATCTGGAGGTACTTCGTTACGCTTAGTCATGCTGTTGGCTTTAGTTACCCGAGATATGTATGCGCTTTGATGTGGTTTTGACAGATCATTTTAGTTGATAGGGGTAGTGAGTACTATGAATGGCGACTGGAAGAGAACCCTTCGTGGAAGTGTAAATGGCGACTACGGAAGTGGATGAATCTTGAAAGTCTGGATGCTCACTTAAGGAGTGGATGGATATTTGGGGGTTGTGTAAAAGAGTTACTGAAGCTCGGAGGAGAAAATTGCTGGGCATAAGCATTTGCTGTGGGTTGGCACGCTTCAGTATGTTAAGATATGGACATCAACCCAAAAAATGAGCTCACGGAGCGATATGTGCAAACGAAAGATTTGCCTACCGGACACATACGAACCCTGAGTTCCCCTAAATTCCATCCAGCGACGTAGGCTCGAATAGGAACCGAGATGGATGAACCAATAGTAGTAACGAAAAAAAAAGTTTCCTATAATCGAGGCCCTCGATCCGCTCATGAGTACTTGCAAACGATGGTAATGCCACTCTTCCTATCTTCCGCCTCGATGGGCACCTGGACCACCGTAGCCCTGATGGAAGCGTCGTTAGACACGCTGTAGCCGGTACCGCCATTGACGGTAGTGCGGCACTTGTCGGTGTCGACACCGATTTCATGCCAGAGTATGACGGTGTACTGCTCACCGATGTCGCGTCTGAGCGAGGCGAGATCGTAAAAATCCCAAGCGGTCCTGATGGCGACGATACGGGTGGTGCCGGAAGTTTTCTGTAAGGTGTTATTATCATTGGTGGCGAGGAGAATGACGCAAGGGGGGATGGGTGGGGCCTTGCTTGTGAGATGATGACCTCCCGGTATTCGCTGTTCGCTTCCTCGTCGCCGTCGATAGTGCAGTCGACCTGTGGGACCACACCTAATTCTGGGTGTATGGGCACGGGGTTGGCCGTGTACTGCGGCAGTCCGGCGGGAGCGCTGGCACGGCTGACTCCATCGTCCAGGTACATGTGGTAGTCCTGCAATTGCGCTATCAGCGAAAGGACCTCGCGATGCGTATTAATTATTTTTCCGGGCGGGCTTACGTTGTTCTTGCCTGGATAAACGTGTAGTGTGATTGGGTTCGCCTTGCGGTTCTCCAGGTCGGGAATAAACTGTCGGAGTTCAATCTGCGGGATGATGGCACCTGCGATTTTCCCCAAGGGGTTATTACTTGGAGATTTCGTGGCGATGACTGCGAGCACATACCCTCTCGGATAAACATCGGCATCACGTAGGGGATGTGCTCGTTGTCGCCGAATCTGATCTCATCGTCCCACTCCATGAAGGTTCCACCCTGGAACTTTTCTCCCAGCTTCGTCCTCCGATCGATCTTGAGGGTATCTCCGTCCGGGTCCTCAATATGATCGGGACGCAGGTTGAATACAAACCAACTGTCGGGCTGGGGCAGGTACAGCTTGTGCTTCAGCTTCGCCACTCGGCCCTTCTCCCACCACTCCTTGGTCTTGTCCACAAAATTCTCTGGGTACAGCCTCGGACAGACTAGCAGGTCGTTGCGAACCATGTACTCACGGCAGAGGTAGTTCGAGGCGTCCTTGTACAGGCTGTCGTCGAAGACGTCGGTCAAGATCTTCATAACGGTCAGGCATCGGCCGTTTTGCCGTCGGATGGATCATCGCTTACCAAGGCTCTGGCAATGGGCATCCCAGTGAGCTGGTTCTCGAACATGGCATCGTACAGTAGCTGCAGAAGCGTGTATCGAAGCTCTATAAAGTACTTGCATACAGGCTCGACGGAGCGGTACATGTTCTCATCGTTCTTGAGCTTATCATGCCATTCGGAACTCCAGAAATGGTCCGTGTAGGCATAGGGTTCCTAATGGATTAGCTATTGATTCACGGAACAGCATATGTCTACAATCGTACCTGAAACATCTTCTTATCTGGTTTGCCGTGGTAGTGGTTTCTGTGGACTTGTCAGTGTTGCTCCGGATCCACAGCCGGACTGATGGGCGGCTCACCGGAACCATGGAAGCATGGAGTAAGCACAGTACCAGCGGATCATCAGCTCCGGGTCGGCCCACTTCTCTTGGTCGGATGGCATGAAACCTCCTACATCAGCGCCTGTGATGACGCCTCCAGAAAAACCAGACGCTAGCACCTGCGCAACCGAGATTCGTAAGAAGTTCCAAGTGGATGCGTTATCGCCGGTCCATAGACCAGCATACCTGTGCATCCCAGCAAAACTTCCGCGTCCGATGATGAAGTTACGTTTGCATTTGCGCAGGTCCATCTCGTTCAGGGCCTTGTATGTGGCCTTGTGAAGATTGTAACTGAGTAGAGACCACACCTCGATGGCTGGCTTGTGGGAAGGATATCTGCCTTCTTGCTCGGGATATACGTCGGTGCTGACCATTAACCGAAAGGGAAGCCTGGAAACTGTCAGTAGTCAGTTCTTCAAAGGATTGACTGCGAATAGTCTCACCCCTTCATGTCGCCATATGCCTCGGCGAGGCACGGGCCCGTCATGTCCTGCCAGACGAACTCAAGCCCTTGTTCGAAGAGATATCGGTGTTGTTGTCCCCACCATCTCCGGACGTCATCTCGGTTGAGGTCGGGGTAGTGTCCAGGCTGGAAGTCGAGTCAGATATTCAAAGTCCTCCCAGAGCATTACCGTGGCATGTTATACTGACTGTGCCCAGGTCCGCGCCGTAGGAAACACCGCCGTAGAACTCCTTCCCCGAGTTGTACGCCTTATGGAAATTACTGGTTACGCCTCGTCAGCAACTGGCACGCAAAATGTCGAAGAGGCCGGATGCTCACTATTGATCGGTGTAACCGGGCATACGCGCCTGGCGACTTTGAATATCGGTGATCGTTTCACGGTTTCCTTGTTTGTAGTGCATGTACCTCGTGGCACGGCTTGTTTTACCAATTCCGTCGGCGGTGTAGCGATTGTCCATAATGAAATACCTACACAATCTTAGGCTCGTCATCGGAGAACGCAGGGGGGTGAAGTTCTCACTTTTTCTTCAGCCCTTCGGCGAGAGTCTTGTACTCACCCTTACCAACGCAATTGATGACGGGAGTGATGTTTGTGCAGGCTTTGACACCCTTATTGCGCAGGTCCCGGAACATCTGCTTCGGGTCGGGAAACCTCTCCGGAGATGTGTCGATCGTGAATGTACGATATTGGTCCTGCAAGTCAACGTCGATGTGCATTCCGTCAAGTGGGATCTTGCGAGCGCGGTATTGGTCCACTACACCAACTACTTTTTTCCGAGAATCATAACCATAGCCTAGACGACTCCGACTCGGCATAAGTAAGCCGCATTTCGGAAGCCCCCCTGTGAACTGGTTATTGGACTCACATCCTTGATGATGCCCTAGCACATATCTAGGCTTCAATCTATTACGACCGATGATTGAAGTGTAGAGGTTGATTATATCACGGATTTCATTGCCGGCCATCACAAAGTACTGCAAACTACCATACTTCGTACCCACACGGATCTCACCGTTGTTTTGCCTTCCGAAGTCGATACTTACCTGAGAGTAGTTGTCGACGAAGGTGGCAATCTTTGAGCTCAAGTTCTGGTGAGTATCAACCTCGATCCAGAATGGCTCCGAGTGGTAGAGTGGTTCGCGGCTATCTCCAGCTCCTACCCCGTAGACACCATTGTACAAAATATTGTCATAGGCTACCACGTCTTAGCAAAGGCGTGTTCAGACGTTCAAAAGATGATAATTCTCCAGCGATTACCAAAGTAGTTCATGAATGTGTTGTATTTGAACAGCGACATTCCTCCCTGCTCACCGAACCCAGTATAAAGGGCAGCACCGGGTTTGCACACGGAGAGGATCGCATTGGTGGTTTCGCCCTTCCGGGCCCACGACAGTCCATTCGGCGCAGTTTTCCAGATGATGCACTGGGTGTCGGCATTGGCTTCGACCTTTTCACTCGCATTGAGCAGGGGGATGTCGTCGTTCGGGTCGTGGTGCGGCGGAACCGCTCGCACCGCGATGATACGGAAGGGTGCCTTCTGGACAAAGAGGCGGATCTCCCATTTGCCGTTTTTGTTGGCATCCCGATCCGCGGCGCTCTGGTACACCATGGACTCCAGGCAGAAGTACTTGCCGTCGTCAGAGAGCTTGACGGAGGTGTTCCAGTAGATGTCCTCGAACCTGTCGAGACTCTCACGCAGCTTTGTGAGGGTGTTTTGGACAACGGTACGACTTGAATCCTATCAGCCACGTGGAGAAATGTGAGAGTCGAAACAATCGGACGCCTACGAATTATAGTCGTTGTAATCCGCCGGAGTCACCACGTTGGAGTTGAACCGGATCTTCCACATCTTGGGTCGTATAAATTGCAGCAGAAGCAGCTTGTCGTCATTGAACCTGAAGATGGCCCCAGTCTTGATGCTAGCCTGCTGGGGATTGTTGTCTTCCTTGTTGTACGCGATGGAAGTCGGCGTATTAAACGCTCTCAAGGAATCGGCTTCAAAGAACTCCTCCGCCGGGGTGAATGTGTAGTTGTCATATTTGGGATCATTCATCGTGGAATGAGCTCGGCGAGGAAGGCGAGGATGAAGATGGTCAACTCCGGGGTCACCGGCCTATATACATAGGCCGCTGTAGGCAAAGGCTATGGACGTGGTCGTCGCGAGTTCGGATCGGCCATACAAGACAACTACTCCTCAAGGAGATCCCCGACCCATTGAGTTAATCCCACCACGAGGAGCAGGTACCATATCAAGGCAGGGGAGAAGAAATACACTAAGCGGATTACCATCTCCGGCGGCGACAGACGACAGATTCCATCAAGGCGGGAAAAAATGCGTGGGTACGAATTCGATTCGATCCAACGCTTCCCGCCACCCAAGATGCAGAAGCAGGCACACCGCTGTAGGGGCGAAAATCACGCATGCCCCGGTCAAGAAAAGGTGCACATCCAGACCTGGCCAAGCATGCGACAAGAGCAGCGGTTCCCGGAACGTGGTGCTGTTACACAGATAAATCAGAAGAATAAGCAGAACGTTCGACAACCATCCAACTTACTCGAATAAGTGGCCGAATACTTAAAGCTCCCAACCCCAACACGCGTGGAAAGCGAACACGCCAGACCTCTGTCGAATTCTAACGCACGTACTAGCTCTGTCGCCAAGCTCGTAGCTGCATACAAATCGACTTGGAGGTGTGTGCATGATGTCCCCGAAGGCTCGCCGCTCGCGTTATTGAGATCGCTATATATACCTTTGAACTTCAACGCTCATCACCTCCATTCGGTTCAGGACCTATGCTCGCCGTTGGGCCTACAAACAAGGCGGGCCAATTTCATCGCGAGTGTACGATAGCGACACGCTGCAATCGAAGGTGAAGGGTTTTGGAGATGTCGGACAGCGGATCACTCATCGGCTAGCAACAGGGCCAGGTTGGACGCTTCGATATGCATGCAACCAACTCAGCTAAAGCACGATACGGTCGATTCAATTGAATGTGTCGCTCCAGAGTGTTTGGGAATTTGCGGTATCTACTCTAGAAGCCAGCTAAAGTCTGTGACCAATACTTAGCTTGTATGTAGGTGGGGTGAGTCGGGCCACGTTCAACTAAAACGGCTAGCGTCATTATTGATCTCGCGGAGCACTAATTTTTTTTACTTAAATAGAATAAACCAATCGAATTCAGCCAATTTTGATCCGATTTTAAGTCAAGCAAGGGCTAGAAATGGCCCTCAGATGGAGGCGGCTAACAGGCCGCCGTAGGCGGCGCCGACCGCGTGTACGGCTGAGTTCGATGTTTTTGGGATGCAGTTATCTACATATGTATGTAGATATGTAAAAAAATCAGGGCCCAGCTAGAGATTAATAAGCCACGCTAGCCGTTTTAATTTAGCCGGGCTCGACTACCAGAGGCTGGACCCATAGTCTATCTAGTATATAGTTAGCGGTCAGGGGTCATGTGCTTGCCAGTGGTTAGTTATATACGTACATATGTCTGCACTGATGTGCATACGTTTGTACACGTTATATACGATTTCTCCGTCCTATGCATGCGGATCAGTACAGAGCCAACTCAAGGTCCGCGGCGGAGTGGTCGGCTGCTTGTGATGTCTCAATAGGGTTCATCGTCAGATGCTGGCACATGAAGCCTGCAGCAGTGCAGCTATGTAGATACACAGCTACATAGACAGCGATTTGGTGCGATAACGGTGGCAATCATGTTTCCGGTTTCTGCAGTGCCCAAATCCCATGGATTTACCAGCTCAAACGATGGCTTTGAAATACATCCCACTTTCCAACGAGGCAAAATTACACGCTGACTAACCCCCAGTCCCGCAAATCCGATGGGGTGAACGCGGGCAACGATCCGGCAGATGCCGGTACCAATAGACGACTGTGCCCGCCAGATAAGTGCAATATCTACAGCTGTTATAGTAACGCACAGTCTATAGCCATCTACTTCCTTCAATAGCACTGGATGGGGCTAGACTTTATGTGCTTCAAGCCCTTTCATATGCGCTAGCCATGTCTGCAGAGCTAGAGCTGCGGGCAAGTCGCCAGCAGGGCCAACCGTCCATCCATCCGCCAGTCCAATTGAGCCCGTCGGTCCGGGAGGATTCCTGGCTCGCGGACAGAGTGACCACTGACCAGGGAGACGTGTACCCAGATATGTGGGCACCTGCGGGTGCCTGATATCTACGCCTTGCATATCCCTAATAGTAGTTGATGCCGTCCGCTTCGTTTATATTCGACTTACCGATTAATATCTACTCCAACAAAACTCCGGCGCCGAAACCACGAGCCCTCGGCCACGTTAACGACCGCCGCAAATTACGCCAATCTGACGACGCCAGCTTGATGCTTCGGTTTACCAGCCTCCTCTTCGCAAACGATAAGCCTACCAGGGCCCCAGCGGGTCTTAGGGCCCGTTTGGATACGCTCAGTTTTAGCGAAAACTGTCAAAAAAAACTGAGCAAATAAAACTGTAACCCTGTTTGGATAGCACAAAAACTGAGGAAAAAAAACTGAAACTATGCGGCTCCGGCGATGAAACGGGAACTGACCTCTGGAGGTCAGTTTCTTCACCGCCACTCAGTACCGCATTTTAACTTCAACCATGGACTCCCCTTCCGACGATGAAAATGTCACCAACCACGACGATATATTCTCCCCTCAGCTGATGAGACACATTGCACAGCTGGCCGGCGAAGTAGTATATACCACGCGTTCCAAAAAAATTCCGATGCGTACCTCTACTCTTTCCGGAAGACAATATGTCCAAGAGGTCCTTGCCTGCGAAAACCCCCGCCGCGTACAAGAGATAATGCGAATGCCGAAGGACACATTCTTTGCCCTGTGTAGCCTTCTACGAGCCGAAGGTCTTCTTGCGGACACCAGGAACGTAGCAGTGGAGGAACAGGTGGCGATGTTCATGGCAGTTGTGGGAAAGCGCGGCACGAACCGCAGTGTTCAAGAGACCTTTCAACATAGTGGTGAAACCGTTCACCGCCATATCCATGCAGTACTCGCTGCACTGCTCGACCTATTCCACAATACCGTCCGACTACCACCTCCATGTACACCTCGATTCGTCGCTCGAAATCCCAAATTCTTTCCGTTTTTCAAGGATTGTCTTGGAGCCCTTGATGGTTCCCACGTTCGTGTCCACGTTCCGGAGAATCTACAACCTCGATATCGTAACCGCAAGCAATACACGAGCCAGAATGTGCTGGCAGCATGTACCTTTGATCTTCAGTTCTG
>Ga0307516_10001992_pt1 | contig 27934 bp, 32 predicted proteins | sample 19_EM_MG_FD_203310 | JGI IMG/M metagenome (GOLD analysis project Ga0307516, IMG submission 203310) | Populus trichocarpa ectomycorrhiza microbial communities from riparian zone in the Pacific Northwest, United States - 19_EM | ecosystem: Host-associated > Plants > Roots > Unclassified | place...
TACTCAGCTAGCTCCGTTCCTTTCCTCCCTTGGCCCCGCCCCAAACCTCAAAGTTCTCTTTCTTCGACCAGAGTTGGCCGTTGGGATAGGAGAGCAGACGCCACCAATTTCCCTCCCGACCATCTTTTCTGGTTGCTTGCCTTCACTCCGGGACCTAACCCTTACCAGCATGGTCACCTGGCCTGTCGGACTTTTCAGAGGTCTAGTCTCTTTCGAATGTGGTGTCCTCGACCACTACCCCATTTCTCCCGTTCATGTGCTGAGCGTCCTCCGGGACAGCCCATCCGTTACATTTCTTCGTTTGGTGGGCTACACACTTCCCCAAACGCAAGGATTTCATCTTCCCACCGTCACTCTCCCATCGCTCGAACTATGCACTCTAATCGGACAAGGAACCACCTCCATGATTCAATTCTTAACCGTCCCTGCGTCCACGCGTATGTTCATCAGCAAACCATACACCGACGAGGGAGCTATCTTCCCAAAGTTCGACCTCCTATCAGCGGCACCAAATCTCCGTGTCCTCGATGGGGTATCTTCCGTCTCCTTCTCCATCAGGGACTTCGCGATTCAGATCCAAGCGAAAAACATCCACGGAGGAGTTTTGGATGCCGAGGTGGACGAACTTTACGATTTGTCACGGGACCCGGTCATCTTCCCCCAATTCATACGGAGTTCCTTCGAGTGCGGGCGTACCTGTCCCGGTTTCAAAACTACAAAGACGTTTACGCTCGACGTCGACCGTAGTAGGATGTGGGAGGCCGAAGAAGCAACGTGTTTCGCTCTCGATGTCATGGGGTTCATTTTCAACCTCCCTAACATCGAGGAGGTGACACTCCGGGGAGTACCATCCCTGGAGCTCTCTTCCATCCTCGAGTTCCTTCACAGCGCCGCGAAATTCGAGCTGCCGTGCCCGAACCTCAGGCGATTACATATCGTGTCCGCCCCCATCCATTCCCCACAGCTCTTGCTTGAATGGCTGAGCAAACTTCTCGCCGAGAGGAAGGAAGCAGGGGCACCCTTTCAATCCGTGACGGTGAAGGTGAAGTGCGAGCTGCTCGTCCCAGCCGCGGAACACCGTGCCTTTCTGACCTCTTGGGCCGGTCTCGTCGAGGAAGGTGTTAGCCTGGAGTATGAACAAACCGAGGTCAAGAAGCTGCCCAGGTGTCGCCGTCGCAACTACGAGGACGAGGACGAGGAGGACGAGTGGGATAATGAGGATGAAGGCGAGGAAGATGAAGATGAGGGGGACGAGGAGGAGGACGACGAGGGCGAAGAAGAAGAAGAGGACGGCACTGGTGACCCTGATAACGGTTGTGTTGGATGGAATGGGTGGCCGGAAAATTGGCCGGCGACGGTGGGGTAGATGGACAACGAGCGAGGCCACGACGGCAGCCGGTTGACCCCGTTAGACTGGCAACCACCATCGTCGAGGCTGTGCTTTCTTGCTGCTTCCTGTGCGTGTATGTATGTGCTGTTTACGACCAACGAATTAACAATTTGGGCGACTGTGGTGTGTGTGTATGCCTGGGGAAGTTATTATCCAATCCGTGGATTCGTTCGCTCGGTGTTTCATTATACCTGGAATTATCTACCGTATTTTCTGCCACCTGGAGTTTGTTGCCTTCGAATTGAAAGTCAAGACGTTGCGTGAAAGTTCCCTCTGGAGGACCGCGGGACCCGTTCAGAACTGCCTCCCTCTGAAGCCGACTAGGCTTGATACCAGCCTATCACCGGCGCCAAATATTGATACAGGCGCCCAACCCTCGAAAACTTATCCTGCTCCCACCATCGCCACGGATGGACTCACCCTCTCATAAGGGACCCACACAGGAAAGGCGCCAGCAGCAAGACCCAACGGTCGTCCAGATAGATCCAGAGTGGTATGTGCAACTCATTCGCGCCAGCGTGCAGCCAGACCACTGCTGATATCCCACGACAGCCTTCGTTCCGCCCTCAAAGAGTTCTTCGACCCGCTGAGGACCAATGACTCTAGGACCGACTTCTTCGCCATATACCGCCGAGAATCCGGAGAGTTTGGCCGCGATTACGCGAAAAAGTACGACGAGGATTTGAACACGTCCCTTATCTTCGTTAGTCGTCTTCTTTCGATAGTCCGTACTGAACACTGAACCCGGTGTAGGCCGGTCTGTTCTCCGCAGTCAGTTCGGCTTTCATCATCGACGTTCAATCAAAGTTGGAACCCGACCCGAACGATATGACCGCCGCCTACATGCGGATCCTGATTCACACCATGAACAACTCCCTCTTCCCCGACGCCGACCCCGGTTCCACCACTTGGACCGGTCCTCCTCGCGAGATCACCATCGTACAATCGTTGCTCTACGCAAGCCTCACGACCTCACTCTTTGCCGCGTTTCTCGCGATGCTCGGGAAGCAGTGGGTCAACCGGTACCTCAGGAATCGTGGAGGATCCGCAGCCGACAAGAGCCGTGACAGACAGCAGAAACTGGATGGGTTTGAGAAGTGGCACTTTCGCCTCACCATCGAGAGCCTCCCGGTGATGCTTCAGCTCGCGTTACTGCTGCTCGGTTGCGCTCTATCGCGGTACCTCTGGACAATTAGTCGTACCGTCGCTGGAGTTATTGCCGCCGTCACGATCTTTGGGATCACCTTGTATATTTTCCTCACTCTCGCGGCAATACTCTGCTACGATTGTCCCTATCAAACACCCCCTTCTACTTTCGCCCGGGCCGTAATCAGATACCTGGTACATGGGAACGATACTCTCACTCTCTCGCCGCGATCTCTCGCAGCATCCTTCCCTTCCGTCAAGGCGCTTAGGCGAGTTATCGGCCGCTTTTGCACTGGAATTCGTAGCGCGGTGGGGAGCTTGGGCTGTGTTCCGGGTGCGCCAGGGGAAGTAGAACGCATACCATTTACTATTGTTACATCGGCACAACCCGGCCAGATCTTTGACGATGTTCCCATCGACTGGGATGTTTATAAGGCAGACATCCGCTGCGTCTCTTGGATCCTCTCCTCCACCACAGACGCTGACGTGATATACTCCACCGCCCGGTTCGCTGCTGACACGATTTGGTACCCGGAGGTTGTGGGAGCCTTGTCACCCCATGTTCTCGCAGACCTCTTTTTCGATTGTCTGTTTGATGGAAGAGTGGTTCCTGGGAAGTTGGAGCATGCTAGTTCGATCGGGATGGCACTGGCATCGATTCTCAGCAGCCAGCTGGCCACAAAACCTGATCAGGAACGAAGAGATCTCTGCGAGCGCATCGGTTATAAACTCACATGGAGATACCGGCCGGACTTGGACCAACCGCTCTCCCTAGTTGTATCCGTTCTCACGTTCATTGAGGACATCACAACCCGTCAGCCGTATCCAGACCGCCCAAGTCTGATGGTTACGTGGAGCATACCCGATCATTTATCTTCCACGCAAAAGCTCTGGTTTAGTAGGGTAATCCTCCAGACAATCTGGGGGTGGAGGCGCGTTAGGGGAACCGCCACAGTTCTCCGGTTGTTGGCAATGGAGTCAATCTGCAAAATCTTCACTGTAGACGGTCACAGAAACCTCACCATCCTCCAGACAAACTTTTTCCTTACCATGGCTATCGCTCTGGGACTTCAAATCGACATTTGCAACTTGTTTGCCCCCAGCGACAGGTGTGTCACCCCCCATCTTTCCGACTAGGGAGTTCACTCATTGAGTGGTAGAGGCGCGTTGCAGGCGGCGGCCGACCTTTTCTGTCGACAGCTGCAGATATCCATCAGAGAGGGGGCTAACTCGAATGCCCTAATGTCTATCCTATCCGCATTGAGCCACATCGACCCGCTTGAAGTGGCAAACAGTGGAGAGTACGGTTTTTTGTGGCTTGCCGACATTCTCAACTCCGGGTATCCAGACAATGATCGCCATGCTATGGCCAATAGGATAATCCAACTACTAGGGAAACGGGTTTATCCTACCAACCCTCATCAGTGGGACTTCCCCTCCAGTTGGATTCCACCCCTCTTGGATTTCTTGTCACTGTGCGAGAAGCTCCGTTCCGCGGATGGGTTCACCGCCCTCCGTATCTTATCATCCGGCCGGAGGTATCCTGCTTTCGGCGCAAGGATCTTACCGGTCCTCACATCGATACTCCTTCCGACCAACCCTCTACGGTCACGCATGTTAGCTTTGAAGATCTTCCACAGATTTGCAGCTGGGTGGTGCCCCTCGCAGATGGAGAAACTCCTACGCAAGGACCTCAACAATTTTCTCCAAGCGGTCGGTGACCCGTTCCAGTTCCCGGATCCTTCCCTCCAAGGCGAGCGGTCTGTGGAGACGGCGGATTATAACCCCATGGAAGCTGCAGTCATCTTGATTGAGTTTAAATTTGCATCATCAGGCTCGTGGAGGAACCACCTCCGCCGCTCGAACTTCGGCTCCTGCGAAGAGGCCTTGTCTACAGAGAAGGGCAAGAGAACTGCCCTCAGCTGTATGTTTGCCACGGCAACCAACTCATGGCCCAAGTTTCTTTGCACGCCTGCAAAGGTCATCGCGGCTGTCAAACGCCTTGAAGAACTTCAGTGTTTGAACACAGCGGAAACCGTACTCCTCTGGGCCTGGACTGCCAATATCATGGACGTCGGGGACCACGGTGCTTTGGAGCTGATTGAGCGTGGCACGCTCGATTTCTATCGAACCCACGGGACGTGGCGTCTTTCCGCCTTGTCACGACATGTCACTAACAACACTACGGAGACTCTGCACGTCAATTTCCTCCTCACCCACTACGGGGGCGAACCCTGCCGGGTGGGGAGCGTTCGACAACCCCTCTCAATCGAGGAAGCTATGAAAACGCAGAGGCGCCAACACTTTGAAGATCTTCGCGTCGCTCAGGTTTGTCAGTTGAGAAGGTTGTATCTCCTGTTTGGGTATGACCCCGTGACGTGGAAGGATGCGGTTGCTGTGGGTGAGCTTGATAGGGGAACGGACTGGTCGTCAGTACGGCTTGTAACGCCGCCCCAGTTTACGGACTGGACGTGCGATTACCCGTAGGGATTTATACGCTCGCGGTCGCGCTCAAGTTTACCTTTTGCGACCCCAACTAATTACCCCGACCCCCAATGGGTGACAGCTATTTCATTCCGTTATTGATTTAGTTTGGAAACAGAATTTAACCTCGGTCTGCCCGAGCGCATTGTTGAGTGTGCGTTCGAGATCCCTACCGCAAGTCCGCCATGTCACAGCCAATAGACTTGCCCTTGAGTGAAACCATGGTGATTTGCCTTATCTGTCGTGGTGAAAATGGTCCGGGGGTCGTCCCCAGGTGTTTCCAACCCTCTCAACCTGCAGGGTCGTGGTCCACGAAAATCGTGGTGACAGAAGGATGCACTTGACCATGGCGCAGGTATAGACAGTTTTTTTTTTCCTATGCTAGTTGATTGCGCTAAAACGAAACCTATACTACGCGTTACAAGCGGTTGAAGTTTGGAGGTTGTGAGGTACGACGTCGGGGTAGATGGTATCCAATCGATGTCATGATTAACCGTTCCCAAGTCGGATCTTCACTGCGATCGGAAAACACCCAGGTTAACGAACGCGTATGGTGCTGTCACGGATTTGCAATCCTCTGATCCTGGGGCCACCAGGTCTTGTTGAGGGGTGCCTACCGGCCAGTGAGGGACGACATTTCGGTAAAATTCGAGGGTCCGTCCGACGGTTATTGTGGGATGGGTATCATCTGTCAGGAAGATGAGCGGTCATATCGTACAACCGTAACCTCCCTCACTTTGGTTGTATACAACCTCGCTGCTGTAGCACTTGAGCATCTCCGAATGCGAAATACCAGCCTATTCGACGCCGCCAGTCACATTGACATAGTCTTGCGTTCGTTGCCGATAGCCTTGAGGGTGGTGCATCCAGAGGAACACCGATCATAAAAACCATCTCCCCTGGTAGCAGAACAGCTTGGGAAAACGTTAGGATATGGCGAGGGTATTCTCAAGTGGGTAGGCGCACTCGTGGACAATTTTCGGGGCAGGTGGTACCCGCGGCAGTTTCTTTGGAAGAACTCGTTGGAACGTGTCGCGGAGAACGACAAAGGGGAGGGTGACAAGCTCGGTGACTACGTCTGCTTGAGAAATCAGAAACGGAGGGTGTGGACGGGATCGGAATGACCGACGTGTGTATGTGGACACGTAGATTTGACCAATATCATGGCTGTGAGATGGCGGTCAAAGAAAAATCATGCAACGACGGACCCTGTTATCCTCACCGACTCTTGAGACTTCGAGCTCCTCCCTCACTTGAACGCGCTTGTGCGTAATCCCTGTGGCCGAATTCACGTCGCTTGATGACGCCGGGAGGGCCGGACACGTCCTGGAAATCCCCATCGCGAGCCTTCTCGAGGTCACTAGAGCTCGGTTCTCGGAAGGCAACTTCGTCGTCGGGTTTCCGGGTCTCAGTGACCTTGCAGCTGGTCAAATCGTCTCTGGTCTGTACCACCGCAACCGTGGGACCTCGAACGTCGCCCTCAAACCAAGCACTCGAGGTATTTGACATGATGCGTCCGTTGTGGTCGAAGAGGGAATGGGGCGAGCGATTAAACGGTGTTTTTCGGTTCATGTTGTTCGTTCCAGTCTTCGCGAGGCGAGGGCGACTTCCGCCAGTCTTGCACGCTGACCCATAGTGAGGCGGGTGGGAAGGATAAGAAAGCTCTGTAATTGTCAGATGGCCCGACGGTGACTGGTATGACGAGCCCATGACGCCTACTCACAAGTAGGTAGTTGGCACACAATCTGAACACGCATGTGGGGTCCGTCAGCAACCAAGGCGCGGCTCAAGCGCCCAAGCGCTCAAGTTCAGATCCCCGTCAGAGTCTCAAGATCTCATCCCACGGTTGCTCATCCCCGTGGCAAAACCACACCTCACATGCAAATCCCTTTTCTCGGTATTCCGTTACGCGAAAATTTGCGCCGTATTTTCGCTCCATTCGAAATCCCCTTCCCTGACCTTTCCCGTTAGGATCCGCGAGGCCAGCGGGCTAAGGACCTCTCGTCCTTTTATAAGAGAGAAACGTCCCAAGGGCGAACGAACCCCAAAGCTCGGCCGGATGGATCAGAAGTGGTGTGTCCAATTCACAGATTTAACCTCCGTTCCGCCTTGAAGACAATTATTTGATCCCGCTCAGAACCAATGACCCACGGACTGTGTATCCCAGGGATTCCGGACTCGACTGGGAATACGCGAAGAGGCGCAGTGAGGACTTGGACGCGCCCCCACCTTCGTCAGGCTCACTGGTCGGTTGGGTCAATGAGGATCCGCGTCGGGAAACTGTACTGTCCGGACCAACGTGCCGGAAATCCCCGCGGGAAGGTCTTGAGTGAGCTCGGAAACGCGACTTCCAAAGTAATCCATCGACGCATCGAACGCACGGACCACACGAATTCTTGAACCCCAACGAAGGTAAAGTACGACGCCGCGCCGTGACCCTCTCTCCTCCCACTATGTCCGCCACAGAGACCACCAGAGGTATGCCGCGCGTTCTAAACGACTGTACCGTATTCTGACGTGTCGGGTCGCCACATCAGCAAAAGAGTCGATTCCGATTCGCCGCCAGAGATCCTTTGCAGGATTCTTTGATTTGCTGTTGGACAAGATGGCGTCAAGTCATTGCTCCCATTCACTCATGTCAACGCTCGATGGCGTTACGCCGCTCTCGACGACTCATCCCTATGGACCGCCGTTTATCTCAAATACACGGGGCCATATTCCCAACATTCGGTCCCCTTACCGTTGCGCCAAAACTTCCTGTCCTTGACGTGGTATCCGCCGTTTCCTACTCCATCAGCGGTTACACGATTCGGCTCCAAGCAAAAAAAGTCCATGGCGGAGCTTTGGATGCCAGGGTGGACGACCTTTATGATTTGTAACGGACCCCGGTCGTCTTCCCCCACTTCATACGGTGTTCCTTCGAGTCCGGGTGTACTTGTCCCGGTTCAAGACTGCGAAAACCTTTTCACTCGACGTTGAACGCGGTAGGGTGGGGGGCCGAAGGAGCGGCGCATTTCGCTCTTGACGTCACCGAGTTCATTTTCAACCTCTCTAATGTCGAGGAGGTGGAACTTCGAGGGTTACCATCCTGGAGCTCTCCTCCATCCTCGAGTACCCTCGCAGGGCTCGGCAGGGCTCGGCAGGGCTGCAACATTCCACCTCCCATGCCCAAACTTCAGGCGGTTACACATCGTATTCACCCCCATCCGTTCCCCGCGGCCTCTTCTTGAAGGGCTGGGTAAACCTCTCACCGAAAGGAAGAAAGCAGGTGTACCCTTCCAATCTGTAACAGCGAAGGTGAAGTGCGAACTACTCATCCTGGCCGCGGAACACCATGCCTTTTTGACCTCTTGGGCGGGTCTCGTCGAAGGTGTTAGCCTGGAGTTTAAACAAACCGAGGCCAAGATGTTTCCCAACCGTCGCCGTCGCAACTACGGGGACGAGGGGGAAGAAGATGACAAAGAGGACAATAGTGGCAACCCTGATGACGGTTGTGTTGGATGGGGTGGGTGGCCGGAAAATTGGCTGGCAACGGTGGGATGAATGGACGACGAACGGTGCTACGATGGCAGCCGGTAGACTCCGTTAGCCTGGCAATTGTTATTATCAAAGCAGTACTTTCTGGCCACTTCCTGTGCATATGTACCGTTTACGAACGATGAATCGACGAACCACTGCTCAATTAACCATGTTTTGAGGGATCTACCCAAACCACGGCGGGTCCGATCGTGCTCGTCCCACGTTGACGCCTGCAATCCCAGTTGGCATCAGGCGCCCAACACTGATCTTATCCTCCTCCCACTATCACCACGGATGAACTCGCCCTCTCACTGGAAGGGGCCCATCCAAGAAAACCCTCAACCGCAAGGCCCAACAGTCGTCCAGATACATCCAGAGTGGTACGCACAACCCATTCAACCAGCACGCAGCCACACCGTCGCTGATATCCCACTTACAGCCTCCGTTCCACTCTCAAAGAGTTCTTTGACCCGCTGAGGACCAATGACTCGCGGACCGACTTCTTCGCTATATACCGCCGAGAATCCGGAGAGTTTGACCGCGATTACGCGAAAAAGTACGACGAGGATCTGAACACGTCCCTTCTCTTCGTCAGTCATCTTCTTTCGATAGCCCTACTGAACACTGAACCCGGTGTAGGCCGGTCTGTTCTCCGCAGTCAGTTCGGCTTTCATCATCGACGTTCAATCAAAGTTGGAACCCGACCCGAACGAGATGACCGCCGCCTACATGCGGATCCTGATCCACACCATGAACAACTCCCTCTTCCCCGACGCCGATCCCAGCTCCACCACCTGGACCGGTCCCCCTCCCGAGATTGTCACCGTCCAGTCGTTACTCTACGCCAGTCTCACAACCTCACTCTTTGCCGCGTTTCTTGCGATGCTCGGGAAACAATGGGTCAACCGGTACCTCAGGAATCGCGGAGGATCCGCAGCCGACAAGAGCCGTGACAGACAGCAGAAACTGGATGGGTTCGAGACGTGGCACTTTCACCTCACCATCGAGAGCTTGCCGGTGATGCTCCAACTCGCGTTGCTGTTGCTCGGCTGTGCCCTGTCGAAGTACCTTTGGACAATCAGCCGCACCGTCGCCGGGGTCGTTGTTGCAGTCACGATCTTCGGGGTCACCTCATATATCTTCCTCACCCTCGCCGCAACACTCTACAACAACTGTCCCTACCAAACACCTCCTTCCATTCTCATCCGCACCACCATCAAGTATCTCACACATAGTGACGCCAAATTCGCTCGTGCCTTGCGATCTACTGCTGTGCCACTCCCTCCAATGAAATTAAACCTCCGACAAACTCTCAGGCGTCTTTGCGCCGGAGTTCGCAGAGTGCTGCACAACCTGGGATGTATTCCAGGTATACCAGAGGAAACAGGTCACATACCACTTGCTGTTGTTACATCACCGTCACCCCCCCGAATCTTCGAGGATATTCCCATTAACTGGGATACCTACAAGGCAGACATCCGTTGCATCTCTTGGGTCCTCTCCTCCACCACAGATGCTGACGTGATATACTCCACTGTCCGGTTCGCTGCTGACACAATTTGGTACCCGGAGGTTGTGGGAGTCTTGTCACCCCATGTTCTCGCGGACCTATTTTTTGATTGCCTGTTGGATGGGAGAGTGGTTCCTGGGAAGTCGGAGCATGCGAGTTCAATCGGAATGGCTCTGGCGTCTGTCCTCAGCGGCCAGCTCACAGCGGAACCTGAGAGTGAGAGGCTCAAGGGACTCTGTAGAAACATCGGTTTGAACGTTACATGGAGTTACCAGTCAGACTCGAACCAAACGCTCTCCCTAGTTGTATCCGCCCTCGCGTTCATTGCGGACATCGCAACCCGTGGGCGGCGTGTGCACTTCCCAAGTCAGAACCTTATAGGGAGCGTACCAGATCATTTACATCAGTAAATTTACAAATATGCTGAACGTGCTTTACGCTTTTCCATGCTTACTCCCAGCCAAAAACGTCAATAAAAATGCTTTACAAATTGTGGCTATGCTTTATGTCGGCGTGCTTTACGTGCTTTACGTGTCAAAACGCGCTTAACGTGCGGATTTCAGCACGATCAGCACATTTGTAAAATTCCTGATGCTACCCAGCAAGCAAAAGCTCTGGTTGAGTAGGGTAACCCTCCAGACCCTCTGGCAGTGGAGCCGCCGAGAGGGACCCACTAGCCTTTTCGGATTGTCCGTAATAGAGTCAATCTGTAAGACCTTCACCGCGGATAGTGATAGAAACCTTGCCATCCTCAAGACGAACTGTTTCCTCACCATGGCTATCGCTCTGGGGCTTCAAATCGACATTCATGACTTATATGCCCCCAACAATAGGTGTGTCCCCCTCCCCCCGCTTTTCCCAGCGAGTTCACTCATTAGGTGACAGTGACTCGTTGCGGGCAGCGGCCAAGGCGTTCTGTCAGCAGCTACAAGTATCCATCAGAATGGGGAGGACTGGCTGGGATGTCCTAAGTTCCGTCCTCTCCGCATCGAGCCACCTTGGCCCGTTCGAAGTGATGGACAGCAATGAGGATGGATTTCTGTGGCTCGCCGACATTCTTAGCTCCCGGTATCCGGAGGGTGAATGCCATGCCATGGCCAGTAGGATAGTCCAACTGCTAGGGGAGCGATTCTATCCTACCGACCCCGATGCGTGGGAATTCCCCTCCAGCTGGATTCCTCCCCTCTTGGATTTCCTATCACTGTGCGATAAGCTCTACCATGCAGAAGGGCTCGCCGCCCTCCGTATCTTATCATCCAGCTGCAGATATTCTGATTTTGGCGCAAGAATCTTACCAGTCCTCACATCGATACTCCTTCCGACCCACCCTCTCCAATCACGCGTCTTAGCTTTGAAAATCTTCTATAAATTCGCGGCCGGATGGTTCGCCTCACAAATGGAGAATACCCCACCCAAGGACCTTGGTAACTTTCTCCAAGCAGTCGGAGATCCGTTCCAGTTCCCGGATCATTCCACCCGAGATGGAAGATCTGTGGATGCGGCAAATTACGAGCCCATGGAGGTCGCAGTTATCCTGATTGAGTTTGCCTCATCAAACCTGTGGCGGGGTCACCTCTGCTACTCGAATTTCAGCTCCTGCGAAGGGATCCTCTCCACGGAAGAAGGCAGGAGGGCCGCTCTCGAATCAATGTTCCATACAGCAACTCACTCACGATCGGAGCTCCTCCGCGCGCCTGCGGAGATTTTCACAGCCATTAAGCGCCTTGAAGAACTTCAGTGCCCGAACACCGCCGAAGTCGTAATCCTCTGGGCCTGGACCGTCGGCGTCGTGAATGTGGCGAATCGTGATGGTTGGGGGTCGATTGAGCGCAATACTCTCGATTTCTACCAGACAGATGGGATAGGACGTCTTACCGCCTTGTCACGACATATCACTGAGGCAACTATGGAATTCAGGCACCTGATATTCCTTCTCATGCACTACCGGAACCGTCCGTGCCGAGTGTGGAGTGTTGAACGACCTCTTCCTTATGCGGATGCGGTGCGACTGCTTGAGCGCCGGGGCTTCAGGGACCTTCGTGTTGCTCAAGTTTGTCGGTTGAGGAGGTTGTATCACCTGTTCGGGTATGACCCCATGACATGGAAGGAGGCGGTTGCTGTGGAGGAGGTTGATGAGGAAATGGATGTGTTTTCAGGACAGTCCGCAACCCCTATCCTGTCTATGGACTGGGCGTGTGATTACCCATAGAATTTTACCTGTAGTGGCATGCCCGGCCAGTCCACAAATGCAGGGGTCTATTGCTATATATATTACAACTGTCAGAATCATCAAACGGCCCCGTGTAACATCGATGCAATCGACATTACAGACGCCCCGTGATTATTCTGGTGTCCATTCTGTGCATCGCTGGTTGTACAAGAGGGGGGAAAACAAATAAGTGTGATATAACGGCACCGGGCGGGATTCGCAGGACGAAAGGAGCGAGATGCAGCGAAGTGCGAAGTCCAAAAGGGAGGTTGTGCCGAAGCGTGATGAGGGGAGGGATGTAGGGCAAATATCGTGCATGGTGATCTAAAAGAGAGTGGTCTAGGCAGATGAGAGCCCGGGAATTAGTAGAGGTATAACACAGCTGCGCAACGTGGAGCTCTCCAGGAACTCCCCACCCTGCACAACCGAGATGAATGTGTTTCGTTAGAAGTCCTGTCCACCGGAGGTGGTTATTGGGTTTTATGGCTTGTGAAGACCTTTAGTAAGATTACGGAACAGGAAACCACGGCCGCGATCTGGACGAAGAATGCAGCTGACTCTGGAGGAACACGTTGGATTATGAATGCAATGGTGGAAACCGCGGCCGCATAACTCACCGACGGGGCTCACCAAGGACGGTGAATTGACATACAAAGAACGGACGGTGGGGATGCCAACTAAAGCGCTAAATGGACCGGCAGCGACCACGTTGTTCCTTTCCAGCCTCCCAGAAGTCACCAGGATCGTGACGTATATTGACCCAACGGTTGCCAGCCAGTTTACGAGGAATAAACTGATCGCGTTCGCGAGAGCAATCGCAGATGGTTTGATCTCCATCCGTAACACGTGGGACTCAACCTCCATGTTCACTAACCCGTCTCCGGGATCGGAAGCGAACACGCTCTTAGCCAGTCCGTCATGAAACCGGACGACGAAGCCCTCGATCGCGCCGCTGACTGCCAGCATTGGAATTCGGACAGACTGGTTTGTAGTCGGATCGATGACAAAGACGAAGGTGTCGAAGAAATAGTGGCCGGATGAGACCTTAGGTTGTGTCGAAGGGTTCATATCGTCATATTTGTGTATCCTGTGTTCTGTTGCGAAGCTGAGGTGGTCCCAGACACTGTAAACAAGAACTTGAGTACGATACCCTCGGAAGAGACATCTATGCACTTACACCAGCGCTCCAGTTGTGAGTTCTGACGGTACATACGAAAAGTCCGGCTTGGAGGGACTGGGAGTGGGGTGAGAGGGGAATGGAGGACGTTCACGGCCCTGGACGTACCTAGTGATGTATACATCAAGCGCCATACTCGGCGGGTTACAGCGCTTAGATGCGTTGGTGTCATCCGGAATGAGTCGGCCTTTAGGCTTTGCCCGTGGGTCGCATATTACCGCTGTCCAGGAGATTGATGATGTGCCTGCGTCCAGATCCAGTCGGAGGTCGCCGAATAGGTGTAACTACCGGAGCGCCAGGGTCAGCAGCGTTTCGCGGTACAGGTGAAAAGGCTCACTCCCGTAGCGTTTGAGAATAGAAGGTCGTCCCCACCCCATGTATCCCGGAAGACGGCGATCCGCGTTACAATCAGGAGCATTAGAATGATCGTTAGCGAGATTGCAGACATCCCAAAGGAAAAATGGCCAAGGGGAGAACGCAGCGCCATAGGGGTGGTTGGGTGAACGAGGTGGGGGAGGGCGCGGAGGGGGAACCGTGGATCTTTACTTATAGGTATGAGTTTCCTCCGCCATGCCCCCACCACGATATTTGGGTCACAGGTTGGCATGTGTTAGAGGCGAGGCGCAAAGCTGTGAAGGTTGACGGTCAATAGAACCGTTGAAGCGAATATTCAATCAGCACTGCCAGGGGCGCTATTCGACACCGCACGATGGTATCAAAATTGACCGGGATCAGAAATTTTGGGGCAGGTATATATTCCGAGGGCGCGCCTTTTTTGCGTGGAATACAGTCCCCGTATATCGTGTCCTGTGCTGGTGGCCGAAACAGCGAGGTTCTTATCTCAATTTGCGGCTTGTCCGATGCCTCGATGCTAGGGCGTGGCACGTCCCATGGGCCACGTAGTGGCCACGATCACTCACCTTTACAGCCTCACCACCAAGAAAACGTATAAAACACGCCCCGGCGTCTGATGCCCCCCCAGCTTCGCCCCCTCCCCCGGACCCGCCATGTTCCTCCGGCATGCGCTCCTCCTTGCTCTGTCAACGCTGAGCGCCGCTTTACCTGGACCTCCGCAGATGGTGGACTACCTACAGGATAGCACGGGGGTAAGTAGTCCCCGTGCGATGGATGGCACCGAGGATGGACGAGGTACTGATCATGCTCACCCGCCTACAGATGTCTATAATTGCTTACGGCTACTTCCTCAATATGGATCGACGCGTCGTATCGATCGACTGGGAAGTTTTGGGATGTGGGGAATATAAACTCTCGGAATACCACCCACCAGGAGCTCTGGCAGACTCTACTCAGTGTGGCCCTTACAACCAACCCATGGATATATATTTCAACGAGTAAGTGTGGGGTGGTTGGCGGAGGGCTGGTGCTGACAATCGAGTTTCCAGTATTTCAAACAAGGTTCTCTCGTATGACCCAATCAATCTCCCAGTTGACCCAATTCAGGGACCTCTGTTGTACGTATGCATTCGACTCACCTCTCGGTAGACTTAGCAAACTGACGGTTGGTACCCGCAGAATCCGGGACCTCATCAGCTTTAGAACGCAACACGTACTTCATCCCTCTGGACACTCCTTGGATTCTTACACCTTCCACGCGTTCGTGTTCGCCATTGACCCTATCACAAACCTACCAGTCGACATCGCGCAATTCGCCATCGCCGGCTCACTGGATGGTTTCACTTCTAAAGTGGCCCGGGTAACCGCTTATGGCACCAACGACTCTGCAACGATGGGAACCAACTCGCTGGCCTTGCATGTCGAGTATCGTCCACCTAAATCGCCCGGGACGTTCACCATGTGTGTGCTCGTCATGAGCTGGACCCTGATTCTCGTATCGGTCTACGTCTCGCTGGTGGCGATGACGGAATGGAGGGTAGACTTTACTGCGATAATCCTTCACGCTTTCGCAGCGCTGGCAGTTCTAGGATTATGGGGGGGGCAGTCCGGGAGACAATCATTTGGTGCATATCTAGGTAACGGCTAAACCCCTCCGTCGTCTTAAGTCTGACAATATCCCCAGGCTCTTTTGGATTCTACTTGCAAATCACTACTCTGTCCGTTTGTTCCATAGTGTTGCTGTGTGTCGCCGCAAAGCCGCAGATCCAGGCATCTTGGCAACCAGAGAAGCCGTGAAGCTCGAAGCTCCGGAGGATCAGGACCCATTTTCACCACCCACATGGACTCTCATTTACCTATCTTTTCAGCTACTTTGTATTACTGTAATACTGACCTGGTGACCGAAAATATATGCGAGTTGGACACTCGTTTTAGCCGCGGCAAGAAATATCTCCCTCTCTTCCATCGCGAGCCGGATGATCTCGTGGGGGGTGCTATCTCGCCCCAGACCGGCACGCCGACATTCCGTGCACAAATAACAAATTTGGGTCGGGCTGAAAGGTGGGGGGTAGGGGGTTATTTACGCAACCTCATATTCCTCCTTCGTCTCTCCAAGCGCGACCAACGCCAACGTCGACCCGCAGGGAAAGTTACGCTACCAATCCCCTGACTCCACCAAAAACGGCAGGGCAGCGGAGGTAGCAGGGGCAATGTGGCAAGAGATTTGTGCTGATACCGATTGAGGTCTCGAAAGGGTTTCACTGGTCGGACTTGGCGATGTCCAGGAGGACCGATCCCACTATCGCGGCGGTTCAAGATAAAGTATTGGCGTCATTATGTAAAGGAGCGGCTTGCCTCGAGGAACGGTACGAATGGGCGTTGAAAGCTGGGGTTACCCCCCGGGCTCATGACCCTTGAGCAACGTTGTGCTTGTTTGTTGGGGACGATTGTACCGCCCCTGCTAACGTGTACCTTTATCGAGGGAGGTCTTGTTGTTAGTTTCGATAAACTTTGGCATAACGCCCTCGATTTCTCACATGTTCGTTTTGTCCATGACCTGATAGTAGTTCAGCTCGGCGGGGGGCGACGCGGAGCTATGGGTTCTTGAATACTTCATAGGTGGGGAGGGGCGGTGATATCTGAGGTCAGACATTATGTAGATACACAGTTCGGTCGTGCCACCCGTAATAGTAGTTCGTTCCACTCCGGCCCTCGTAGGTAACCTACGGGATAAAACGTCAAAACGTGGTTTGCTTGGGGAGACCAACAAAACTCGCACCATCGAGGGACCCTCATAGACATCACCATAACTTCTCGAGGTGGCTCTGGGGGAACCAACACCTAGAAGGTAGAACGAAACGGTGTACAGCATTGGGAGTATTGCTCCAATGCCGCGTGCGCTTCTGAGTTCGTGTGGAGACGTTCGGAAAGCGGTGCTGGAAGGGTTGGAACCATCGGGATCCTACTCCGGCCTACGTGAAGAATGGGGAACGGAAAGGGCGACGCGCCGACGTACCTCATTAGGTAATCAACCGTCCACACCAACGTGTCGCGTTGAAGATTCGGCACGCGTTTCCGATACTCCCCCACGGGGTATACTGCTGAAGTTGATCGGTGTGGAAATTGGAAGGCCTCTCTGGTGACGGAACTGTTGCGAGGCCTGTGAACCCCTCGAGGATATGAGGGATCCGACCGTAGCGAATAGCAGATAGGAAGGGGCTTGGGATTGAGGACGGGAGTCCCATCGTCAGATCAGACTTGATGCACGTTCCGTTGAAATTGAAGGGTGAAAAACAGTTCGGCGACTGGGGCAAGTCGGTTCGTCGAGCTCCAATCTGCCCTCTGCGCTGCACAGGGTGAAGTGGTGGTGTCGGGTTCTGATTCGGAGAGGGAGTGTCGGTCTGTACGAAGAACGGGGTGACACGACACGATCGTGCGGCAGCCGCCGGCCTCACTCCAGAGCTTCTCGATCACCTGAACGCTGCCGTGATTCTGGAAGGCTACGAGTTACCGATTGCCATTTGGCTTATCGAGGAACGCGGGGGCGGCGACGACAAAGACTGTATCGGAAATCGTCGGCACGACCACCCAACAACTCATATCGAAGAGGAGGAAGGAGGTAAAACTTCTCTCGAACGTGACCTGGCAGTTTTGGAAACACGGCTTCCAAAGTTGTGCAGTGAAGCCGACGCACGGACCACACGGTTTCTGGAACCCGGGCAAAGTTAAATGGGGAGGCTTCACCGTTTGGGCACCCTGCAGCCCTCTCTCTCCTTCGATCATGTCTGCTGCAGAGACCGCTAAAAGGTTTGTCGCGTATTCTAACAAGTGTTCTGTCCGTTGACATTAACGACCGCTCCACCAGTGGAAAAGTCAAACCGATCCGCCCCACAGAAATCCTCTGCCAAATCCTTCAATTCGTCGCCAGGTCGGATGGCGTCAAGGCACTGCTCCCGCTCACCCATGTCGACACTCAATGGCGCCGTGCTGCTCTCGGCGATTCGTCCCTGTGGACGACAATTTACCTCTACCGGACTCCCCTTCCGCTTCTCGACATGGTACTGGCCCGCGCAGGCAACCAACTGTTTACAGTTTACGCCAACTATCATGACCTAGAAGACCACGCAACGCTCTCGGTGCTTATCGACAGAATCGAGGAACTCTACTATTCGGCTGGATTCGAATACCTGGCCAGCCTTATCGCTGTTTCCGCGCCGAACCTCAAAGTCCTTCATCTTCGGCCGGAGTCGAACATACAAGGGGTAGGGGACATGATGCGTTATATCACTGTCCCGACAGTTTTCGATTCAAGCCGTTTTCCTTTGCTTCGCGACCTCGCAATTACAAACGCAGCCATTTTACTTTCTGGTCCATTCAAAGGCCTCACCTCTTTCGAGTGCGATATCTCCGACAGGCCCGCCACCTCCCCTGCTCGCGTGTTTGGCGCTATTCAGGAAAGCCCCTTGATTGAAACCCTTCGTTTGGTGGGCCGCTGCTTTCCCCCCAAAGAAGTCGATCTGCCCCCCATCGTTCTCCCGTTACTCGGGGAATGCTCTCTGATTGGGGAGGGAATCACTTCTCTCATTCGGTTCATCACCCTCCCCGCGACCGCGTTCGTGTTCCTCGGCAAACAATACGCCGATGACCAGGTTGATTTCCCGTTCAACATGCTTTCCATAGCACCTGGGCTTCGTATCCTTGGCGAAGTATCCGCCGTTTCCTTCTCTATCGACGACTATACCTCTCGGCTCCAAGCGAGGAACAACCACGGAGGAGTTCTGGATGTCGAGGTGGATGGACTGTATTATCTGTCTGGAGACCCGTCTGCCTTCCTCTGCTTCATATGGAGTTCCTTCTCATGCTGGCCTCCCTGTACTGGTCTCGAAACTACCAAGGAACTCACACTCTGCATTGAGCGCGATGGGATTTGGAAACCTCGAGACACGACGAATAGCGCCATTAACCTCGTACGGTTCATCTCCAACCTCCCCGACATCGAAGGGGCGAAACTCCATGGACTCCCACCATCGGAGCTATCCTCCGTCCTCTCCCTCCTTACATCCCCCCGTGTGGCAACAATCAAGCCGAGATACCCAAATCTCAAACGATTGGACATCGAATCGTCTCCAATCCGGTCCCCCAGGTTGCTGCTGGTAGAGCTGGGCAAGCTTCTCGCAGCGAGGAAGGAAGCGGGGACGCCCTTACAATCTGTGACGGTGAAGGTGAGGTGCGAGATGTTAATCCCTGCCATGAACCACTGCGCTTTCTTGACCTCTTGGGAGAGTCTCGTTGAAGAGGGGGTGGGGTTGGAGTACGAACAGATCGAGGTCAAGAAGTTGCTCTGGCGCAGTTACCACTCCTACCCGGAGGACGAAGGCGGAGAGAGGGATGAAGAATCGGACGGAGAGGACGGTACTGGGGACTTCGGTGATTGCGTGGGATGGGGTAGCTGGCCAGAAAAATGGCCAAAGACGGTGAAGGAGATGAGGGGGTAGTAGAGAAACCGGCGGACGTCGTCAGTTCCACGCAAAAGTTATACTCTCTGGCTTCTTCACGCAGTTTATAACATACCCCGTTCAATCAACTGTGTTGGTACGGAACAACGCGCCTCGGTTGCCCGATAATGTGTTTACGGATCCCCTCGTCAATGAGGAGACGGGATGCGCGTGTGGGAAAGCCGCTAGATGGGGTTCCTCCACTTCACGATCTCCCTTTCTTTTTCCATTTTGGCAGAGTCGTGCCTCTTTTCAGAACCTGCTCCCGGCCGGTCGTCGTGAGGTCCGGTACTATGCTCAAGCTTTTTTGTGGGATGAAGCGTGGGAATATATTCCGGCGACCGTGATCCGCTTCACCGCCCGGCGCTTAGCCTCACACCTTTCATCCGCTCTTGCTGGATCAGAAATCTCTGCAATGCGTTGCCCCGGCGGATTGACGAGCGTCTCAAGGTGTCCGTGCCGCCAACTGCAACATGCGCACCGGTTGTGCCAGGAATTTCTGCGAGGATATCTAGAACAGCCTCGGAAACGCGACTTCTGAAATAGTCGTGACTGTCGAAGTATCGAACGCACGGGCCACGCGAATTCCGGAACCTGAATGAAGATAAACCACGATGTCTCATCGTTGCCTGTGGCCCTTTCCCCTCCTCCCACCATGTCTACCGCAGAGACGGCCAGAAGGTATGCCGCGCGTTCAAACGACTGTATCATTAGCTGACCTGACGGGTTGTCATACCAGTGAAAGAGTCGAGTCGATTCGCCCCCCGGAGATAATCTGCCGGATTCTTCGGTTTGCCGTTGGACGGGATGGCGTCAAGGCGTTACCCCCATTCACTCATATCGACACTCAATGGCATCGCGCCGCTCTCGGCGACTCATCCCAATGGACCACCACTTATCTCAAACACACAACTCCCCCATTCCTCGATATGAGCTCGTCGACAGAATCGAGAAACTCATCTACACCACCGAACTTGGTCAGCTAGCCCCGTTTCTCTCCTCCCTTGGCCCCGCGCCGAACCTCAAAGTTCTCTACCTTCGACCGGAGTTGACTGCAGGGATAGAAGAGCCGTCGTCATTAATTCGTCTCCCGACCGTTTTTTCGGGTTGCCTGCCTTCCCTCCGCCACCTTACCCTTACGAGTATGGTCGCCTGGCCCGTCGGGCTGTTCCGAGGTCTCGTCTCTTTCGAATGCGGCGCCCTCGACCACCGGCAGCCCATCCCTCCGATTCATGTGTTGGATGCCTTCCGGGAAAGCCCCTCGATCGAGTTGATCCGTTTGGTGGGCTACTGCGCACTTCCATTCCAGTCACTCTCCCGTCACTCAAGGGGTGTACCCTGGTTGGGTGAGGAACCACCTCTCTCATTCGATTCTTAACTGTTCCCGCATCCACGCAGATATTCCTCAGCAAACCATACACCAACATCCGCCCTACCCCCCCGAAGTTCGACTACATTCCTGCAGCACATGATCTACGTGTCCTTGACGAAGTTTCTGCCATCTTTCTCTCCATCAGCGATTACGTGGTTCAGCTCAAGGCGGAAAATGCCCACGGAGAAGTTTGGGATGTCAGGTGGACGAGCTCGACAAGTTGTCTCTGGACCCGGACATTTTCCCCCAGTCCATACAGAGTTCCTTTGCGTGCGCGTATACCTATCCTGGCTTCAAAACTACAAAAACGTTTACACTCGAAGTTGACCGGAGTAGAATGTGGGAGCACGAAGAAGCGACGTTCTTCGCTCTTGACATCATCGGGTTAATTTTCAACCTCCTCAGCATCGAGGAGGTGACACTTCGAGGAATACCATCCCTGGAGCTCTCTTCCATCTTCGAGTTTCTTCACTGTGCTCCAATATTCGAACTACCGGCTTGCGCCCCGACGTTACGCATTATCAAAATTTCGCACAGATGTTGGTCTTTCTCCTTCCCATTCGTGAGTTTACGAGCTCAACCATAAACCTACAGTCGTGGGTCACGAGCACCTGGATTCTTGGATGACCTTCGCCGCATGTAGGCAGCTGACAGAGATCAGATTGCCCGTATTCGTGGACCAAGACCGGGATATTATCTGATTACACGCGGCCCTCATATCGACAATCTCTTCTCCGTGCTTTCAATCTGTGACAGCGAAGGTGAAGTGCAAGCTGCTGATCCCAGCCCCGGTGCCTTTTTGACCTCTTGGGCGGGCCTCGTCGAGGAGGGTGTTGGCTTGGAGTGCGAAAGAACCAAGGTCAAGGAGTTGCCTAGGTACCGCCGCCGCCGCAACTACGAGGATGGGGGTGGGTGGGACTACGAGGAGCAGTGGGATAGGACAGATGAGGGCTACGAAGACGAAGATGAGGAGGGCGAAGGAGGTGGTACTTGCGACACCAGTGAGGGTTGCGTTGGATGGAATGGGTGGCCGGAGAATTGGCCGGCAACGGTGGGGTAAATAGATAATGACCGAGGCCACGACGACGGTCAGTAGACCCCGTCAGCCTGGGAAATGTTATCGTCGAGACTGCACTTTCCGTCATGCTGCTTCCCGTGCGTGTGTACAGTTTACAAACCATGAATCAATGACGAATGTAATGGCACCCGGCGCCACATTGAGGCTTGAGTTCCAGATGTTGAACTCGGAGAGTTCTACTCGGAGTCCGTAACCCGACCGGACTATGTTCGGAGTCGGAGTCCGACGGACCTCACTTAGTGTCCGTACGTGTGGCGCCTTTATGGCGGCCTTATTAGCAGGGCGCTCTTAGTAAGCGGCCCGGTACATCGTGGCGCCCATCGGCAGCCTGATTATACCCGCACCCTTAAGGTGCCAAGCACGACCAAACAGGTCCGTGCGCATTATGCTTTCTGTATAAATAGACGTATGTACCCATGCAAATTTCACACGCTTCTCTTCTCCCTTCCACCACCATCAAGCAATTCCAACTCATCCTAAGGTAAGTGTAGGGTAGTAATGGCAGTAGACTAGAATAGAACTGCGCCTGCTCAACACCAGATGGCATCAGGCGCCCAAGATTTGAAAACTTATCCTCCTCCCACTATCACCACGGATGAACTCGCCCTCTCAGAAGGGGGTCCCCCGTGGAAAGCCGGAACTGCAAGACCCAACCGTCGTCCAGATAGATCCAGAGTGGTACGCACAACCCATTCCATTACCGTGCAGCCAGGACGGCGTCGCTGATATCCTAGCAAAGCCTCCGCTCCGCCCTCAAAGAGTTCTTTGACCCGGTGAGGACAAATGACCCGCGGACCGACTTCTTCGCTGTATACCGCCGAGAATCCGGAGAGTTTGACCGCGATTACGCGAAAAAGTATGACGAGGATTTGAACACGTCCCTTATCTTCGTCAGTCGTCTTCTTTCGATAGTCTGTACTGAACACTGAACCCGGTGTAGGCCGGTCTGTTCTCCGCAGTCAGTTCGGCTTTCATCATCGATGTCCAATCAAAGTTGGAACCCGACCCGAACGACATGACCGCCGCCTACATGCGAATCCTGATCCACACCATGAACAACTCCCTCTTCCCCGACGCCGACCCCGGTTCCACCACTTGGACTGGTCCTCCTCGCGAGATTACCATCGTGCAATCGTTGCTCTACGCCAGCCTCACGACCTCACTCTTTGCCGCGTTTCTCGCGATGCTCGGGAAGCAGTGGGTCAACCGGTACCTGAGGATCCGCGGAGGATCCGCAGCCGACAAGAGTCGTGACAGGCAGCGGAAATTTGATGGGTTTGAGAAGTGGCACTTTCACCTCGCCATCGAGAGCCTCCCGGTGATGCTTCAGCTTGCATTGCTGCTGCTCGGTTGCGCTCTATCGCGGTACCTCTGGACGACAAGTCGTCCCGTTGCTGGAGTTATTGCTGCTGTCACGATCTTTGGGGTCACCTTATATGTTTTCCTCACTCTTGCGGCAATAATCTCCTACAATTGTCCCTACCAGACACCCCCGTCCATTTTTGCCCGAGCCCTCATCCGATACCTAGCGCGTAGCGACAACACCTTCACTCGCTCATTGCCATCTCCTGTGGCATCCGTCCCTTCCGTCAAGGAGGTCAAGCGAACTCTCAGGAGCCTTCGCACTGGAATTTGCAGGGCGCTGAAGAGCTCAGGTTGTATTCCTGGTACACCGGAGGAAGCAGACCATATACGACTTGCTATTGTTCCATCGCCGGATGCGTCACTTCCCCGGTTCTCCCAAACTATTCCCATTAACTGGGATGTTCACAGGGCAGACATCCGTTGCGTCTCTTGGATCCTCTCCTCCACCACAGACACTGACGTGATATACTCTACCACCCGGTTTGCTGCTGATGCAATTTGGTACCCAGAGGTTGCGGGAGTTTTGTCACCCCATGTTCTTGCAAATCTCTTTTTTGATTGCCTGCCGGGTGGATGGGTAGTCCCTGGGAAGGCGGAGTATGCTGGTTCGATTGGGATGGCACTGGCATCGACTCTCAGCAACCAACTCATTGCGGAACCTGAGGATCGGAAGCTCAGGGAGCTCTGCGAGCGAGTCGATTATGGGGTTCATTTGTTACAGCAGCCCGACTTGGACCAAACGCTCTTGCTGGTCACATCTGTCCTCAGGTTCATTATGGAGATTGCAACCGATGGGGATTCAATCACCGAAAATTTTGGGTTTATGACAAACATACCCGACCGTTTACCCACCTTGCAAAAGCTCTGGTTGAGTAGGATAATCCTTCAGACCCTCTGGCGGTGGAGGCGTATTCAGGGACCCACCACAGCTCTCAAATTTTCCGCAATAGAATCAATCTGCAAGGCGTTCGCTGCAGACAGAGACAGAAACCTCACCATCCTCAGGACAAACTGTTTCCTCATCATGGCTATCGCTCTGGGGCTTCAAATTGACATTTATGATTTATATGTTTCCAACAATGAGTATGTGCCCCTCCCCCATTTTTTCCAAAGAGTTTGCTCATTGTGTGGTAGTGAAGCATTACACTTGGCGATCCTCCTTTTCTTCAAACACGCACAAATATCTATCAGAAAGAAGGTTGACTCGAACATCCTAATATCTGTCCTATCCGCATCAAATCATCTTGACCCGATGGAAGGGACGAGGAACGAACTGCATGGCTTTGATTGCCTTGCTGGCATTTCCAACTCCGGGTATCCGGATGGTGAGCGCTACACCATGGCCAATGTTGTAATACAACTGCTAGGGAAAAACCCGTCAAAAATGCTCCCTTCCAGTTGTATTTTACCCCTCTTGGATTTCCTGTCACTGTCCGAGAAGCTCTGTTCCGCAGAAGGGCTCACTGCCCTTCGTATCTTATCAACCGGCCGGCGACACGCCAATTCCGGCGCAAGGATCATACCAGTCCTAACATCGATACTCCTTCCGACCCATCTTCTACAATCGCGCGTTTTCGCTCTAAAGATTTTCTGTGGATTCGCACCGGCGTGGTTCTCCTCGCAGATGGAGAACATTTTACGCAGGGACCTCGGTGGATTTCTCCAAGCAGTCGGTGACCCGTTCCAGTTCCCGGATCATTCCATCCCAGACGGACAGTCTGTGGGGATGGCGAATTACAAGCCCATGGAGGCCGCAGTCATCCTGATTGAGTTTACCTCATCAGACCTGTGGCGGAACTACCTCCACCGCTCGAATTTCAGCTCCTGCGAAGAGACCTTGTCTACAGAGGAAGGCAAGAGGACTGCCCTCAGCCACATGTTTGATACGGCTATCCACTCGTGGTCCGAGTTTCTTTGCACGCCTGCAAAGGTCATCGCGGCTATTAAACGCCTTGAAGATCTTCAGTGTCCGAACATAACGGAAACGGTGCTCCTCTGGGCTTGGACGGTCGATGTCATGGACGTCGGCGACCATGGCGCTTGGGGGCTGATTGAGCTCGATTTCTATCGAACCCACGGAATGTGGCGTCTTTCCACTTTGTCACGACATATCACACGCACGACTACGGAGATTTTGCACCTCAATTTCCTCCTCACGCACTACGGGGGCGAACCCTGCCGGGTAGGGAGCGTTCGACAGTCCCTCCTATTCGGGGAAGTCCTCCCATTCTGGGAGGGTATGCAAAGGCCGGAGGGGCTCCGACACCCCACAGCACTTCGTGTCGCCCAGGTCTGTCAGTTGAGAAGGTTGTATCTCCTGTTTGGGTATGACCCCGTGACGTGGAAGGATGCGGTTGCTGTGGATGAGGTTGATGGGAAAACGGACATGTTGTCGGTATAGCTCGTAACGCCTACCAAGTTTACGGACTGGACGTGTGATTATCCGTAGGACTTTATACCCTCGCGATTGCGCTCAATATGTATGAGTTGGCTGCTTGCGCCCCTGACCAACACCGAGCCCCAAACGGGTGACCGTTATTTCATTCCGTTGTTGATTTAGCTTGGAAAACAGGATTTACCCTTGGTCTAGTACCCGAGGGCATTGTTGAGTGTGTGTTCGAAACCCCGATCGCAAGTTCCACACGTCCGCCACAGCCAATAGGCTCGCCCTTGCATGAGTGAAGTCTTGGTGACCTACCTTGCCTGTCGGGTCAAAAAGGGTCCCGACGCCGTCCCGCCCTCCTGGTCGTGGTCGAGGGGGATCGTCGTGACAGAAGGATGCACTTGTCCATTACGCAGGTGTGCCCGATCGACAGTTTCTTTCCTATGGTAGTTGATTGCACCGAAGTGAAACCTATACTACGGGTTACAAGCGGTTGAAGTTTGGTGGGTGTGGGGTACGACGTTGGTGTAGAGGGTGTCTAATCAATCTCATCGATCGACTGTTCCCAAGTCGGATCTTCACTGCATATAAGGAAACGCCCAGGTTAATGAACGTGTACTTTGTAGGGATAAACGAGGAACTGACGGGGTGAGAATGGTTTTCAAGGCCACCAAAACTTCCGGGCGGCAGTGAGCGTCATAACCCCACCAATGTTACACCATTGTCCACAAGGTTTCTGCGAAGAAATGCAGTGTCAGCCACGGGTGAATGCAGTTTCGAAAGGTGAATCTCAGACAGCAAGTTGAAGCCCTCCGCGATCATAGCCATAGCGGAAGAGAACGCGTCTGCTTCCTTACCAAATACCTCATCGCTCAGTCCACCATCCAGTGTGACCACGTTGACACGAAGTACTCCGAGTGGGGCCCAGGTTTCGAGTAACTGTGGTGAGGACGAAATCCGCGTTCCGCGCGTGACCGGAGTTGGCTTGCAAGGGCTTTCGGCCGATTGAGCGTCAATATGGCGAAACGAGATCTAGAGGAATCACGAGCTCCCTTCAGTGGAGGCCACACGTTCCGTGGGCCAGACTGGTGCGAAAATTACATCCAACGGATGTAAGGCGTTTTGGTATTGGGTCAACAGTTTCTATGATACGACCACCTGGGAGATAAAGGTCTGTAAGTTTCGTCAGTAATGGTGAGGGAGAGAACTGCGTGATAACGCACCTCAACGACGGGTTGTAGGTCATTCGTGGTATACACCCACCCATGTTTCGAAACGTACCCCATCGAAGGTCCCCTTGGAAACGTCCCCGCAGCCTCCCGACACGAGCCGGTCGGTACCAGCAATAGGTAGAACGGACATGTGTACGGTGTTCGGAGTATTGCCCCGGTGTCAAACGTGATTCTGGTGAGTGTTGACGAGGATTGAGAGGATCTGGATCATCGAGAGCCAATGCTGGGTTGAGCAGGGAGTAGGGAAATGGGATATGACGGCGTACCTCGTCTAAATAGTCAACCGGCCACACCAAATAATCGCATTAAGGATTTGTCGCGCATTTCCAACACTCCTCCTCGCCGAGTTGAATGTTGCTGAGTTGATCGATGTGGGAATTGGATGGCGACCAGTCCAGATTGTGAGGCCGGGGAACCGGGTGAGGGCGTGAAGAGTACCCTCGACTGGACTCCACCCCCTACACTCTGCCGTATGAACGGTGTGGTGTCGGGTTCGGATTCGGAGAGGGAGTGAGAGGACAAAGACATACGGTGATCGCCGTCGGCTTCACTTCGAGGACTTGACCGAGATATCCAAAGGTCTTCACTTTCCTCAACCTCGATGTCGGCCCCGGACATTTCTTCTCCCCGGCCCATGTCTTGGACTTCCTCCGGGAAAGTCCCTTGGCCGAACATCCACCGGGTCGACCTTTCGAACGTGATCTCTCCAGTTACGGAAAGACGGTTTCCAAAGTGGTACAACGACGCACGGACCACACGAATTCAGGAACTTGGACGAGGATAAATGGCGAGACTTTGCCGTTCGGGCACCCTCTGGCCCTCTCTCTCCTCCAGCCATGTCTACCGCAGAGACCACCGAAAGGTACGTCGGGCATCTTGCTGTACGCTCTGCTCATTGACGATGACGATTACCCCATCGGTAGAAAAATCGAACTGATCCGTCCCCTGGAAATCCTCTGCCAAATTCTTCAATTCGTCGTCAGGTCAGATGGCGTCAAGGCCCTGCTCCCGTCCACCCACGTCAGCGTTTATTGGCGGCGTGCTGCTCTCAGCGATCCATCCTTGTGGACCACCATCTACCTCAGCCAAACCCCTCCTCCGCTTCTAGACATGATCTTGGCGCGCGCAGGCAATCAGCTATTTACAATCTACGCCGACCATCGTGACTTCGACCGCTTCGCAAAGCTCTGGATACTTGTCCCCAGATTTGAAGAGTTCCA
>Ga0307516_10001993_pt1 | contig 27934 bp, 20 predicted proteins | sample 19_EM_MG_FD_203310 | JGI IMG/M metagenome (GOLD analysis project Ga0307516, IMG submission 203310) | Populus trichocarpa ectomycorrhiza microbial communities from riparian zone in the Pacific Northwest, United States - 19_EM | ecosystem: Host-associated > Plants > Roots > Unclassified | place...
CCGAGCCGCGCGGCGAGGCCGCTCTCGCGGGCCAGCGCCTCCAGCTCGTCGAGCGCGGCCACGGCGGCGGACGCGGCCCTCGGGTCCCGGTCCGCCAGACCGCTCTCGGCGAACTCGTCCTCGTCCAGCCGGCGTACGTCCGTGCCGTCGCCGGAGACCCACAGGTCCAGGTCGAGGTCCTCGACCACGAGCTCCCCGCCGGAGAGCGTGGCCGGGCGGGTGATGTCGCAGTACCAGCCCTTCAGCGCGCCGGCCCCGTCGCGGACCTCCTTCACGGCGTACCAGCGGTCCCGCCAGTAGTACTCAGTGAAGACATCGCCCGGCTCGAAGCGGACGAATCCGAAGTCGCGGACGTCCGCACCGGCCCAGGGGGCGCGGACCGCGATCCGGGTGCCGTCGTCGCCGAGGAGTTCCGCCCCGTAACGGATCTTCGTGCGGCCCGCCTTGACGAGGACCACCTCCAGGAGGCGCGTCGGTTCAGCCGAGTTCGCGGACATGGCGCATCTCCGTCGCACAGATCTCGTAGCCGAACCACTTGTTGATCGCGATCATGGGTTCGTTGCCGGTGTCGTTGCCCGTGAACGCCTCGGTGAGACCGGCGGCACGGGCGCGGTGCAGGGCGTCGGTCTTGGCGAGCTTGGCCAGGCCGCGGCCCCGGAAGGCGCGGGCGGTGCCGGTCATGACGGTGCCGTAGCGGGTGCCGCCGTCCGTGCGGGCCGCGCTGAAGGCCACCGGGCGGCCGTCGACCACGGCGACCGAGGTCAGCTCGGGGCTGAAGAGCGGGTGGTTCCAGGTGCTCTCGAGCCAGCCCTCGTAGTCGGTGAACTCGTAGTCGACGTCGCTCGGCTCGTCCGATGTCGCCTCCGCGTCCACCTCGAACAACGGGCGGGGATCGGCCGCGAAGTCGGCACCCGTACGCAGCTCCACGCCCGGCGGCAGGTCCCGGAGCGGGGGCAGGGTGCCGTGTGCCAGGTCCAGGCGCAGGAAGTGGGCGGAGCGGCTGCCGCGATAGCCGTGCCGTTCGGCGAAGGCACGGCTGTCCGGCTCGTCCAGGACCCAGGCGAACAGCTTCGTCGCCCCCAGGCCGGCCAGATACTCCTCGGCGGCACGCACCAGCCGGGAGCCGGCGCCGCGGCCGGTGCGCTCCGGGTGCACGTACACGTTGACGTAGCCCTGACCCGGTTCCGGGCTGTCGTGCACGAGCCCGACCTGGGCCGTGCCGATCACCTCCCCGTCCTCCTCGGCGACCAGGGGCCGGTAGTGGGAGTCGGGATGGGCGTGGGCGAGGTCGTACGTGAGGGAGGCCGGGGTGACGAGATAGAACGGGAGGGCGAGGCGGCGGACGCGGGCGAAGCCCTCGAAGTCGGCCTGGACCCCTGGACGGAGGTCGCGCACAGTCATGGTCATATGGGCGCACGCTACGGGGGAGATGCGTACCGGTGCCTCTCATTTTCGCCCGGGTGCGGGACAATCGCCTGCGTGACCTTGAAGATCCACATTGATGAGAGCGCCCCGCCGTACGAGCAGGTACGGGCGCAGGTCTCCGAGCAGGCGCGCTCGGGAGTGCTGCCGGTGGGCTACCGGCTGCCCACCGTCCGAGGGCTGGCCGAGTCGCTCGGCCTGGCCGCGAACACGGTCGCCAAGGCGTACCGGGCGCTGGAGGCGGACGGGGTGATCGAGACGCGGGGGCGCAACGGAACGTATGTCGCCGCCGCGGGCTCGGCGGCGGAACGCGAAGCGGCGTCGGCCGCCCAGGCGTACGTCGAGCGCGTCCGCCGTCTGGGGCTGGACGAGAAGGCGGCGCTTGTCGCGGTACGGGATGCCCTGCGGGCGGCTTACCGGGCGGGGTGAGGTGGGTGCGGGTGAAGGGTCAGGTGGTCGTGGGCCGAGCGGGGCGGTGACGGCCGAGGCGGAATGCGGCACCGCCGAAGCCGCCGCCGAGCCCGCCGGCCGAAGCTCATCGCCGAAGCCCGCCCCCGAAGCGCCCCGCCGAAGCCCGCCGTCGTTCACGGCGTGCGCGTAGCGGGCAGCCCCGCTCTCTCGGCCGCCCTCGCGAACACCACCGCGTCCCTCACCGCCGCCGCGTTCGGGTCGTTGTTGAAGAACGCGAACACGTCCTCACCCGCGGACCAGGTGTCCGCGATCCGCTCGACCCAGCTCCTCAGGGACCGCCGGCCGTAGTGGGGCCAGGGCCGGGCACGGCCGACGTGGAAGCGGACGTAGCCCCAGTCGATGGTGCGCCACAGCGGGGTCGCCGGGCGGGAGCGGATGTCGGCCCAGCACAGGGCGGCGCCGCGGGATTCCAGCACCTCGCGCACCTCGGGCGTCCACCACGAGTCGTGGCGCGGCTCGACCGCGACCCTCGTGCCGGCCGGGAAGCAGGACAGACAGGTGTCCAGCAGCTCCGGGTCCGCACGCAGTGTCGGTGGCAGCTGGAGCAGGACCGGACCCAGCCGGTCGCCGAGACCCGCCGCGTGGCTCATCAGACGGCGCACCGGCTCCTCGGGGTCCCGCAGCCGTTTGATGTGGGTCAGATAGCGGCTGGCCTTCACCGCGACGACGAAGTCCGGCGGGGTGCGCTCCCGCCAGGACTCGAAGGTCTCCCGGGACGGCAGCCGGTAGAAGGCGTTGTTGATCTCGACGGTCGCGAAGCGTGCGGCGTACTCCTCCAGCCACAGCCGCGTGGGACACCCGGCCGGGTAGAGCACGCCCCGCCAGTCCTTGTACTGCCAACCCGACGTGCCGACGAACAGGGTCATATCCCCATCAAAGCACGGGCTCTACAGGTACAGCCCCGCGTCCGTCCCCGGCCGGGGTTCCGGCAGCGACGTCGGTGAGGTGCCCCGGCGCAGCGCGTACAGCTCCGCCAGGGTCGCGCCCTCGCGGCCCACGCCCTCCTCGTCGCCGAGCCAGCTCACGGCCTCCCGGCGGGTCAGCGGCCCCACCTCGATACGGGCCAGACAGCGGCCGGGGCGGACCACGGCCGGGTGGAGGCGCTCCAAGTCCTCGTTGGTCGTCACGCCGACCAGGACGTTGCGGCCCTGGCCCAGCAGGCCGTCGGTGAGGTTGAGGAGCCGGGACAGCGCCTGGCCGGCGGTGTGCTTGGCCTCGCCGCGGATCAGCTCGTCGCAGTCCTCAAGCAGCAGCAGCCGCCAGCGTCCCTTGCCGGTGCTGTCGTCCTCGCCGATCGCGATGTCCATCAGATAGCCGACGTCGCTGAACAGCCGCTCCGGGTCCAGCACGCAGTCCACCTGGCACCAGTCCCGCCAGGACCGCGCCAGCGTCCGCAGCGCCGAGGTCTTGCCGGTGCCCGGCGGGCCGTGCAGGAGCAGCAGCCGGCCTGCGATGTTCTCCGGGGTGGTCTTCATCAGGGTGTCCATCGCGTCCGCGACCGGCGCGGTGTAGTTGGTCCGTACATCGTCCCAGGTGCCCGCGGAGATCTGCCGGGTGGTGCGGTGCGGGCCGCGCCTCGGGGAGACGTACCAGAAGCCCATCGTCACGTTCTCCGGCTGCGGTTCGGGCTCGTCCGCCGCGCCGTCGGTGGCCTGCTCGAGGACCTTCTCCGCGAGCTCGGCGGTGGTCGCCGTGACCGTGACGTCCGCGCCCCGGTTCCAGCGGGAGATCAGCAGGGTCCAGCCGTCGCCCTCGGCCAGGGTCGCGCTGCGGTCGTCGTCGCGGGCCGCCCGCAGCAGGCGGGCGCCCGGCGGCAGCAGCGTCGCCCCGGACCGCACCCGGTCGATGTTGGCCGCGTGCGAGTACGGCTGCTCGCCCGTCGCGAAGCGACCGAGGAACAGCGCGTCGACGACGTCGGACGGCGAGTCGCTGTCGTCGACGTTGAGCCGGATCGGCAGAGCGTCGTGTGGGTTCGCAGACATGCCCGCCATGATCCGGCACGTTCGGGCCTCGTGCACCCTCTTTCCGTAGTGCACCGGAGTGCACCGTCACGTCGTCACCGCACCGGTCGTGTTCACGGCGCACCATTGTGTTCCCTCCGTCCCGCCCGCCCTGTTACAGAGCTGTGCGGCTACGACATCTGCCCCGCCGGGTGTCCGGGCGGTTACCGTTGCCCTCGATGGGACGTCATGGGTGGAATTCGGGGGCCGGGCGGTGGCGGCTCACCGCGCTGCTGGGGGTGGGCCTGGCCGCGCTGGCCCTGGTCGTGACCCTGCTCAACACGCTTCCCGGCAACGGCGGCGGCAGCGAGGGCACCTCACGCGACGGCGACAAGGTGCACGGCACGCCGAGGGCTCCCGCCGGTGCGTCGAAGCCCGAGGTGGGCTGGGGCTTCACGCACACCCAGTTCAGCGCCGACGAGGGGGCCGGCGCCGCCACCCGGCGCGTCGAGGACCTGCTGTCGAAGGCCGGGGACCTGCCGCAGAACCAGCACATCATGGGCTGGGGCGCCGACAACCCCGAGCCGGTGAAGGGCCGTTACGACTTCGGGGCCCTGGACCGCCGGGTCGACTTCATGCGCGCCTCCGATGCCACCCCGGTGATCACCCTGTGCTGCTCCCCGGACTGGATGAAGGGCGGCAAGGCGGGCGTCGACAACACGAACTGGAGTCAGGCCGCCCTGGAGACCGCGCCGACGCCCGACCACTACCAGGACTTCGCCGACCTGGCCGCGACCGTCGCCAAGCGCTATCCCGACGTGCGCCACTTCGTCGTCTGGAACGAGTTCAAGGGTTTCTGGAACGACGCCGAGGCCCGCTGGGACTACGAGGGCTACACCAAGCTCTACAACCTGGTCCGCAAGGCGCTCAAGGCTGTCGACAAGGACATCATGGTCGGCGGGCCGTACCTGGTGATGGACAGCGTCGATCCGCGCTCGGCGGACGCCTCGGCCACCTTCAAGGGGCCCTGGGGTGCGATGGACCAGCGGATCCTCGACGCCTTCGCCTACTGGAACCGGCACAAGTCCGGCGCCGACTTCGTGGTCGTCGACGGCTCCAGCTACACCAACGACGACGAGTCGCTGCCCGACGAGTTCGCGGCCACCGACAAGTTCACGGCGGTCGGGAAATGGGTGCGGGCCCGCACCGGTGACCTGCCGCTGTGGTGGGCCGAGTACTACGTCGAGCCCGGCGACGCCAATGACGAACGCAAGGGCTGGTCCGAGACCCGCAGGGTCGCCGTCCAGGCCACCGGGATGATCGCCATGGTCAAGGGCGGTGCCTCCTCCGGCTTCTACTGGAACCCGGAGAAGAAGAAGGGCACCGACTGCCCCGGCTGTCTGTGGACCCCGACGGACAGGGGCAGTGGCGGCGCGAAGCTTCCCCTGTACGACCTGGTCTCCCGCTTCGGTACCGAGTTCCCGCCGGGCACCGCCTACCGGACGGTGTCCGTGGCCAAGGACGACGTACCCAACGTGCGGGTCCTGGCGACCGACACGGTGGCCCTGGTCGTCAACACCCTCGACCGGTCGATCAGCGCCCAGGTCGACGGCAGGCGGTTCGAGATGCAGGCGTACGAGGTGAAGTGGCTCGACCGGCGGACCGACTGAGCCACTTCCCCTCGCCGCGTTGAGGCGAGCCCCGCCGCACAGAGGGCAAGCTCTGCTTCACCGGCCGCGAGCCCTCCGCCGTCGGAGGCCCCCCGCTTCACCGGCAACGAGTCACCGGCGACGAGCCCTACTTCATCGTCAGGAACCGCTGGACCAGCGCGGCGAACAGCACCGCCAGCAGCGGAAGCGAGAACCAGAAGCTGCTCTGCAGCCACCGCAGCTGCCGCACACTCGGCCGCACCGCGACCCGGACGACCTCCCGCGCCGTCAGCAGCACGATCAGCGCGAGCGCCGCCAGCGCCCCGACGACCGTCCACGGCGTCCACGTCACCTGCGGCCCGATCGGGCCCGGGTCCGCGGCCGGGACCTTGCCCTCGGGCTGCTCGCGCAGCGTGTACATCGTCACGTCGTCGTTGACGAGGACCTTCCGCAGCTCCGGCCGCTCGTCCAGATGCCTGACCAGCCGCGGCTCCCAGCTGTCCGAATAGCCCACGTCCAGCCGGAGATAGACGACCTGACTGCGGTTGATCATCAGATACGAGTTCGGGCCCGCGTCCTTCAACGCCTTGACCAGGCCCGACACCAGCACCGGGTCGGCCGGCGCGAGCGTCGGCACGTACTGGACCTTCTCCATGTCCTTGGCGCCCCACGGCATCGCCGGCGTCACGTTGTCCACCGTGTCGTTGCTCAGCCACAACAGCCGTACCGTCGGATCGTCGTGGGCGTACACGTAGTCCATGGCGGCGACCTCGCCGGGCCGGATCCGCTCGAACGGCTCGTTGCCCCAACGCGCCACCAGGAAACCGCCCATGAGGACCAGCCCCGCCATCAGCGCGGCCAGCGGGGCGAGGCTCACCCGGTCCTTGTCGCGTTCCTCGACGGTGACACCGGTGCGCGGGAACAGGGCGAGGGCTGCGAGCAGCGCCGAGCCGGGCAGGGCGAACATGAAGACGCGCAGCGCCATCTCACCGCCGTACGACTGCATTCCGAAGCCCAGGAACGGCACGAAGGTCAGGACCAGCAGCGAGCGTTCGCGGTAGTGGTGCCAGCGGCGGCGCCACCAGCCCCAGCAGGCGAAGGCCATCACCCCGCCGGCCAGCAGCACCCGCACGTACAGCACGAGCTTGTGCGTCGAACTGCCGCCCTGGATCCGGCCGGACACCGACGACGACACATTGCCGCCGACCCCGCCCACCCCGCCGAACAGGTCGTCGAAGTGCCCGGACCAGTACGGCTCGGCCATGAAGCCCACCCAGGCGGCCACCAGCACCCCGAACAGGATGGGCAGGCCGCGCAGTTCGCTGCGGCCGACCAGGACGAGCACCGCCAGCACGCCCAGCATCACGAACGGGGTGAGCTGGTGGGCCGGGACGCTCGCCGCGAACAGGCCGATCACGATCACCAGCAGCACGGCCCGCTGTCGCCGGTCCGTCGGCTCGACCTCGATCTCGCCGGGGCGCCGCTTCGTCCAGATGACGCCTGGTGCCCGGAACCAGACGAGCAGGATCGCCACGAACACCAGATACAGCAGATACGTGAAGCCCTGCGGGGAGAAGTAGTCCTGCCCGACCCAGCCGCTGAGCACGAAGACCCAGATACCGGTCCACTTCGCCCGCCAGCTCGCCCGCATCGAGCGCACCAGCAGGAACATCGGGGCCAGATAGAGGAGTTGGACGGCGGTCGGCCACCAGCGGATGACCTCGGTGAGGTCGCTGACCCCGCAGGCCCTGGCGACGAACGCGGCCGCCGCGAAGAAGCCCGGCCAGCTCCAGCGCGCGTCCAGGTCGGGTACGGCCGACCCGGTCCGGTCGATGTAGTCGATGAACCCGAGGTGCTGCCAGGCCGTCGCGAACCGCGGTTCCGTCTCGATCACGGCGGGCAGCGCGTGCAGGGAGACGACGGTCGCCAGCAGTGTCACCAGCAGCAGCGCCCGGTGTTCACGCCCGAGCCACAGCAGCGACGCGAACACCACCACGAGCAGCGCGGCCCCGACCAGGGTGGGCAGGGGCAGCACGGAGATCAGCCCGAGCCCGCCCATCTCGTCCAGGTCGGCCTCGCCGAGCCGCAGCGCGGGCACCCAGTAGAGGAGCAGCGCGGCGGTCAGCAGACAGCCCAGGATCACGCCGACCCGGGTGGGCCCACGCGCGGGCTCCGGTGCCGCTGCGGGATCCGGTGCCTCCGCGGCCAGGGGCGGCTCTTCCCGTACGACCGCCTCGGCGTCCCCCTCGATTCTCTCCCGCGGCTCGAACGGGGCGTCCACCTCGGCCTCGGCCTCCGCCGGCCCGAGCGATGCCTCGGAGCCCGGCTCCCTCGCCTCGACGGGCAGCCCCAGCTCGGGCTCCCGCACCCAGGCCGGCCGTCGGTCCTCGGGTTCCACGGGCGTGCCTGTGGGCGGTGTGCCGGGGCCCGGGCGGACGTCCGGCCGGCGTTCCAGGTGGTCGAAGTCGACGTGGATACCAAGGGCCAGGGTGTCCTTGTCGAGCGCCCAGCCGGGCCCGAGCCGGTGCGGGCCGCCCGGAGCGGGGACCTCGCGCGCCCCCAGGTCGGCGAGGTCCCCGTCCGGCGCCGCGTCCTCGGGCAGGTCGCCCGACCCGGCCCGGACGGTCTTGTACAGCTTGGGCGCGGCGATCGCCACGATCACCGCGAGCGAGGAGATCTCCGCGACGCCCGCGCCGGTCAGGCCCATGCGGGGCAGCAGCAACAGCGTCAGACCCAGCACCAGAACGCACAACAGGCCCTGCATCCAGGCGAGTGGGCCGGTGCGGCTCTGCGCCCGCAGCACCGCGAAGTACGTCTCCATGACGACCCGCAGCACCGCGCCGACCGCGAACCAGCGCAGCAGCGGTGTGGCCGCGTCCGCGTAGCCCGCGCCGAACACGCCGAGGATCCAGGGCGCCCCGACGAACAGGACCCCGGCCACCGGCAGCATGATCCGGGCCATCCGCCTGAGCGCGGCACGGGTGTTGGCGGCCAGCCGGCGCGGGTCGTGCGAGCCCTCCACGGTCAGTGAGGCGCCCATGTTGATGGCGAGCAGGTTGATCGTGCCGCCGATCGTGGTGGTGATGTAGAAGTACGCGTTGTCCTCGGAGCTGACCTGCGAGGCGATGATCACGGGGACCAGGTAGACCACGGCGAGGGAGAACAGGGAGCCGGTGTAGTCGCCCGCCAGGAACCGCCCGATCTCCTTCACCGTCGGCGGCCGCGCGTGTGCGTCGGTGGCCTCGATGTGCCGGGGCGCCAGCCGCCGGAACACCAGCCAGCCCAGCGGCAGTACGGAGAAGGCGATCGCGGCGACCCACGACGCGAACACGCCCGAGGTCGGCAGGGCCACCGCGAACGCGACCAGCAGTCCCAGTTTCACCGCGGAGAACACGGTGTTGCCGACCGGCACCCACAGCGCGCTGCGCAGCCCCGTCAGTACCCCGTCCTGAAGTGTCAGCAGCGACCAGGCGACGACGGCCACCACGAAGCCGAGCCCGTTGAGGGGCCCGTGCAGAAAGCGGTACGACGGTCCCCACAGGTCCAGGGTGAGCAGGAAGACCAGCGCGGCCACCGTCACGATCACCGAACTGCCCGCGTACGTCCGGAGGATGAGCCGCCCGGTGGCCCGGCCCGCGACCGGGATGAAGCGGGCCAGCGCGCCGGTCAGGGTCACCGCGGTCAGCCCCGCGAGCAGCTTCATCGCGGCGATCGCGGCGGAGCCCTGGCCGACCGCCGACTCGGAGTAGTAGCGGGCGGCGGCCAGCCAGTAGCCGAGGCCGAGCACCGCGGAGATGCCGGTGTTCAGCATCAGCGCGTAGGCGTTGCGGAACAGCTGGTTGCCCCCCGGCGACCGGCCGAGGCCGGGCAGCCGGAGCCGGCGCCCCGACCGCTCGGGCGCCCCGGTCGCGGGCGAGGTGTCCTCGGGCGTGGTGTCCTCGGGCGTGGTCGTGGTCGTGTCAGACACGGGAACGGATGGCCTTCCGGCGGACCTGGCGTGCTCTGCGGACCAGTGCGTACCCCTTGGTGAGGGCACGGTCCCCGGCGAAGTTCCGGGCGATCGCGCGGCCCTGGACGAGCCGCTCGAACTCCTCGATGCCGGTGCTGCGGCGCACGGTGACGCGTTGCAGGGCGTACGGCCCCTGCCGGCGGCGGGCGAGCCCGTTGCCGACGGCGAGCGCCTGCTGGTACCCCGTCTCCCGTACCGCCTGTCGTACCCGGCGGCTGGAGTAGCCGTAGGGGTAGGCGAACGAGGCCGGGACCGTGCCGAGTTCGTCGGTGACGATCTCCTTGCTGTGGATCAGCTCGTGGTGCAGCGTGGCGTCGTCGAGCTGGTCGAGCTGCGGGTGGGTGTGGCTGTGTCCGCCGATCTCCACCCGGGCCGCGGCGAGTTCGCGGATCTGGTCCCAGTCCAGCATGGTGTCGAGGCCGCGCCCGGTGTCGTACGCGCCCCGGATCCAGCCGGTGGAGACGAACAGGGTGGCCGCGAAGCCGTGCCCCGCGAGCACGGGCAGGGCGTGCCGGTGCACTCCCTCGTAGCCGTCGTCGAAGGTGATCAGGACGGGCCGTGCGGGCAGCGGGCGTCCGGAGCGCCAACGGGCGGCGAGAGCGGCGGTGCCGACGGGGGTGAACCCCAGCTCGCCGATCATGGCCAGCTGCTCGGCGAAGGCATCCGGGGTCACCGACAACTCCCGGGTGGCCTCGTTCGGTTCGGCCGCGATCGCGTGGTACATCAGGATCGGCACCGGCGCCTCAGCCATCGGCTTCCCCCTCGATCGCGACCACCGAGAAGGTGGTGGTGGCGCGGCGCGCCCGGACACTGCCCACGACATACCCGCCCGCCGCCGTCAGCACCCCGGCGACGATCGCGCCCGCGCGGCCCGCGCCGCCCGGACGGGCCAGCAGGGCGTCCCGCAGACCGCGCGCCACCCCGGCCGGCAGCACCCGGGTCGCGTACCGGCGCTCCGACTCAAGTCCCTTGTCCGTCCCCACACTTCGGGCCACCAGCGCCTTCGAAAGACCCTCGGCGTACGCCCGCGTACGGAAGTACCCGAAGTGCTCACGCGCCTCGGGCACCCGGTGATGGATCACCGCACGGTCGTCGATCAGCAGGATCGCCTCCGGTCTGGCCCGGGTGAGCCGGATGCACAGCTCGGTCTCCTCGCAGCCCAGCGGCCGCTTGTCGCCGTCGCGTCCGATACCGGTGGCGAAGCCGCCCGCCGCGTCGAAGGCGCCGCGACGGAAGGAGGCGTTGCCGCCGAGGACGTTGCGTACCCGCACCCGGCCCGGGGGCAGTCCCCGGTAGGTGCAGCCGACCACCCAGTCGAACTCCTCCGGAAACCAGGCCGGTCGGCGGCCCGACGCCCAGATCGGGACCGTACGGCCGCCGACGGCCAGCACCCGTGGATCGGCGTAGCCCGCGGCGAAGTGCCGCAGCCAGTCCCGCTCGGCCACGGCGTCGTCGTCCAGGAACGCCACGATGTCGCCGTGCGCCGCGGTGATCCCGGTGTTGCGGCCGGCGGACAGACCGCGGGGGCCCGCGTTGGCGAGCACCCGCACCGCCGCGGGCTCCTTGTACTCCTTGGACAGTCGGTCCAGGAGCGCCGCGTTGTGGTCGACGACGAGGAGCGTCTCCAGTGCGGGGTGCGACTGCGCCCGCACCGAGGAGACCGCCGCGAGGATGTCCTCCCAGCGGTCCTCGGTGTAGACGCAGATCACGACGGAGATGTCGGGACCGCTCAAGACACCTCTCCCCGGACCGAGTCGAGCAGCGGGGAGTGCTGCGGCCGACGGCGCAGGGCCCGCCGGTTGGAGCGCTCCCGCAGGATCACCTTGAGCACCCTGAGCCCGTCCCGCACGGCCCGCAGATTGCTGGTGCCGTGGATGCGGAGGTACTCGTGGCTCGGTATCTCCTGCACCTTGAGGCCGGCCTTCACCACCCGGATGTTCATCAGGGTCTCGACCTCGAAGCCGGTGCAGTCCAGCTCGATCTTGTCGAGGCAGTGCCGCCAGAACGCGTTGTAGCCGTAGCACAGATCCGTGTAGCGGGCGCCGAACTTGCGGTTGACCGCCGTGCACAGCGCCCAGTTGCCGAGCTTGCGGATGAAGGTCATGTCGTCGGTGCCGCCGCCGTTGGCGAACCGGGACCCCTTGGCGAAGTCCGCGCCCGAGACGAGGGCGGAGACGTAGCTGACTATCTCGTTGCCGTCGGCCGAGCCGTCCGCGTCGACCATCACGATGATGTCGCCGGTGGCGGCCTGGAACCCGGTGGTCAGCGCGTCGCCTTTGCCCCTTCCGCGCTGTTCGACGACCCTGACGTCCGGCCACAGGGAGCGGGCCACTTCGACGGTGTCGTCGGTGGAGTTGCCGTCCACAAGGACCACTTCGTGTATCCAGCCCGGAAGCGTCTTGAAGACATAGGGGAGATTCTCCGCCTCGTTCATGGCGGGAATCACCACGCTCACCGGTGGCGTGATCGCCAGGTGAGAGGAGATCGGACGGTATTGACCGGCCGTTGACGGATCCTTGCCCGTACTGGCCGGGCGCAGAACTGAGCTCATGAGTCTGGTCCCTCTCGTCCGGTGGACCGCCCGCCCCTGGGCAGCCCGGTATTTTGTCCGGTTCGAAAGGGGGGTTCTCACCCAGGGCATGCCGGAAGTGATCTCCGTGCGTGCCGGGTGAGCTGGCAAAGCTGGCCGGCCAAGGAAAATGGAAGCCGGTCGCGCGGCACGGCTCGGTCACAAGTGCGGTCACCGAGCACGGCACCCCCCTACCGCGCCCCGCGCCGGAATCCATCGCGGTCCTGAGCCCTCCCCTGAGCCGCTTGATGACGGACCGATGCGGGTGAGATGTACGACGGTATTGACGATTGAGCCTGTATGGCAAGACCTGAAACGAGGCCTCACGTTTTTGTTGGTTTGACCGTTACCGATCGACAGATGCCGATCGGCGGCTCCTGCCCGAGTCTCGGCGTCAGGTACTGATCGACCGTTACCGGTCCGCCGGGACAGGCGAGTCGTCGGCTTCGTGCGCCGGACGGCCGCGCGGTCGCCGCGCCATGACCAGCAGCAGCGCGAGGGCGCTGATGGCGGCCACGGTCACGATTCCGCCGCGCACCGACCAGTGGTGCACGGCCAGCATGCCCTGGGCCACCAGCATGTTGACGACGACCGAGCCCGCGACCGCGGTCAGCAGCCGGGCGAACGGCTCCAGCCCGCGCAGCGCGGCGGCGATGGCGGCCGCGGGCGCGGCGAGCAGGAAGAACAGGGTGAACGGGCCGCGCAGCGGTGAGTCCGAGTCGGTGAGCGCGAGCAGCGCGCCGCATCCCGCGACGGCCGTCGCGGCGCCGGCGAGCAGCGGCGACAGATCTCCTGACGATGCCTTGACGCGTATGGTCCGCATTGGCGACTTTGCCCCCCGAAGCGCCGGATGTCGGGCTTCAATGTCGCTCAGCCGTGCGGGGACCGTCAAGACGCGAACGTTCCCCGGAGGCGCGCGCAGCCTCCGGGGAACGCTGGTTCAGGTCATACGAGTTGGTGCCGCGGAACTCACGGAACTCACGGAAGCCACGGAACTCACGGCACGATCTTCAGCAGACGGTTCGGGGAGCCCGTGCCCGCGCTGGTGACCTTGCCGGTGGTGGCCCCGTTCACCAGGGCCGTGGCGACCTGCGCCGGGGTGGCCGAGGTGTGGTTGGCCAGGTAGACCGCCGCCGCGCCCGCCACGTGCGGGGTCGCCATCGACGTACCGGAGATGGTGCTCGTCGCGGTGTCGCTGGTGTTCCAGCCGGCCGTGATCGAGGAACCGGGGGCGAAGATGTCCAGGATCGAGCCGTAGTTCGAGTAGCTGGCCTTGGCGTCGGTGCTGGTGGTGGCGCCGACCGTGATCGCCGCGGCGACGCGGGCCGGGGAGTACGAGGAGGCGTCGGCGCTGCTGTTGCCGGCCGCGACCGCGTAGGTCACGCCGCTCGCGATGGAGTTGGAGACCGCCGTGTCCAGGGTGCTGGAGGCGCCGCCGCCGAGCGACATGTTGGCGACCGAGGGACCGCTGTGGTTCGCGGTCACCCAGTTGATGCCCGCTATGACGCCCGCGGTGGTGCCGGAGCCGGCGTTGTCGAGCACGCGGACCGCCACGATCTTCGCCTTCTTGGCGATGCCGTAGGTGGTGCCGGCGATCGTCGTGGCGACGTGGGTGCCGTGGCCGTTGCCGTCGTCGGCGCTGGTGTCGCCGTCCACGGCGTCGTAGCCGTAGCCCGCCCGGCCGCTGATCTGGGAGTGCGTGATGCGGACACCGGTGTCGATGACGTACGCCGTCACCCCGCTGCCCGCCGTGTCCGGGTAGGTGTAGGTACCGGAGAGCGGGAGCGACGTCTGGTCGGAACGGTCCAGGCCCCAGGGGGCGCTGGACTGGGTGGTGTCGGTGACGTGCACCGTCTGGTTCTGCTCGACCGTGGCCACCGACGGGTCGGCGGCGAGTCTCCTGGCCTCGGTCGCGGACAGGGTCGCCGTGTAGCCGTTCAGCGCGGCGCCGAACGTCTTGTTCACCGCACCGCCGTACTCCTTCACCAGGCTCCTGCCCTCGGCGGAGGAGGCCTTGAAGTCCACGCCCTTCTTCAGCGTGACGATGTAGCTGTCCTTGATGGCGGTGGGGGATCCGGCCGCCAGGACCTTGCCCTCGGCGGGGGCGGCCTGGGCGGGGAGGGTGGTGAGCCCGCCCACGAGGGCGGCGGTCGCCAGGCTGGTGATCGTGGCGAGCCGGACCTTGTTGCTACGCAGGTGTGCCATTACGAAGGATTCCTCCTCTAGGCGGCGCGCGCCGTGGGTGGGGCGCGCGTCTGTGGGGGGTGCGCGTGTCGTCGCGCGCACGGCCACGGAGCGCTGCGTTCCTCCCCATGGCTGAGTAAAGAATCAGTGGTCTACGGGTGTAGATCAAGGGACTTGAGGCTCTGTCATACGTTTGTCATGCACGCGTAATTGAAAAGGTGGGGAACGGGGTGGGGTGCTCCCGTGAACGGCCGAAAAGTCTTGGCATGGACACTTCCCGTCCACGCGCGTAGTTGCTACGACAGTTGTGGCAGAAATCCTGCTAAGGGAGGTTCCATGAGACGTTCCCGACTCGCCGTACTCGTCAGCTCACTCCTCCTCGCCGTCGGCACCGCCCTCACCGGGGCAGCCACGGCCCAGGCGTCCCAACTCGCCGCAACCGGCGGCTATGTGGCGCTCGGTGACTCCTACTCCTCCGGGGTGGGCACGGGCAGCTACCTCTCCGCGAGCGGCGACTGCAAGCGCAGCGCCAAGGCGTACCCCTACCTCTGGGCGGCCGCCCATTCACCCTCGTCCTTCGACTTCACCGCCTGCTCGGGCGCCCGAACGAGTGATGTTCTGGCGAGTCAACTGACCCCGCTCAACTCCGCCACCGCCCTCGTCTCGATCAGCGTCGGCGGCAACGACGCGGGCTTCTCCGACGTCATGACGACCTGTGTGCTCCAGTCCGACAGCTCCTGCCTGTCCCGGATCGACACCGCGAGGGCGTACGTCGACTCGACGCTCCCCGGCAGGCTCGACAGCGTCTACTCGGCGATCCGCGCCAAGGCACCGGCCGCCCGGGTGGTCGTGCTCGGTTACCCCCGCTTCTACAAGCTCGGCGCCACCTGCGTCGGCCTCTCCGAGACCAAGCGGAAGGCCATCAACGACGCGGCCGACTACCTGAACACCGCGGTCGCCAAGAGGGCCGCGGACCACGGCTTCGCCTTCGGCGACATCCGCGGCACCTTTACCGGCCACGAGCTCTGCTCGGGCAGCGCTTGGCTGCACAGCCTCGAGCTGCTCAACATCGGGGAGTCGTACCACCCGACGGCGGCCGGCCAGTCCGGCGGCTATCTGCCGGTGTTCAACGGCCTGGCCTGACCGTCAGGGAAGTGCCGGCGCCGTCACGGCGTCGCCGAAGTGGAGGGGGAGGCCTCGTCCGACGGGGCCTCCGACTCACAGGTCACCGAGAACGGCACCGAGTTGGACGTGGTCCGCACGGGATCGCGGACCTCGACACTGATCTCGTTCTCGAAGCTGCCGTTGTCGGCCTTCGTCGTCACGAACGCCGTGTCCTGCTTGGTCTTGCCGCCGCCGTCGGGGAACGAGAGGGTCTTCCACCCCGCGTCCATGACCTCGCCGTCCCGCGACACCCAGCGGTAGCTGACTTCGGCCGGCAGTGTGCCCACCGTGAACGTCGCCGTGAAGGCGGGCGCGTCGTTCCGCGCGGGCGGGCAGCTGCCGGAGTACTCCGTGTGCGAGCCGGCCAGGGAGACCCTCACCGACTGCGGCGGGGCGGCGGACGTGGACTCGCGACTCTCGCTCGGTGTGGGCTCGGAGCTGTTGGTCTCCTGCGGCGCGGTGTCGCTCACCGAGGGCGAGACCGGCGCGGACTTCTCGGTCTTGGTCCCTCCGCCGTCGGCCTTGTTGTCGTCGCCGCTGTTCAGCAGCGCGTACGTCAGCCCCGCGATCGCCAGTGCCAGGGCGGCGATGCCCGCGACCAGCATGACGGCCGCGCGACGGTTGCGGCGCGGTCCGGTGGGACCGCCGGGGGAGCTCGTGGGTGCCGTGGGGCCGCCGGCCGCGGCGGGCTGCGTCCACTGGGACGGACCCGGCGAGGTCGGCGGCGGCTGCTGATGGGCCGCGACGGTCGGCGGGTACGCGAACGAGGACGCCGGCCCGGGTTCCGCGCGGGGTGTGCCGCCCGCGCCGATGACCCGCAGATCCTCTTCGGCCCGCTCGGCCGACAGCCGCTCGGCCGGGTCCTTGCGCAGCAGCCCCTCGATCACCGGGGTCAGCGGACCGGCCCGCAGTGGTGGCGGCAGCTCCTCGTCGACGATCGCCCGCAGGGTGCTGAGCGGGGTGTTCTGCCGGAACGGGGAGTGGCCCTCGACCGCCGCGTACAGCAGGACGCCCAGCGCCCACAGGTCGGACTCGGGGCCGGGCGTGCGGCCCAGCGCCCGCTCCGGCGCCAGGAACTCGGGCGAGCCGATGACCTCACCGGTCATGGTCAGCGCGGAGCTGCCCTCGACCATGGCGATGCCGAAGTCGGTGAGCACGACCCGGCCGTCGTTCGACATCAGCACGTTGGCCGGTTTCACGTCCCGGTGCAGCACCCCGGCCTCGTGCGCGGCCCGCAGCGCGGACAGCACCTCGGCGCCGATGTGGGCGGCCCGCTGGGGGGCGAGCGGCCCCTCCGCCTCCAGCAGTTCGGCCAGGGAGATGCCCCGCACGATCTCCATGACGATCCAGGGGCGGCCGTCCTGGGTCGCCACGTCGTACACGGTCACCACGTTGCGGTTGGCGACCCTGGCCGCCGCCCACGCCTCCCGCTCCAGCCGGGCGTACATCCGCTCGATCTCGGAGCCCTGCAGCCCGGCGGGTGCCCGTACCTCCTTGACCGCGACCTCGCGGTGCAGCACCTCGTCGCGGGCACGCCACACGGTTCCCATGCCGCCCTCGCCGAGCGCGGACAGGAGGCGGTAGCGGCCCGCGATCAGACGTTCACTGCCCGGTTCTTCGGACACGGGCGTCCCCCATTCGCATCCGCGTGTTTTCTCCACAAAAGTAGCTCAGCCGAGTGCGGATGCCGCCCCCTTGAGCACCAATCCGACCCCAAGGGTCACGACGACGAGCGCGGATCCCAGGGGTGCGGTCCTGCGCACCAGCGCCGTCAGCGGACTGGCGGTCCACCGTGGACGCTTGTCCAACACCCGGGTGACACCGGTACCCAGTTTGACGACGGCGAAGCCTGCCGCGGTCAGGGTGAGGGCGAGTCCGACGCCGTAGGCGACGACGAGCAGGAGCCCGAACCAGGCCTGTCCGAGCGCCGCGGCGCCCACGAGTACCACGACCGCGGACGGACTGGGGACGAGCCCGCCGGCGAAGCCGAGGAGGATCGTGCCGCGCAGGGTGGGGGCGGTGGCGTGGGTGTGGCTGAAGCCGCCGTGCGAGTGCGTGACGGAGCGGCCCTTGCCGTGATCGTGATCGTGATCGTGCGTGTGGGGGTGGGGGTGGGGGTGGTCGTGCGTCGGGGTCGGGGTCGGGGCGGGGGAGGTGGCGGAGGTGGTGTGGCTGTGTGCGGCGGCCAGGACCAGCGGGCGCTCGTGCGCGTCGGCCGTCTCGTGCGGGTGGTCGTGATCGTGCGGGTGGTCGTGACCGTGGTCGTGGCTGTGTCCGTGCCCTGGCCCGTGGTCGTGGTGGTGCCCTTGACCGTCGTCATGCGGGTGGTCGTGCCCGTGGTCGTGCCCCGGTGCCTGCCCGTGCGCGTGGGCCCGGTTGTGCCAGGCCCGTCGGAGGAGGGTGAGCCCCGCGGCGGTCACCATCGCGCCGCTGGCGATGCCCAGCCAGGCGATCACCGAGGGCGCCGCCGCCGAGCCGGCCGTCACCAGGATGCCGAGGGCGACCACGCCCAGGGTGTGGGTGACGGTCACCGAGGCGGCCAGCGGGAGGACGTCCTTCATCCGGGCGTCGCCGCCCCGGGCTGCCGCCACCGCGGCCATCAGCGTCTTGCCGTGGCCCGGTGCGAGCGCGTGCAGCGCGCCCAGGGCGATGGCGATCAGGATCGCCAGCGCGGCGAAGCCGAGGGTGAGGTCGTCGCGGGCGACCAGGGAGTCCAGGGCCCGCGTCCAGCGGTCGGCGCCGCGCGGGAGGACGGAGGCGGCCGGAGCGTCCCGGTCGGTCTCGGCCAGGGCCGCGCCGCCGGAGCGAACCCGGAACGACGCGGTCGTGGTGTCGGCGGGGGAGGACAGCAACTCCTCCGGATACTTGGTCAGTTCGCCCGACAGCGACTTCTTCGGTACGTCCGAGCCGGTGAGCGTCATCCGGTCGCCGCGCGCGGTGATCTCCCGCCAGCCGGGGCCGGCGGAGGTGGCCGCGCTGTGGAAGCCGAGGGTCACGCTCTTGTCCTCGGGCAGCGGCGCGGTCAGCCCGCACTCCACGCGGAGGGTGTCGAGCCCGGCCTGCCCGGGACGCACCCGCACGTGGCTGCCGTGCGCGGTGAGTTCGACCGTACGGCCGTCGACGGTGACCTCGCTGTCCCGGGCGGCCTTCGCGCACCGCTGCCGGGCCCACTCGGTCGTGCCGAGCTTCTTCAGGTCCGGCTTGGCCTGGGTGGCCGGGATCTCGGCGAGGTCCTCGACGTGCTGGACGCGCAGTTCGCCGGGGGCGGCGACGAGTCCGTCGTAGTGGTTGACGGTGAAGTTGCCGAGGGGGTGGGCGCTCGCGGCCCCCGAGGGGACCAGCACGAGCGCGCAGACGCCCGTGAGCACGGCCGCGCCGGAGATGACGAGGCGACAGGTCGCGGACCGGGGCTTCACCGGGTGGCCCCCAGTGCCTTGAGGGCCTTACGGGCCTCGCGGGCGCCCAGCGGCGAGAAGCCGGGGTTCAGCTCCAGCGCCGCCGTCAGATGTGTGCGGGCTTCCTTCTCGTGGCCGGTGGCCCGCTCGATCATCCCCCGGTGGTAGCGGAACGTGGCGTTGCGGTAGCCGGTGGCGGTGGCCCGGCGGGCGTACGGCAGGGCCTCCTCGTCACGGCCGTTGACGTGCAGGGCCCAGGCGAGGGCGTCCGCCGTGTGCACGGTGTGGCGGCGGGACCACTCGGCGCGGGCCGCGCGCAGCGCCTCGGCCTTGTCGCCGTGGTCGGCGGCGGCGAGCGCGGTGTCGAGGTCGACGTTGACCTTGTTGGCGCGGGCGAGCGCCGTCCAGGCGTCGACGAGGGCGTACTGGTCGCGTGCCTTCGCCCGGTCGCCCTCGGCGTCCCGGGCCTCGTACAGCTCGCCGAGTTCGACCAGCGGGCCGGGCAGCGGGTAGCGGGCGACCACGGCCTCCATGTTCCGCAGCGCGGCGGCACTGTCGCCGTCGGCGGCCTGGGCGCGGGCCCGGCCCTCGAGCGCCGGGAGGTAGTTCTCGTCGGCGGCGAGGGCGCGCGCGTAGTGGGTCAGGGCCGCCTTGTAGTCGCCCTGGTTCCAGGCGAGTTGGCCGAGAGAGGTGGACACGTAGGCCACGTCTCCCGGGGCGGTGGCCGTGGCGAGCGCCTGCTCCAGCACCCGCTTCGCGGTGGTTACGTCACCGCGCAGCTCGTGCACGTACGCGTACCGCGTGAAGACGGGGACGCCGGGGCGCCGGGTGTCGGCGGTGTCGGCCGCCTTCGACGCCTCGTCGTAGCGGCCGAGTTCGACGAGCGCGTCGATACGGGAGGACAGCGCGCGTTCGCTGTAGGGGTTCTGTTCCAGGGTCTGGTCGGCGTACTTCAGCGCGTCCTCGAAGCCGTGCCGGGCGGCGGCGAGGGCCGCTCGGCCGGCCAGGGCCTGGTCGTTGTCCGGATTCAGCTCCAACGAGTGCTTCAGGGCACGTTCCGCCTGCGGGTAGCGCGAGGGGTCGCCCTTGGTCCTGGCCTGCTCGACGTAGGCGAGACCCAGGGTGGCCCAGCCGCCGAAGTCCCGGGGCTGGCTGCGGAGATGAGCCTGGAGAGCGGTGATGCTGGTGTCGATGTCACCGCTGGTGAGCAACTGAGGCGACAGCGCGGCGGACGCGGGCGCCACCGCCGTACCCCCGCCGTCCCGAGCGGCCCCCACCACGATGGCCCCGGCGGTGAGCGCCACCGCCAACAGGGCGGCGCACCCGGTGAGTTGGGCAACCCGCCAGCGCCGCCCGGCAGCCGAGACGCGCCGTACGGCCACCACCCGCGGATCCGTGGCGGACCCCTCACCGGCCCCGCCGAGCTCCTCGCTCGGCGTGCCGGTGCCGGCCTCGGCTTCGGTGGCGGAGTCGCCGCGGTCGCCGTCCTCCTCCGTGACCGGCGCGGCGGTGTGCGCCGCCTTTGGCCCGATGTCCCGCGACGCCGCGTCCTGCGGCTCGGGCTCCTCGCTCGGCGTGCCGGTGTCGGTGTCGGTGCCGCTGCCGGTGCCCGGGGCCACGCCGGTCTCCTGGTGGGTGGGTCTGGGACCCGTAGCCGAGTCGGCCCCGGATCCGACGACCGCGGGCGGCCCGTCGGGTCGCGACCGCGCGCCCTCCGGCGCGGTGGCCGCCTCAGCCTCGGCGGGCCGCGGCGCCGCGCCGGAGGCCGGCTCGGTGGCCTCCGGCGTCTCGGTGGCCTCCGGCGTGTTCGGTGTCTTTGCCCCGGCGGGTGAACCCGCGCCGTGGTCGCGCTCCGGTGCGGCGGGTGGCGGTGCCATCTCGCCGCCGGCCGGTGCGCTGTCGTTCGTACGCCGGGGCATGCCTCTCCTTGGTCGACGGGTCGACGGGTCGACGGACTGTTCAACCTGGTTGTCGTGCTGCGGCGCGGCCCGCGCCGTGGGGGATGGGTACGAGCGGACCGCGCCAGTCGATGGGACGGGTTCCCGGCCGGTGCGGCCGGGAGGGCCGGCCTAGTAGGCCCGGTCCCGCATCCGGCGCCACCACATCAGGGCCCCGCCGATCAGCAGGATGCCGAGCGCGCCGGCACCGGCCGAGCCGGCGATCAGGGTCATGTTGTCGGAGTCGCCCGAGCCGGCCGGCTGAAGGGCGTCGCCGAGCTGGCTGCGGACGTCGGTCCCGTCGGTCGTGCCCTTGGCGAGCGAGCCACGCGAACCCTCCGTCGGCAGCGCGACGTACGGGAAGGCCTTCTCGAAGTCCTTGTCGTTCTTGTCGACCGCGTCACCGAGGTCGTTCTTCGCGCCGAGCAGTTCACCCTCGACGACCTGGAGCGAGGCGTCGATCACGTCGTCGGTCAGCCGGCGCCCGTTCGGGAAGCCCGCGGTGTCGCCGTCGAGCACGCCGAGCCGCTTGGGCTTGGCGGCCGGCTTGATCGAGGTGTTGAGGCGCAGTTCCTCGGCCGGCGTCACGTACGGCGGCTGATTGAGGTCCTTGACGCCCTTGAGGAACACGTCGACCAGGTCGTTGCGCGGCTCGGCCGGCGCCTTGATCTTGTAGATCGCCTCGATGAGCTTCGGCAGCTCGGGGTTGGTGACGTTCTTCAAGAACTGTCCGTCGTCCTTCGGCTCGGACGCGTTGAACTTGTCCTTGTCCTTCAGCGGGTTGACGACCTCGTTGACCAGCGGGTTGCCCAGGCGTGAGACCTGCGCGTAGTAGCCCTGCGCGTTCTTGCGCTGGGTGGTGGACCAGATGCCCACGATCGGCTGCTCGTGCGACTCGGTGATCATCTCGGTCGGCACCTGGAGGGCGATCGAGTTGACGTTGTAGCCCTTGAGGGTGTCGTTGCCGACCTCGGTCAGGTTTCCGCCGTACAGCAGGTCGAAGACCCGCAGGTCCAGGAAGAACGGGTCGTCGGCCTGGCCGGCGAAGGTCTTCGCGCCGTTGGCGAGCTTGTGCACCGCCTGGTACCGCAGCGTGCTGTAGTCCGGCATCGACGCCTTGCCGACGTTCGACGGCGCCACCGGCACATCGTCGGCGACCTTCGACTTGTAGGACTCCTTCCCGTGTTCGAGCCTGACCATCTCGATGTCGTACGTCTGCGTGATGTTGAGGTCCGGGTCGTCCAGGCTGGTGACCGCGCCCGTGTTGTAGAGGAACGTCTTGTCGTTCTTCGTGTGCGTCTTGAACGTGTACCGGAACAGCAGGTCGCCCTGTCCGTCACCGTTGTTGTCGACGTGCAGGTCGTACTGGGCGTCCTCGGCGAACGGGAAGAAGTTCGGTCCGCCCGCCGGCTCCTCGAACGGGATCCAGTTGGCGACGATCGTCGTCGAGTCCGGATGGTCCGGGCTGACGAACGCGTACACGTCGGTGTTGTCGTACTGGGGCTGCCCCGAGATCAGCGGAGCCTCCCGGTGGCTGGAGGCGGAAGCCGCCCCCGGTTCCAGCGTGGCCACGCCTGCTGCTGCGAGCCCGCCGGCGGCCAGCGCCCCGCATATGAGGGTCGCAAGGCTCCGGTGTCGCGCGCCGGTCCTGGAAGTAGGTGTCATGCCGTCCGTCCTCAGTGCCAACTTGCCTGACGAACGCGATTCGGAGCGGTCGGCAGGGTGGATTGGTCGAATCCCAAACGTTCTTACGGCGAGAGTGAAAACTTGTTTCATCGACAGCCACCCGCGTTTTCGGCTCGTCGATCCGTAACCCCATCCGGAGGTGGGTTGGTTGCGCATGCCTCGTGGGACGGGACGGCGGCCCAGGTGCGGTCTGGCTGGAGGGGGAGACGAGTTGGAGGCGGACGAGTTGCTGGTGTTGGTGGCCGGCGGCGACCAGAGGGCATTCGAAGAGTTGTACGGGCTGGTGTCCGGACCGGTGTTCGGACTTGTGCGGCGGGTAGTACGGGATCCGGCGCAGTCGGAGGAGGTGGCGCAGGAGGTGCTGCTGGAACTCTGGCGGTCCGCGGCCCGGTTCGATCCGGGGCGCGGCAGCGCCCTGTCCTGGGTCCTCACCCTCGCCCACCGCCGGGCCGTCGACCGGGTGCGCAGCGCCCGCGCGGCCGGCGAACGCGAGCAGCGCGAGGCCCGCCGCGCCCACCACCCCGCCTTCGACCAGGTCACCGAGGAGGTGGAGGCCGGACTCGAACGGGAGTGGGTGCGCCGCTGCCTGGAAGGACTTACCGCCCTGCAGCGACAGTCGGTCACGCTCGCCTACTACGAGGGCTATACGTACCGTGAAGTGGCCGAGCGGCTCTCCCTCCCGCTGGGCACGGTCAAGACCCGGATGCGCGACGGACTCACCCGGCTGCGCGAGTGCCTGGGAGGTCTCGCATGAGCCTGAGCGACCGCCTGTTCCGCCGCGGGGATCTCCACTCCCTCGCCGCCCCGTACGCCCTCGACGCCCTGGAGCCCGCCGAACGGGTCCGCTTCGAGAAGCACCTCAGGAACTGCGCCCGCTGCGCCGACGAGGTCCGCACCCTGTCCGAGGACGCCGTCCGGCTCGCCTGGTCGACGGCCGCGCCGGCGCCCGCCGCGCTGCGCGACCGGGTGCTGGCCGCCGTACGCACGACTCCGCAGGAACCCGCCGCCCGACCGGAACACCGGCAGGAGTACCGGCAGGACCCGGGACGGGCGCGGGCGCCCCAGTTGCCGGCGCATGTGTGGGGCACACAGCCACCGCCGTCACGCTCCCATGCGCCTCGCTCGCGCCCCCTGTTCGTGCCGTTCGCCACGGCGACGGCGGCCGCGGCCCTCGTGGTGGCGTCCCTGTTCGCCGTCCAGGCCAACAAGACACAGGACACGCTGAACGCGGAACGGGCACAGGCGAGTGAGATCGCCCACGTTCTCGCGGCTCCCGACGCCCGGGCGACAACCGGGCAGGACACCCAGGGCGGAACCATAGGAGTGATCGCCTCCGCATCGGAGGGGCGTGCGGTGGTGACCCTGAGCGGGTACGGCGATCCGCCGAGCGACCGCGTACGCCAACTGTGGCTCATGCGCCCCGACGCGCAACCGCGCTCCCTCGGGCTCTTCGCGGACGACACCCCCCTGGTCACATCCGGCCTGGACAAGTCGGCTACGTCACTCGCTGTGACCGTCGAGCCGGAGGGGGGCTCGAAGCAGCCCACCACCCAGCCGGTTGTCCAACTCGCCCTGAAATCGGTTGGATTCGGAGGGTGACCGGATAGGAGTCGTCAACGCCCTTATGGGGAAGGTGAATCCTGCGACCGCGATACACGAGTGCCCCGAGGGGGCGATAGGGTTACTCTGCCCGGGCCGGGTGGACTCGTACGGGTGGGGAGTGACATGGAGCAGATAACAGTGCGCAGCAGGGCGAGGGTTCCTGCGATCACATGCGGGAGCAGTTCGACCAGTTCGCGTCTTGATCGCCATCTTTCGGTGCTGGGGGGCCCTGCCGTCCCGCAGGGTGAGGCGGCTGACGCGACTTCGCTGATGCGTGAGCTGACCGCACGTGAGCCCGCACAGAACCGGAGTGCCAGGGGAGCGCGAGTGCGCCGCCTCTCGCTCTTCGCGCCACTGCGTCGGCTGAGCCGTTCGCTGTTCGGCGGGCGCTGAGCGACACCGGCGTTCCTCGGGGTCGTCCCGAGGAGCCCTCGCTCGGGTCGCCACGCCGTCCCGGCGCGACGCCGCGTTCTCCTCGTCCGTCACCCCACGGCACGCGGCGGCGCACCGGTCGTGGCTCCCGAGCGCGGGGCAAGACCCCCCTCCATCCCCCGCGCCCCCATCCGCGCCACTCGCATGCCTCCACCCGGCGTGCCGGCGGCTCCGCCCGGTACGGGCGTCGATCCGGCCTACCGACGCCGGTTCACCGCTCGCCGTTCGCGTACCGGTGCACGGCGGCCGCCCGAACACCGCCGACAGCACCGCGCACCAGACCGGCCTTCGAGCCCAGGGGGCAGGGGCATAGGCCGGCGGGCTGAGCCCTCTAGAGCAGGGCGAACTGCCCTTCCGGGCCTTCCTCGTGGTGGTCGAGGACCGAGGCCGGCCGACGTGCCGCCTCGGGCGCCGGAAGGATGCCCGCCTTCCTCAGCTCCGGTGCCGTGATCGGGTCGGTCACGGTGAACTCCGCCCGCAGGGGGCTCAGTTCCGCCAGCAGCGTGAGCACGGTGATCAGCTCCAGCAGTTCCGACGTCCACGTCTGCGGCCAGGTCGCCGGGCGGATCGCCGCCAGCGTGCCCGGATCGGCCGTCGCCGTGCGGTTCGCGAACCACTGCTCCAGGACGCGCACGCCTGCCACCTCGAAGTCCCAGGCCTGCGGGGGGACCGGGGAGACGCGGCCGTCATCGAGGTGCAGGGACTCCTCGTCGCGGTCGTAGTGCAGGGTCAGCGGGCGGTCGGGCAGCGGGGCGCGGACGTAGGGGCGGCGCCCGCCGGGGAGTTTGGGGCGGGTGCCGTCGCGGCGCATCAGCCAGAGCGTGCGGTGGCCCAGTTCGACGCCGTGCGCCCAGAGTTCGGGGTCCTCGGTGAGCGGGACGGTGAGGCCCGGGCGGGTCGCCGTCACGATCCAGGCCAGCAGGTCCGCCGGGGTGGGGGAGAGGCCGAGGCGGGCGGCCAGGTGCTCCAGCAGGCCCGGCGCCAGATTCGGTTCCGCGCCGCCGGGGCGGCGGTAGAGGGGGCGGATCCGGCCGGGGCGAAGGAGCGGGAGCACCGAGGTCACGAGGAGTTGGGGGCCGGCGGCGTCGGGCGTCTCCGCGACGAAGATCTGCTGGTCGTCGGCCACCCGCCACAGCTCCGGCCGGGCGCTGTCGATCAGCCGCTGGTCCGGAATCAGCCACTGCTCGTCGAAGGGGCCGTGCAGCACCCGTACCGGCTGCGGGCAGGGACCCGAGGCACGCACCAGTTTCTCCGTGCCGCCGGACCGGCCCGGCAGCTGTCCGACGGCGGAGTGGAGCGTGCGGGAACGGGTGGGTTCGAACAGGGCCTCCCGGCCGGGGCCCTCGGCTTTCAGCAGGGCGTCCCAGCGGGCCCTGAGGGATGCCGGATCGGGACCCGCCGGCCACCCCCGGCCGAGCCTGGGCGGTGCGACGGACCACGGCATGAGGTCCGCCAGCAGCGGAGCGTCGTCGTGCGTCACGCTGGGCATCGTACGACCTGCCGGCGACAGCGTGACGAGGGCCTGTCCGGCCACCGGCCGAGCGCCACCGATCCGGCACGCGGGTCCCGGTGGCCCGCTGACGCCGATCCGCCGGGCAGGTCCGGGACCTGTCCGGCAGATCGCCGCAGACGAGGGCTGTGGCACGCGCATCCGCCGCGCTGTCGTCGGTTGCCGACCCCCTCAGGCCCGACTGGGCTCACGCGGGCCCCCGTCGACACCCTCCTCCGCCTTGCGACTGCGCGAACCACGCCCCGCTCACCGGCCCTTCGCAGGCACCGCGGCCTCCCTGCGACTTGACCGGCCGGACAGGTCTACGTGGCGTCGAGCGTGACCGTGAAGGAGAAACGATCCCCCCGGTAGTGGATGACGGCCGCGTCCAGCACTTGGCCCTCGCCGTCATAGGTCACGCCCGTGTAGTGCAGGATCGGGCTGAGCAGCGGGACTTGGAGGAGGCGGCCCGTCTCCGGGTCCGCAAGGCGGGCCTCCACCGTGTCCGTGATGCGGCTGATGTCCGCCCCGACGACATCCCGCAGCACCTTGGTCATCGGCCAGCGCGCCAGGTCGTCCAGGTCGATGGACGCGGCGAGTTCGGGCCGGACGTAGTTGCGGGCGTGGTTGGTCGGCTCGCCGGTCTTCTCGTCGAAGCGGAGCCGGTGGTACGTCGCCACCTCCCCGAGATCAGGGAAGTACTCGGCGAGTTCGGCCGGCGCCGGCGCCTTGCCGTGGTCGAGCAGCCGCGTCGTCATGCCGGACTGCTGGGCCACGATCGCGTCCACCGAGCCCAGCAGCCGTACGGGAGTTCCCCTGCGGGCGGCCGGTTCGATGAAGGTGCCGCGGCGACGGTGGCGGGTGATCAGGCCCTCGTCCTCCAGTTCCTTCAGCGCCTGCCGCATGGTCAGCACGCTCACCCCGTAGTGCCCCGCGAGCTGCTCCTCGGTGGGCAGCCGCAGGGGGTCCCGGGGCGAGCGGCCGAGTATCGAGGCGCGCAGCGACTGCGACACCTGATACCAGAGCGGCAGCTTGCGGTTCAGGACGATCGAGTCCGGGGCGAAGGAGGTCACGAGCCCATCCGTACCGGTAGGGAATCCTCAGTGCAAGGGGCGGAAATGCCGCTGCATGCCCTGCCACACGTCGTCGTAACGCTGTTGCAGGTGCTCCGCCCGGGCCGCGTGCGGTGTCAGGGTCAGCGGCCACCGTGTCTCGAACATGAACGCCAGCCCGTCGTCCACCTTCTGCGGCCGCAGCTCGGCGGCGCTGGCCCGGTCGAAGGTCTCCCGGTCCGGCCCGTGCGCCGACATCATGGTGTGCAGCGAGCCGCCCCCGGGCACGAAGCCCCCCTTTCCGGCCGTCTTGGCGTCGTACGCGCCCTCGACCAGGCCCATGTACTCGCTCATCACGTTCCGGTGGAAGTACGGCGGCCGGAAGGTGTCCTCACCCACCAGCCAGCGCGGCGCGAACACCACGAAGTCGACGCCGGCCAGGCCCGGGGTGTCGGACGGGGACGTCAGCACCGTGAAGATCGACGGGTCGGGGTGGTCGTACGAGATGGTGCCGAGCACATTGAAACGACGCAGGTCGTAGATGTACGGCACATGGTTGCCGTGCCAGGCGACCACGTCGAGCGGTGAGTGGTCGTAGGTCGCCGTCCAGAGGTTGCCGCAGAACTTGTTGACCACCTCCACCGGGCCCTCGACGTCCTCGTACGCGGCGACCGGGGCCAGGAAGTCCCGGGCGTTCGCGAGACCGTTGGCGCCGATGGGTCCGAGGTCGGGGAGGCGGAACGGGGCGCCATAGTTCTCGCACACATATCCCCGGGCGGAGTCCTCGATCAGCTCCACACGGAAGCGCACCCCACGAGGGATCAGCGCCACCTGGGCCGGCTCCACATAGAGCGCTCCGAACTCGGTGTGCAGCAGCAGTCCGCCGCGCTCCGGCACGATCAGCAACTCCCCGTCGGCGTCGCTGAAGACGCG
>Ga0307516_10001994_pt1 | contig 27921 bp, 41 predicted proteins | sample 19_EM_MG_FD_203310 | JGI IMG/M metagenome (GOLD analysis project Ga0307516, IMG submission 203310) | Populus trichocarpa ectomycorrhiza microbial communities from riparian zone in the Pacific Northwest, United States - 19_EM | ecosystem: Host-associated > Plants > Roots > Unclassified | place...
GCCCCCGCGCGCCGCCCCGGCGCCCCCGCCGCCCCCCCCCCCCCCCCCCCCGGCGCCGCGCCCCCGCGCGCCCCCCCCCGCCCGCCCCCCCCCCCCCCCCCCCCCCCCCAATATGTAAGTGGGAGCGAGGCCATTTCCTTTTCTGTTTCCTTCTTTTCTTTCCCTCCTCTCTCGATTCTCTCCTATTTTCTCAGTTGTCGTTTTGGGTCGCTGTTTCTTCTGTCTGTCTTTAAAAAAAAAAAGTTGCGAGTTTTGGGAAAGGCCAGGCGGGGGCAGGGGGAGTTGCCACTGGCCGCCGGCGGACTGATTCGAGGTCGCGGCGGACGGTGAACGGGACTGGACTATATAATATCGCCACGATCCGACAGGGTCGCATGCGGTAGATGAACCATCACCATCATCGCCGAAAGGCAGCAGGCCGGAAAGTGAATTGCGACTTTAAGGAAAGCCAGGCCGGACATCCGCATTGAGGTCCGGTGTTGTCCGGCTGTCATACCCTGACAGTTCGAGAAGAGGGGTAGCAGGAGAAACGCCGACGAGAGGATGCCGACAACACTTAGCCGAAGAGGCTCCGCCGACGAGAGAATGTTGCCAACACCCAACCAGCCAGACTTCAGAGGAGTACGGGAGAGTTTCAGAGTCTATACAGTGTCCAAGGATGCGGAGGTCCGTCCAATACGGCCAAGTGGCTTGAGGTAGCGGAATCTTTGGGGCCTGAGACGTGCTAGTACGACACGGCCAGAAGCCTGAGGAAGCGTTCGGAGGACCCCCGCATTGTGAAAACCTTGGCCAAGTCAAGGATAAGCTGTTATGGCGGGAAACTCACCCTGAGGACCAGGCCTGTATTGCGATCCGGTGCCAACGAATGGGATCTCAGAGAAATCTGTTTCAACAAAACTCTATGGAAAGCTAACGACGACTTCTAGCAAAAGAGTCATTGTGAGAGAAACCTTGTTCGACGAGAGAAAGGCAATTCCGTACGTGCAAAGGATAGGCCGGAAGCCTGTGCGGGGCATAAGGTTTTCATGACGACACTTGAGTCAGATCAAGATTGCTCAACGGCGCATAAGGTTTTCTCAACGACACACATGGTTCTGTCGACAACCCTCGGGTTCTCTCATGAGAAGTGATCTGTTTCTAGAGGGGTTATTCTGGCTGCGATTGTACTGCACTCAAAATGTATTTGGGAACGATGGTTCGTCCGAGGAGAAGGACTGGACAGTATCAACTGCCACAGTACCGGACCCAGATATCGAGCGAACCCCTTAAGATTATTCTGTTGTGAATCTATTGCGAATCCATTGATAAGAATAAGACTTCACTCTTCACCTTTCTGTTTCTCTTCCGTTTTTATCAATTAGAGGCCGGCGTGAATCGCTCGCCGAGAGAGATTTGCGAAAGACCTGACTTATTCGGTATCACCCGACTCCGACGTTGACCGGATGTCCCAGTCTCACACCGGCCCACAGGCGTGTTTACGATATATGAGAATGCCAATAAGTGAGCGAAGCTGGCGGCGGCGGAAGCACCGGACGCCCACGGGGTTGAGTGGCTATGCTACGTGAATCGGTACTGGGGACGGCAAATGCCCCAACCTAGGTCCTTCGCGAACCTCAAGCAGGAGATCTCGGAGAAGAAATAGACCGAAGCCCGCCACTAGGCCGAGGACCGGGTCGCCGCCAAGATGTACAGGATGCCGGATAAGCAGCGCCCAAACAGTGTGGTGGCTGGCAGTTCGGAGAGGCTGGCCGGCCGGTTCTACCATTTGCAAACGGGGCGTTGTCTCACCGGACAGTACCTTCAATGGAAGGGGAGCCGGACCACCGCGAAGCGCGGGTGGTGGTGCCCGTACAAGATGCAGACGCGGGAGCATTGGTTCAAGAACTACCCGCGTTGGAAGTAGCAATGGGAAATTATGTGAACGGAGGTGCGCAGAGAAACGGGAAGGGGGGAGGACCACTTCAAGATCCGGGACTTGCTGGCGTTGGGCGTAGGGGAATGCCCGGTGGACGAAGGAAGGGAGAGGCCCAGAACGAGGACTCGGAGCGGGAAGATGGAGAGGAGAGGGATGAGGTGGATGTGTAGGGGACGGGGGCGACTTTCATTTGTCTTTTCATTTTTCTTTCCTCTGTCTTTCCTTTCTCCTTTGTAATGTCTCCAGACCGGGGATATGCCAGACGGGGGCATGGGGGGTTACCGCGTGTCGGCTGCGGACTGACCGAGGTCGGGGCGGACGGTGAACGGGACCGAACTATACATATATACAGTAATATCGCCATGGTCCGACAGGTTCGCATGCGATCAATAAACCATCACCATCATCGCCGGAAAGCTGCTGCGGCAGCGAATGGTTGGAGTCCTACAGAATGGGGATATTCCCTTCGCCGCGAACGACTAGGCCGTCTGCGGGCACTGGATATCTGTCTCCATACTAATGGTAGACGATACCGCAACTGCTTCTACTATCCTCGTTTACGCACAAAGGTTTTTGGTCGGATGTATTAAGAATGCTCTAATGTCAGGATATCGGCGGCACAAGTGGGACTCCGCGTCGAAACATGGCACCAAGATCCATGGGGAACAGCAGCAGGAGCAAGCACACTTCGAGAGGTAGGAATCGGCCACGGATGAAAGCCCTTCTGAATTGGCGAATCTAACTCAGTGTCTTAGCTCTGTAGCGGAATCAGCATGGATACAACAGTCTCCAGCACACTGTTGTTTGTGGTCGTCGCGATAATGTATCGTCAGGTTCTTTCTTTCCACCGCTGGGTTGCAGAATGAACCGACGTGAGGTAGTGAATCAAGCGTTTTTACCATCGTGATTTACACTGACCGGCTGTCTGAATAGCAAGAGATGGGATGGAATCAGCGCTACTTCAATCCTGTGGGCTTGTAGTGGGCTTGTAGATACCGGAGACCTGTGGCCTTGTGGCGTCGGCCCACTGTGGGTACTCAAGCGTGTCGATACGGCGTGGAGTGTCATATATGGTATCGCTTCACTACTGTACAGGTGTCCCAAAGGGGAGAAGGACAGCGTCGAACGCAGTCGTCCCCCAGCCAATCTTCATCGCCAACCTCCTCCCCGTTCTTGCCATCATCTCCCAATTTCCACCTTCCAACATCACCCCCGTCGTACGTCACAGCGAGGTTACTTTCCTCGCAGCCCCTTTCACCCGCCTGATTGTCTTCTCCATGTCGAAGCTGCACCGAATATCTGACTATTCCCGTGAACACTGCGCTACACGAACACACATCCTCAGCATAATATTGCCGCTTATTGGCGTCCAGAGACAAGGAACACGACTCGGCAGATCCGAGCTCTGGGAGGTGCGTATCCAGTGCATCGGTGTCCAGACAATCTTCGTGAAGCAGGAATTCGGGCAGGTTCGCCAGCTGGATCGCCCCGGTATCAGCTATTTCACCAGCCGTCGGACTCGACACGATGTGCGGAGATTACAGTCGCCGATGAGTTGCGGACGACTGCTACTCGTTCGGACGACCCGACGGTTTGATGGTGGTGCGCGTCAGCGGGGCGAAGCATCCCCCAGTTAACTACATTATCCGGACAAAAAGTTTGGAGTTTCGGACGAATACTCCTCATCCTGCTTGCAGGATTGGATCGCGTGGAAATTGGTTTCGGGGTGGGTTCGGATCGGAAGGGGTCAGTTAGCTGTACGAGGAGTGGCAATCGTGGGTGGAAGACAAACACACGAAGGCTGGACATGGTACTGGTACTGGGGTGACGTTGGAATAAGGTGCACCCCGAGATCTCGGTTATCGGGCTCAATTTAGTGTTCGCAAGTCACTGACACTTTGTCTGTGATTCAAGTTCGGAGTTCATCACGAGCAATGAAAGAGCTGCGTATGTGCACGAGTGGTGATCCCACTGTGCTGGCTGCGACTAAGACTCAATAATGAACCCGTAAAACCTGCAAACCACGAAATACACACCGCAGCGCGTGTGCCCCACCTCCGAATACGCACCAATGTCGCCAGCTCCTAACAGCCGATAGCATTGTGCTTCACTAGCAACCGTCCCATCTCTATCTCCCTCGTGGTCCACAGCCTCAGAACACCGCCCTCCGAGGGATCCACCCTGTTCCACTTGACGTGCAGCGTGCCCGGTACAGCCCATCTGAGCGGCGTCCACTCGAGCCTCTCGTGCTCCGATATTATCGCGCCGGCCTCAAGCAGCGCCTCCGCGATTTCGCGGCGGCCGTGGATGACCGCGACAGAGAGCAGCGAGACGCCGTGGACGTTGTCCCACCAGTGGTGAAACACGGCGTTCGGCGAGATTCCGCCGGGGATCGTCACGAGGCGTCGCAGCAGCGTCACCGGCCCGTAGAGGATCGCCCATCCGACGATGCTGGCGTAGCCGCTGCCGTAGATCCGGGTGATCACCTCCGACGGGAGGTGCGAGAGCGTGTGGATCGCGCGTGGACGGCGGTAGAACGGAAGGAACGAGCGGACGTCGGAGATCGCGAGGTGGTACAGCCGAGGAGAGAGCAGCAAGAGCAGGTACGGGTGCACGCGCGTCAGTGCGGAGAGGTCCTTGAAGGTGCCGAGGAATGACGTGATCATCAATATCAGCTCGACGGGCAGGAACAGAAGGCCGGCCATGGTGATGGGGAGCGGTCGCTGGGAGGGCCAAGAGAGCGATGTGTGGTGGTGGTGGGGGCGGAGAGACGTGATTGGACGCGTCGACAAGGTTTGTGAGTGGTTGACGAGGCGGCAGGGACCAACGATGTTCAGGTGTGGGGATTCATATATTCCAGGAAAGGAGAGGGTGGTGGCGGCTCTGTTCGCAACGCTGTGTGGCTTCTGTGGGGTAGGATTAGCACTTGCGCTACAACGAGAATTGGCAGACGGATTCTAGCCACACTACATACTTAGAATCAGCGTAACTAGTTGAATGTAGAGATGCTCGCCGCGGCTGTGCACTACTGCCGCTGAAACAACAGAGGGGCCATGTTCGGCCTAGTCCGGACTCCGGGTCTCGGCTGAAACGAACGGAGCCAGCCGAAAGGTGCCGGCCAGATGTGGGAGTGGTGGGAGCAGACTTCGTCACCCGAGCATGTGTACTGGGTGATCTTTCGACCTCGTTGGGATTTAGGACCGTTTGCCGTCCTGTCCGGTAGAGCACGAGTTCCGCCTAGAGCGGCAGAGGCACTCGTGCAACCGCGCTTGCATCTCGCACACCCGAAGCACTTCATACGATTGATCACCTCAATGGTGTAAAGGAAGAGAGAAGGCCACAAGGGTATCTACGCATCACACCAGTTAATCCGCTTTACGCGGGAGAGTGCAGGATAGTTTGCTGGAGGAATTAGTCGATAGGACGGTCGTCTATGGGACACCGTATGGGAGTAGAAATACTGCTGGATCGTGATTGTGGCGAGTCGCATTGACAGGCTGCGGGATCGGGCCTGCGCTACCAGTGGTTTCCTCATATGCCCGACAGAACTGCATCCACCCAAACCACGAAAGCCAGTATGTATACGCCTCTCCCGGAACGCAGATGGTGTGATGTTTGTTGGTATACGCCGTAGCTTGCCAGATAGACTATGTAACTCGGCCTCGCGAAGCAACTGTTCCATCTTCTTTTTTTTTCGTTTTGCTCCCTTCGTTCAGCTCCCAATTCGTAGCCTAGACGCCCGTATCTTTCCCTGCTACCGCCCTTCCCAGAGCTACCAACTAGCTCTGGTATCCTGAGCCGAGACTGGGGGCGGGACCGTTGTTGAATTCCGGGTCCGCATCCAAGTATCTTTCCTTGCCAGTGGTGTTATCGGAGGGCATGACCGCTTGGAATCAGTATCTCACGGTACCGCCGTCCCAGAGTAGAGAACCGTCCAACAACCTTCCACCTCGGTGAAGACTTCTCCTTCTCCTTCCCGAGAAACGTTACTGTAGCCAACCTATCTCCATTCCCACCTCAGCCAGGGATCTGGTGGGCGTTAACCCCGGGGGTCGTCGACATCACCGCCGCTGTCTTCGTGAGACATGTGCGGGGGCTGAGCAGTCGCGACTGACGGGCCCGATATCCAATGCTCTGTCACGGCCTGCTTAAGACGCAGGCTGAGTGGCGACGGAGGATGCGATCTTTCCGATGACTCCGCTTGCGCGATGTGCAACGGGGCACGGTGGGGCTGATATGGGGGGGGGGGGGCTCTGCGATGGCGAGACGTAGTCCTGGGAGAGCTGTAGGAACGAGGCGTTGCATTCGGACTGACGGTGGGTAGAGTGTTTCGGACGGATGAAGCGAAGTAGGGTGATGCAACGGGGGGAGAAGTCCCGAAAGACACGAAGATACATAGGAGGAAGTCCCGAAAGACACGAAGATACATAGGAGGAAGAGACAAGACCATAACGAGAGAGAGAGGTAGTACAGCTATTCGGGAGCGGGACGCGCGTAACGGGGCTGTTGTTTGTTCTGCGGATGAAGAATGGAAGAGGAGCGATCCTAGTAGCCTCCGGCGAGGACGCGGGAGAAAGAAAGTACACCGTTTCCCAAGTCTGTCTGGCGGACAGGTTCAAGTATTGACAATCTCGTAGGCATCTGGGGGTAGAAGAAAGGGTATCAGGTCACGTCTTCTGTAGATACAATACTTAATCCATTATTGGTGAACAAACAGAAAGAGTGAATGGTGACGCAGCAGCGAGGTCGGTAGAGAGATACGTAAAGCGGTAAGTGACCGAGATGCAAGACAAAAGGTAGGGGTGTGGGTTTGTGACATGGAGAACAGACGTTTCTTGCGCCGTGATCTCATCTCGCTGACGAAGGCTCTCCATTGTGTACCGTAACCCGTTGGTTTTCCCACCGGGGACTCCAGGCTATCGTACCTAGAGCTCCAGTAGTGAGCGACAGGAATTGCACGCCTTTCCTGATGGATGGACTCTCACCTGCTTTCACTTCATGCAATCTCACCCACCAGTCGGGTTAGGGTTGTCCACGTATAAGAGCATTCACACAATATCACTCAGCAGTTGTGACCGAGAAGCTGTCGTGAGATGCGGTCCTCATGAGCACAGCTGTTGCAAGGGCTAGGCGGTGACTTGGACCTTGGAATCCGAGCTAGAATTCATCCGCCTGGAGAATTCCAAGAAGGGTTTCTGGACGTGAAAATCCTATCCCCAGGGAAGACCATCTCCGGAGACATCGCCCATCTAGCGGCAATCAACGACGAAAGAAGCAAGCGGATAACAGCCGTACAAGCACCTTTCCACCCACTTCCCTTGCTTCGCTTCGACGCTTGCAACTGCCCTAAACTTCCCCCCATTATACTAAACTTCCTTTCTTCTTTCTCCCGTCATCTCATACCATCCGCCCTCTCTCGGCCCAGCCCTTGTTCCCCTCCCTCCGCCAGTGCAAATGTCTTCTCCTCGCCCATTTGAACACCCCCTAATACCACCCCACTCCCCCCGGTCGCTACAAATCTCTTCCCTCCACCTCCCCCAAATCCCACCACCACAGTTGTTCTCCACCCCCACTGCAATTCCACAGCCCCAGTCGGTGGTGGCACGATCACAGGCTCCCGGTGCGGTAGTTAAGGTACGTGCTTTCACACCCTGTTCTTGCCGTTCCATCAGTGTCGCATCGCTGATCCTGCGCAGTCTTCGACGACGAAACAGAACGATCTCTTACGTCAGGTCGTTGGAACTGCCAACGATCTATTCGCACAGCGGATCGTTCTCACCTGCTCCAAGATTGCCTCTCCATCCCTTGAGTTTCTCAGTCTGCCGGCGGTTACAACACGATCTGCCGCCGAAATCGTCCTCGCACGAAGTTACGGGAAATATCACGTCGGAATACAGTTCCACGCGCAGTACCTCGATAGGCCCGACCAGAATGTATGCAGAATTAGGGTTTTTGCACAGGACGGTGTGGAGTCCGTTACGATCGCGAGAATGGGTGAGATAATTCTTGTCACCATGCTGCCTGGAGCCGCTACGATCGTCCAGACCCACAACGGCGATCTATCTGGCGAGCTGCAGTGGGGGCTGGTTCCAAAGGTACACGAAGGCGCGATCTACGAGAAGGGCATCTCCATCAGCTGCCATCTGATGAAGTCGGAAATGTGGGACAACTGGCGCAGGTTCTTGATAGAGGTATGTGTCCAAGACAATCTCGTTTCTGTGAAGCATCAGCCTGGGTTCCACCCTAACCTTTTTCAAGTATGATTTCGCAAAGAGCTGCACGGCTCGGGACTCAGCTGGCTCACCCTGCAAGCCCTCACTTACCGTTCTTTCGTCGCCACCAAGCGTTTCCAGCAGCTTGAGGGCTGAATTTTCTGGCAGTTCTGGTGGAGTTGGAGTGCGCAGGGGGGAAGTCGGTGGGGATATTCGGAATGCCGATGGAGGCGCCCATGGCGTGTCCGTCGAACCGGTCAATGCTGGACGGGGTGACAACATTATGCATCAGAGGAGGCCATCTGGAGTTATTTGTAGGACGAGCGAGTCGACTCCCGGGAAAGCACCGTACCCTTCGCGTATCCCGGCGCAGTCAAGGACCAAAACTGGAAACACCGCCTCAGCTGTGCGTGGGGGACATGGGATGCCGACCTCAACATTAGGTCCAGCTGCCTTAGCCGGTCGAGCTGTGCCAACCGTCTCCGGGCCGCCAACGAAAACAAGCAGCATGGAAGGTAGATGTCCCGAGAGTCCAGGTGGAGTTAGCGAGCTCAGGAGGGATGGCAGCGGGGATGCTCGGAATGCCAGTCCAGGCGCCAAGGATGTGTCCGCCGGACATGCCGGTGCTAGACCGGATGACAACCGTCCAGATCTGAGGATTCCATCGGGAGTTGCGACCAGCACGACAGATCCGGCTCCCACGACAGCTCCATCCTTTTCGCGTACCTCAGTGCAACCAAGGACCGAATCTGAAAATACCGCTTCGGTTGTGCAGAGGGAGCTTTGGGTGTCTAGAAGTCATTACACGTACCCGGGATCGGAGACGCCGAGGTTGGTTGGGGTTCTGGTCCGCGAGCTGCTCTGGGTCACCATCAGATTTGACGGCAGGGCCAGGAATTACTCGGGAAAGGATATGCTCCTGCCGCCCACGATCGAGCTTTTGGATGGCCATCGGATTCGCATTGAAATTCCTGGGGCTGTAACGTTCCGCATGAGCGCTACGCCTAGAACGAACTTCTCCGTTGACTGGACTTCTGCAACGAAGGATGTTCTCATCCTGAGAACGGATAGATTCAAATTGCAGGTGTTCGAGGCAAGTCCGAACAAGGAGCGTGCCAACCCAGGAGACACGCGCAGCGCGTACCCTTGGATATGGTCTCTGCCGACGAAGGGCATGCTCTACGAGCTTACTCAGCGAGAGGGCCAAGTCGAGATCCTGATCAAAGGGAGGGGTAATGTGAACGATCTCCACGATCTCGAGGCGAAGCTTAGTAGGTAGCTCCCAGTCCGTTCTGGATCGCGCGAGGCGAGACACTTCGGTTTTCTCCCTTCTATGTGCTACTACTCGTCACTTCACCACCCTTTCCTTCCCTATACCATAATTTCACTGTTAAAAAATTAAGTTTGTTTGCTTTCCATTCCTCGCCTTGTGACTGCAGTCAACACCGACAACTTGCCGATTGTTGCTTCAGGCATGCCTATGGGTAATCTGGCGTTCTGTCGGATGACTCGAGGCAATGGGTTAGCAGTGGTTCTTTCAGGTCTCCCTTTTCACAGTTTCAGTTGTGATAGCCCTTTGGAATGATGTGTTTGTCACGTGTCTTCTTTTTAACCCTTCTAACGCAAAAGCCTTTGGAATGAGACGTCTGTCTTGATTATTTTTTTCTTCTCTCTCTCTCTCGCGATCTATTTGTGATGTTTTGTTTATTGAGTACCTATGGACTGCTAGGGTTACAGACGTCCTAGTTCCCCGCGTGAAGGTATTCTACGGCGGAGAGGTGTGGAGAGTGGGTTGGCGTTGATTCCTATCTCTCGACCGCGTCTGCACGGCAATTGCGGTTGAGTATGCGGATTATCTTGGAGATCGGCTTCGCAAAGCAGCAGTGTTCTACATAGACCAGTCCGGAGCAATTTTAGGAAAGGTCCTCTGACGGTCTGGACGGTCAACAGACGTCTGCTAAGCCGCACCCAAAAAGTTGCAGTTTCGCGCTCCGGCGGGCGAGCGACACGACCGGGCGAGCGTACAAGCGCGAGCAGTCAGTGAGAGGGTAAGACCAGATAAGAGAAAAGAAGGCAAGTTCAGGCAAAGCTAGCCGAGGCAGAGACAAGGTCCGAGGTAATAGTTACCTGCCACTGCGAGCAAGATGTTGCATCAAATTATATGTACTACGCAGCATAACCGCGCCGAGTCCTTCAGAGCCCGCGTGCCATACGAGAGGCGATAGTCACGCTTATACACCGAGAATTCCAAGCAAATACGGAAACAAGTAGCGATCCGGCGCTGAGGTTCCATTCGGGCCTCGGCACCGCTCGGCTTTAGATACTTTATTTATAGCGAAGATTGCCACCTCCCAAAGCGCACCCTATGCAGGAGTGCCAAACCCGGCCTATCCCGACGTTTGCAGTCCGGTCCGGTCTGTGTAGAACACTGCAAAGTAGCAGGCCTACAGCTGTACGCGCATTTAGCAAGCCTCTGACGGTTGCGAGTTCCACACTTTTGCCCCGCCTCTGCAAAGTACTGGCGCGATTCTTCCGTACGCTGCCGCCCGCTGTGGTGGCGGGTAGTCCGGCGCGGCGGCGTCCTCCATCGCGGTGGGTAGCAACGTAGCAACAACGGCGAACCGGACAGCTGCTTACATGAAACCAGCATACCTTATTTGGTTATATTCAAGTGGCGGGGTTAGGAAAACTAGGCAAACAAAAGCCGTTGCCGTCACCGGTAGGTGGCATGAAACCCAGGAGTTGAACCGCTAGCTCTCTCCGCATTCTTTTCCCACCCTTGCGCCATACGTACGAAGCTCCTAAAGAGCACTGCCTTGGGATGGCCATGGAGATCGCAATGGAGATGGGAGGTAATGGGTGGTATGCGGTTACGCAATCCGACGGTACGGCCGGGCAGGCGGTACATATGCAATTTTTTTGTTTAGTCATACTCGCATTCAGCCCATCTAGACTATGGCGGCGTACATTTTCTCCGTTTTTCCCGTCCGCTGTCCGCGCGGTGGCGGCACGTTGCAAGCTCCCCTTTGCCCTCCGCCCAGGCCTTCCCCGAGAAGATATAGAAAACCAAAGAAATGACAAAAGAAATCGTTGGAGGACCTCCGCCTAGCCCTCCCTCTTTCCTGCGGAAACCATGAAGGAAGGGGTGGCGGGGGAACAGCGGTAGTTCCAGAACCTCTGCCCCCAACTCCTCGGCTCCAGCCTCCTCTCTCTACGGGCTGACACGCCCGCCCCCTTTCCCACCTCTCCTCTGTCTCTCAGTCTGAGTGCTCGGCTCCGACCCTTTTTTGGGTTTGCGTGCCTTTTGCGGCCTGGCGTCCCTGTTCCCGCCGATGAAGACGGTCACAGAGACGCCGCCCCTGTCCCGAGCTTTACCAGCCCAGGACGGGACGCCCGCCTCTCTTCCAAATCCTGCCCCTCTCTTCTCTCCTTTCCCGTTGCGCTTCCTCTCAACCTTCTTCCATCCCTCATCCGTGTCGCCATGGCGAGGTGCGGGCCCTGCGGCCGTGGCAGATGTTGATGGCGGGGGTTGCGCGGGGTCGGTTCCCACATCCGCATGCTCCGAGTGCATGAGAGTTGGTGTGGGGAGGTATCCCTCACTTGCTTCGCCGGCTGGTGCGGGGTTTGAGGCCCCGTCCATTTCCGCTTTGGCCGCGGAGGCGGTGTCGATGGAGGAGGCGGCGGCGGCTGTGTAGCTGGCACTGGCGTTTGCTTCCGGAGTGCCCGGTTCTCCTCTGTGAGCTTATCGATTCGCTCGCTCATCGTAGTCATAAGGAGCGGTATATATGCAATGGGGGAGGCGCGGTGGCAGAAGGCAAAAACATTGCGTCACACTGCACCAGGAGCGTCGTGAAAAGAGTAAGCGCGGGGTTAGTGTTGTGTATATATGTATGCTTCTCGGTTTCGCTTTCTCCTACCAGCCAATAGCTCGCCTGTAATTGGGCTGGCGAAAAGATGGACCTTTATGCACCATACATCCACGGGATCCATTTTCTGCTGCTATTCCATTGCCCTGCTAATTAGCTATATCGGAAGGATGTTCCGTCGCGGGATTGCCCCTCTACTCATCGAAGCCGGCAGATGCTCGCCTGTCAATGGCAGTTTCTTATCGTCTCCTCATCTCGTCCCGTTGTGAACATATGTACGTGCTGCATCCGTCGCGATAATGCGTGGTGGCAGAAAATTGGGAAAGATGCACCTTCGATTCTGTGTACACGGTCGGATTGGGCGACCAATCTACGAGCTCGTGCGGGGAGTGAACCGGAAGCTATTGCCTTTTTGTTTCCCTTCTTCCTTCCGACGGCACATACAAGATCATAAAAACCGACTCCCAAAACAAAGTGAGTAACGAGATAACGACGGTAGCTGCGCCCATCCATCCATCTAAGTATCCGTCTAGCCACCGCCTACTCCTTCGCCCCGATCGCCTGGTCGTGTCGCCTGACCACCTCTGGCACGATGAGACTCTCAATCTCAGCCTGCTCCTCACCGTCCTTCGCCTCAGGCACTCGGATCCACTGCTCGGCGTTCTTGTCGACGAACACGACCTCAAACTTGCGCGTCGACAGCAGATTGCCGATCACCAGGTGGTGGCTGTACCGGTTCAGCGCCTGGTGGCACTTGTAAAGCAGGATGCTTGGGTCGGTCTCGAGCTAGACGGGTGTCAACAGGGGACTTGGGAGGAGGGAACAAAGCGGCGCTGCGTACCTTGAACGAGGTGATCATCGCGTGCGGCGCCCACCCTTCGACTAGCCGTTTCAGAAACTTCGGGACGGGATCTAGATCGATGACCAGTTTCTTGCCCCTCGCGCCCAGTCCGCCGTCGTCAGTGAGGCTCTCACCAGTTCCCGCCACTGCCGCGGCTGCAGTGTAGTCCAGCGTCTCGTCCACGGTTTCCGGCGCACGTGCCAGATCTCCGCTCTGGATTTTATGCTCGACCATCCTGTCGGGCGGCACGAAGAAGTCGCTCACGGCTGCCGCGAGGTAGAACAGCGCGTCGTTGCGCAGCACCTGCATCCTCAGCGCAGCCTCGCGCAGCAGGAATAAGTAACTGGTCACAGTCGTGAACGGCAGCAGGTACAGCGACTTGTGCTCCTTGGCGCGGCGGTACTTGCGCAGCACGTCCAGCATCTGCGCGCGGTAGCGCTCACGCACGACCACGTCGCCACCGTCGGTGTTGGCGCCGTCGTCCTCACCGATGCGGCCCCACTCGGATAGGTAGTCGAGGAAGCAGTTTGTCGAGTGCGAGTAGTGGCGTGAGTAGGGCAACAGCGAGAACTGGCGGTGCAGGAACACGACCGCGTAGCCGGCCTCGAGGAAGTACTCAGCCGACGTGGCACCGCGCGTGCCTGCCGAGAAGTTGTCGATGAACCGCACCGTCTGGTTCTCGAGCGGCACTGTGGTTCCGCCCGAGGAAATGAGGACGACGCGCCGGCCGCACGAGTGGTGCAGGTCGACGAAGCTCTGCAGCTCTGACGAGATCGCGCTCAGGTTTGCCGGCGGGCTGTGCGTCTCGAAATACTGCAACTCGGCGTCGGGCGCGGACGAGGGCGGCATCTTAGCTGTCGTATCGTGTTGTGAGGGAGGAGGGCGCAATCTTGGCGTTCGGTGTTGGGTGGCAGGGAGGCTACAGATCCTGCATGCTATTCAGGAGAAATAAGCGTTGTGCGGGGGTGCGAGCATGAATGATCTGGAACGGCCCACGGCCACGGAAACAGTTTCTGCAAGTGCGCACGTGTGTGGAAGACGAGCAGGCGGACAATTCTGACTTCAACTATCACACGAAAGTTTGTGCCACCATCAGCCACTCGGTTTTTTAGCGTTAACTAGTTGCTCGAGCCACAACAGTTATCTATCTAGAGAGTGCGTCTGCAGCTAGTTAGTTGAACCTGCCAGCAGTAGAAACCAGCTATTGTACTCAAGTAGGTAAGACGTGCGCATGGAGAGCCGCGCAACCGCCCACATGGGTAGATCATTACACAAGTACAATAACCTCTCCTCACGGTCATCTTCGTCACTGTCCCCCTCCTTATGCATGCCACCTCGGGAGCACTCGAGCTTGTGGGTCGTTTTTTGGCCTTAATTGAGTCAATCGGATGAAACCTGGCTGATCACATATATTTTGTGGGTTAAAAATGCCTGGGTATGTGTCCTTGAGTATGATAAATGACACCAGGAACGAGCGCTACAAGCCGGGGACGAGCGACACTAGATTGAGTGAATCCAGGAACGAGCGCCACATTCTGGAAATGTGCATGAGCGTCGCGGACGAGGAAGGACAGGAACAATTAGCGACGAACTCCGTGAATGTGGAAACCACAATCGAATAGATTCGTAAGATAAACAAGAGGTTGCATGAGAGAGAAGAAGAGATGGCACGAGGGAAGGGAAGCCCTCTTTATATACAGCGACTCGTACTCACACTCGCATTAATTCACACAACTCACACGCGTACTCACACTTCTCTCATGCATTTGAACTCAACACGGCACTGTGCAGTACGTGTCCGTACAACTCCAGTCTGACTTGGCTTCGGTTTGCAACCCGCGGCCATATTCCGTACTGGTCGGTACGGTGCGCTGCGAGGCGTTGGAGTGGGAACTACGGGAGCGGAGAGAACAGGAAGAGGAGAAGAGGCAAGAGGCTGAAGAGCTGGGTGCCGGTGGCGAGGAGCAACCGCTCTTCCTTCACACCCTCCTTCATGGCCTCTGCGGAAGAGGAGTAGGACGCGGGGGCAGCTTTTCTTTGCTTTTTCCCTTGTCTTTTCTCGGTGATTTCCTTGGTGCGCCGTACATGTCCTTGGGACGGCCTGGGAAGAGGACAAAGGGAAGCTCGCAATGAGCCGCCTTCGAGCGGACTGCCGACGGGAAACGGACTGTGTGTACAGTACATCGCCATGATCTCCAACGGCCGCATGCGACCAATGGCAAAACAAAACAAAAAGCTGGTGCACACGGAACATCAGCCGCCATGTTTTTGCACCCATATTGACGGGCGACGCCAGCGGAGACTCTCAGCCTGCGGTTCAGATCTCGCTTGGATCCGCATTGTTCAGAGCAGACTAGAGCCTCGCTTGATACGTCCCCGACACGATGACGCGTTTGTAGCGCTTGGATGGTCCGGGCTCGCGAGTACAGCCAACACATCGATCTCACCGCCGTCACCTCCATCGTGGCACACACGCACAGCGCTAGCATTTGCCGTTAGACCTTAACTATGGGGAGCGCTTATACACAGCAACACATTTACAAACGCTGGACCGCACAGGGATAGTCTCCAGAGCTTGTTGGTATGTAGTTAGATACGGGAGAATGTAGTACAACGCTAGATTCTTAAAATTCGCAACCTTGGGACAAAGAGAGAATCAGACGCGATAAGCGCGGCATGTCGACGTGGTAGCTGACTAGGACAAAGACCTTTGTTGAAGGAATCATCCTATCCTCATCCGAGCAAAAATCTAGCGGGAGGATTGGGTTTGCAAAACAGCGTTTTCCATCGCCCGAGCAGCGCTTGATTCAATGCAATTCTGGCGTAACGACGTAGTTTGCGTTGGACCACGGAGTTTTTCCGTCTTCCCCACGCCCTCCTTCAGGGCCTGTGGAAGAGGAGTAGAAGCCGAAGGGTGGCTTCGTTTTCTTGTCTCTCCTTTGTCATTTCCTTGAAGCGCTATATCTTTCTTCGGATCAGGTCTGGGCGGAGGGCAAAGGGGAGCTGCAACGAGCCGCCTTCGGTCTGGACAGTGGACAGGAACCGGGAAAGTGTGTACATCGCCATGATCTAGATAGGTCGCACACGATTAACGAATGAACAAAAAAAGGAACGGAGATTTTCTGGAACGGCCTCTGTACGGCCGTCGTCGCCGAGTATTGTCCCTCCACATTGTCTATGTTGTGATATCTGAGCTGTACATTCGTTCCGCGGACGTCTACAATCGTCGCGGGAGCTTTCAAACTGAAATTGTACACAAACTCTCCCCCGGTGGTTGTTTCCCCTTGAACCGTTCCGAGTCTCCACGCGGACTTCGAGTAATGGAAGTGCGGTAGACATAGAAAGGGCACTCGACATCGGACTTTCAAAGGCGGTATGTCGGAAGCCGATAAAGCGGCATACCGTCCTGCTGCGGTCAAACCTACCCGCTGTACCGTCTTCCTCCTATCCCACTCATCCCACCCACATTCGTCTACCGTACATCCGCCGTCGCATATCCATCTATCTCCCGCAATCACATTTGCAACCACCCCTCCCCACCCCACCACCTGGCCTCTCTCCACCACACCCCCTCCGCCACACCTCTTCTACCGGCTTCCAAAATACTCGCCAGTCTCGGTCACAGCCACGGCACTTTGCACTCAGCCATCCTCACCGCTGAAGCCGATACACATCGTTCGCGAAGATGACCGACGGTTGTCGGAGGCTGGACACCCTCCCGCTCGAGCTGATTTACATGATTGCCGACTACCTGGTATACTTCCAGGATATGCAGCGCTTCTACATCTTCGACTTCACCAATATGAACTCGCTCGTCTGCACGTCAGCTTCCTTGCATGCGACGCTCAATGCGAAGATGTATCGGATCGCGGCGGCCGGCTTCCAGGAGTACAACGCGAAGCACCCCGCCAGTATTCAGAGCCCCCCCAGGCGGTTGTCCCGGATGGTCAAAGAAGACAATGCGGATGCGGTGAGGGCCTTTGTGCGGTTCGGACTGTCTCCCATGTTCAGAATGGGAAAGTATTCGAGCATCGCGCATCTAGCGGTGTGCTGCGGGTCGGTCGAGATAGTCCGTTTCCTCTGCTGTTCGGGTTCCGTCTCCGCCAACGAGCGGTACGGCAAAAAGAGGATGACGCTTCTTCACCTGGCAACCAAGGAGCCACGGGCCAACGGCGCCGACCAGGACTGCCGCGCAGACGTCTTGGAATATCTCATCCAGCGCACGAACAACATCGACAGGCGCGATAGCACGCGCGCAAGCTGCACTGCTCTGCAGTACGCTCTTCGGAGCGGCATCTGGAAGTTCGTCGAGCTTCTCGTCAAGCAGGGGGCCGACCCCCGCGAATGCGTGTTCCCAGCGAAGGGCCGAAAGCACATCCTGCAGTTGGTTAGAGAGAACTACAGCCCATGTGGCTGGGCCTCCCCGCTCGAGCCGAAGTGGCGTGCCACCATAGAGGACGGGGCGGTCACATACCTGGAGAACTCTTGGGAAGACTCGGACGTCGAAGGCTGGGATCAAGAGGATGAGCTGAGCGAAGACGAGCCGGAGCTCAGTTTCGTGGACGATGACCAGTACGACTACGAGTCTCACTTTGAGGACGAGACCGGCGCAGAAGCCAACGGGACTAACGGGAAATCCGACGAGCCTAGCAATGCAGCCGCCGAGGGAGAACTGGATAGCGCAGACCAGACGACCGACAACATTTGAGACAGTCGCGCAAATACGCCATACCGTTCTACCCAATAGTTCGGGATCCGACCTTTTTTTCCTTTTTTCGTTTCTTCCCTAGCTACTTCGATTCGGACTCATATTTACTGCGGCGTTGGTGCTTTACGATGTTTTTTTTTCACAACTACTACGGATCAGGAGCTCACAAGAGTCCGGACTCGGTGGATGGAGACTGTTAGGGGCTGCTAGAGTCTCGGAGTGCCTATGACTTCTGCGGGGCGGTTTACGGCCCTGTTTGCGGTGCGGAACTTCATCAACCACATCGAATTTCCTGCGCTGTTGGGCTGCGAGACTTACTGGCGTTGTGGATGGCGGAGTTGGGTCTTACTTTCTTTGCTTTTTCTTGACATGGTTTCCTATTTGGCGCTTAGACTATTTTTTGATTCTTCCTTTTCAACTGTTCATGCTTGCTGATCTATTTTCCGAAGCTGTTCTGTCACTTTCAGGGCGTTGAAGGCGATACCGGATGGTGGTCATGTTGTTTTTTCTTTCTGTTCATTTGATCAAGTTTTACAGGTTGGTTTCTATTGATTAGCTGGCGTCGGATGCGATACAGGAGGGTAGCTATGGTGTTACTTCTGCTTCCTTTTCATTTGATCAAGTTTTATGCTCTGTTTCCTGTCAATCTGATGGTGTCGGAGGGAGAGTCATGGCGGTTTCTGTCTTGCGGCTTCTACTTACTACTGTTGTCTCCAATCAATCTCATCTGTGCTGTCCCGATATTTTACCGCAAGCAGGACAATAAGACATGCCCATTTACTCGTTCCGGTATGTACCGACAGAGTCTCGCCATCTCCTCCCGTACCGAAGAGGCTGCCTCTGCTGAACCCTTGAGCACGCGATCTCACTCTATGCTAGGCGCAATGTTGGCGATACGGCACGCTCTCCCTCCGCTCCCCACTCTGACGCCTCACTCCCTGTGTCTTCCTCAGCCGGGACAAGCCTTCCCACATCAGCCGTGGAGGGAAAGTCTAGTACTGCCTGGCTGCACCTCCCATCGGCGAGCAGGTCTCGGAACTTGAGCCGGCTCTCCCCTCTGCCCGCTTCCTTCCACACCTCTGCCCACAGGAACTTTCTGCTGGGCTTTCCACTCGGAGCACACCTTGAGGGGGCCGTCCCTCCCCTCCTTTCTGTTCCTCACGCAGCCTCTGTGTTCCTGAACATAGATCTTCTCTCCCTCTATCTTCCTTGTCTGGAACTCACCCCGCCTCGTGTCTTGTCCTCCCTCGTCTTTCCCCATTCCGACTCGCCCCGCACCGACGTTACAGGTTGCTAGCATATCACCACGTTTGATAGCCAGCACAGAATCCGCGGTTGCTCACTTCTACCTACAACACTTTCCCACTGTCGACACCCTGGAGAGCCTCCATACCATCAAAATGACGACTACCATTAACAGCAGCCTGGATAAGCACAGCGAGAGTCAGACTACAAAGGTGTCGCAAAGCAGGCTCATCAAGCATCGCTACTTACAGGTGCTAACTGGACAAAGATGCCATCCCGACAGGAGATTTTCCACGTCCCGTAGTGATTAGACTTCCATTCGTCGCCTCCAAGGTCCACGTTGACTACGCCATTTGCGGTACCACCTTCAAGTGCTCCGTCATCGGTGCCGACTTCAGGAAGCAAGTACTCCGTCGCCGCCAGCCTACAGCAGCGAAGAATATATAGCTACTGACGAGCGATCCTTAACTGCTATGCCTACAGTCCTACCAAAAAGATCCCCAAATTGCTTCTCAAGGCTCCCGGTGGGGGTGTCCCGGCTTGCTGGAAAAGCCTTCATTGCATGGTGGAGAGAGTCAACAAAGACTGGATCTGGACGCTTTATGCGTCAGAGCCGGCCAAGGGTAATAGGGTAATGACTCCAACGATGGCTCCAGCTCCAGCCCAAAATCCGGCGGTGACGATGAGAAGTCGGACACTGGAGGAAGGGATTGGCGGCCCGAGTTCCATCCGGCCATAATCGAGTTCCGTGAGAAGGTGAAGAGGACTTCCCACTCCGGATCCATTCCGCTTGTCAGCTCGTGAGAGACCTAGACCTGAGACGGCCAAGATTTTGCTTTCCTTTTCTCGCTTTCGTTTTTAGATTGCGCTGGTACCCCTTAAAAATTCATTGGAGTTTCTTCCGGTCTGTCGCCATGTCTAGCACATGATGTACTCACGATTTATGAGTGAAATCACTACCGTCTAGTGTTGAAAGAATACCAATTAGCAATGAGGATAGAGATAAATAATAGGAGTTCGATCAGTCTGAATCCCGCATGAAATGAGGAAATACAAGGCGCATGGATACTGGATGATCAAGCAGCTCACAACTTTGTTGTAGTATTCGATAAGTACATATAGAGTATGAGGAAAAGGAAAAGGAAAGAGCCCGCACAACAAAAGATCCTCCTCTCACTCTTCCCCGCTCTTGCGCCCTACGCAATCGTGTCCCCAACAAACCCTAAGGCACAGGCGCTAAATCAAAAACCACGCCGACACGAACTCCAGCAACGAGAAGCACCTCCAACATCTAGTGGTGGTTCCACCATTCAACGGAGTCCGGTGAGATCGGCTTGTACGTACATCCACTGCTATGAAGCCACTACAACATCCTGCACATATTATGTGCGACGTGTATCCGTGCGCCAATGTTGATATACTTACATACAAATGTAGTCATGATCTAGATAGCTCGCATGTAATCAATGAATAAACAAAAAAGCTTTGTCAAAGCTTGGAATGGGCGGCTCAGCTGAGGAAACACAAACTGTACTGGCACGACCCCCGACGAGCTGCGAGCGTAGCGACGAATGAAATCCCTGCCCATCTTCTGTCACCCCTCCCAATCCTCTGTGGTGCCGAGATCGTGCTTCATCAAGATGTGCCGAAATGGTACCGAAGGGCTGCGCCGTGTGGCCACACAACTCGACGCGAATAAATACCTCCACGTCGTGCTCGAATACGAATGGTATGTACTGGTCCGACTCCAGTGCCACTCCAACTCCAAAGAACCCTGCCGTTGGCTTCGGTACTGGCGCAAAGACCACTATGTAATCGCCGTGCGTGGATGTAGGGAGTATGATGGGTGCTGGAAGAACGTTTCTAGGTTCCTGCGTAGTTCTCGTGCGCGTTGGTGCCCGACATCTCTCGTGCTTCACGCAGCCGAAGGAGTTCCCCCATACACGAGAGAGAGGCTGTGGGAGACGACGCCTGGAGACGCCCCTGGGGTAATATTACTGACGGAGAGAGATGAGATGCAGTGATGTGTGCGGGTTGCTTCCCCGTGACCTTGCCTGTCGCCCCGAGGTTACGATTACCGTCGTCGTCTCCGCCGACTTTGGCCCTATTCGTCGAGGGTACTTCGTCCCGTCCATAGCCCTCCGTTTTGGCACTTCCGGAGACTCCGGTTCTGCAGGCAGGCCCATTGCCGGTTGCGCCCTCCGTCAGAACCATCAAGTCTAGATCTCGTCGGTGGCAACTTGCCACCTCATGCCTTCCGGACGCGTCCCCACGCAAAGCGCCTCTATAGCCCTAGGACGCATCTGCCCACAGCGTTCTAGGTATGTAGGCCTAGGCAGGCCTCGTTGGACCATCGATATATCCAACAGCAGCGCAGTTGATCTCTTGCGGAAGCTGGGGGTAGTCGCTGGGGTTGTCGAGTCGAGGCTTGTTGTTCCGTTGCGCTCCCATCGCGCTGGCTGTCCCGTGTCGGAGGAGCAGCGCGGACTGGGGAAAGGGCTGGCCGGCGGTGCGGATCGCGGCGGTAGTTGCGTTTCATGGTAGTGTCTTCTGCAGTGACCAGTAGGATGCGGCGGAGTGAGGCGGAGAGAGGCCTAGATACGCGATTGCCGATGGAACTTCCCGCGCTGGCGGGGTGGCATTACGACACCGCCGACAAGGGCGAGGGAAGCACTCTAGACCGTAACAACCGACGAGAGGAGCGAATGGTATCGCCGGGTACGAAACGGCTCGACCTGGAGAAAGCGAAATTGAATGCCCACTATTCTCTGGGTCCGGTCTGGGCTGACATCCACGCGCCCCCACGCGCTGGCCAGACACCCGACGTAGTCCAGAGAAAGCAGACCGGCAAGTAGCGCCTAGCAGCTGCAATGGCAGCATGATGTGAAGCGCACAGCCACCGCAGGGCAATGTTTCCTTGTACGTAGCCCGCTAGGTGAGTTCCAGGAGGACCAGCCAAAATTCTGATAGAGTAACTCCATATCGCCTGGCTTAAGAACGTGCACCATGCAAAACCACAAAATTTCGATACATAGTTGGAGGAACAGCACCGATTTAGGATCGCCCAGGGCTTGTGATCACCGATCTAGCGGGTCGCGTTGCATCCGCTCATAGGCTGCAGCTGTCACAAATGTATATACTATATCATAGATAGCCGCTACTAGATATCGCCACTAGCCCGGGAGGTAAGGTGCGTGAGACCTTTTTCCTGCAGTCCCAGACCTTGCATGTACTTACATAGTTACACCCACCCGGCTCTATTTGCAGATAGAAATGCAGTTATTTGTGGTTCATGTCTCTCACTCGCCCCTCCGTACTGCGAGTCCTCTTTCTCCTGTCGTGATGCTGTGCCCAACTCCGATCGGCGAGATGAGCATACTTGAACCCGCCCAGTACGCCGATATCGCACCGGCAAGAGGCTGCATCTTAGTACCTGTCAGAATGATGCACGTCCGGAGATTGTCGGAATGCTGCACTTCCGGAGGTTGTTGGAATGTTGTACGTCCGGTGTATGGATGGCTTACCGTCCCGGAAGGCGGCCTCCCGTTGTATATAGCTAAAGAGAACTTGCTGTTCGCGACGATGTTTTCGCATCGAACCTACCGTCATTCTCTCTATTTGTTTATAGGTAGTTATTGCTTGACAGACTCCATCGATATATACAACAACAATATTCTTCTGGTACATCTACAACTCTGAACGGCCCCGGAGGGGGGGCTCCGGCCGCCGCGATCTCTCCCAGTCCCAAACTAGTCCGTGGTATCAGCACTGCACTCAGCACAGGACTGACTGTAACTGATTACGTAGCTGCGTACCTGGCAGGCGATGGTACATGATTCGTCCCGAGCACTACGGCCGACAGCCGACGGCGTCCGGAGGCACCAAGCAGAGCAGCTTCGGGTCGGAATATCGCCGCACGACCACAGGCTGACGGGCGGGAGGCTGTAGGAGATCATCGGTATGATCCCAACTCCACGTCCGTGCTGGCAAGTGATCCGGAATGACATCAAGACCGTGGCCAAGACATACTCGCCGTCTTGCGGGTGCCCGGTGCCTTATCGAATGGCTGGGTGGTGGCGTGTAGAAATTCCAATCTTGACGGCCGGTCGGTCGTGGACGTGCTCTCCAGGCAGTTACCGCCGGCACATCAGAACTGGGTCCATCGAGCTGGGGGCCATCAGGGCAATCGAACCAACCTGTGTCGCCAGCGCCGACAGAACTTGTGGAAGTTGAGAGCCAGCAGAGACAGTAGAACCGGCACTAGCAGAAGCAGTATCGCGAAAACCCACGAAAAAACCAGACGATCCACCTCCACCTTCCTGTCGAAACCGTGAGGGAGCCAGATCCAGCGGATCAAACTGGCGGAACAAGAACCAAGACACAACCTGGAACCAAAACCAGCGGGGCAAAGCGCCGTCCATCGGAGGCGACGATAGAGCGTACAGCAGACGCCACTGCTACCAACGGTGAACTGGGAGAGGTCCTTAAGCACCTACGCGATCCAAAACGGGGGGCGGGAAGTTTTACCACGGATGTCCGCATACCGTATCGCCTTTCGCACCTCACGCTCACATTCCCTCGCTCCCACACACGACACGGAGCAACCACCGCTCCGACACTGCGCACAACGGACCGCACCAGTGCGCGGTGGAGAGGCTGACCAGGCCGGGGAGATCGATGGATATGGAGCAGTTCCCGCCGACCGACTGCTGTCGAAGCATCGAGACGTCCATCCTCGCCGCTCTTCCTCCGCCAACATGCCGATGCAACTGTAGATCTCTTTACTTGTTTCCACGCCTGTTGGTGGATGTGATGAAGAAAGAGTTGGGTACTCTACATATGGTGGTTGGGACAGTCACGTGCACTGACTAAGCATACTGATGACGAAGACCGCCGAATTATCCTGCGTACGCCAAGCCTTTACGCCATCCACCTCCCAGCCGGACACCTGCCTGCCAACTGCAAGGCCGCCCACCTGTCAAGTCCGAAGCGAAACTGTAAGGCCACACGCCAGTCCGAAGCGAAGCTGCGGTGCTACTTCCAGCTATCTCCGCACGAATTTCCGCATTTCTGGATTTCCGTCGTGCCCCAGCGTGCATATGTATCCGATTGCGGGTAGGGCTGTGGTCGAGAGCCGGCTTGCTGTCGTCGGGCAGAGCGATACGCGGAAGGTGGTTGTGTGCGAGCATCACGGACACGGATCATGCACCCATCGCAACCATCAAATTGGCGCCTCGAAAACACCATAAACACACACGCGTCGAATAACATGCAATCTAGATGACCCGTCTCGCGCCCTACGAAATATACATTTTATACCGCCCCTTCCAAAAAAAGAAATAAAAAAAATCCACCCGTATCGCTCCCTCCTCTGTCCGTTTTATTCCTTCCCACCCTTGTCCTTCTGTTGCTGCTCGAAGAACAACTCCGCAAAGTGCTTGGCCTCGTCGAAACTGGCAGCGACGCGCGTGCAGGCGCAGTCCTTGGTCCAGGTGTCGTGGAAGTTGAGGTTCTTCTTGAGCTTCGAGTCCATGAGGATGTGCGGGACGCCGATGATGGTGCTCATGATGTGGCCGTGGAGCCGGTCGGTGATGACGAGGTCGACGGAGCCGAGCATCTCGAAGCCCTGCATGGCCTTGGCCCATGCGCGCTGGTTCTTGCCCGTCTCGGCCGCCGTCATGGTCTTGGTGCCGTCGGGGAGCACAACGGGCTCAGCGTCGATTCCGGGAGTCTTGGTGAACTTCCAGTCGACCTTGTTGTACGTCACGTTGCCGACCGCCGCGCCGAGGAACAGCGAGCCGGTGCCCATTGGGATTGCGCGCGAGTCGCCCTCGGCGATCTCCATGTCGTCGCGCGCCAGGATCAGGATCTGGTGGCTGGGCCGGTGTCAGCAGGGGGCACATACACGAGAGGGGGGATGAGGGACGGACGTCTTCTTGGTATTGAGCCGGAAATCGGGACGGTTGCCGAACATGAAGGCGACGTCCGGCGTCAGGATGTGGCGCACCTTGTCGGGGACGGTGCCCTTGGCGTGCGGGCCAAATGTCTTCTGCAGCCAGTCGAAGCTGGGCCGGTCGCGGGCGGCGAGCTGCAGGTCCGAGTGCGCGCCGAAGATCTCCTCGGTCTTGCGGATCGAGTCGTCCTTGGTCATGTAAATGCTCTGAGGAAAGGCGCGGATGGGTGTGTCACGGAACTCGCGCACCATGGCGAGGCGCGACGGGTGGTCGGTCGTGTAATAGTCGTTGAAGTTGCCGCCGCCGGCCATCAGGATGGCCGAGTGCGGCTTGTGTGCGTCCAGCTGGGCCTTGTACCGCGCCAGGTCGCAGCCCTTGTCGAGGAAGCGGCACGCTTCCATGCTGTCGATGCCGAGCGTGCTCAGCAGAATCTGCTGCGCCGACCAGATGGCCGCGTCGCCCTTGTTTTCGGTCTCCAGGTAGCCATAGATGTTGGCGTAGCGGATGCCGCGGAACTGCTGCTGGTAGGCCTCGATCAGCCGCCGCTGCAGGTCCGCCACGATGCTCTCGCACCCGACCGTCGGCGGTGTCGTCTTGTCATACGAGACGGCGACGGGACCCGCGGGCTCCTTCGATGGTGTCGGTGTTGCCTGTGGCTGCGGCTGCGGCTGCTGTGGATGTTTTGGTTTTGGCCCGCCGGTCTTCGGCCTCGTCAGCTTCTCGAGCGTCGTCGCCGTCGAATTGCTGTTCAGGAATAAGATGGCGGCGAGCAGCAGAAAAACCGCCAGCAGTATAGAGGACAGCCGTCGAGTCGACAGCATCGGATCGCGTTCTTGGGTGCAGGAAGTTGTTTTTTTCTTTCCGGATATTGTCGAGGATCAGGTTCAGGGTAAAGCGAGTGTATGTTGGAACAGGTTCTTCACTCGCGAATACGGGTGGCTAAGTAGGAAGACAAGATTCGGCCGTCAAGCCAGCGAGACGCGATTTACCCGGCTCATGGGAGGTTCTCATTGACGTGGCCGGGCGCGGAACAGATGAAGGATACGCTTCCTGCTGCGCCGATGTACGTAAAAGGGGCTTGTCTGGGCATCCCGATGGCAAGCGGCGTGAGTGGTGCGGCCAAGCCTCTAAGACGACGGTGACTACTTAGTTAACTATTAGTTATCCACGTAGGCGCGGCAAATTGGGGCACGGGGCAATAGGCCGACATTCCACGCGGTACAAAGTCGCCGCACCAAACACTTCGATCGGGCTCAAGATAAAGCTTCACGGAGAACTCGCGGGAGCTCCAGGAAAACGGGGTTCGACGCGGTATGATATATATCTAGATCACTAGATAACTCTAAATCGCGAGGAACCGAACCGGCGGGACGGTACAGGACAGTACAGGAACTCACGTGGCAACCCGGCCGCGCCGATGACTTCTCGAATGTAGTGTACATATCTAGTCTACGCAGATTAGGTATCCACCTGTGTATCTGCGCAGATAAAGTAGGCAGCCATGCGCCACCGGAACGAAGAGCGCGCTTTTCGTGGCACGCGCTCTGCAACCCCCGTGGCGTGCCGGTCTCCGACGCACGGTCTGTCACTCTGCTGGAACGAACGCCACCACACTAACTATCCCCACTTTACATAGTCGGGCAGCGAGCAACGATCCCCGCTACATACAACACACTCACATCAAAGCTTCGTCAAGACGCTAAGCGCGTGGTTCCTATTCGCTGATTCCAACATCGCAACTTTTTCTTCGGTTTCGTTCTTCCCCCTAAAATATCGTATCGCAGCTGCTAAACATGTGGTCGTCCAGGTCGTATGCGCCGATATCGGGAAGCAATCGGCAGGTGTCACACCTATTTTAAAAGTGGTAAAAGAGACAACACACGAGGTGAAGGACCTCAGGTCCTAATGGCTACGATGAGTGAGCAAATCGGTAATCTCACAGAGGAGAACTGGGCGCTCCAGGCGCAACGGCCGGTGCCGGCGACACAGCCGCTGTTTCCTCCTCCATCGACACCTCCGCGGCCAAAGCGAAACGGATGGGGAATCAAACCCCGCATCAGCCGGCGATGCAGCAGAGGGATACCTCCCCCGCATCAACTTTCATGCACTCGGAGCATGCAGACGTGGAGACCGACCCCACGAAACCCCAGCGGTCAACATCTGCCCGTTGCGCGGAGTTGAAACGGGAGACGAATGGGAGAAGGTTGAGAGGAAGCGCAATTGGAGGGGGAGGGAGGAGAGAGGGGCGGGAAACGGAAAAGAGGTGAGCGTCCCGTCCTGGGCTGATAAAGCTTGGGGCAAGGGCGTCTATGTGACCGTCTTCGTCGGCGAGAGCAGGGACGCCAGACCGCAAAAGGCACGCAAACCCCGAAAAAGGAGAGAAAAAGCTGTGAGAACAGCGCTGTGGGAGGAGGAACGGGCATATAGGTCCATAACAGTCTTTATTGTGCTACGGCTTGCTTGTGCCGGCCCAGGCGGCGACTACAACCGTAGTGAACGGGATCTGGTATTAATACATCGCCATGCGCTAGATAGGTCGCATGCGATTAATGGATATATAAAAGTCAGACAGCGAGATGCAGCTATACTCGAGTGGATGTCTCTCAGTCTCGGCGGACCCAGCCTGCACCTCATCATGAGGCGCTGGAGACGGTCTCTTCCTCAGCGAAGAGCAGATCTTCGAGCCTCTACCGCGGTGAGTGCGCCAGTCGATCAAGCGGGAATAACGGCGAGAACTCCCGGCCGCGATCCGACACATCCAAGACTCTAGCCTCTCCCGATACTAACGAAATGGCCTAGTATAGAGACCTCGGCCCCTACGGGCCCTCTTCTTCCCCGCCAGCGGCTGTACGGCTGCCGATCATACAATAATATCACACTCTACGGCAGCTAAAGCCTAGGACTGTCGCCGCTAGTGCTCAAAGACACTCCGGGTCCATTCTTCGACTGCCCCTCTGGGCGCACTAGGCTTCCAGCCACCCGTGGTTGGATCGCGAGTGATATTCCCGACCGAGTCGGGACTTGCCCTTCCGCGGGCCGTCGGTGTGCAAGTGTGCTCCGTCAGGAGTCGACACTTTGCCCATAAGTTACATTCCTCCGCTGACTGGTGGCGCCACTCGGCTGCGCTCGACTTCCCTTCGAAATGCGGCCCCTAAAGGCTAAATGGAGGCACCGGGGGGG
>Ga0307516_10001995_pt1 | contig 27909 bp, 34 predicted proteins | sample 19_EM_MG_FD_203310 | JGI IMG/M metagenome (GOLD analysis project Ga0307516, IMG submission 203310) | Populus trichocarpa ectomycorrhiza microbial communities from riparian zone in the Pacific Northwest, United States - 19_EM | ecosystem: Host-associated > Plants > Roots > Unclassified | place...
GGAGGGCACAAGGGGAGCTTGCAACGAGCCGTCACTGCGCGGACTGCGGACAGGAAAACTGGGCAAAATGTACGCCGCCATGATCTAGATAGGTCGTATGCGAGTATGATTAAACAAAAAAAAAACCGCTGGATTCCAACTGATGAGTAACAGGGAGCTGACCAGCACCAACGACCCATCTCCGCACCAACTCGTCGGTCGCGGGAACCCGCATCTGCATCCACCCATTCACTTGGTACGGACCTCTGCTCTGCTCTGCCACATCACCACACCACGACAGGAAACACCGGCTATCAGCGCAATTATTATTAACGATTAAGTTTAAGATACAAAACCCCGCCGAGCACCACAAACCGTACCGGCCCCTGCTCTACTGTCCTCGCCGTCATCTATCCGTGGTATCCCCAGTAGCCTCGGAGCCTCGTGAGTTCCTTCCTGAGCCGGCCGCGGTCGACGTGGAGGGTGTATCCGTCGTCGGGCTGGGCGTCCTCGAGGTCCGCGTGATTGTCATCCTCGCCCTCGTCGCGGTCGACAAACAGTGGGCCGAGGTCGATCTTGGGCGGTAGAATCTCAGTGCATCGCGTCAGTCGGCTGCGGTCGACGCCGAGCAGGCTCATCTTCTCGTGCGCGATGGCGTAGTCCTCGTCCCAGTCGTCCTGGTCGTCGACGAAGCGCTCGAAGTCGCGGCGAGTGATGGGGTGGTGCGCGAACGCGACGTCGGACGCGAACTTGAACACGCCGTCGGGTGTCGTGTTGTTCAGCGTCTCGCCGTAGAACTGGGGCCGTCAGCAGGGAGGAAGAGAAGGAGAGGGAGAGCGGGGCGGGACGAGCCTTGACGTCCCAGATGTCCGGAGTGGAGTCCTGAGACTTGCCGGCCTGCGACGGATCGACGAAGCGCTGCGTCGCCGTCGAGTGAGCGCCGATGAGCGCGATCAGGTCACGCACGCTTAAGCCCATGTCGGCGAACCGCGCGACCATCTTCTCGACCGGGTCGTTGACGCTGGGAAGCATGCCAGTCGGGTTCTTGTGCCTGGCATCCCTGCGGCCGACGTACGTCTCGATCGGGGGGCCGCCGGGACAAATAATGACACCGAGGATGCCCGCGACCTGTTTCCGGTTCGGTCAGCACGGCGGGTGGGCGCCACGACAGGGACGAGACACTCACGTGAAGGATGTCAGCGTTCGACACGCCAAACTGGCCAGCAAGCGGCTGCAGCTGGCTGACGATGTCCTGGAGGCCCCCGTTGTCACGCCGCATTACCTCCTCCGGATCGACGAGCATGGATCCGTCGGCGCCGCCATTTCTTCTGCCCTGCCGCTGCAGCTTCAGTGAGAACGTACCGGCGTCATGGAAAGCAAGTCTGACGGCCGCACGCGCGCTGTCGTCACAGACGCCTGACCACCGAGCGGATCAGCAGCTGCATCGAAGGGGGAACAGAAACGAACTCACCGCCAAAGACGTCGCGTAGGATCACATCGCGGATGCCGTACCACTTCTTGCACTTCTTGTTATACGGCCGGTTGCCCCGATTGATGCCCCTGTTCGCATTCGTGTCCGGAAAGTTGAGTTCGCGCCGCGGTCTGCCGCCGCCTCTGGACGCCTTCACCTCGCGGTTCGAATGAGAACTCGGCGCGCGCTTGCCGATCCGGCCGTACTCGCCCGACAGACCCGGACACGCCGTGACGATCTGGACGAGCAGCAGACTCAGGATGAGGACCGAGACGGTCCACCGTAGCGTTGAGATCATCGCGTTGGCTGGTGTCCGAATTAAGTGTGTATTAAATGTGTATTAAGTATGTGTGTATGTGTGTATGTGTGTGTATGCACGCGCTGGGCCCGACAAGGAGTGTGATATTCGGGCAGAAGTAGCGGCGAATCGAGGGAAGTGACTGACGACTGACTGAATGCCAGTGGACACGGACGGTCGTGAGACCTTATATACAAAGATCTCCCCCGCGCGCGTGCAGGCTGCGTCGTCGAACACACCATACCATTATTCTGGTAGCGCATGTGGGCAACCGCAAGCCTTGGGCGAGACATTTTCTCTCCACTTCCATGTATACATACATAGAGTACAGAGATGGGAGGATCGAAAGCGAGACATCCAACATACTGCCCAGCCAGCCAACCAGCCGCCGGCTGGCGTTCGCTGGAACAGATCTAACGGCATTGAATTGGAAAGCCAAACCGGATATAAGTGGCGAGCACTAGGAGGAACTCCAGATCCAGATCCAGTCCGGTTCCAGCTGAGAATACCGCTGCCGCCTATTGGTCCCATCCGTCCGTCGCCAACGGCGTCCGGCCAGTCTCTCGATCGACGGTGCACGTGCTGCAGGGACGGACCAGCTCCACCAAAGGCACCGTCTCCCCCGCGCCGAGCGCCAACGAGACATTACATGCGCTCATCCATATACGTCAGCACACAGGCTGTTCCCGCGCGCGTCAAGGACTCTTCCTCCCCCTCTTCTGTCCCTCCCTGACGGGACAGACGAGCACATCCGCTGAAATGAACGCGAATGTGGAAATGAACATCGCTTGCAAGGGGCAACAGTCCTTTTTGTTCTCTTCAGCTTTCAGCCCAGCACAGGAATAGATCCGTCAGACGGGGTCTGGGGGCGTGCAGATTGCGCTGCCGTGCGCATGAGCGCAGACTCACGTGCACTGCAGTGTCAGCAGCATGGATCATTGCAATATGATACGAGATATCCCCTGATTCGCATCCACGCCGTTCATGCAGGTTCCTTCCTCGTCCGCTCCTCCACACGAGAGCAGCTGCAATATGTACGTATGGATGCAAATGCAGGCACGGAAAAAGCAAGCAGGAGTGAAGTCACGGGGAATTGAAGAATAAGACACAGAGTGGGGAAGAAGAAGAAAAACGGAGTCCGGCGAGGCCATGGTGCCCATCACATACCTTCCTTGTCTGGAGAGCTGCGATCCCATCCCCTATATAGGACCTAGTATGTAGCCACCGTCAAAATAGAAGGCACCAATCATCTTCGGCACAGAATCTTGGAAGCGACCCACTGTATCTGCACAGATGGGTAGTATGTATGTATGCAGCCACACAACCCATATCTACTCTATCTATCTACTATGTATCCGCAGACATCTTGTTGTCCCACAGGGGTTAAGTAGCAGCGCGAAAGTCTAAGAAAGCGTAGTACTACTATCTATGGACAGAGCAGATGCGCGAACCGAGAGAGAAGCAAAGCGTGGGATTGGCCACCGTCTCGTAGCGCTAGTAGCAGTCACCGTTCATGAATCACGAGGTCTATTAACTAAGCAGCTGTGTCATGTAGCTCGTGACAGCCATTCACAGCTTTACATATGAGCACCCGAACATGCACAGTAGCAGCCTTTCCTGAACAGTAGTTTTTCATTCGAAATTGTAGGTGTGCCCGTTTAGGCCGAGGACAGCAAGTTCCAGACTGCGACGGTGGTCCAATGATGATGATTCATTGATTGCATGCGAAAAATGTAAGTTGAATTAAAGAGGCAATTCGAGTGATCAATTGTTAGTGGCTGCATCGTCGCTATGCCGTCTGCCAAGCCGCTAACGGCCCGCACTGCCAGAACGCTTATGTAGTGTACAAGCGAGTCAGGGGCTCTACCTTCGTTGCACAAGCAGCAACACGTACGTTTTGCTGCTGGTGCCTGGCGCACTCTTTCGGTACATACTTATTCGGTACATACTTACCATTATACGGCACAGCAATCCGCGTCTCCGCTAAGACGGCGCCCGCCGTCAGTCGTATTTACGCGCACAGCTGGGAGATTGCGGCCGCGTGCAGCTTCTTTTTCTTTATCTGTTCGTTGATCGTGTGCGACCTCTACAAATTTAGATCATGGCGATACACTATATAGATTCACTGCACTTATATCTCGCCCCGGCCTGTCGCAAAGATGTACATAGAGTGTATGTACCGAGGAAATACCGAAGGGAAGACAAAAAGAAAGGACAAAGAAAGCCAACTCCCTACATACTCCTCTTCCGCAGAGGCCATGAAGGGGGGAGAGGAAGAATGGCAGTCGTTCCTCGGCCTCAGCCCTTACCTCCTCGGCCTCCCTTCTCCTGCTGCTCCCGGAGCCCCCACTCCGACGCCACGCTCTGGACGCCTCGCTCAGCCGGGTCTGGTACTCGCATCCCCACGTCCGTGGTGGAAGGGAAGTCTGACTCTCATCCACGAAGAGGGCCTGGAACTTGAGGCGATCCTTGCCCCTCCCGGGTTCCCACCTCACCCCCGCCCCTTGGATTTTATGCTGACGCTTCCACTGGGGGCAGTTCTTGAAGAGGTGCTCTCGTCTGGCTCCGGGAAGGGTACCACCAGCACTTAGTGGTGGGTCGGTTCTTGGTCTACGTTAGGTACTTACTGACTAGTGAGATAGTAACCCGTCTCAGCTGATAGAACCCCCAAGGCAAGCTTCTTGTCCGCTTTGGCTGGGACGAGGTCGGGTTTCTGACGCGCCTTCCGAACTGTGTCGGTACTTCTTGGGGGTGACTTTGACGTCAGCCCACGCGACGCGCTTTTTTTTTTGTTCATTCATTAATCGCGTGCGACCTAGGTAAGTAGATCATAGCGATCAACAAACTGTCCGGCCCTCGTTCATGGAGGAGTGCGGGAGGGGGGAGGGGCTAGGGTTTCTTTGGTTCTTTCTTTGGTTCTCGATCACGACTTTCATTTGTTCTTTCTTTTGTCAGAATCCCTCCTTTCCTGTGATTTCCTCCAGTGCGCGGAGGGCAAAGGGAGCTTGCAACGTGCCGCGTCGCACGGACAGCGGACGGGAAACCTGGATAAAAAGTGCGCCGCCATAGTCTATGTAGCAAGGCTGTATGCGAGTATGAATAAACAAAGAAAAAATCCACCGTCCGACCCCGACCTCAGTCAGCCCGCAGGCGGCTCGTTGTAGCTCCCCTTTGCCCTCCGCCCAGGCCTGCCCAAGAAGATGTAAATCGCACCAAGGAAATTACAAAGGAAAGGCGCCCCCAAATCTACTCCTCTTTCACGGGCGTGGGGAAAAACAGCGGCTGTTCATCACCCCCGGCGCCCAGCTCTCCCCCTCTGCTCCAGGAGTTCCCACTCTGACTCCTCGCTCTGCGCGTCTTCCTCAATCGGGGGCTGAGACTAGCCTCCCTACCTAAAGGGTGATGATGATGATGGTGATGATGATGATGGTGATGATGATGATGATGATTCATTGATCGCACGCGACCCTGTAGGATCATGGCGATATTATGTACAGTATGTACAGTCCTTTCCTGTTCGCAGTCCGCCGGCAGCCAGCGGCAACTCCCCCTGCCCCCGCCTGGCCTTTCCCAAGGCTCCCTTCTCGTCTTCCGGATCCTCGTCCTCCCCTCGGCCCGCGTCCGCGTCCTCACTTCTGCGCTCCTCGACCGCGTCCCCGTCCTCAGTTCTGCCCTCGCCCGGTTTCGGAGGCACTGCTCGCGGTCCCACCCTGCTTCCACCTTCGTGGTGCGTAGGAAGTCCAGAATCGACTGGGTGCATTGTTCATCCGCAAGCAGGTCTCGGATCTTGAAACGAGGTGGTGCCCACGGGCCGCGCGCAGCTCGATTCAGCCGTACGCATGCGAGTGATCCCGTGTGAGTCGCCGTACCCACAATACCGTCAGCCGCAACACCGTGCGCTACGGGAGTACCTGCTTGCCACTGGTCACGCCTCCACTTTCTCGCTTTTCTTTGCTTTTTCGCACCTCATTTCCCACCCCAACTGCCGCAGTCAGCATTGCATGTGGATATTCTCTGGTACTGCTGGCTGTGAACAAACTTGTAACTATGTGGTCACTCCTGTCACTGGATCACTGTCCACGCGTACATGCGCTGTCCTTATCCTCCACGACGGGGTTGCGCGCGATCGCCTCGTCTCACAGCTCGGCGGCGGCGACAGCGATGGACCTCCGTGAAAGGCCCCTTCCCGCTCTATGTACCTACTTGCAGCCACCCTTTATCCCGCCAACTACATACCTACATACATAACGGATGCGCTGCATAGTACATAGCCTCGCCGCGGAAAGTCCGATCGTTGTCGATGGAACATCTTGTTTGCTGACGCCAGCAGTGCTCCGTTGGACCGAACTGCTACCCGTTGACTATGCGTATCGCTCGGGAACGCTGCGCTGACCATCGAGTGGCGGCAGCGGGGTCTGCGCGTCCACTGCGAGAGCGGTGGTCGTTCGATCCCGTCCAGCTTGTTTCGCACACAACTTCAGGCATGACAGCCATGTTTGCCAGCAAGGAAGTGGGTGGCAGGCAATACCACGGCGCCCAAACTGTGCACGGACCGGCCGCACCGGAACGCACTCGGCGGCAATCGTACACGGTCTGCTCTCCCATCCGGTGCTCACTACTCACCACGCAAATCCGACGAAGGCAGTCTTCAGCACGCCCGGATGGCCTGTCATGACGGGAGTACTCGCCCGCTCTCTTTCTGCGGTCGCGGCGAGCCCCCAACAGGTGGGTATAGAAAGGGAAGAGGAGCTGGGCGCAGAGGATGAGAAGCTACCTCTGCTCCTCCCCACGCCCTCCTTCGTAGCCTCTGCAGGTGAGGAGTAGGGTGTCTCGAAGGCGGGTCGCTCTTTTGTCTTTCCTTCATCAATTCCTTTGTCATTTCCATTGCCATTGCCTTGGTGCGCTCTATCACTTTGGGACACGCCTGGGCGGAGGGCAAAGGAGAGCTTGCAACGGGCCGCCCGGAGACTGGCCGAGGTCGGGGCGGGCGGCGGCCAGGAACGGAGAGTTTGTTCCCGCCATGATCTAGATAGTTAGGTCGCACGCGATTAATGAATAAACCAAAAAAAAGTGCCCACTACTCGCGGACTGTTGCTTGGCCTGTTTACCTGTTTGACTTATGTGCTACGGATCACGACTCGACCGAGCCGAACCGGCTACGGAACCGACACACCGCTAACCCTATGGAGCTGCTGGGTTCATTCTCGCGTTGAAACTATTGGAGGTGTACCAGTGGGGCTATTCAGGGAGTTTATGCGGACAACAGGCGTCGCCGCGCAGTGACGGAGAGGAGGAGATAGAGAAGAGAGTGCTACGGAAGGGGGGCCCTGCGGAGAGGGATGTGTTTGTGGTTTATGCTCAGGGGGTGTCAATGAGAAGCGTGACTTCCGTGTTCCGTATCGTATTGTCGGTCCGCAGCGCCCCGTAACGAACCGGCGGTTCCTCTAGCGCTCTCCAGCGCCAATCCCATATTCCTAGCCTGGGTGGCCTCTGTTGTGCAATCCGGATCTTCTTCATCGTTGCTTGACGGTGATCCTCAAGTCCAAGGCTTGAGTCTATCCAGGTGCCTAGCACCAGGCGGCGTGCCGATCGAACCTCGCTGTCGGACTGACATGTCGATTTCCCACTCACCGACTTCTCTCGCGTCAACAGGATCGCCCCGGTCTTCTCGATGTCTTAGCCGACCTAGTCATTGCAGGGACCCATTAACCGACACCAACTGTCAGAAATGTGATGGAGGAATGTGTTGTATTGGTTGAGGACAGGCTTCCGACAGGCTGCGGGTTTTAACCCAATCCTTTCTATTTATTTATTCATTATTCGCATGCGACCTATCTACCTAGATCATGGCGAGGTACAAACCAGCTCCACAAGTGACACCCCTGCAACCTGACAAATCCTGCGAGTGACAGCTGTGTGTAGCAGTGTCGGTGACTCACTGATTCGCACTAGGCTCGCGTCACAGAACGATCTCTCTCACTCACCTGGGGGCGCTACTGCTGCTAGACGATGCCATTGTCCCGCGGGTACACTCCGATTGGGTGTTATCGCGACGCTTAGCATTCTCCCGGCGATGAGCACCCCACTCTCCCACGTATGACCACACTCGGTGTGAATTACAAATACTACGGATGGAGCGATGAAACTCGTTTTGGTCCCGGTGCGAAGTGAATGCGCGGTGATCCACCTACGGGTACGCAGCTACAGATGTCCCCTCGGAGTTTCGGCGCGCCAGTGTGGAGGCTATGTAAATGAGCGACGACGCGTGCGTGAGTCATATCTACCAGTACCAGCCCTTATAACTCCCGCGGCTTCGTGCGAGCACCCCGTTTGCGGACACCTCTTGGAAATAGTCCGGTGAGCGCAATGCAGTCGGACCAGGACACACGCACCTTCTATGGCGGATGTCTGTGCACCTACGTGCGCTACCGCATCGTCCTCGGTGCACGTTTGACGGCGAAAAACTGGTTTCCCCCTTTAACCACCCCCCCCCCCCCCCCCCCCCCTTCCCCCCCTCTCCTTCTCCCCGACTCGGACTGACCGTTCCGAAGCGTCTGCAACAACTGCCGCAAGTTCTGCGCCCATGACGCAACCTACATCCGCGTCCCATCCGCGAGCATCACCTGGGCGACGCGGCAGCAGCAGCAATCCGACTCGGCCGGGAGTGAGGACGACCCCCCGACATACGCCCAAAACACGTACAAGGAGCGCACCGACGACACCTGCACCATGCGCGGTTTCTGCACGTGGTGCGGAGGATCGGTCCTGGTCGCACGCGAGCGTGGAGGGGACATCCTCATCGCGGCTGGCACCCTGGATCAGCCAGCCGACGTGCTCGAGGGAATAGCGGTGGTGATGGGGGCTTGCGGTGAGGCGTGATAGAGAGATAGAAGATTCAGTAGCAGCGTGTAGTTGCAGTGTGCTGTGGTGGTAGGCTTGCGGAGTTGGGCTGTGGATAGACGTCAATCACAATGGAAAGTGAACCTGAAGTCTCCCTGTGTGCTCGACTATGGATATGGATTGAGCCTCAATTCTGCTGCTCGATTCCACGCACCCCCAGAATATACAAAGGAAAAAAACTGCCCGCTCCATCCTCAACCATGCTAATGCCCTTGCGGGATCTGTCACTGCGGTCCGCAATTTCCCACCTTTTACTCCCCAAAATAGCGCAAACACTCCCGCAATACGCAGATGACTCTGCTGTGGAAGGCATCCTGCATGTCTCTGTTGTCGAGGTCGTCGTCGTCGAGGCCAAAGTTGCACTCGAGACAGCGCTGCACGACCAGCGAGTACTGCTTACCCATCTCTGACGCGATAGCCCTCGCCAGCCGTTTCGCGGCGAGGAACTCCTTAAGGTATAGGTCCGCTTGCGCGCTCTGCTCCAGTTCCGGGCATAGATTGTGCAGGCTGTCGCCGTAGCCGATCTCGATCAGCGCGATGGCGAGCGAGAAGAGGTGGTCGTTCCTGGCTAGCTCCGTGCCTGGTGTGGTGGGAGGGCTTATGGCGGCCGAAGAGACGTACGGGAATTTCATCGTCTCATCGCCGATCAGTTGGTTCGGCGGTATCAGGAAGTTGATGTCTCCACTCCGCCAGCCGGGCTTGAACCAGCACTCGGCGCAGTGCAGGACGGAGCTGGCAAGGAAGTGTGCGAGCTCGTAGCGCCGCTTGTTGGGCCAGGAGAAGATCTTCTTCCGGGGCGAAGAGTTCGCTAGCGTGATCACTTCGCGGAGCGACATACGGGAGCCGGAAGGTGGCGTCTCGGCTCGCTGGAGGACATGACGGTAGCTGTCGACGTTGGGGAGAACGCCGATGTACGGCGTCGGTGGAACAGGGAGCGCGCAATTGATTCGAAGTTCAACGGCTGTTACGGAGCACCACGACTGCAGGGTTCCGTACATCGTTTGTTCCGGTGGCTGTGAGATGTCGATAGTGGTGTGCGGCGGCGTGGCTATGGCGTGTGTGCCCCGCGTCTCTTGTTCCAGACTTCCATATCGAGCTCGCGTGACGCGAGCCGGCTGGCGGGATCCAGAGCTCAGTGTTCGTTTTATAGCGCTCGGCTTTCGCTGCTGGGTCGGTGACACGACTGCTGTAATCGTCGCCGCCGGTTGGCCGGCCACCGCGAGAGTCCTTTCGGGGCGTACCATGATACACGTGAAGGAGGTTTTGTCCGACACCGGCGCGATGAGCAAGTTGAAGTGGGTGCTAATGGCTTCCGACCCGGCAATCGTCATAGTTTTACTGCTGGTAACAGGTGAGACGATACGAGGTAGTTGGAAATCGATGCAGTGGCAACGACAATTCTTGACAGCGCTGACAGCTTGATAGAGCCGTCTCGAAGAAGCGCGGACTTCCAGGATGGTAGAGAAAGGAGTCTTCTCCTGTTTCCTGGCGACGAAGTTGTTATGTGGCTTTGGAACTCGGAATTCCGTGAGCTTGTCCCTTTGCTCGCGCAGTTGGATGAGGTTGTTGATCTGATCCCTAAGCTTTCGCTGGAGATCTTGAAGTTTTGCTTTGTTCATCGACCAGGCAACTCCGGTCACCATACCGGTCGCCTTCGACTTCCAAGAGGCTTGGATGGGCGTTTTTGCCGGTGCTGCTGCTATAGCTGCAGCATTGCACTATGCCACCGTCAACACACCGTAACTACCACAACCGAAAAGGCACGATTGTTACCTGCTCCGCGACCGTGGATGCGAACCTGTTTAGCTCCTCATTCAGCTCATCCACTGTCGATTTTATGAGTTCGAATGGCGCGAGACTGCACTGGAATGCGGTGGTCAAATCGTCTTGTTCAAAGGCCTTCCCGAGATGCTCCGAGAGCTTTTGCTGGAAGTCTCCGTCTTTCCAGTTTGGATGGTCGTGGTTTCCCAGCATGGCTTTGATCTCATTGGAGCGGCACCCACTCCCGTCGCCGAAGAGAAGCACGCATTCGTTCTTGAGCTTAGTCTTCTGGGTGAGGATCTCAAGCCACAGTTGTCTGAGCTGCCCGTGGTGATGCCGCACTGCTGTGATCGTGTTGAGAAGTTTGTCGATGCCAGCATACACAGGTATGACGGCGGTTGCCGCCCCGAGCACGAGACTGGCAATCTCCATCGGCGGTCTAGGCGCTCAGATGAGGTGAGGGAGTCGGAGTATGAAACTCGGGAAAGCAGCGCAGTGGCTGTCGCGTTCTGTGGATTGAACGGATGATGATGTTGATGATGATGTGGAAATGGTAGATCGGGCTTGATTTATGTACTTGGCCCCCAACCGTCGTATGGGTAAAAAGGGATGCAAATGTGAGTGGGATGTAAAGTCTTCAGCTTCGTGGAGCGGGCGCAGCGAGTGGAACATGAGCTTCTCAGCGAGCGGTTCTCTCTGCCTTCTCCTTCCATGATGTGCCCCCAAACCATATGTGACTACAAAGTAGCAGGGGTTATGTACTGATTGGTGCCAAGTGTTGTGTATGTGCGCACTCCACAACACAGCCGTTAAACCCCGCACGGCATCCGTCGTGCGAGATCTTCACATCATTACAAGGAGAAGGAGCGCGAGGACAAGACGGACATCGTTACAGCGATGGATCGAAAGGACACGGAGTCCGAGACCCCGCGATATCGCGTTGATAAGTGGCTGGAATACTCTAATCGCAGCAGAATCGCAAATCGCGGAACCCCCGCGCCCGGCGATGGCAGCTCCCAACGTTCAGCGTCCACAGAAGGCACGCCATCCGAGCCGGAACAGTCCGAATTTGGTTCGAATGGTGCGGCTTCGGATGTTACTGATGGCACTACCAACTTGTTCAAAAGCTGTCATAAGGCGTGGGATGTACTGGTGAATGGAATCGAAGAGGGGAACCACGAGCTCGACACCGATTGGGTGCACATTCTGCGGAACGAGGCGGGGCGCTTCAGTATATGGGGTGATGGATTTGAAGCTAGGAATGGAGGATTGGAAAATATGTTGGACGGGGTAGAGGAGATACGAGAGACGGTGATCGTATTGCTTGCCAGCGTGGCGTTAGCGTTGCAAAGACTATGCAGATGTGGGCATCCAAATCGCTTCTAATACCTACCTAGAGGCTCTATTACTAACGCCGATGCACCAGATGTCAATCCCGCATCCGGCTACACGGACGTCTCTCGAGAACTGGAAGCTTCGCTGGATAAGTTTGGCTATTATTATCATCACTCGCAGCATCCTGGTTCTATCGATGGTGATGGTGGTGGTGATGGCCAACAATGTCGATTTCAGTCGGAAATATCAGAGCTCACGACGGTGAACGACTGTCTATTTGATTTGGTGCCTACCATGGACACTATTCCCGTTGCAACCCCAGACGCCGCTGATGAGCAGGTCGGCGGCGCGCTACGTGTTCCGGGGGCTGTTGGTAGAGTGGTGGTTGATGGAACACACTTGAGGAACCGATCAGGCAGAGCCCACACCGTAGCAGAGATCAATCCGAAGCATACAAAGCCCCAATGTCAGGGGCATCGCCTTGAGATGTCTCTGTGCCCTAAGGTCTACCACAAAGATTCGGACCAAACCATGAGCCGGCCCATAGCTGGCAACTTGTGGCTGCCGCCAGCCTCACCAGCGGCATCATCCGGGCCTAGGAGCCCTTGCGGGGACGACATCTGTACAGGCTCCGAATACCACCCTGACAGCGACATCACCGGACTCTACAAGTGTTGCCAGCAAGCGTGGGGAGTACTAGGGGATGGGATTCAAACAGGTTACCATCGACTCGACGTTGATGGGGTACACATCCTCCAAAACGAGGCGGGGCGATTCAAAATCTGGGGAGACGGTTTTGAGGCCGTGAGCGGCGGGTTGAACAGTGTTTTGGACGGCGCCGTGGACCTACGAAAAACAGTAGTTGTTCTGGTTACCAGTATGGTCGAACAGTTGCGAATGCTCTGCCGATGTCTGTCCCTGCCTGTTTCAGCTTTCCACAGAGCGCCTCTTTGTATTAACGCGAGTGCCACAGATATGGGTTTCGCATCCGACGGTGCTGATCTCCCTCTAGAATCGAAGGATCGACTAGACAGTCTCCTTAACAACGACGAACACGCAAAGTACCATGTTTCATCTCAACTAACTGAACTCACAGTGTTGAATGACTGCTTGTTTGAGTTGGTGCCCGCCATGGATACCATTCCCGTCAGTATGAAAGCTACCATGGAAGGCCGGCCAGATGAGGCACCGGGTCTTTCGGGATCGTGTGTTGTGCTGGGTGGGAAATCTCCGTATTTTTGGAATGTGCAAGATAGATTTCCTGATGCCAGTGAAACGCTGATGAAATATCTTGCGGACCTCAACTGGTCCAGGCACAAATTAATTCGTGGCATGAGAGCCCGCTGGGAGGTCAACCAGAAGGAGACTAAACAGACTGAGAATCTCGATGAAAGAATTACCGTTGTTGACAGTGGTTATGGAACAATGGATGCGAAGTCTGTCCTCAGCGTTTCGTCGTTTGGCGCCACATCAAATGCCGAAGAAGTCGGAAGGACACGTTATCCTCCACTACCGATCAAGCTTGGGCGCACCGAGGCTTTCAGATGCACAATCTGCTATCAAATGCTCCACGGGATAGACTCAAAGCTCAAGTGGAGGTATGCATTATATGGCAGCGATTCAAACTATATGCTAATAATGCCCAGAATGCACATAATCCGGGATATTCGCCCGTACTGCTGCACCTTTGCCGACTGCAGTGCTGCTAAGCAGACATACGGCTCCCAGACGGAGTGGCTGGCTCACGAGTTCAAGTGCCACCGCTTTGCCTACGAGTGGGTATGCGTCAAGGGATGCGGCCAGACATTCGATCGCGAAACGGATTTCCATTCGCATCTGCGCGTCCAGCACACGTTGGGGACACTCGATATTCAGGGCATGGGGAACAAATGCCGAACACACAGAGCGCCCGAACCCGATCGACAAACAGACTGTCCCCTCTGCGGGAAGACCGTCACCGAGACAAGAGCTACCCTGCGACGACATCTCGGTCGCCATTTAGAAGAAATTGCACTTGCTTCCCTACCACCGGAGCTCTACTGGAGTGACGGCGGCAGCGAGGAAAATGAAACTGACAATCGGCCTGTAGCGAACAACGACGGTGGCAGCCTTTTCGGTTCCCACGACGTGGCCAACATATACAATAGCGAATTGGGCCTTGATAAGGCCTTGGGGCAGCACCAACGGGAATATGAAGACTGCGGAAAGGCCCTAGGAAGGCCTTCACTTCCCAGCGACAAGAACACTGTGGCAAGGCTGGATGAGAATGCTCCGTACTTTGGGGATCTGCCCCCGGGCAAGACGGCAATCAGGCGCTTCGGTGAGCCGCACCAAGGCGGGAGCGGTACTACTACCGGGTGAGTTTTTTTTTCCAGTGGCAGGCAGGCTGGTGATAGGTGCTTACTGGGCATCGGCGCACAGCGGAACATCGTACAACGAGAGGGTTTGCACGGTATCGGCGGCGGAAGATGTTGGCGAGTTGGCTCTAAACCAAGTGTTGAGCGCGTCGGCATCGCCGGCTGGTTTTGCGGACTTGGAGGTGTCTGTTCCATCTCCCCACAGTGGGAAGATTCGGATGGCTCTGGGGACAAGCAAGCACCGGATGTCGGATGAGTCGGATTCGAATCTGAACCGGTGTGTGTGCCTGTCGAGCCCATAGTCGGAACCAGGCGGCTAACGATAGGAATACTTACAGAGACGCTGTTGTCGAATGCCCAACGCGTAAGGTTTTTAATGATAATAGTCGTCTCGCTACTGTCTCCGCCGCGGTCAAGTAAGCTGGCGCCCTGTTGGGAGCGACTGTCGGTAGCCCGAAGCTGATCTCAATGCGCTCCAGAAAAGCGCGTCCCGCCACTCAGTGTCCCCATTGCAAGAAATATTTTCAACGGCTCAAGCGCCACATCACAACACGGCATTCCGAAGAGCTACAGAGTCGGCCGGTCCGATTCGCCTGCGAGGAGCCCGGCTGCACCAGGGGCTTCTGGCGGAGGGATAACCTGAACCAACATTTGCGATCCGTCCATGGCCTTAATGTTCCGAGGAGAAATCACAGGAATCCGGATAGGCTAGCGTGCCTAGACAAGGCTGAGACTGTTATGTCTCAAGCCTTGCTGTCGGAAAACCGGGATGTCGAAGCCGATCCGAGGTAAGAGCTTGAATCAGTTGTGATAATTAATTAATATGCCTAAATGAAGTATGAGCGATGTAACACCCCGCTGACGTACCGCCATTATCTGCTACAGGACGGATGTGGGAAGGCGGGTGTCGGCTGAGGCAGAGGACGACGCTGTGAGCGCGGTGTCGGAGCTGGACGTGTGGGAGTGGCTGGAGGAGCAGGGAGCGGGGGCCGAGGAGCCGGTCTCTGGGGGGGAACCGCCGTTGTTCCTGCCCTCACCCGACTTCATGGCGTCCGCAGGAATGACTTAGGTACGGGCGGTGTTCTTTCCTTCTGTCTTTCCTTTGTCCTACAAATTCGCTCTTTTCTCTTTTCTTTCCTTTTGTAATTTCCTTGGTGCGCACCACACGTTCTCGGGACAGGCCTGAGCGGAGGGTAAAAGGGGTGCTTGCAGCGAGCCGCCACTGCGCGGACAGCGGACAGGAAAGGATTGTACATATTCTCGCCATGATCTAGATAGGTCGCATGCGAGTAATGAATAAATAAATAAAATAAAAAATATCTGCTACAGGACTACCGATAGCTATCAGACCCTCTCACTCGGACGAGGCTGCCAAGTGTCAGCCTTGTCACTAGCGTGTCCGAATACCACTGATTTCCTCTAGTAAAGGGTAGAATAGTAGCAGCCCGAGGTAGGCAGGTGAAGGATAATTAGCAATGATCAACTTGAGCACATGAGGGTTGATGTGGGACTTCTCTTTGGTAGTTCGCGCTAGAAATTTGATGATCCCTTTGTGTTTCACTTGTTCGATGACTAAGTATAGACAGCGGCATCTGGCATTGCGGGCTGAAATACTATGGATATCTACTACCAACCATTGCCATCGGATGTGCTTCTAGATTGACTTCATATGTATGTGCTTCTAGGAATTGCCACCTCGCCTGACTCTGCTTGCCTCATGCGGCCACATCACCAACAGATAAGGATACATAGTTTAACTTGCAAGAAGCACTGCATTTGTTGTGATGCGCTGGGCGCATGCTAGACCTCTTAGGGTTAGCGCACCGAGCCTTTTTGGAACGTCAGGTGATCGTCCCCAGGTCTATGTGCCTCAGCTCGGCTTGGTGCGGCTATCCTTCAGCAAGCGTTCACTGGTTAAGTTCTAACAACGGCCAAGGCCTTGAAAATATTTAATTGCTGTACTCACTCGCTGGGTTCCTCTGCCAGCAGCATCTCCTTACAGAGGCAAGGGATGTAGAACTGTTCGGTTTAAGCTCAGTATTGTCCAGGCAGAACGTGGTGGGAGGACGATTGGAATGGTGCGCAACAGAAGCCGACACGTGAGGAGACGCGAGTACAGTTGGGGCTCCAGTGAAAGAACAGGAAGAAGGTACACTGTGAGATTATCAGGCTTATCACTGCAAATTACTAATCATTGAGGTCTTCACAGAACGAGGCATTGCTACTCGTTAATCGCGCTAGTGCGTTTGTGGCGCTAACTAATACCTATAACAGTGGCATATAGGGGGGGCCTTGATCTCAGTTCATTATATCCCCAGAAAAGTTACACAAGGAGTTTTTGATCCGTACTCAGCGGGGACGAAAGGGAGCAGGAGAGAGCGAGGCAAAAGGCAATAGGAACTTGTATATGGTGGTGTCGCTAAGCGAATACGTCCCAACCGTCGTCGTCACTGCCACACCGTGCCAAGCTTGGCATAGGTCGCAGTATGTATAAGAGACCGTTGTGGTCTGGGGGGGGTTCGGAACTGATATCGTAACAAAGTTACATGCTTTCCCCTACACACCCGCGTTTGTAAATTCGCTGCTGTGCACAAATGCCCAATCGCTCCAGTGCAGGCGGGGGGCACTTGAGTTGAAATCCCAAGAAAGTTGGCCATTTGGATCAAGTTCAGATTGAAATATGTACTTGGGTACTAGAAATACATAAATGCGCATTTCCACACCCCATCGGGGATAGCTACTACTTGTATGTACAGTAGCAAATCTACCATACAAATAGATAGTGGCCGTGCGGTTCAGCATTGCTATCCGTGCATACATAAAAGCTCGTGTGAGGCCGACCACAGGGGCTGGTTATGTCCTGTTCCGGCTATGCTTTTGTAAAGCCCAGGTCCAACTCCCAAATGACGGAAAGCCTGTATGTAGACTCACCTATGTAATACAATTTGATTACGTGACAGGCCTTATTGAGCTAGCGGCTTCCCAATCCGGAAGTCGACAGGGTTCCAGCATGGGGACATTGGGGAGTGCCCCACCTAAATTTCTTTTTTTCTAAATTCATTGGAAAACGAACCACGCTCCCTAAAACCCAAAGCTCGTGATTCTTGATTCTAGGCACTCTAATCTCTCCGAATATAACGTCCTTTAGGTTTCTTTCATGGTGTTGTGGCTGTCAAGGTTGTGGTGTTTTTCCGTTGGTTCCAGGCGTCCTCCCACCATAGTCAAGAAACTTGACCCAGTTTGTCGCTCAAATGACATCTAATCTGATCTATCTAATCTTATCTCCGCGTTTTATCGTCGGTTGGATTTTACGGTGCCCTTCACGGTGCCCTACACCGCGAAGGAGCCAGGCGCATTGAGAAGAATATGTCCTCTATCCGATACCACATACTTGACTCCTGGGTTCGCTGAAAGAGTCCCAACCCGAATCAGTCTTTCTACGTGATCCATCTTCATCTACCTCATCCATTACCACCCCTTTATCCGTCACTGAAATATTAGAATGGCATCTTCTCTCCTTCCCACACGCCTCCGACCATCTTCCCCAGCGTGTACCCGGCATAAGCGCCCACCAAGATCGTAACCGGCCACTTCTGCCACTCTCGGTCCCAGTCTGCCTATCGTTAGCTACAGGTTGCATTATGAAGGAGCGAAGAAACATACCCAGCGGGATCGGCATGGCCCCTGCCCAGGCGCCCACGCACGTGCCCAGTGCACCAATAATAGCTTCGTCGATCTCGCCAGAAAGCGCTAGAACGTCTCTCCACTTCGCGGCATCCAATCCACGCGTGAAAGTCAGCGGATAGACGGAGAGCAGCGCAAGATGTGCTGCTGTAGAGAGTGTTTCGGGGTGGTGGGATGTCGCCGGTGCGCCGAACGCGACAAGGAGTAGGAAGAGGAGGGGTGTCCCAATGGCCAGCGTGAAGAGGAGGCTCGTGACGATGGCTAGCGGCGCAGAAGTGGTCTTCTTTGTGCGGATGGTCTTTTTCGATTTTGCAGCGCCGGAGGCGGGCTTCGGTGTAGATGGGTGAGTCTTCTGGGCGGCAGGAGCAGCGGAAGTGCTGGTGAGAAGCAGGTAGGCGGTCTGCAGCGCGGCCAGGGGAAGCGCGGTCCGTGTCAAAGTCACACCCGGTGATGCGATTAGGTCCGGAAGGCGCACCGCGAGACTGCTGAGGAGCAAAACAGTGTGAAAATGTGTGCTTGCGGTCACAAGGGCAGGTGGAAGCAGTGTCGTTGGCAAAGGCGTTGAGGGCATTGTTGTCGATGCTGTTGGGTGTTGGCAAGGGAAAGGAGAGATCTCGGGAGTGCTGATGGAGTGGTGTATGTTGACGGCAGATAAGTGGACGCTAAGCCTGATCGGGACGCCCGACATGGCCCAATCCAGGCGCTGCACAAAGAGATGATGGTTTTTATCACTCCGCAACCACAATTCCGCCCTTCTCGGCCAGACCTCTGAGTACCACACACAATGTTCCACATCTGCGGCCGTGTGCCGCTCCTTCTCATAGCCCGTACCGCTTCGCGCACTCTCGCCCCCATCCCCGCCTTCAGTCAGAAAATCCTCCGACATCTCCCCCGAACACGATCCGGTGTCCGTCAGTATGCGCATCCCCAGCGACCACCCCGCGCCCATAAAGCCAACAAACCCCCACCACCGGTAACACCACCCAGCGTCACCTCCGAACCAAGTCTCTTGCAACCAGCCGCCGGAGAACGCTTAATAGACCGTGTGTGGGCTGCCGGGCAGCTCAGCAAGCACGAAGCGCCCCCAGCCATGTCTTCCGTATGCTCTTCCCCACCTTCTGGCGAGCTGGAGTGGATGGCTAACTTCCCCAGGCCCAACGGCTTCTCCGCCCAACGCTCTTTACCCTCCTCGTCGTTGGCGGCTCAATGTATTACGCCTACAACTGGACGCCGCCACCCCCCAGCGACCGTCTCTTCCCGACCGTTCCCCTCGCCTTTTCGACCGTTGCCACCATCGTCGCTCTGAACGTCGGCGTTTTCGTCGCTTGGAGGATCCCATTCCCGTTCACATGGCGTATCCTAAACCGGTACTTCGTCTCGGTCCCCGCGATTCCACACGCCGCCAGTATGTTGGGCTCCGCCTTCTCGCACCAATCGTTGACGCACCTGGGGCTGAACATGGCTGTGTTGTACGTCTTCGGCACCAACCTGTGCGAGCAGATAGGTGCCGGTCCGTTCGTGGGGTTGTATCTGAGCGGTGGAGTATTGAGTTCGCTCGCGTCCTTGGCCTACAACGTGGTCCGGCAGAGGTTTAACGTCGCTTCGCTCGGTGCGAGTGGTGCGATCGCCACGCTGGTGGGCATCTACGCGGTGGTGAATCCGGACGCCCAGCTATATGTAATCTTCCTACCATTCTTGATGTTGAAGGCGAAGACGTTCGTCACGGTGTTGGCTATGGTGGAGACGCTGGGCATTGTGAGAGGGTGGACAGTGATGGATCACGTCGCGCATCTCTCCGGACTGGGTTGGGGAGTGGCAAGTGGGTATGCCCTGATGGCAGAGTACAAGCGACGGCTGGAAGAGGAGAGGAAGAAGAAGTGGTTGGGATGGTGGTGATTGGCACCAATTACGCAGCCGATCAATCATACTTGGAAGAGCAGCCCAATGGTGGACACAATAATGAATCGTATGTTGGCCGGCAATTCTGTATGGAAAGTACATGCTCCATAATGCAGCTATCTACAGGGGTGGTGTACACAAACCGACTCCCATTCTACTCCATCCCTTCCATCAACGTAGGATTATCCAACATCATCCCTTTCCTGCCTACTACCTCCCTGAGCAGCTCCCACTCCTCCCCCTCCTCGAAGCCATGTTTGTGCTTCTCCTGGAACCCCCATGCCATCGCCACAGCATCCAAGGCTGCCCTCTCCTCCTCCCTAAACCACCTCTCCCTCAACGGTGTACCAGGAACCCAAGACACCCTAACCATCTGATCGTTCGCCGTGCCAACCGCCAGCAACCCATAACCCGTAGTCAATCCCGCATACACCACCAGCCCGCCAAAGGCATACCTCATCGCAACCTCATGCTCCACCGTATCCTGCCATCCCGCGAGCCTATCCGCCAGCACCCACAGGGCCCCCGGTGTCAATGCCGCAACGCTCGCAAACGGCAACACCTTCCTTACGAACTTTGCGCGGCGGTACGCCGGGGCACCGTAGGACGTATCGATCATGTCCAGAGCAGCGGTGATATCGCCGGCATCGATCGCCGTCTCCAGTCCCACGAGGGCGATTGCGTCCGGAATGGCATACTTTGCCTGGCGCGGATTCGGCACCTTCGGAGTTCCCTTGCCAGACGGTGGGACGATAGGCTTGTTTGCATATAGGGCGAAGACGGCGGGGATAGGTGCGGCGTCGCGCGTCAGCCGTTGCAGGTCGACGAACGCACGCAGGATCGACGGCGTCAGGAAGACGGTCGGGTGTGACAGTAGCTGGTAGACGAGTGTCGCGAGCTCTGTGAACTGGCCCTTCTCCGCGAGCGTTGGTGCATTGCCGCTTGTCTTACTGGTCTTGCAGACTACGGCGGCCGACGTGGGATTTCCGCTCAACGAGAGAAGTGCCGAGGCGGGAGATGCGTTGCGGGTGATCGGGGTGGTGGTGTCGGATAGCGAGTAGAGTTGGTGGCGTACGTGGGATTGGAACGCCACGAGGGCCGCGAGGACTTCTTCTTCTGGGGGTGGGATGGGGGATGATAGGATGCGAGAGCCGACGGTTGTCGTGAGGGTGTTGAGGGAGGTCGCGGACGCGACGTAGGGAGATTGGACAGGTGCATTGATGGTAGCTGTTTTGAGGAGGCGCGGTGAAGTTTGGAATGCACGGTATGGGGTCGACTGTGGATGCCGAGCTGGCCGCAGACGAAGCAGGACTCGGAGGGTGCAAAGGATGCAAATCGGGGCCCTGGCGAGGCCGGTTGGTGGACGCATTGAGGACGGTAAATGGTGGTTGGGTGTGTATGCAGTGGGAATGGTGGGGCAAGTTGCCGTTTTGCTCGGTTCGGGAGCGGCGCTAAAATCTGTACCCTTGTACCAACTGGTCTGCTACGGTCTGGTTTGGCACAAGTTATAACGCATGTAATTACGAGGCCATATGAGAAAGATGCATTCACGTTATGCCTGGTTTCCCCCTCCTAAAGGCTAACTTCATTGCATGTCCATCTTCTCCCCAGAGCCAAAGATCCTCCTCAGCATGACCTCCCCAAACCGGGTTTTATACTCACTGTCCAAAACGACCCTGACCCTATTCCCATGGCCCCTATGCAGCCACACGTCGCGATCATGGGTTTTGACCGGACTCTCCAGGTTCTCCTCGATAATCTTCTTCCTCCTGTTAACGACCGACATGCCCCTCGTCCACTGTCCCTCCGTCTCAACCCTTACGTCGACCGATTCCTTGATGGTCCAACCTTTTCCGTCGGTCAAGAGATACCATATACACAGTGGATCGTGAAGCGAGAGGCTGATGTTACTGTCCGTGTAGATGGTTTTCAAGTGGACGAAGGTAGGTGCGAGGAAGTGGTGGATCCACTGGGCCAGTGGCGACCCGCGCTCCGAGAGCGACTCCGTGACGGCGTCAAAGGTATCGAGAGAAAGTGTGTGAACCGTCGAAACATCCAATGGGAACGCAGTAAGTTTCAGTCGTTTCGGCAGGACCTCTGGGTATGGCTTTAAGCCTTTGCACAAGGGCATGGTGGACATTGGGTTCGGTGAGGTAAGGGCATAGATTCTCGCTGCGGAGTACGAGCACGCGTATTGATTGAACTCTGCGACGGGCGTGATATTGCCTGGAACGCCAATGGCACCACCCATGACCACAATCTCCTTCGCGCGGAGGAATGTCTCGGGGTCGGTATTGGCGGCCAGCGCGAGGTTGCTTAGCGGACCTATAGCGATGATAGTGATCGTGTCGGGCGGGTTTTTTTTAAGGGTTGTCAGGATTTCCATATAACTAGGGTTCGCGGAGGGATTGAAATTCGGGGGAAGGCGGGCCACTTTCGAGACATCCGTTTCGTCGCCGGGGCCGAACAGATGTCTCCACATTTCTGTTGGAGTGAAGTGGGGCGCATTCTCATGGACTCCCTGAAGTCCGTCCTTTCCGTCTGCCCATTCATGTTAGCATACATTTCATCACCAATAGCAGGTGATACCCACGGAAGTAGTCGTACTGCATCGTGGCCCCCTCGATCGGGGTGTCTGCGCCTACAGAAACAACGGGTTTGCAGTTCCTGAGCGCTTCGAAACCAAGTGGAACATCGTTCTCGATTCGCCAATTCCGCTCGAGCTCGAGAACGTGGAATAGCGAGACAGTGTTACGTAAACAACTAATAAGGTTATGTATCAGCAATGAGCCTGGTGAGTGTTTATGGAAGGAGCAGAGACCATTCCACGTCAATGTTGCCGAAGCAAAGGGATATCAGCAGGACTTCCAGTTCTTCGGGAGATGCGGAGAGGGCGAGTAGGAGAGCTAGGATATCGTCGACACTTTTGCAGTCAGTGGCTTAGTTATAGGGAGTTCTTCAGAGCGATTGCTAATACCCAGGGTCTGTATCGATTATAATCTTCTTGGGCGCCATTGCATGAAGAGTTGCGATTTGGGGGGTTGCAATTTGGGGGGCCAAGGGAGCGACTCGAAAGGACTATGCGGGGCTGATTGATCTACACTACGCTATAAGTATACGCATGCTTACATAACTAATATGACGTAATTGGTTTTCTAATCAAAAAAGCTCCCGGAACCCCGCATTCGAATGCTTCGCTATGACGGCAGCCTGAGCTTGTGTTTGAGCCGCATGAAGACATCCAATCTTCGAACTGCAGCCAAACAACCTTGTACCAACCATCAACAATCACAATGGCGTCCACCAGCAATCCGATCACCCCGGTTTGTCGTCTCACCTTTGCGCAAGGATAACCTTCTGACGAGCCCAGGAGTCCTTCCTCATCGCCATCGCCGACCTCCAACTAGACCAACTCCACGCTGAATCCGCACGTCTACAAAACTCCATCTATCACCTGGAGCGCAGCAACAATGCTTTAGAAGAGCTCCCGGGTGACGAGGATTGTAGGGTTGCGCTACAAGAGAACCTGGCCACCATAGGCCGCCAGCGCGAACGCGTGCAGTTAATCAAGGAGGAGGTCGAGAGAAGAGGGTACGTGATGCCTTGCGGGGAGAGGAAGAAGGATCCACAGGCCAATGGAACCGGGAGAAGCAATGAAGGTGGAGCCGCACAGAATGGTGGGCAGATGGAAGAAGAAGAGGAGGGGGTTTACCTCTGATCCACCTGCTCTGTAGGCACAAGCCGTTCGGAGATTTGGTCTCTTTTTGTCACGGTGACAGGAGGAAACCCCGTTTGCCAAAGTCTTCAGATATCGTAATAAACTTGCGAATCACTCCGAATGCTTTGGGCCGTCGAGAATGACGACTGGGACATCAAAAATGTAAGATCATGTGGCTGGAGCACGACGGGCGTGAAGTCCATGAGCTGCGAGCGAAAAACAAAACTGCTTTCGGAGCTTCCAGCTAAACATAGCCCGCTAAGCTCCTACATGTGGTGATAGGTCTGTCTTGGGGCCCGTCATATCAGCTCGTACTAACCTCCCCACATCTGTGGCGGATAGGAAATCTAGTATCGCCTGGCTGCACCGCCCATCGACCAGTAGGTCCCCGATTTTCCACCAGCTCTTCCACCTCCCAGTCTCCTTCTGCACCTCCGCCCACAGGATTTTCTGTTGGGCCTCCCATTCCGGGCACACCTTGAACAGGTGCTCCCGGACATGGATCTGGTACCGGCACCACCAGCACTGTGGGGTGTGTGGGTCGGTTCTTCGTCAGTGGATGGTACTGCCCAGTAAGGCAGTGCCAGTCTTCACCTGGTAGAACCGCGAGGCGAGCCTCTTCGTGCTCCCAGCAACCGTGCCTCCGGCCTTTTAGTTGCCGGCAACCCCTTTGTGGGCCGGGCACCACCGAATCTCGATGATGATGCCCGGTCTTGCCCTCCGCAGCGTGGCTATATGCTTCCCGGAGCGCGTACTGTTGGCCAGGGCTAGTCTCCTCCGGAGCCGTCCGCCTGATTGCTGCTTGGGCGTCCGTGAAGATCGTGACCCGATCTGGGGCTGTTGTCCGTCGGGATGCTGACTCCAGCGCTCTCGCTAGGGCGGCGCACTCTGGATCACAGGCTTCCTAGTTATGAGAAGAGGCAGTGACGTGGCTGAGCGACAAATGGGTTCTTTCCTTTGTGCTGTCGCCCTATTTGCTGTTTGCCATGCCGGTTGGCCAGTTGAGAAGTGACCATGTGGCATTCGGACACCGCCTCCGCGGCAGTATCTACACAGATCTCCACTCCACCCGTTTTCAGGTGGAGCAATCGAATGCGAGTTCCCGGAGAGATTCTACACGGGGGCGGGGGGAATTAGGAGTGGAGTGAACTGCAAATGGTGTTGGTCTAGTATTATGGATAACATCGCGCGCATAGGTAGTTGCCCCCACCGTAGGTACTCTACCTCTTCCCAACTTAGGGACGGTTTCAAAATACTTCCCAGCAAGAAACAACTCATCGGTTACCTCCGAATTAAGTTCAAGGACGCCCGTTTAGATTGTTGGGCCATGGCAGTGTTTTCTGCACACTCGCAATGCGTCACTCGCACACGTGATATCCTGTCTGTGTCGTAATATGAGATGTGTAGAAGAGATGGCTTGACGCCACTGCTCTAGATGTAAGTAAGGAACATCACGTGATTTGACTAAGCATAACTACACGACAACAGTCTGTTGAAATATCAAGACAATCCAACACATCAAGACTTTATCGTTTCCATCGACTTTCATCCATAATCTCAACACTGTCGGTGATCGGCTGCCAAAGGCAAAATGAATGCACGCCAAAGAAATCACAAAGGAAAAGAGAAAGAACAAAAGAAAACTAGACCTACCCCCTAGTCCTCGTCTGTAGGTGCCGTGAAGGGGGGCATGGGCGGGGACGGCGGTAGCTCCTTCCCGACCCCAAGCTCCTCCACGGCACTCAGCGCCTCCACCTCCGTCCTTCCCTCCTCCTTCCGATCCCTACGCTCCCTACAAGTACTCCCATTCCGACACCTCACTCACCGCATCTTCGTCAGCCGGGACCAGCCTTCCCACATCCGTAGTGGAGAGGAAGCCTAGTACCGCCTGTCTGCACCTCCCATCGGCAAGGAGATCCCGGATCGTGAACCAATGCTGCCTCCTCCTGGTCTCCTTCAGCACCTTTGCCTGCTCGGCATCCTGTACTTCTTCTTGGAGGTTCGACCTCCAGCCCACTGTCGCGCCTCTGCCCATTTTTCTGTGAGATCTCCTGCTTCAGGTGCGCGAGGGGTCTGGGAAGCGGCATCGCGCGCGCCCCCGGTCGGCCCGTGTAGCTCAGCCATTCCACCCCGTGGGCGTCTGGCTCTTCTGCCGCGAGCTTGGCCTATTCAGTCGGCCTCCTCGTTCCCTGGAGCTTCCTTGTGTGCCGGGCACCACCGAATCTCGATGGTGATGTCCGGCCGTGCTTCCCGTAGCACCGCGATGTCCTTCCTCGCCTAGAGCGCGTACTTCTGGCTGGTGCCACGCTCCTCCTCCGAGGCCATGTCTAATGGCCGCCTGCGCGTCGGTGAAGATCATGACTCGTTCCGGAGTCTTCTATCTTCTCGAAACGGTCTCAAGCGCTCTAGCGAGGGCAGCGCACTCTGCGTCGTAAGCCTCCTAGTTGTAGCCCATGTGAGTCTTGATGCCCACCCAGGATTGGCCGTTCTTCCACACCGCCGCGTATCCGGCAGCTCCGTCATCCAATCGCGACCTGTCCGTGAACATGGTGAGTCCGAGAGGTGACTCTCCGCCTCGACTTTCGCTTCGGCCTCCTCCTCCCGGGGCATTTCCGCGTTAAGGGTCTCTGGTTCCTCTAGCAAAACTGTACTCTCCGTCCTTCCCGCATAGACGAGGGCGCTCGTAAGCCTCCGCTCGATTGCTGTTCGGGCGCCGGCGGTTTCCCCAGTCTGGTCACCCTGCGGTAGGTTGAGTAACCACGCTCACAAGGCGGAGCGGCTGGAACACTTGGATCGGGCGCCGAAGCACGCGCGATGCCGCTCCCCAGGTCCCTCGCACACCTCAAGCGAGGGATCTCGGAGAAGAAGTGGGCGGAGGCACAGCAATGGGCGATAGGCTAGACCTCCAGGAAGAAATACAGGATGCCGAAAAGCCAGAGGCCGGACGGTACGGTGGCTGGGAGCACCAAGAGGCTCGCTTCGAGGTTCTACCAGTTGAAGACAGGTCACTATCTCACCGAGCAGTAACTGCATGGACGAAGAATCGCCCCACCGCCCAGTGCTGGTGGTGCCGGTACCAGACGCAGACCTGGGCTCACTTCTTCAAAGTGTGTCCCGAGCGGAAGCCCTAGTAGAAGATCCTGTGGGCGGAGGTGTTGAAGGAGACCGGGAGGGGGAAGAGCCAGTGGAAGGTTCAGGACCTCCCTGGCGATGGGAGGTGCATCCAGGCGGTATTAGACTTCCTCTCCGCTATGGATGTGGGGAGACTGGTCCCGGCTGGGGAAGAAACGGGGAGCGAGGTGTCGGGATGGGAGCTCCGGGAGCGAGAAGAGCAACCGCTTTTCCTTCATACACTCTCCTTCATGGCATCCGCGGGGGAGTGCTAGGGGGTTGGTCTCTTTTCTCCTTTGTTCTTTCTTTGGCACGGACTCTTTTCCTTTGTGACTTCTTTTGTGCGAAGCCATTTTCTTGGGACAGGTCTGGGCGCGGGGCAAAGGGGAGTTTGCGATGAGCCGCCACGCGCTGACTGCGGACAGGAAACAGACTGTACATATCTTCGCCTAGGTCGCACGCGAATAATGAATAAACAAGCTTCCCCCCTGTCGAATCGAGCAGTCTATGTACATGCGTAGAGCAGCTTTGAGCTCCAGACACGATCATCATATCACTCATCACAGCTGATGCTTTATTAAATGGCATTCTTCGTGGCGTTGCGGCTAGGTAATAACTCTCTATGTATTTACGTCCAGTTGAAAATAGACGCTGATGTAGTAGAGACCGCATCCCAAAGAACATCGGGGAGGGGATGCACACAACCTTCAAGTCGCTCTCTGGCTGTTGAACTCCCGAATATTGAGAAACTCGCGCGGTGGAAACGGAAGTGACGCTTTTGTGGTTGCTGGCGAGGGAACGACGAGAGGAGAGGTTCTGGCACCTGAGTTCGAGTAATATAGTTGCACAACTGGAGCAATTGGTCGAACAGCATGAGGGAAGGGAGAAGAAGAGGGAATACGTAGGTCATCCGAAAGTGAAAAGCTGAGTGCAGTATAGAGCCGAGATGCAATTTCTTATTTTTTTTCTCCCCTCGTCGATTTGAGGGGGTACCACAGCTCAACAGAATTTGAAGTCTGGAACCGCCTGGAGAGCACAGAAGAAAGTACTACACAACCGCCATGGCAGCGAAAGGTCCAGTAAAACGATGGTGAGTTAAAGAGAGAGTTGTACTATCGGACGGCGGCGTAGGATTTTATCACCGTCAGCAGAAATCCGCACAATGTGCCCTGCGAGGGGACCTAAGCTACCAAGAGAAAATTTGGTGAAATCGACTATGTACTGCTCAGTACACAGGAGCAAGCGACCGACAACGTATCAGTTGGGTGTTAACGTACTGTAGGGGTTACCCGGCTACTACCCATTAACCGGACACCCCGTTGGCGTCGCACCCCACCACGCAAATTCACGATACCTCAACAACCACATACCAGATCGCCATAAAAGTTCGCGCGAC
>Ga0307516_10001996_pt1 | contig 27905 bp, 18 predicted proteins | sample 19_EM_MG_FD_203310 | JGI IMG/M metagenome (GOLD analysis project Ga0307516, IMG submission 203310) | Populus trichocarpa ectomycorrhiza microbial communities from riparian zone in the Pacific Northwest, United States - 19_EM | ecosystem: Host-associated > Plants > Roots > Unclassified | place...
CGGTGCCGTTGAGCGTTTCGACGCTGATGGCGCTGGCATCGACTTCCTTGTTGCCGACATAACGTGCCTTCACCGCGGTGGTGATGGCCGTGTCGTCGACATAGGCGCCGGTGGTTTCCTGGCCACGAGTCACGGCGCAGCCGGAAACGGTCACGAGGGCCAGAACGGTGAGTGCCGAAGCGAGTTTGGTGCGCATTTGCATGGTGAATCTCCTGAGGAAGTTTGTTGACGAGTTGTCACTGACCGGGTGGCGCCTGGCCCCACCACCCATGGGCTGGAAACTTGAATGCGGTTGGCGGCGCTCAGGCCGTCATCCAGTCGCTGAGCTCATCGGCGTGCTCCTGCTCCTGGCTGAGAATGGATTCGAGCAGGCGCCGCGTGGTGGTGTCCTTGTCGCCGATCAAGGTGATCATCTGGCTGTAGGCTTCGATGGCCACACGTTCGGCAATCAGGTTGGCCTTGATCATGGAGTGCAGGTCGCTCGAGTCGTCGTAGTCGGCGTGGCTGCGTTCGAGCAGCCCGGCGGGCGAGAAGTCGGGCTCGCCACCGAGCTGCACGATGCGCTCGGCGAGGCTGTCGCCGTGCGCCGTTTCTTCGAGCGCGTGCACCATGAACTCTTCTGCGATCTTCGGCGAAGACAGGCCCTTGGCGGTGAAGTGGTGGCGCTTGTAGCGCATCACGCACACCAGCTCGGTGGCGAGGGCATCGTTCAACAGCTTGACGATGTCTTCACGCCATGGGCCATAGCTCGGCGTCACGGCGCCCTGATCAAGCGAGCGCTTCGCTGCTTCAAGGCCTTCTTCGTTCAACACGAGGCGTTCATTCTTTGTGACCGGCAGTTGGGTCACGCTGGCGGACTCGTTCTTGGCGCTCATGGACGGCTCCTGGTTGGAATGCGTCGACTGTATGAATTTGCGTCCACCTGGCCCATCGGAGTGCTGCGCTAGAGCCTGTAGGACAGGGCCGCGCAGAGCCGATCAATGCACGGCGCGTGCAGGAACTGCAGTTTCTGGCGGCACTGGCAATGGCTCTGCCGCAGGCAGGCGCACCACACAAGAGCTGTCGGTGGCGAGCGCGTCCCAGTTCAGGCTCTGCCCTTGCGGCAATTCGACGTCGGCCAGGCGAGCCGCGCGGTCGAGCGCCGCGCCCGGCCGGCCGAAGATCACGCGCAGCGTGCGGCCGCTGCGCCGCAGCGTGAGCTCGGCCTGTTCCCAGTGCGACGGCAGGCATGGCGCGAACGAGATCTGGTCGCCGCGCTGTTGCAGACCGAACAGATGCTCGATGGCTGCACGGTGCATCCACGCCGCCGACCCGGTGTACCAACTCCAGCCCCCGCGGCCGACGTAGGGCGTTTCGGTGTACACGTCGCCCGCCATCACATACGGCTCGATCGCGTAGGCCGCGCCCCACTCGGCGCTGGCGGCGCGGTGCGCCGGGCTCAGGTAGGTGTAGTAGCGGTAGGCCGTGTCGGCGTCCCCGCTCTGCGCTTGCGCGATCACGGCCCACACGCCGGCATGCGAATACTGGCCGCCGTTCTCGCGCACGCCGGGTGGGTAGGCCTGGATGTAACCCGCGCTCGGCTGCTTGTGTTGCAGCGGCGGCGTCAACAACTTGACGAGGCCGGTCTTGCGGTCGACCAGGTTGCGCTCGACCGCTTCGAGCGCCATGCGCTGGAACGCGGGCGGCGCGGCGTTGGAGATGACGCTCCAGGCTTGCGCGATGAGGTCGATGCGGCACTCGGTGTCGGTCTGTGTACCGAGAGGCGTGCCGTCGTCGAAGAATGCACGCTTGTACCACTGGCCGTCCCAGGCGTCGGCCTGCAGCGCGCTGCGCCAGCCGCGCGCCGCGTCTTCCCAGCGTTGTGCACGCTCGGCGTCGCCGCGGCTGCGGGCGAGTGGCGCGAAGTCTGCGACCAACGCGCACAGGAACCAGCCGAGCCACACCGACTCGCCGCGGCCTTCGATGCCGACGCGGTTCATGCCGTCGTTCCAGTCGCCGCTGCCCATCAAGGGCAGGCCGTGCTCGCCGACCTTCAGGCTGCGGTCGATGGTGCGCGCGGCGTGTTCATAGACGGTTGCGGTGCTGGCGCTCGGCGTCGGCACGTAGTAGGCGTCTTCCGCGCCTTCGGGAATCGCAGCGCCTTCGATGAAGACCACCGGTTCGTCGAGCAGGCTCGAGTCTCCGGTGCACTGCAGGTAATGCGCGCAGGCGTGGGGCAGCCACAGCAGGTCGTCGGAAAAATGCGTGCGCACGCCGGCGCCGGTAGGTGCGTGCCACCAGTGCTGCACGTCGCCCTCGGGGAACTGGCGCGACGCATTCAGGATGATCTGCTCGCGCAACATGGCGGGTGCGGCCCAGGCCAGCGCCATCGCGTCTTGCAGCTGGTCGCGGAAACCGAACGCGCCACCGGCCTGGTAGAAGCCGGCCTTGGCCCAGAGCCGGCAGGCCACGGTCTGGTACAGCAGCCAGCGGTTGACCATCGCGTCGAACAAGGGGTCGGGTGTCTTGACGCTGGCCGCGCCGAGCAGTTTGTCCCACAACTCGCGCACGTCGGTCTGCCGCTGCGTGGGAGGCACGGCCGCGGCGGCGGTCGCGAGCTGTCGGGCATCGTTCGGAGTGGCGCCGAAGCCGATCAGGAACACACACTCGGCCGACTCGCCGGCACGCAGCGTTACAAGCGTGGAGACCGCCGCGCACGGGTCGAGCCCGGGACCGCTGCGCTGGCCGAACAGGTCGGGCACGGCGATGCGGCCGCGGGCGTCGAAACACTCGCGGCGGTCGCAGGTCCAGTCGGGTACTTCTTCGGCATCGGTCGCCACGGCGAGAAAGGCCGTGCCTTCGCCGAACCCGGCCGAGCGATCTCGCTGGGTGCAGGTCAGCGCAGTGAGCTTGCGGGCAACGCCGGGCTCGCCGCCAGGGACCCTCGCGATGTCGGGCAGGCGCTGCGTGAACGAAGCGGTGCTGGTGCTGGCGCGATCGCCGCGACCGGCACCCATCACCCATTCCGCGATGCCGATGGCGCGCAGCCGCTGCGTGCGCTGGCCGCGGTTGACGAGGCGCACGCGCACCTGCTTCACCGACGTGGCCGCGTCCACGCACCAGACCACGCTCACGTCGAGCTCGCCGCGCCGGTGGCTGACCACGCTGTAGCCCTGGCCGTGTGCGACGCGGTAGGTGGCCGTCGGGTCGGCCCAGGCCGAAGGCGACAGGCTCCACAGGCCGCGTGTTTTCATGTCCTGCAGCAAAAACCATTCGCCCGGCGGATCGGCGACCGGGTCGTTCGACCACGGCGTGAGCTGGTTCAGCCGGCTGTTCAGCGCCCAGGTGTAGCCGCCACCGGCTTCCGAAACGTGCGCGCCGAAGCCCGGGTTTGCGAGCACGTTGACCCACGGGCGGGCCGGCCGCTGGAACACGCTCACGTCGAAGCGAAACTCGCCACCCTCGGGCATGAACCTGCCGGAGGCGATGCGCGGGTCGGCCCCGGTGCCGCTGGCGATCGGCAGTGCCGAGACGGAGGTGGCGAGTCGTTCTTCGAGGGCTTCTTCGTGGCTCTCGCTCCATTCCTGCATGTGGTGCGTGAGCGGCCGGCCGTCGGCGTTGAAGTGCAGGCGCGCCAGGGTGCGCAGCGTGCCGAGTTCGTCGGCCGAAAGTTCGTCGGCGCGCAGCACGTGAAAGCCGATCTCCGCGGCGCCCGGCTGGCCACCGTTCTGCGCCGAGAACTGCTCGCGCAAGGCCGAGATGTCACGCTGCAGCGCCATCAGGTAGGAGGTGGGCTCGGCGTTGACGACGACCAGGTCGCACGCCACCCCGGCCCACGACCAGATGCGCAGCGCCTTCACCAGCGTGCGAAGCAGGCCCATGCCCTGCGGCGGGCCGGCCGTCACCAGCAGCAGCGGCCGATCGCCCGAAATACCGAAGCGCCACAGCAGGCGCCGGTCGCACACGAGCTCGAGGTTGTGCTCGGCCGCCGGCGGGCGCGCATGGGTCACGTTCATCACCACGGCCGAGCTCAGGGTCTGGATCGCTGCGAAGCTTTCGGCGTTCACAGCCAGTTCGCGCAGGCGAATGCCGGCCAGCGTGGCCGACATCAACGAGGCGCGCTCCACCGTGCCGCTCTGGCGGTACTTGTCGATCACCGCGTCGAGCGTGACCGGGTGGTCCGACGCTGCGGTGCAGAAGGTCAGGCGGATCTTGCCGTGCGGCGGCAACTGCAGCCGCACCGAGAGCGCGCACACCGGGTCTAGGCCGGTCTCGAGCGCTTGTTCGGAATCGCCGCCCTGCACCGTGTCGAACCCGGCGCGAGCTTGGCTCGCATCGTGGTTGCGGCCGAGCCAACCCAGGCGGTCGGTCTGCACCCGCAGGGCGGTCACGGCAGGGTCGTTCTCGACCAGGAAGTGCGCCGCGAGCAGGCCGTGTTCGGTGGGCAGGCGCGGCTTGCGTTCGAACACGAGCGCCTGCTGCGCCGGCCGCCAGGTGGAGCGCAGGAACAGGTTCGAAAAGGCCGGGTGGGCTTCGTCGGCGCGCGGCTCGGCGAGCGTGATCTCGAACACCGACATCAGCTCCAGGTCGAGTCCCCGGTCGCTCAGGTTGCGCAGCTCGACCTGGCGGAACTCGATGTCGTCTTCGGGGCTGACCCAGACGGTCGTGTGGGCGTCGATTTCTGACCACGTGGCGTCGAAACACACACGGTCGGCGTGGTAGGTGCTCTGGTAATGCGCCGCCGGGTCGGGTGCGGGGTGCTGGGTCAGCGACACGGCCTGCGGCTGGCGGTCCCAGCGCAGGTGGAAGAAGCTGCCATGTGCGTCACGCAAGGCGTCGTCGCGCCAGCGTGTGATGCCGACGCGGCCCCAGCGGCTCCAGCCGGCGCCGTTGGCGCGTAGCGATACGCTGTAGCGGCCGTTCGCCAGCAGGTGGGTCGGGGCGAGCGCGGTCACGCCAGGCAGCACGTCGCGCAGCAGGCCCGGGGCGCGGCGCTGCGCTTCGTCGGGAGACGGGCCCGGCGGCGGCGCGAGCAACACCGACACCTCGCGCGGGGTGCGTTCGTGCAGCAGCGACGACACCGCTTCGATGTGCGCATTGCCCATGCCCCAGCGCCGCGGCGTGCCGTTCAACAGCACGTTGGCGATGGCCACGATGCTCATGCCCTGGTGGTGCGCCATGAAGGTGTTGACACGCGTGAAACCCACGGCGGCGGCCTGGCGCGTCGTGCTGAAGTCGAGCGCTTCGATGAAGCCGTAGCGGGCTCGCGTGGCCAGCGCTTCGAGCGCGCCGAAGTTTTCCACCGCACAGTGCGGCGCGACCTGCGCGGCCAGCGCGGTGGCGTAAGGCGCGATCACGAGCTCGTCAGGTGGGGTGCGGCGCAGCGCCAGGCGCGGCACGCCCTGCGGCGAGTACTGGTAGGCCAGCGTGTGATCGCTCGCGGAGTAGGCCGATTCTGAAATGCCCCAAGGCACCCGGTGCTCGCGCGCGAAACTCATCTGCTCGCGCAGCGCCGCCAGGCAGGCGCCGTGCAACACGCTGCCCTGCGGTTCTTCGAGCACCAGCGAAGGCATCAGGTACTCGAACATCGACCCCGACCAGGAGCGCAGGCCGGCGTGTTCGCCGACCGCATAGAAGGGTCGACCGAGCGCGGCCCAGTGGCTCACCGGCACGTCGCCCTTGGCGATGGCGAGCAGGCTGGTCAGGCGCGACTCCGACGCCAGCAGGTCGTAGAAACTCGCGTCGAGTTGTTGTTCGGCGACGCGCAAGCCGATGTGGAACAAGCGGCGCTTGCGGTGGTACAGGAAGCTGAAGTCGGCCTCCCAGGCCAAGGCTTCGCAGCGCCGCGCCACGGCGCGCAGGCGCTGCACCGTGTCGCTTTCAGAGGGCCGCGCCGCGACATCGAGCAAGACACTGCGCAGCGTCGCGATGTGGTCGGCCACGCGCCACGCGAACTGGTGCAAGGCGGATGGGGCGAGAGCGGCGTCGTCGCCAGGCAGCAGCGGCGCGAGCTCGAGCGCCGCGCCGCGCAACAGGCCTTCGAGCTGCTCTGGTGCCTCGAGCGCTTCGCGCAAGGGCTCGGGCAGCGCGAGCAGGCGGGCCAGCGCGGCGTCGGGCAGCACCACACTCGCCGTGCTGCGCAAGGGGCCGATGCGGGCGATCGATGCCGCCAGTGCACGCTGTGCGGCGCCGGTGTCGAAAGGGGCACGGGCCAGTTCGGAGCAGGCCTGTGCGACCGCGAGCAGGTGGCCGCTGAAGTTGCCGCTGTCGACGGTCGAGACGTACATCGGCAGCAGCGCCGCCTTGCTCTGCGTGTCGTACCAGTTCAGGAAGTGGCCACGGTGGCGCGGCAATTCGGCCAGCGTCTGCAGCGTGGCCTCGAGCCGCGTCAGCAGGTCTTGTGTGCCGACCCAACCGAACTGGCGCGCGCAGGCGGCGCTGAGCATGTACAGGCCGATGTTGGTCGGCGAGGTGCGGTGCGCGACCAGCGTTTCCGGCGTGAGCTGCAGGTTGTCGGGCGGCAGAAAATTGTCGTCGGCGCCAACGCAGCGCTCGAACAGGCGCCAGGTGTCGCGCGCGGCGTCTTCGAGGTAGGCCTGGTCGGCGGCGGGCAGGGCGGCATCGCGCTTCGGCGGGCGGGGGCGGCTGACCCACCAGGTCCACAGCGGTGAGGCGGCCCAGATGGCGCACAGCAACGTGGCGAGCAACACCGACGGTGTGCCGATGGCCAGCAGGCCGAGCCAGATCACCAGTGCGACCAGCGGAACGGCCCGGTGCTTGTGCACGATCGCGCGGAGATGCGTGGAAGCCGATGCCTGAGCCGCTGCCGCGGTGGTCCATTCGAGCAGATGGCGCCGGCTCACGCCCATGCGCCACAGGGCGCGCAACACCGCGTCGCCGCTGAGCATGGCCTGCTGGAGCAACTGGGCCATCAGCCACAGGCCACTGAGCACGGCGCGCCGCAGGTCGTTCAGCGCCTGGCGATAGAAGTGCAGCTTGGCGATGTCGTCGCGGCTCGGCGCCAGGCCTGCCACCGCGCCCATCAGCGGGCCGGCCGCGAGCGCCGCGAACACCAGCGCGAGCACCGCCAACGGCGAGACGGTGTCGCTGCCGAGGGCGAACACCAGCAAGGCCAGCGACATCGGCGCCACCAGCGAGCGCCGCAGGTTGTCGATCATCTTCCAGCGGTTGATGGCACGCGTGCGGTAGGTCGAAGGCTGGAAGAGAAAAGGCAGCAGCTGCCAGTCACCGCGGGTCCAGCGGTGCACGCGCGATGCGGCCACGTCGGCATGGAAGGGCGCGTCTTCGATCACCGCGATGTCGGTGACAGCGGCGCAGCGGGCGAGCGCGCCTTCGAGCAGGTCGTGGCTGAGCACCCGGTCTTCAGGCAGGCGTTTCGACAACACGGCCTGCAGCGCGCTCACGTGCAGCAGGCCCTTGCCGGCGAAAGTGCCTTCGTGGAAGACGTCCTGGTAGACCTCGGACGACGCCGCGCTGTACGGGTCGATGCCGCACTGGCCGGCGAACAGCCAGTGGTAGAGCGTGAAGTCTTTCGGCGCCGGCAGTGGCGTGACCACCCGCGGCTGCAGGATCGCGTACCCGCGCGTCACGCAGCGCGAGGCGCTGTCGACCTGCGGCTGGTTGTGAGGGTGCGCGGCCACGCCGACGAGTTCGCGCAGCCGGCCCGGGGGCAACTGCGTGTCGCCGTCGAGCGTGACGATGTAGCGTGTGCCGGGCGCGACACGCGAGTGCTCGCCGAGATCGATGAAGGGGCCCGGGCCGTTCGGGTCGGTGGCCGAGAGCCGTTCGATCAACTGTTCGAGCTTGCCGCGCTTGCGTTCCCAGCCGAGCCACTTCTGCTCGGTGTCGCTGAAGCCACGCTCGCGGTGCAGCACGATGAAACGCGGTGCAGAGAGCTCCGCGAAGGCAGGGTAGCGGGCGTTGAGCTCGGCCACCGCGGCGCGGGCCACCTCGAGCAGCGGTGTGTCGGATTCGGTCTCGCGTGTCGGCGCATCGGCCCAGTCGGTCAACAATGCGAACTGGGTGTGGTGCTCGGGGTTGGCCAGGTGGTGCAGCTCGAGGCGGTGCGCGAGTTCCTCGGTGGCGGCCGCGCTCGTCAGCATGCCGGGAATCACCACCATCACGCGGTGCTCCTCGGGTATGCCGTGTGCCAGTGCAAGACGCGGCAGGTGGCTCGGCCGTGTCGATTCGCTGATGAGCCGGTTGATCACCGCGACCACCGCCTCCGAGGCGGGGAACAGCATCAGCGCGCCGACCAGCAGGCTCAGACCGGGTGACGTACCGGCGCTCGGTGCAGCGCTGTGCTGCATCAGCATCCACGCGACCAGGCCGAGCGTGCCGCAGCCCAGCACGGCCAGGTAGGACGGCAGCGCGGCCCGCCGCTGCACGGCACGCCACAACCTGGCCATGTTGTCGTTCAGACCGAGCCGGCGCATCAGCTCCGGCCGGCCGCCGCCTTGCAGCCAGTGGTTCGCCGCCGCACTCGCGCCGCTGGCGTCGTCGCTGTGCATCAAGTCGAGCAGCGTTTGCGCCACCGCTGTTTCGCTGCGGCGGCAGCGGCGCGCCAGGCGCTCGACCGCATGCAGCGTTTCGTTGCGGGTGTCGTCGCGCTCGGCTTCGAACGCCGGTGCCGCCAGCAGCAATTGCATCGTCACACTGGTGTGGCTGATGAGTTCAGGCCAGTCGGCGTTGCCGATCAGCCGCAGCGAGCCGATCGCGTTGCTGACGCTGAGGTTGTCGGCCGCCTGGTCGGCAGGTTGTTGCGCTTGGGCGGCCGCCAGGTCGGGCAGGGCGCCGTGCAGCCAGGCGCGGTGGTTCGATGCGTTCTCCGCCGACACGTCAGGCGTGCGGTGGTCTTGCAGGCGCTGCGCCATCTGCACGAGAAAGGTTCGGCCGACACCGCGCCGGTTCAGCAACGCAACGAGCTCGTCGAGATCAGCGACGCTGTAGTGCTGGATGCGGTCGCACACCCGGTTGGCGAGTTCGCGTGCGGCCTTGTTGGTGGCCAGGCGCTCCGCTAGGCGCCGCAGATTTTCGACCAACACCACGCGCAAGGTGGTGGGCAAGGCCCACAGCTCGCCGAGCGTGAGTTCGCGGCGCTGCTGGTACGCGCGCAGGAAGCCCGCCAGCAATTCTTCGTTGAAGGCACTGTCGGTGTGCGCCACGAAAGCCCAGGCCACGCTGTAGATGCGCGGCAGCCCGGCAAGGGGCTCGTCGATCAGGACCGGCAGGTCGCGAAAGTAGCGCCGCGGCAGGCCTTCGTGGATCGCGTTGAGCTGGCTTTCGATCAGGTGGAAGTTGTCGAGCAGCCACTCGGCGGCCGGGCTCACCTGGTAGCCGATTTGGGCCTGCGCGCCGATGTACAGCTCGGACTCGCGCAGCACCCGGATGTTGTCTCGCAGGCGCGGAAAGAATGCCACCGAGCGGCTCGAAGCGGCCTCGGCGCGGTGGGTCTCGCCGAGGCTCAGCCCATGCTGCGCAAAGCGTTCGGGGCCGAAGATTTCGGATCGGTTCGGCGGCTCGACCGTGCCACGCGTGCCGTCGAGAATGTCACGCAGTGCCTGCGGTGCATCGGGGACCAGCCGCAGCAAGCTGGATGCAGTCATGCCTCGGGCTCATGTGTCACAGCGCAAGCGCTGCAAGGCCCATCAGCATTCCGGCGAAGAGCAGGGTGGTGACAAAGCGCGGGGCGATGAAGTCGTGCACCGCATCGGCCACGCAGCGCAGGGCGAACCAGCGGCCGCGGCTGTGATTGCAGCGGTCGATGTGGGCCCCGAGCTCGGAAAGCTCCATCGGCGAGGTGTCGGTTGCATCCGGGATTGACGCGGTGGTCCAGCGCGGGGAACGAAAAGCGTGTGTCGTCATGGTGAGTTCCGCAAAGGGTCGTTGGAGGGGGGAACGCTCGGATTCGGCGCGGCGAAAACCGCCAGCCAGGACTCGAGCGGCAGGTTGGCGACGACGCGCGACACCAGTTGTGGCAGCAGCCCGGCGAACAGTGCCGGCTTGAGCGCCCAGCGCCACGGCCGACTCCAGGCCAGCACCGCGCCGAACACCGCGGCGATGGCCACCAGCGCGAGCGGGTTGTGCTGCGCGATCGGTTTGGCGACTGCGTTGCCGGCCTCGCTGGCCACGTGAACCGCGGCGCGCATCGGGTGCTGCAACCACCAGCTTCGCAAGGTGTCGATGATGATCGCGATGGTGGGCTGTTCTTTCAGCTTGTCCAGCCAGGCGAGTGTGCGTGGGTGGGCAGCGTAAGGCAGTGCAGGAGGTGGAACCATCGCATTGCGCAGCCGCTCCCGCGACAGCTCGATGCGCTGGACGGCGTTCATGCTGCGCTCACATCGCGCAGCATCACCAGGTCGGCGGCGATCTGTTGTTTGAGATTCGTGAAACCGTCACCGGGGTCGCGCTGGCCGGCGAAAACGCAGCACAGCCCGAGCAGGGCCGGCACGGCCGGCCCGACGATCAGGGCCCAAGGCGCGCGCATGTTCGCTTCGGGCGTCACGGCCCACAGCATCAACGCCACGCCGGCCAGCACCGCTGCCACGCCCAGCAGGCACAGCGCCGCGGCGTTGAACAGCACACGCTTCTTCCACACCGCCGTCGACCTGCCGAGTTCCTCGCCGACAAGCTCGGCGTAGGACTCGGCGTGATCGGCCAGCAACTGAGGCTGGGTGGCGATCAAACGCAACAGTGGATGGATCATGGCGCGACCGGGTGCGGGGGTGGTCAGCCGGTGTGACGCGAGCGGCTCAGCAGACCGATCAGTGCCATCAGGGCCGCGCCGGTGGCGGCAGCGATGAGCATCGCCTTCACGGGCTCGTCCTTGATGTAGGCGACCGTGCTGTCCGACGCCTTGAGCGCCTTTTCACGCACTTGCGCGCTGGTGTCGCGCACGGCGTCGACACTGCGGCGCGCCGCCGTCTCGGCCTGGCTCGACAGGCGGTTGATCAGCGGCACCGCGTGTTCGCGGGCGCTTTCGATCTTGTTGTTGAGGCTGTCAAACGCCTGGTTGGCGACGTTCTGGGTCGAGCGCACCGCATTCGAGGCGCTGTCGGCGGCCTTGTCCACAACGGTGGAGGCTTCGTTGGTGCTGGGCTGGAGGGTGGAGGTGTTCATGTCAGGTCCTTGAGGTGGGAATGAAATGGAAATGCGGATGCGGCCGAACGGCCCGTCATCCCTTCTTGATCAGGCCGAACAAGAAGCTGGCCACGGCCAGGATCGCGAAGACCACGAACAGGATCTTGGCGATGCCCACGGCGCTGGCGGCGATGCCACCAAAGCCGAACACGGCAGCGATCAAGGCAATGACGAAGAAGACAACGGCGTAGTGCAGCATGGCGAACTCCTGTTTCATGAGCGCCGCGCGCTCCGGTTTGACGGGTGTCGCAACGGGTGTGTCGCGATGTGAGGAAGTGTGGGCTTCCTGCCGTCGATGCAGGATCGGTGCCGCTGCCGCAGCGGTGTCGGGAGAACGACCCCGCGGCTGTAGGACGGAGCCCACACGCGAGCGGCGCGAGCAGCCTGCCCTCGCAGCATGAGCGCGTCAGGTGCTTTCGGGCAGGTGTGCTTCGACCAGCGTGCCCTTGCCGGCGGCCGACTTCAACAGCAGTGTGCCGCCTTCGGTTTCGAGCCGGTAGCGCATGCCCAGCAGGCCGTGTGCGCTGCTGCGCGGCGCATCCACATCGAAGCCGATGCCGTTGTCGCGCACCGACACCCGAACCACGCCGTCATCGGAAGACAGCCTGACCTGCACTTCGGTGGCCTTCGCGTACTTGGTGATGTTGGTCAGTGCCTCTTGCACCAGGCGGTAGACGGTGAGCTCGCCAGACGGCCGAAGCAAGACGGGCTGGAAGTCGCTGTCGACCGCGATCTCGCCGCGTGCGCCCCATTCGCGCACGAGGATCTCGAGTGCGGACACCAGGCCGAGGTTGCTGAGCGACGAGGGCCGCAGGTCTTCGATGATGCGGCGCTTCAAGGCGATGCCGCTGTTCAGGCCATCGCTCAGGTGCTGCAGCCGTTCGGCCACCTCGGGCGTCAGCACGCCCAGGCGCGACTTCAGGCGCGCCACGTCGAGCTTGGCGGCCGTGAGCAGGGCGCCGAGTTCGTCGTGCAGTTCGCGCGCCAGGTGGTTGCGTTCGTCTTCACGCACGGTCTGCAGGTGGCGCGCCAGATCGGTCAGCTGGCCGGTGCGGCGCACCACCTCGCGCTCGAACTGGTCGCGCTCCTTCTGGGCGATGCGGCGCTGCTCTTCGCGCAGGCGCACCAGCGCCGTGGTCTGGCGCAGGTACATGAAGAGCGCGAGCAGGCTGAGCGCGGCCATCGCCGTCACGCCGATGCGGTTGAGCATCAACGTTTGCAGCACGCTGTCGCGGCCTTCGTTGACCTTGATCGTTTCATGCGCGAGCAGCTTCTCGCTGTAATTGCGCACGGCGTCCATCTGCTCGGCGCCGATGTTGCTGAGCACCAGGGCACGCCAGGCCTCTTCCTTGCCTTCGTCGTGCAACCGGTTGGTCTCGGCGAGCTCGGCCAGCTTGTTCTCGGCCGCCTTCGTCACCTTGTCCATCAAGGCCTGGGTTTCCGGCTGGGTGCTGTAGTAGTCGTTCAACCAGGCCAGCGATTGCGCCACCTGGACCTGGGCCATTTCGTAGGGTTTCAGATACTCCTTGCGGCTGGTCAGCAGATAGCCGCGTTCGCCCGTTTCGGCGTCGGTCAGGCTGCGCCACAGGGTCTGGATGGTCGTGCGTGCCATGCCCTGCGTGCCGAGCTCGTCGAAACGGGCCGAGGCCTGCTGGTAAGAACTCTCGCTGATGATGAACATGCCGAGTGCCGCCAGCGAAGCCAGCGGAAAGGTGAACCGGCTGCCGCGCAGCAGCGGAAGCAACTTCAGTGGTGTCGGCATGGCTTGGCCCTTAAACTCGGCGGGTTGAACACCTTCTCCGGGACCTGCCCACCATGATTCGAATTGCGATCATCGACGACCACGCCATCGTGCGTGCCGGCCTGCGGCAATATTTCTCCGAGCAGGTCGATCTGACCGTGGTCGCCGAAGCTTCCAGCGGCCGCGAAGCGATCGACATCGTGCGCAAGGGCGAGGTCGACGTGATCCTGATGGACCTGTCGATGCCCGACCAGAGCGGCGTTGACGCGCTGGCGGCGATCAAGGCGCGCGCGCCCGACCTGCCAGTGCTGATTCTTTCGGGTTTTCCGGAAGAACACTACGCCACCACGCTGCTGCGCCAAGGCGCCAGCGGTTACCTGAACAAGGAATGCGATCCGGAAGAGATCGTCAAGGCGATCCGCACCGTGTTCCGGGGCCGCAAGTACATCACCGCCGGTGTGGCCGAACTGCTCGCCGACGGGCTGGGCGCAGGCACCGACAAGCCCGCCCATGAACAACTCTCGGAGCGCGAGTTCCAGGTCTTCCTGCGCCTGGCCAAGGGCGAGACCATCGGCCACATGGCCGAGAGCATGTCGCTCAGCGTGAAGACGGTCAGCACCTACCGCACGCGGGTGATGGAAAAGATGAGTCTGGCGTCGAACAGCGACCTGACGTACTACGCCCTGAAGAACGGGTTGATCCAGTAGACGGCCCATCTCAAGCCAGCGGGGCCGGGCTGGTGTTGCCTTCGGCGAGGTGCGAGCAGTACTGGATCAGCGCATCGATCTCGTTCGACTTGTCGAACACGCGGCTGGCGCCGAGCTCGAGGCATTTGCGGCGCATGTCAGACGTGGCGTAGTTGCTCAGCACCACCAGGCTCATCGGCTTGTGCATCTGGGTCGCGGCCCGCAACACGCCCAGGCCCGAGCCGCGTTTCAGGAAGATGTCGATGATCACCAGGTCGCATCCTGGTTCGTCGGCGCCGAGCCAGCTCAGGGCCGTGGATTCGTCGTCGGCCGTGCCGACCACTTTCACCGGGGCGAGTTCTTCAAGCGCAGCAATCAGGTTCTCCCGGATCACCGGGCTGTCTTCGACGATGAATGCTGTGAGGGCGGGCATGTGCTGCTGGAGCTTCGGTGGCGCAGGTCATTGGTAGGGTGGCCTCGGCTCGCGATGGGCCACACCTCCCCCAGCGGTCACTTGAGCAGGCACCCGATTGTTCCGCAGTTCCCGGCTGGTTTCAAACTGGCAACGCCGCGACCTGATGTGGGAGACCTCCTACAGGGCGAACCCTCGTACCCACGGCGCCTGCCAGAATGGGCGATGCGCAAGACCTTGGTGTTCATCGTGGCCCTGGCAACGTCGATGGTGTTCGTGCAGGGCGCGGCCGCACAGTCGGTGGTGGTGGGCTCGAAACGCTTCACCGAGTCGTACATCCTCGGCGAGATCGTGCGCCAGACCTTGCAGGCGCAGGGCATCCATGCCGAGCACAAACAGGGCCTGGGCAACACCGGCATCCTGGAGCAGGCGCTGGCCAGCGGCGCGGTCGACGTGTACCCCGAGTACACCGGGACGATCGTGCGTGAATTGCTCAAGCGGCCCCAGACCGCGGGCAATCCGTCGCTCGCAGAACTGAACGAATGGCTGGCGCCGCGCGGGCTGAAGGCGGCCGTGCCGCTCGGGTTCAACAACACGTACGCGCTGGCGATGCTGGAGTCGCGCGCGGCCGAACTGGGCATCGCGCGCATCTCCGACCTGCTGTTGCCGCCAGCGCAGGTGCTGCGGCTCGGCTTGTCGCACGAGTTCCTGGAGCGGGGTGACGGCTGGCCGGCGCTGAAGGCGGCCTACAAGCTGCCGATGAGCACGGCGGCCGGGCTCGACCACGGCCTGGCCTACGACGCGATCAGCGCCGGCAAGGTCGACCTGATCGACATCTATTCGACCGACGCGAAGGTCGGCCGCTACAAGCTGCGCGTGCTGCAGGACGACCTTGGCTTTTTTCCGAAATACGACGCGGTGCTGCTGATGCGCACGGCGGTCGATGTGCGCCCGCTGGCCCGGCTGGAAGGGCGCATCGACGCGGCCGCGATGATCGCGATGAACGCGCAGGTCGAGCTCGATGGGCAGAGTTTTGCCGAGGTGGCGAAAGGCTTTCTCGCCAGCGCGGCACCAGCCGCGTCGAAGGCGCGGCAGGGCTTCGTGCAGCGCCTGTTCGCCCCCGACTTCGCTCGGCTCGCGGGGCAGCACCTGATGCTGGTGTTCGGGTCTTTGCTGATCGCGATCATGGTCGGCGTGCCGCTGGGCATCGCTGCCTGGCGCTGGCCGCGCAGCGCGGGCTGGCTGCTCGGCGCGGTGGCGGTGCTGCAGACGGTGCCCTCGCTCGCCCTGCTGGCGTTCCTGATCGCGCTGCTCGGCAGCATCGGCCTGGTGCCGGCGCTGGTGGCCCTGTTCCTGTACGCGCTGCTGCCGATCGTGCGCAACACGCACGCGGGCCTGCGCGGCGTGCCCGAGGGCTTGGGCCAGGCCGCGTTGTCGCTCGGGCTCACCGCGTCGCAGAGCTTGCGCCAGGTGCAGCTGCCGCTTGCCTTGCCAACCTTGCTCGCGGGGGTGAAGACGGCGGCCGTCATCAACGTGGGCACGGCGACGATGGCGGCATTCATCGGCGCTGGCGGCTTCGGCGAGCGCATCGTCGCCGGCCTCGCGGTCAACGACAACAGCGCGATGCTGGCCGGCGCCTTGCCGGCGGCGGTGCTGGCTTTGCTCGTGCAGGCGCTGTTCGACGCCGTCGAGCGCGTCTTGGTGCGCGGCCGCAGCGGTTGAGCCCCCCAGGAAATGTCTTCGACATTCCCGCCCCCAGGGGTCAAGCAAAGTGGCAAAGCCACATTTGCTTGAGAGCGGCCGGGCCACGACCCTGCTGCGACAATCGCGGCATGCCTTTCGACTGGATTCCGCTCGCCCTGCTTGCCCTCTTGTTGTTGCTGACCCTGTGGCTCGTGCTGCGGCGCACCGACCCCGGCCCGTTGCAGCGGCTGCGCGACGAACTCCAGACCAGCCTGCGCGGCGACGTGCAATCGCTCGAAAGGGCGTTGCGCGACGAAGTGGCGCGCAGCGCCACCGGCACCCGCACCGAACTCGCACAAACGCTCGCCAGCCTGCAGCAGACGCTGCTGGCGCAGCAGGGCGACGTGGCGCGCACACAGAACGAGCAGATCGACAGTTTCCGGACCCAGCTCGCCACGACCCAGACGCACTTGGCCGACACGCTCGGCCGCTCGGGCGAGCAACAGGCGCTGTCGCTGAAGCGCTTCTCGGACACGCTGATCGAGCAGCTGCGTGCGCTGTCGCAGTCGAACGACCAGCGCATGAGCGAGGTGCGAAGCACGGTCGAACAAAGGCTCACAGCGATCCAGCTCGACAACGAGAAGAAGCTGGAGCAGATGCGCGCCACGGTCGACGAAAAGCTGCACGCCACGCTGGAGCAGCGGCTCGGCGAAAGCTTCAAGCAGGTCGCCGACCGGCTTGAGCAGGTGCACAGCGGTCTGGGTGAAATGCGCACGCTGGCCAAGGATGTGGGCTCGCTGAGCCGCGTGATGAACAACGTCAAGACCCGTGGCAACTTCGGCGAAATGCAGCTCGCGTCGCTGCTCGAGGAGGTGTTCACGCCGGAACAGTTCGGCCGCAATGTCGAAACCGTGCCGGGCAGCAACGCGCGCGTCGACTTCGCGATCAAGATGCCGGGCCGGCGCGACGACGGGCTGCCGCTCTGGTTGCCGATCGACGCCAAGTTCCCGCGCGAAGACTACGAACGGCTGCTCGACGCGCAGGAGCGCGCCGACCCGGTCGCAGTGGAAAACGCCGGCAAGGCGATCGAGATGCGGCTGCGCGCAGAAGCCCGCACGATCCGCGAAAAATACATCGCACCGCCGCACACCGCCGACTTCGGCATCCTGTTCGTGCCGACCGAAGGCCTGTATGCCGAAGCCTTGCGCCGGCCCGGTCTCGCCGAGGCACTGCAGCGCGAGCACAAGATCATGCTGGCGGGCCCAACCACGCTGCTGGCCACACTCAACAGCCTGCAGATGGGTTTTCGCACGCTCGCGCTCGAAAAGCGCTCGGCCGAGGTCTGGGAGGTGCTCGGGGCGGTCAAGACCGAGTTCGGCAGGTTCGGCGACGTGCTGGCCAAAGCCCGCAAGAAACTCGACGAGGCCAGCAGCACGATTGACATGGCCGAGCGCCGCACGCGCGTGATGACGCGTGAGCTGAAGTCTGTCGAAGCGCTGTCCGATACCCGCACCCAGGCGCTGTTGCCAGGGGTCGAGGCCGACCTGGCCGACGATGAAAGTGCCTGAGCACCCGCCGCCTGCGGGTGCCGCTGCGGCCGGCCTGCCGCGCACCCTCGTTGCGCTGATCATCGGCCAGATCTGCCTGCACTCGTGCATGGCGGGTGTGCGGCTGGCGGCGCCGCTGCACGCGCTGCGAGAAGGTTATTCGGCGTGGGCGGTCGGCGTGCTGCTCGGCCTCTTCGCGGTGGCGCCGATCCTGCTGGCCTTGCCCGCCGGGCGCCTGGCCGACCGCCATGGCTACCACTTCCCGTTGCGGGTGGCTGTTTCGCTCACGGTGGGTGGTGGGCTGCTGGCACTGCTCTCGACCTGGCTCCCGCACGGCGACTTCATCGTGCTGTGCGGCGCTGCGATGCTGACCGGCGCGGGCTCCAACATCGGGTTGATCACGATCCAGCGCAGCGCTGGCCGCACCGCACGCGACGCCACCGACCTGCGGCGTGTGTTCAGCTGGCTCGGTCTGGCGCCGGCGTTGTCGAACGTGCTCGGCCCGGTGCTCGCGGGTGCGCTGATCGACCTGGGCGGTTTTCGCGCGGCGTTCGCGGCGATGGCGCTGCTGCCTCTGGCGGGCCTGTGGTGGGCGCGCCGCGTGCCGAAAGAAATACCCCCACCCCGCACACCCGAGCAACAACAGCGCAGCTCGTGGGAACTGCTGCGCACGCCAGGCCTGCGTCGCTTGCTGCTGGTGAACTGGCTGCTCTCGGCAAGCTGGGACGTGCACAGCTTCGTCGTGCCAATCCTCGGCCACGAGCGCGGCTTCAGCGCGTCGGCGATCGGCATCGTGCTGGGGCTGTTCGCGGCGGCCGTGGCGCTGATCCGGCTGCTGATTCCGACGCTGGCGCATCGCCTCCGCGAAGCACAGGTGCTGGTCGCGGCCATGCTGTTCACCGGTGCCGTGTTCGCGGTCTACCCGTTCGTGCGCTCGGCGTGGATGATGGCGGTGTGCGCCATGTTGCTCGGCCTCGCGCTTGGCGCGGTGCAGCCGATGGTCATGACGACGTTGCACCAGATCACCCCGCACGACCGGCATGGCGAAGCGATCGCGCTGCGCTCGATGACGATCAACTTCTCGAGTGCGGTCATGCCGCTGATGTTCGGCCTGGCGGGCGCAGCGCTGGGCGCGGCGTCGCTGTTCTGGGTGATGGGCGCGCTGGTGGCTGCGGGCAGCCTTCAGGCCCGGCGCATCAGCGCCGAGCCACCGCTCAGAACTTGATGCCGGACGGGTTGGCGGCGGGTGTGGCGGCCGGAGGCTGGGTGCTCGCCGGCTCCGGTGCACGCGGCGGCGGGGTGCGGGCTACCACCGGCGCGGCGGCCGGGTACTGGTAGTTCGGCGGCAATTGCGACTCGCGCGGGTAACCGGCGGCATCGAGGTATGAGGCCCAGGTTTCTGGCGACAGGCCGCGCAGGATCTGCGAGCCGATGCTCAGCGTGGGCGCATCACGCCCGCCCGACAGGCGCTCGAGCGCGTCGTTGTCTTCGGGCGTCTGCACCTGGCGTTCGTTGAACGGAATGCCGCGCTGGCGCAGCAGCTGGCGGCCTGCGTCGCAGGGTTCGCAGCCAGCACCGGCGACGAACAGCGTCACCGGGTAGCGCGAGACGGCGCGGCGCAGGTCGAGCGGCAGCGAAACTTCCGATGCGCCACCGCGCGCGTTGATCGAGCTGACCTTGCCGTCGGTGCTGACCGGCGGCCGGTCGGTGTAGGTGACCTTGCCGTCGGGTCCGGTGACCTTGTACTGCGCGTGGCTTTGCAGGACCACCAGCAACAACGGTGCGCAGCGCAGCAACTTGAGCATCGTCTTCATCGTCTCTCCGGGCAAAACAGGGGATGGGCGAATCTAACCCACGCGGCAGTGCGCTTCAAGGCGCGCAGTGGGCAAAGGGTGCGCAAGGTTGCCGGTCTGGGGGCGTTGCGTCAGGCCAGGCCCTGGTGGCGCAGCAACGCGTCGATGTTCGGCTCGCGGCCACGGAAGGCCTTGAAGCTTTCCATCGTGCTGCGGCTGCCGCCGGTTTCGAGCACGTTCTCGCGGTAACGACGCCCGGTTTCCACGTTGAGCACGCCGCCCACCGAGGCGGCCGATTCTTCGAAGGCGCTCCAGGCGTCGGCCGACAGCACCTCGGCCCACTTGTAGCTGTAGTAGCCGGCCGCGTAACCACCGTCGAAGATGTGTGAGAAGGTGTGCAGGCTGCGGGCGAAAGCGGGCGGATGCACCAGCGCCACCTCGGCCCGCACCTCGGCCTGCAGCTGCTCGATGCGCTGCGCAGCGTCGGCGTGCATGTGCAGGCGCATGTCGAGCAGCGAGAGCTCGACCTGGCGCAGCGTCTGCAGGCCGCTGTGGAAATTCTTCGCCGCCAGCATGCGCTCGAAGAGGGCATGGGGCATCGGCTCGCCGCTGTCTGCGTGGGCCGTGAGGCGCTTGAGCACATCCCACTCCCAGCAAAAATTTTCCATGAACTGGCTCGGCAACTCGACCGCGTCCCACTCGACGCCCGAGATGCCCGAGACGCCGATGTCGTCGACCTGCGTCAGCATGTGCTGCAAGCCGTGGCCGAACTCGTGGAACAACGTGGTCAGGTCGTCATGCGTGAGCAGGGCGGGGCGCTGTTTGCCGTCGACGACAGCCGGCGGCGTGAAGTTGCAGACCAGGTGGGCGACCGGCGTCTGCAGCGCGCCTTCGGGCCGCGCCCAGCGGCCACGCACGTCGTCCATCCAGGCGCCGGGGCGTTTGCCGGGGCGGGCGTAGAGGTCAAGGTAGAACTGAGCGATGAGCCGGGGTGCGGCGTCGCCCGCAGCGGGGCGCTCGATCCTGAAGAAGCGCACGCTGGGGTGCCACACCGGAGCCGTGTCGGGCTGGATGCGCACTTCGAACACGGTCTCGATGATGTGGAACAGGCCTTCCAGCACCTTGTCTTCGGTGAAGTACTGCTTCACCTCCTGCTCGCTGAAAGCGTAGCGTTTCTCTTTCAGGCGCTCGGCGGCGAAGGGCATGTCCCAGGCCTGCAGATCGGGCAGGCCGAGTTCGCTGCGCGCGAACTCGCGCAGCTCGGCCAGATCGCGCTCAGCGCCGGGGCGGGCGCGCCGGGCCAGGTCGGTCAAGAAGTGCTCCACCTCGGTCGGCGTGCCGGCCATCTTCGGCACCAGCGACACTTCGGCCGCGTTGGCGTAACCCAGCAGTTCGGCTTCTTCCTGGCGCAACTGCAGCAGCTCGCGCATCAGCGCGCTGTTGTCGAGCTCGGCCGGGCCCAGCTCGCTGGCGCGGGTGGCGTAGGCGGTGTAGAGCTTTTCGCGCAGCGCACGGTTCTCGGCGTATTGCATCACCGGGACGAAGCTCGGCAGGTGCAGCGTGAATTTGTAGCCCGTTTGGCCGGCGGCCTCGGCGGCCGCTTGAGCCGCCTGTATCACGTCGTCGGGCAGACCCGCCACTTCGCCGTCGGTGGCGAAGCAGGCGTAGCCGTCGGTCGCGTCGAGCACGTGTTCGGAAAACTTCTGGCCGAGTTCGGCCTGCCGGTCTTGCAGCTCGGCGAAGCGAGTCTTGGCCGCGCCTTGCAGCTCGGCGCCCGAAAGCTTGAAGTCGCGCACTGCGTTGCTCACGGCCCGGCGGCGGGGTGCACTCAGGCTGGCCGAGAGCGGGTTGGCGAGCACGGCCTGGTACTTCGCGAACAGCGCTTCGTCGGCACCGACGCGGGTGTGGAAGTCGACGACCTTGGGCATGTTCTCGTTGTAGGCGGCGCGCAGCGCCGGCGTGTCGGCCACGGCGCTCAAGTGGCCGACGGCGCCCCAGGCGCACGACAGGCGCTCGCTGGCCACGTCGAACACGGCCGAGAGTGCATCGTAGTCGGCGGGCACGGCATCGCTGGTGGCACGCGCCAACGCGGCGTTGGCGTCGCTCAGCAAGGCATCGATCGCCGGGGTGATGTGCTCGGGCCGGATGTCGTTGAAGCGGGGCAGGCCGGTCGTGTCCAGCAAAGGGTTGGTCGAGGCGTTGAGTTCGCTCATGGGCGGGTTTCCTTCAGGCCGCGCTGCGTTCCGCGGCTTCGATCGTGTTGACGAGCAGCATCGTGATCGTCATCGGGCCGACACCGCCCGGCACCGGCGTGATGAAGCCGGCCAATTGCCTGACCGCGTCGAAGTCGACATCACCACACAGCTTGCCTTCGTCGTTGCGGTTCATGCCCACGTCGATCACTACCGCGCCGGGTTTGACCATGTCGGCGCGCAGCACGTTGCGCCGCCCGACCGCCGCGACGACCACGTCGGCCTGGCGCGTGTGGTGGCCGATGTCGCTCGTTGCACTGTGGCAGATGGTGACACTGGCGTTGGCCTGCAAGAGCAGCAGGGCCATCGGCTTGCCGACGGTGTTGCTGCGGCCGATGACCACGGCGTGCTTGCCACGCAGCTCGACGCCCGTGCTCTTGATCAGTTTCATGCAGCCGTAGGGCGTGCAGGGGCGAAAGCCGGGCAGGCCGGTCATCAGCTCGCCGGCCGAGAGCACCGAATAACCGTCGACATCCTTGTGCGTGGCGATCGCTTCGATCACCTTGTGCGGGTTGATGTGCGCCGGCAGCGGCATCTGCACCAGGATGCCGTGGATGCGCGGGTCGGCGTTGAGCGCGGCCACGCGCGCGAGCAGTTCGGCCTCAGTCAGCGTGGCCTCGTACTTCTCGAACACCGAATGCAGACCGGCCGCGTGGCAGGCCTTGACCTTGTTGCGCACGTAGACCTGGCTCGCGGGGTCGTCACCGACCAGCACGACCGCCAGGCCCGGCTGGTGGCCGCGTGCGCTGAGTGCTGCGGCGCGCTGCGCGACTTCGGCGCGGATCTGGGTCGAGAGCGCGGTGCCGTCGATGAGTTGGGCCGTCATGGAAAGTGGACTCCGTCAACGAGAAGGGCCGCTGATGAGGCGGCCCTTCATTCTGATATGAGCGAGGTGCGAGGTGTCAGGCCTTCGCTTGCGCGCCGAGCGCGATCTTGAGCAAGTCGGCCACGGTGTTGGCGTTCAGCTTTTCCATGATGTTGGCGCGGTGCGCCTCGACCGTCTTGATGCTGATGCCCAGGTCGTCGGCGATCTGCTTGTTCAGCCGGCCGGCGACGATGCGCTCGAGCACCTGCGCTTCGCGGGTGGTCAGGCGCGACAGCAAGGCGTCGCGGCTGGCGGCTTCCTGGTGCTTGGAAAAGTCGACACGGGCGCGGTCGAGCATCTTCTCGACCAGCGCCACCAGTTCGTCTTCCTTGAAGGGCTTCTCGATGAAGTCTTCGGCGCCCTTTTTCATCGTGGTCACGGCCATCGGCACGTCGCCGTGGCCGGTGATGAAGGTGACGGGCAGCGGCGAGCGGCGTTCGAGCAACCGGTCTTGCAATTCGAGGCCGCTCATGCCGTCCATGCGGATGTCGGCGATCAGGCAGGCCACTTCGCGCGGGTCGAAGCGCGAGAGGAAACTCTCGGCCGAATCGAAGCACTTGACGCGGTAGTCCTTGCCTTCGAGCAACCACTGCAAGGAGTCGCGCACGGCCTCGTCGTCATCGACAACGTAGACGGTGCCTTTCTTCGGAATCAAGCTCATGAAGTGACGGCCGGGTTGGTGGTGATGGGGCGCTCCGCGACGGAGCTTTGAACCGGCAGCGTGAAGGAAAAACGGCAGCCGACTGCGGTGTCGCCATTGTAGAGGTTCTGTGCCTTGATCCGGCCCCGGTGGCTTTCGATGATGGTGCGGCACAGACTCAGGCCGATGCCCAGGCCATCGACCTTGGTCGAGAAGAAGGCTTCGTACAGGCGGTTGATCACTTCTTCCTTGAGGCCCGGGCCCATGTCGGTCACGCTGAACTCGATCACGTCGCCTTCCTCGGTGGTGTGCAGCGGCACGACCCGCAGCTCGATGTTGCGGCGCTCGGGCGGCAGCCGGGCGTTGTCGATCGCTTCGGCCGAGTTCTTCAGCAGGTTCAGTACCACCTGCTCGATCAGGATCGGGTCGACCATCACTTCGGGCAGGCGCTGCGCGATGTAGGTGCGGATCGACACGTTGCGCCGGCGCAGCTCGATGCCGGCGAGATCGACCGCATCTTCGACGATGCTGTGTGCATGGGCCGGTTGGCGCTGCGGCTCGCTGCGCTTCACGAAGGCGCGGATGCGGTGAATGATCTGCCCGGCCCGCTGGGCCTGGCGCGAGGTCTTCTGCAACGCGGCGATCAGGTCGTCTTTTTCGATCGCGTTGTTCTTCACCCGCGTGACCATGCCGTTGCAGTAATTGGTGATCGCCGTCAGCGGCTGGTTCAGTTCGTGCGCGACCGACGAGGCCATCTCGCCCATCGTCACCAGCCTGCTCGTGACCTGGGCCCGGTCGGCCTGGCTCGCGGCCAGCGACTCGGCGGTGCGGCGCGCGGTGATGTCGGTCGCGATCAGCATTTGCGCCAGGCGGCCGTCGGTCCATTGCAGGTAACGCGCGCGCACGTCGAACCACTTCTGCAGTGATTCGATGTAGACCTCGCGCGAATCGGAGCCGGCTTCGGTGAGCTCCTGCGTCGGCAGGCCGCCGAAGTTGTCGACCGAATCGTCGACTTCGGCGAGGAAGGGAATGCCTTCTTCGGCGCCGGCCAGCAGGGCGTGGCCCTGCGAATCGGCACCGAACCAGAGCCGGAACGAACGGTTCGCGAACAGCAACTCACCCTGCTGGACCGAGAGCACCGAGACGGCCGCGTCCAGGCCCTCGAGCACGGTCGTGAATCGTTCGTGCGAGGCCGAGAGCTGGTCGCGGATGCGCTTGGCCTCGGTGATGTTGGTCATCGAGGTCATCCAGCCGGTCTGCTGGCCCTTCGGGTCGATCAGCGGCGAGACGTACATGCGCGCGTCGAAGACCGAGCTGTCCTTGCGCATCACCTTCACCTCGATGCCGCCGGCGGGGCTGCGGCCTTGCAGTTCCTGCTGCAGCAGGCGCGCGTTTTCTTCGAGCCGGTCGGGCGGCCAGTAGGGCAGCGGCGGCTTGCGACCGACGAGGTCGGCTTCGGAGAAGCCGGTCATCGCGCCGAAGGCCGGGTTCACGTAGGTGATGCGGCCTTCCATGTCCATGGCGCGCATGCCGGTCAACATGGAGTTTTCCATCGCGCGGCGGAAGTTGGTTTCGGTGACCAGCGCGCTCTGCATCTGCTGGCGCCGGCCCATGTGGCGCCAGGTGCCGAGCAGCATCCAGACCGTCAGAACCGACAGCGCAGCGACCATCCAGAACAGCGTGTTGCTGATCAGGCCGATCGAGGTGCGGTAGCCGTGGCCGCGCAATATCAGCCCGTTGCTGGCAGGCGCCAGTGGAAGGTCGTGCACGATCGAAGGGCGCGCGACAGCCGTGCCGGGCATGGAGGTCACGGTGCTCGCGAGAATGCGGCCTTCGTCGTCGAGTAGGCTGATCGCGTGGCGCGCCGAGATGTCCTTGGGCACGTTGCGGCGCATCAGGCCTTCGATCGAATATTCGGCGATCAGCGCACCCGAGAACGCGCTGCGTTCGATCAACGGCACCTGTACCTGGAACACGGAATTCCCGAAGGTGTCGGCGAAAGGCTTCGAGTACACCGGCTGGCGGTGCGTGCGCGCCGCGACGAACGCGGCTTCGGGTGCGGAGTCCGAGCCGTCCACCGGGAACGACGCGGGCGTGTCGTCGCCGGTGATGGCGGTTTCGGCCGGAAAGCTGGTCGCCGAATAACTCGCCTTCACGCTGTGCGAGCCGTTGATCCAGATCAGGTTCGTGATCTCCGGGTGTTCGCGCGTGAAACCGCTTGCCTGCGCGAGGAACTGGTCGCGGTCGATGGCCCTTGTCACGATCTCGCGCGCGATGCGGACCAGCTGTTCCTGGTTCTCGATCAGGCGCAGCCGAATCTGCTGCTGCGTGATTTCGGTGTCGCGCTTGACCGACTCTTGCTGGCGCTCGAATTCCTCATTGCGCAGATACCAAAACGCCAAGATGATCGCGGCGAGGAAGAGCATCACCGAGACCAGCGGGCCGAGGGTGGCGAAGTGGTCTTGCCGGCGTGCCGACTGGCGCCTCCACCAGCGGCCGAAGAGGCGTTCGGGCCAGGTGCGGGGCGGGCGCGGCAGGGGGGCGGCCTTGATGGCGGGTGTCATCGGCGGATTATCAAGGGTGGCCGGTTCGGCCGCCGGAAGGGGCCCGCCCGAATCAAGGTTCGGCTACGTAATAATCCGTATTATGAAATCGACTCGCGCCATTTGGAATAATTTGGGAGTTGTGAGAAACTCCCGCCGACCCGAAAAATTCAACTCTGGAGACGAGCATGTCAGCAATGCCTGAGTCATTTGGTGCCGCCGCGAACGACGCCGACGCGCAAGAAACCCGCGAGTGGCTGGACGCACTTTCGGCCGTCATCGGCGCCGAAGGCGGCGACCGCGCTCACTTCCTGCTCGAACAGCTGATCGACCAGGCGCGCCAGGCCGGCGTCGACGTGCCGTTCTCGGCCAACACGGCCTACGTGAACACCATTCCCACCGACCAGGAAGAGCGCACGCCGGGCAACATCGAACTCGAAGAACGCCTGCGCACCATGATGCGCTGGAACGCGATGGCGATGGTGGTGAAAGCCAACCGGCTGCACCCGGCCGACGGCGGCGACCTCGGCGGCCACATCTCCAGCTTCGCGTCGCTCGCCACGATGTTCGGCACCGGCTTCAACCACTTTTGGCACGCCGAGAGCGAAGGCCACGGGGGTGACCTGCTGTACATCCAGGGCCACTCGTCGCCCGGCATTTATGCCCGCGCTTTCATGGAAGGGCGCATCAGCGAAGAGCAGTTGCTGAACTTCCGCCAGGAGGTCGACGGCAAGGGCATCTCCAGCTACCCGCACCCGAAACTGATGCCCGAGTTCTGGCAGTTCCCCACCGTCTCGATGGGCCTGGGCCCGCTGATGGCGATCTACCAGGCGCGTTTTCTCAAGTACCTGCACGCCCGTGGCATCGCCGACACCGCGAACCGCAAGGTCTGGGTGTTCTGCGGCGACGGCGAAATGGACGAGCCCGAATCGCTCGGCGCGATCGGCCTGGCCGCGCGCGAGAAGCTCGACAACCTGATCTTCGTCATCAACTGCAACCTGCAGCGCCTGGACGGGCCGGTGCGTGGCAACGGCAAGATCATCCAGGAACTCGAAAGCGAGTTCCGCGGTTCGGGCTGGAACGTCATCAAGCTGCTCTGGGGCAGCTACTGGGACCCGCTGCTGGCGCGCGACAAGGAAGGCATTCTGCGCAAGGTGATGATGGAAACGGTCGACGGCGACTACCAGGCCATGAAGGCCAACGATGGCGCCTTCGTTCGAAAGAACTTCTTCGGCCGCCACCCCAAGCTGCTCGAGATGGTCTCGAAGATGAGCGACGAAGACATCTGGCGCCTGAACCGCGGCGGCCACGACCCGCAGAAGGTCTACGCCGCGTTCCACAAGGCCGTCAACACGACCGGCCAGCCGACGGTGCTGCTGATCAAGACGGTCAAGGGCTTCGGCATGGGCAAGAGCGGCGAGGGCAAGAACACCGCACACCAGACCAAGAAGCTGGTCGACGAAGACGTGAAGGCCTTCCGCGACCGCTTCAACATTCCGATCGCCGACGACAAGCTGCACGACATTCCGTTCCTGAAGCCTTCCGATGACACGCCGGAAATGAAGTACCTGCACGAGAAGCGCAAGGCGCTCGGCGGTTACCTGCCGCACCGCCGCACCAAGGCCGACGAAAAACTCGCGGTGCCACCGCTCGACACCTTCAAGGCCGTGCTCGACGCGACCGCCGAAGGCCGCGAGATCTCGACCACGCAGGCCTTCGTGCGCTTCCTCACGCAGTTGCTGCGCGACAAGGAACTGGGCCCGCGCGCGGTGCCGATCCTCGTTGACGAAGCACGCACCTTCGGCATGGAGGGCCTGTTCCGCCAGATCGGCATCTACAACCCCGCGGGGCAGAACTACACACCGGTCGACAAGGACCAGGTGATGTACTACCGCGAAGACAAGGCCGGCCAGGTGCTGCAGGAAGGCATCAACGAACCCGGCGGCATGAGCAGCTGGATCGCAGCGGCCACGAGCTACTCGACGAACAACCGGATCATGATTCCGTTCTTCGTCTACTACTCGATGTTCGGCTTCCAGCGTGTCGGCGACCTGGCCTGGGCGGCTGGCGACATGCAGGCGCGCGGGTTCCTGCTCGGTGGCACCTCGGGCCGCACCACGCTGAACGGCGAAGGCCTGCAGCACGAAGACGGCCACAGCCACATCCTGGCGGGCACGATTCCCAACTGCATCAGCTACGACCCGACCTTCGCGCACGAGGTTGGCGTGATCCTGCACCATGGCCTCGTGCGCATGGTCGAGAAGCAGGAAAACGTCTACTTCTACCTGACGCTGTTGAACGAGAACTACCCGATGCCGGGCCTGAAAGCCGGCACCGAAGAGCAGATCATCAAGGGCATGTACCTGCTCGAAGAAGGGGCCAAGAAGACCCCGCGTGTAAATCTGCTGGGCAGCGGCACCATCCTGCTGGAAAGCGTGGCCGCGAAGGCGCTGCTCGAGAAGGACTGGGGTGTGGCCGCCAACGTGTGGAGCTGCCCGAGCTTCAACCAGCTGGCGCGCGACGGCCAGGACGTGGAGCGCTGGAACCTGCTGCACCCGACGGACAAAAAGCAGCGCGTCGCCTACGTGACCGAGCTGCTCGACA